>Ga0209726_10000091_pt1 | contig 178364 bp, 170 predicted proteins | sample Subgrocontami54m_FD_187453 | JGI IMG/M metagenome (GOLD analysis project Ga0209726, IMG submission 187453) | Subsurface groundwater microbial communities from S. Glens Falls, New York, USA - GMW46 contaminated, 5.4 m (SPAdes) (version 3) | ecosystem: Environmental > Aquatic > Deep subsurface...
AAATGACTTATTGGAAAACTTTGGAGATAAGTCTCATGTTTTAACTGAAGAAGATAGAGCTAAGGGTAGAAGTGTCCTGTCTCCAAATAGATCAAGAGCTAATGCTATCAAAGCAATGAAACATGGCAAATACAGTGGACTTGTACCTCATTGTCATACTTGCTTATTCAGAAGCCAATGTGGATCTTATGATCCTGCAGATCCAAAAGCTACATGCAAGATAATCAATATCCCAAACCATTTGGAATTGATTAAAGCATTGCATTTCAATTCAGAAGAAGATTTTGATGGATTCATTAATCGAATGGCACAGAGAATGCATTTGAAGACATTGACTTCTCAAAACTATGATGAGATGAAAGATTTTGTGATGATGGTTTTAGCTGTGAAAAATGCTAAATTCAAAACTCCAAAAGAACAAACTATCAACTTGCAAATAAACAATTTCTCGACAGAGTTTCAGATATTAAAAGATGTAACTATCAAAATTCTAAGTAAGCATCCTGAAGTGATGCAAGAATGGAGGGTCGCAATTGAATCTGCCAAACAGTCCAATTGAGAAAGCACTCTTTGATAGTTTCAAAGAGTCGAATTATCTGAACTTCATAGGATTTGTTAAGAGATACTTAGCTCCTTTTATGGAACAGCATTTTGAAGAGGAAGATTACTATAAAGAATGGTTTGAGATAGAACAAAATAATCAATACAATGCAATAGAAGCTCCAAGAGGACACAGTAAAAGCGAAATGTTTACCGTCTGGATTACAATCTACTTCTCAGTTTATGATACTCATCACGAGCAAATAGTTTCCAGTGTAAGTGGAGACCAAACAAATGAATTATTTGATAGAATAAAATTCTTCTTTTATGTAAGTCCATATCTTAATCAACAATTCAAACCCGATGGAGCAGATAAGAATGTAAGTTTAAGCTCTTGGAACTCAAAGAAAGTAGTTCTCAAGAATGATGCAATAATTCATGCACGAAGTATTGCAGGAAAATGGAGAGGACTGCACGTTGATAGAATAGTCTGTGATGATATAATCACTGAGGACAGTACATTAAGTGATAAACAAACTATCAATAAGTTTTATTCTGCAGTATTCAATTGTTCAACTGCAAAGAAAGGCAAGATCACAGTTATAGGAACTCCATTAAGATTCTCAGATATACTCTTTGATTTAAAGTCTAATAAGCAGTTTAATTTCAAAGCATATCCAGCAATACTTGACTTTGAAACAAAGAAAGTCTTATCTCCTAAAAGAAGATCTTTTGAAGAATTATTGAAGATAAAAGATACAATTGGATCTTTAAGATTTCAATGTGAATACATGCTTAATCCAATAGATGACCAAAGCAGTATCTTCAAAAGAGAATGGTTGCAGAGAGCAAAGAACTCGTCTATTGACTTGATTAGAAATAGACAAGATCTTCAAAAGTATGGATTCAATGTTACTTTATTGACTTGTGGAGCTGACTTTGCTTTCTCTGAAAGAAAGAATGCAAACTATTCTGTATTTCTTACACTTGCAAGAATCTCTGATGGAAGATTTGTTTTATGCAATTATTTCAGAGCACAAGGATTAACAGGACAACAACAAATCGATAAACTCCGAGAATTACATGCAATTTATGATTATGACATAATGGCCTTAGAAGAAAATAGTATCATGGCCATAAGTAAAGATCTTCAATCGTTAGGTCTTCCAATAAAACTTCTTAGAACAGGATCAAGAGACACTGACAATTCTATCTCTAAAACAAATGCTATCTTGAGAATGACTACATGGTTTGAGAATAATCAAGTAATCATTCCATACGCAAGTGATGAAGCAAAAGAAAGATACGAAGTTCTCGAGCAGGAATTCAGAAGCTTTGCACTTGAAGATGGCAAGATCATAGAGATAGGAGTGCATCCTGATATTCCGATTGCTTTTGTTTATGCAGGAGAATCTGCAAAGAAAGTCAGTCAGTCTGCAGGGTTTGTCACAAGTATTGTCAGATAAAAAGAGGAGGTATGAAAATGTTCGATCCAGAAAAACTAAATAGAAGGGATAAGAAAATAATGCAAGCACTACTTTATTTCTATCCAAGAAAAAGAAGTGCATTCCACATATACGAGTACATTTCAAAATTTAATCAGAAAAGCGGAGTTAAGAATCCTAAAGCTCTCGGTCACATATTATCACGATTTCCCGTCAAGGCATCGCTTACGGTCTTTCAATCATATGTTGATAAGAATGTTTCAGGAAGCAGATTTGTAAGACTGTATGTTCTTGATGAAACCTTTGTAAAGAAATATTATAAAGAAAAAAACGGACTTCTTATCTTGATTAAAAACGAGCCTCCTAAATCCAAGTCGTTGAGTAAAAATGGAGAATGAAAACAAATCATTGATGATACTCTCCAAAGTAAATGAGGGAGTAAGGCAAACAGCCACGACAGTTGATTATAGTAGTGTAAACTATACGAAGCTTGAAAATATTTACAAAACAGATCAACTCGTTTTTCAAGCAGTTAATATCATAAGCACTTTTGCTATTTCTAAAGGATACGAATACATCATGTCTGAAAGTACAGATGAAGAAATCTTAATGAAAGACAAGATTGTTTCTCTCGATAATTCTGTTGGACTTCCAAAACTATTAACTGATATTGTAAGGCATCTGCATATTTATGGAAATGCATATCTTGAAATTGTTTATTCAAGAACTGACAATAAGAAAGTTGTAAGTCTTGCATTAATAGATCCAAAGACAATCACATTCAAAAAGAAAAGCACAGGAGAGTTAGATCTTGACGAAAGTGGAAATATCACTGGATTTATTCAAACAGTTAATGCAAAAAAGATAGAACTTAATCCAACTCAAATAATTCATTTCAGAATCAATACGATTGCAGATTCTCTTACAGGCACAGGAATTATTGAGCCATTAGCCAAGATAATAGAAGCAAAAAGAAACATTGAGATAGGACTTGCAGAAGCAGTATATCGTCATGGATTCCCTCAATTTCATGTAAAGCTTGGAGATAATGATCATCAGCCAACGAGTGAACAAGTAACTGAAGAATCAGAGAAGTACAAAAGAATAAATTCTAAATCAGAATTTGTTACACCATACTATTATGACATTAAAGTATTGGAAGCTCCAGGACTTAAAGGTGGAGAAAGTTATCTGAAATATTTCATAGATCAAATAGTTGCAGGGACAGGTGTTCCTCAAACAATTCTTTTAGGAAGTGGAGAATTCAGCAATAGATCCTCATCAGTTTCACAGCAAGAGAATTTCTTTTTATACATTGCAGGAATTCAAACTCTTGTTGCAGAAACATTACATAAAGAATTATTCACAAAGATAGTGGGACTTGATGATTGTCCTGTTTTTATGGTCTTCAATTCATTACAGACAAAATCAGATCTTGAACTTGCACAAGAGCGAGAGATTTATCTGAAATATGGTGTTTTAACTCCTGATGAAGTCAGGCAGGATATGGGCTTAGAACCTATTTCTACACCCCCCAAGGATGAGCAACCCTTGCCTAATGCATCAGGAGACTTTTATTCTCAATTCCTAAATGATAGGGATTTGATGATAATTCCTGAGGCTGACTTTCAATCCAAAGAAATTACTCAACTTGATTTTGGAGGTGTACTAAAAGAATTATCCGATCCTATAAGATCAAGATTTATTCAAGACCAGCATATCTTAACTCATAAGATCAACAAGATAATGGATAGAGCAAGATCAAAGATTATCAAAGAGATTGATGTCAATACAAAAGATGAAACTCAATCAATGGCAAGAGAAGATATTCTTATCGACTCAGAACTTCTTGCACCTGAAAGAGATGCACTTGTAGCTGCAATATTTATCGATTCTAAAAAGAAATTCAAACAGGGAATAAAACTTGGAGAAGATTTCATCAAGAAACAATATCCACAAGTTGCAGGAATAAAAGTAAAGAGTACAATTAACGAGCAAGCAATTAAAGCGCTTGATTTACGAGCATCAAAATTAGCCAATACAGTAAATGATGATCTTCTTAACGCCACACAAATAGCGATACGTGATGGCATAATGGCCAGGAAAGGTGTAAATCAATTAAAAGAAGATATAGAAATTGTCTTCGAGAAATATGGTGGTACTGCAGACAGATTCAACAATGTAGGAACAAGAGCAGAACTAATTGCAAGAACAGAATTACAAAGAGCATTTGTCGAGGGAAATATTCAAAGCTTCAAAGAGTTAGGAGTTTCTAATTTACAAATGTCAATTAATGCCGATGCGTGTGAATTATGCACTGAAGTGTCAACGGATAATCAAGATACGCCGATTCATTTATCAGAAGGAATCATCCCTGTTCATCCAAGATGCAGGTGTGGTTGGGTTGTAAGTCTGCTCAATAATGAAAACTGATTTCTACTAAAATAATATTAAGAAAAAAACAGATTTCAGAAGGTATGGCTGAATTACTTATCAAGGAAATTTACGAGTTCATCAACTCTGCTGAAACCACAAAAGAGGATTCAAAAGAATTGATAGAGAACTTTCTTGTAAACAATAGTGTAGCTCCTAAAATCAAAACATTATCACGACAACTTGAACACGTACAGTTATCAAATGTTAAGATCCATCAAGTTCTCAAGGAAGGCACTTCACTTAGAATATCAGGAGTTGCAATAAGTGAAGGAACTTGGAACGGCATATTCTATCCTGCAGATGAACTTGAGAAAGCATACAGTGGACTTGAAGGGAAACCACTAAGGATAGATCATTCAACAAGCACGAGAGACATTGTTGGAAAAGTACTCAAATCGACATGGATGCCAGATACCAAGAGAGTTGAGTTTGAAGCAATAGTAACTGACACAGAAATTGTACAAAAACTTCTGGACAATCTGATTGATTCTGTTAGTGTTGGCGTGTTAATAGATAACATCGAAGAGAACGGAGTGCAGGTAGCCCGTAATCTTGAATTCAAAGAGTTGAGTCTTGTAGATGATCCTGCATGCAAAGATGCAAAAATTAATCCTATAGAAAATGGAGGCAATGATTAAAATGGCGGAAGTCAAAGAAATTGAACAGGCAAAAATCCTCTTGAAGAAAGCCGCTGAAGAGCTTACTGCAAAAGAACAAGAAATTGCAAAGCTAAATCAGGAAATATCTTCAAAAGACAAACTTATCTCGGACCTGACTGCAAAGCACGAGAAATTGATGAAAGAGTTTGAAGCAGTCATGAAAGAAATGAAACAAATCAAGCAAGATGCACGAGACAAAGCATTGAAAGAAATCATAGATGCAGAAGAAAAGCTCGGTGTCCTTGAGACAAACAAAGAACAAAGACTCATTGAAATGAGAGAACTTGATGAGAAAGGCGGATTTGATTCGTATGCAAAACAGACCAAGAAAATACTTGACCTGCACAAAAGCATAGGCGACAGAAAATCCTTGATCAACAATTCAAACCAAGCAACAGACAAGAAAAAAGAAATCGCTTCTGCACTTGGAATAAAGGAGAACTAAGAGGTGAATCAAAATGACATATGATATCATGATTGACGACGGAAAGAATCCAAGCATGCTCGTTGCAAGTGCAGACCTTACAAAAGGACAGCTTGTTGGACAAACAGTTCAGCCAGCATCTGCACACGCTGACATACTTGGAGTCTGCTTAAAAGACACACCACAAGGAAACCCTGCATCAATAGGATGCATCGGAACATTCTATGTGGATGTATCAGTTGCAGCTTCAGCAACCCTAAATGTTGGGGATGAACTTGAAGTCAAAGACAACAAAACACTGCAAGCAAAAAACACAGGAGTCGCAGTGGCCAAAGCATACGAGAAGATAGACAACTCGACTGGCGGTAGCCCAGTGACAAGGAAGATTCCTGTAAAAATAGTCAAATAAGGAGGAGAGGCAAAATGAAAACAATGCAAGAACTATTTTCAAGTCAAGACGCTGCACCTCTCATCAAGGAAGTCATAGACTCCAACGTGTTTAAGGTTGCAGGCAGAGAAAGAGTAGGAAGAAAAATCGTGAAACTGATCACTTTGAGTGAAGGATCTGCACTGAAAATCCCAAAGATGGGAGCAGGACAAGCTTATGTAATTCCTGAACTGGGAGCAATCCCGATGGATGTCAGCACATTCAATGAAATTGTTGTGACACCATACAAGATCGGAAAAGCATTTGCTATCCCAAAAGAAGCAATTGAAGATTCAGCATTCGATGTTGTAAGACTAAAAGCTGACATGGCTGCAGAAGACATTGCAAGAAAAGAAGATGAAGAAATCTTCCGAGTACTGACAAAGACAACGAATACCATCTCGCCAAAGACTGCAGGACAATTTGTCCAGGAAGACGTTGTAACTTTGAGAAATGCCGTAAACAGACACAGCTACAAAGCTGCATGGCTTGTTGCACACCCTGATGACTTGGCAAAGCTTGAGAAAGATCTTATCAGCAAAGGCTATAAGGCTTTTGACAGACTTGACGAGACAGGCATCGTGGGAAATGTTGCTGGCCTGCAAGTAGTTGAAACCACTGCAGTAGAGCCAGGAACAATACTTGCTTTAGACAGTAGAGCATGTGTGCTGGTTGAAAGACGACCTTTGTCAATAGAGAACTTCACAGATCCATTAAGAGATCTTGCAGCTGGAGTTACTATAACAGAGAGAGTTGCTCCTGCAGTACTTGACGACAATGCAGTCTCAAAGATGACCTTGTAAAATAGGTCATCAAATTATTTTTTTATAGGTGATGCTACATGGACCTAACTACTGTCAAGTCTCAAGTATTAATTGAAGCAAGCAAGTTTCGTATAGGTCCACGAGTATTAAAACTTCAACAACAGACTGATGGCTCTGCATTAAAGATAAGCAAGATCAAGAATGTGAACGGTGCAATCGTACCAAATTTGGGTACAGCTCCAATATCTCTTTTTGACGTTGAATCTGTTGTTGTATTTCCTTTGACTATCAAAGCCACAATTCTTTTTTCTGAAGAATGCTTTGAAGATAACGGAATAAATGAGATTCTTCAAAAATCTATCAATGAAAGTTTTATTCTTGCAGAGATTGAGAATAAATTAGTTATTGAAACATTGATTGCTGGAGCAGGAAAAAAGATAAATGCAGAGACAAAAGATAATGTTAGAGAGAAACCAATACTTGACAACTTTATTTCTGCAATAAAATTTATTGAAGACAACAAATATCATCCTGACATAATTCTACTTAATCCAAAGATTGCAGAGTCATTAAGGCAACGAGATGAACTAAAAGACAAATTAATTGCTTACGCAATTGATGTTATCATCGACACTTCTGTTCCTGAAAATGTTGTTATAATTCTTGATTCAATAAATACAGGATTACTAATTGAAAGAGTTCCTCTCGAGATATCTGATTATTCAGATCCTTGGCAGAGTAAAAAAGGATTTTTACTAAGAGAAAGAATAGTTCCAATTGTTCTTAATGGAAACGCTGTGGCGGTGATAAATTAATGGGAATCGACACAGAAATACTTGAACAATTGAAAGGAATACTTACTGAATTAAAACAGATAGCGAGCAGTATTCATGTCGAGCCTAATGGAAGTATAAACGCAAATATTAACGGAAACATAAATATCGATGCAGTCTCCATAAAAGATCCAACAACAAACAATCAGGCAATAGTAGATGCAGATGGAAAGTTACACGTCAATGCAGACATACAAATAACAGATTCATTCACTCTAAAAGATCCAATAACTTCAAATAATAAAGCAAAGATAGACTCTGACGGAAGATTACTTATTAAAAATGATATAGTTCAAATTGATTCTTTCACAATTAAAGATCCTATTTCTAACACCAAAGCAAAAGTAGATGTTGACGGTAAATTACTTGTCAAAACTGATTTAACATTGATTGATAATTTCATAATTAGAGATGCAAATAATCCATCGCTTAAAGCTTCTGTAGATAGTTCTGGAAGGCTGCTTGTCGCAACTCCTCCTGCTACACCCCCAGCATCCACCACCCCTGTGATAATTACAGCCTTCGGAACTGTCTCAGGAAATACGGATTCAGCATACACGATAACTAATGGGAAGAAACTTGTCATAGGCAGACTTCTTGCAGGAAGTGAAGAAGCAACCAAAGCATGCAAAGTAACATTATATGATAATCCCTCGGGAGATGGAGTTACATTAAATCTTATTGCTACACTTTACGTCAATGGGAGTTCTGACAAGTTTGATTTATCAGAAAAGATTACAGGAAATGGAACTCACAAAATAATTCTTAGAAGATCAAATCTTGGTGGAGGAAGTAAAGAAGTATTCGCAAGATTTGAGGGGTACGAGGAATAAACAATGGCAACACTTCAAGATAAAATGACTGAAATTGAAAATCTCACAGATTATGTCAAGAACTCTCTAATAATTCACAGCTTAGACAAGAAAGGAGTTGTCTTGAAATGGCTTGTTGATAATCAAGGAGTTGCTGAAAGAAAAAAGATCTTCATAGAACTTAGTCTTACAGATTCTGATCTTGCTCTTGAAAATAGAATTACAGGAAAAATAATCGATATCGAACCTCCAGGTGATTAAGTTGGCAAATTGGAAATACAAAGTTGTAAACAAAAGACTCAAAGAAATATCAGAAGACGATCTTAATACTCATGGAGGCAATGGATGGGAGCTAATATTCATGAGTCAATTATGGAACGGCAGAGTAGTTGCCGTCTTCAAAAAAGAAAAAGTATGAGGTAAACAAAATGGTAGATGAAACACCTATAATACCACAACCTGTTGTGGTTTATGACACAAAACAGAGAATAATCAACGGATTGAAAAGATTTGGGAAAGGAATAGCTGCATCATTAATAATTGCAGTCTTGCAGTTTGCAGCTGAATTCCTACAGAATAATCCTGATCTATTTCCAACAAAGTACACAATCTTTGTCGGAATAGCAGTATCAGCATTGCTAGGAATTGAAAAGGCATTACAGCAGGGGAAATAAATGGCAAACGAATACACAACAGTGGATATTGTTAAATCAAGAATTGGAAATAACAATATTCCACAAGATATTCAGGACTCTGAAATAGTTCAATGGATCAGAGAAGCAAGTAACTTCATAGATTTATCTGCAAGAAGAACAAGTCAAGGATTTGCAGATACAGATTATATCTATCCAACTGTACAGCAAATCGCAACAGACTTGGCCATCATTAAATTACTCCTTAGAATGAGTGGACCTGGAAAAGCTACAACTGCAGGAATATCATACAGAATAGGAGAGTTCTCTGTTGATAAAAAGAATGTTGACTCTACAGCAAAAGATGAAATAGACATTTATGAAACTCATGCAAAAGAGAGCATCAAGATTCTAAAAGAATATCTTTACGTTGACTCTCCAGGATTCATTGGCGCTTCTGTTGTAAAAGGTCATCCTGCCCCAACAACAAACTTCGGAGGCAACAGTCCTCAACAACCCTGAATAAAAATGGAAATCAGCACAGAAGACTTTGACAGAATAGTAGATGTGGACATCGGAATAGATGTAACTCTAAGACGAAAGAACACAATAACAGATCCTAATTATGGAAGTATGATTTCAAACTCAATTCAAGATATACAAATAAAAGTTATATGGGAAGAAATCACAGGAGAAGAAGAAAACTTCAGGCCAGAAGGAGAACTCAAGATCGGAGATATCAAATGCTTCACTAAATCAACTTATGAAGGATTAATTCCATCAAAAGACACAGATCTAATTGTCAAGAATGATCAAGAATACAAAATAATCAAGATAACTAATTGGGCTATCGCCGACAAAGTTATCTACAGAATTCTTCAATTGCGACTAAAATAATATTAAGAAAAAAACAAGATTCTGATACATGGCACGAATCAGCATTTCAAGTCCAGACTTAGACAAGTTCAAGGATAAAATGCGAGTATTCGAAGACAAAGGATTCAAGGAAGATGTTCATGAATCAATCAGAAAAGTGCTTCCGTTGATTCATAGAGACGCTTTCATCAACTGCCCTAAGAAAACAGGAATCCTTGCAGTATCGCTTAATGTAGGATTTGAAGACGAAACCACAGGATACATTGCAGATGGAGTATTTTATGGAGTCTTCCAAGAAGAAGGAACAAGATACATTCCACCTGCACATTTCATGAGAAATGCAGTAAACAAACATTTTCCAAGCGTGGGAACTGAAGTCATCAAAAACGTAGAGAAAAGATTCACAGATTAACTCTTCAAGTGCGAGGAGAAAACAAATGGAAAAAGAACCGATCATAATAGTTCAGGATTTGCTAAGAAGCAATACCTATGATTACAATACTTCTCGCAATGGAGAATGGATCTATCCAGACTTCCCATTAGTTACACTCAACAATTCATCGTATCCAAGAGTCTCTGTAACAGATGCAGATGAGCCAGGAAAAAGAATCAGTGTAGGATCAACAGATGAGATGCAGACAGTAGACATCGACATTAACGTATGGGTCAAGACAGGAATCATATACGAAAAAGATGGAGAGCAATACGAAGGAGCAAAACTCAGAGATGCAATTGCACGTGATGTTGCTGAGGGATTAAGAAAAAACAAAGACTGGCTTGCAGGATTTGGTTTACATAATTATGAACGAGTAAGCATGAAGGCAATCAACACTGAAGTTGCAGAAGGAGTGCTAAGAAAGCAGATTACTGCACGATTCAACAGGATAGCAAAGAATTGAGTTACTAAAATAAAATATCAAAACAAACGGAGGAAATCATCATGGCAATGTTTTACGGAACACAAGGAAGCATAAAGATTGACGATAGTCAATCAAAGAACGTCACAGAGTGGAAGATCTCAACAAAAGCTGACGTTGAACAGATCAAGACGATAGGTAACTTCACAATATTCAATGAGAAACCATTGAATCTGATTGATGGAAGTTTAAGCCTGATAACTGACGATGCAAAATTCATCGCAAAGTTATTCGGATCATCAACAGATGAAGCAGACAAACCTTCTCAAGGAGACACTACAACAACCATCGTGCTTGGAAATAGCAGACAAAAGTTTGATGCAGAATTCAAGTACACAGATGCATTAGGCAATGAAGTAAAGATTGAATGTACTGACTGCATAGCAACTGATCACGAGTTCAGCAACAAGGCTGACGGTATCTTTGAAGAAAGTTTTAACTTCAATGTTAAGCCTGAGAACGTGACAATTACTAACGTCAAAAAAGCCGTATAAAATCGGATAAGAATCAGTGATTAAGTTTATGGAACAAGACCAAAAGAACGAGACGGAAGCGAAGAAAGAAGATCCTAAAGAATTATTGGATCAGCAAGAATTCCGAAACATAACCATATACCACATCCACAAAGATGTTGTATCTGAGTTTAAGGAATGGTGTAGGATTTATGCTGGCAATAAGTTTCCTGCAGGAATACAACTTCTTCTTTCAAGAGCCAAAGTTTTCGAACTTATATCAACAATGGACTCGAGAATTAAAGCACTTGAGTACCAGGTAGCTTTGCTTTCGCAAGGCAAAAAGAGTGTCGAGGAACACGTAGAAACAAAGAAAGAGATTAAGACAATTGGAGGATGAGCATAATGGCAAATAGAGCAAGTTTTCAGCAACTCTTTGAAAAGGTCAAAGAGAAAAAAAGAATCGAAGTCGAGTATGAAGGAACAATATACGAAGCAGACATCAACATGGTTACATTCGGACCTATGCGAAAAGCAATGATGAAAGGTGCAGAGACAAACAATATCGAGACTACAAAAGAACTCATCAAAGCTGCAACAGGATTCACAGACGAGCAAATTGATCTGATTCCATTCCCCGTACTTGAACAGATGAGCGAACAAATCACAAAGATATCAGGTCTTGATAAGGTGTCCCAAAAGAAAGCGGAAGGTTTTCAAGATCCCCAGAAGGCAAACTGATTTATGTTCTTCTGCGGGAATACAAACTTTCATGGGATGAAATACATGACTTGACAATGCCTCAATTTAATTTCATGATAGAAGCATATAATGAAGACATCAGAGAAAGAAACAGGCAAATGAAAAGATCAAGATAATTCCTGCGAGGACAGGTGACCTAAAATGATGAAAACAACATGGCCGAATCCATCAGAATCAAGTTCAGTGGAGAGGATGCGGTTACGCCAGTCCTCAAAGATATTAATTCAGGTATTGGTAGTTTAAGCTCTAAGATAGAAGAAAGCGGTCAAGTATTCAATAAAGTCAATAAAGTTCTTCTTGCAGGATTCACAGCTCTTGCAACATCAGTGACTGCTATCGGTGTCAAAGCTATCAAAAGTTTTTCTGAGTTTGATCAACATATCAAAAGAGCTCAAGTTCTTGCGGGTGGAAGTACTGCAGATTTTCAAAGACTTACTGATGCAGCTTTGGAACTTGGAACAAGTACTGCGTTCTCTGCTCTTGAAGTTTCAGGTGCATTTGAAGAATTTGCAAAGTCAGGATTTAAAGTAAATCAGATTCTTTCTGCAACAGAGTCAACACTTCATCTTGCAACTATCAGCGGAAGTTCATTATCTGATGCTATAAGTTCAACTGTTTCTGTATTGAATACTTTTCAGAGAAATGCACAAGATACAGTTAATGTAGCAAACACTCTCAGTGTTACTTTCACAAATTCTGCACAATCACTTAATGACTTATCTGAAGCGATAAGAATAGTCGGACCTCTCGCATCAAGTCTTGGAATAAGCTTTGAAGAATTAAGTGCAGCTCTTGGTGCAATGGCACAATCTGGCGTCAAGGGAAGTAATGCTGGATCAAGTCTTAACATGGCACTTATGCAGTTGTTGAAGCCAACAGATAAGGCAACTACATTAATGGAAGGATTAGGAATACAATTCTTTAATCTTAATGATTCAGCAAAAGCGGCCAATGCAGTTATTCAAATATCAAAAGATGAATTCGGTTCTTTACAGGATAATGTAAAACAGAGTGATATAGAAGTTGCAAAGCTTGGATCAAGACTTGCAGAAGCAAAAAGACAATTAAAAGAATTTAGTGGGGCAGGAACAGAATCTGTATCACTAAAAAATAATATTGAAGACTTACAAACAGCTTTTGATTCTGCACGATTAAGAAATAAAGAATTAAAAGATTCTCTTGATGCACAAGATAAAACACTTTCAGATCTTAGAGAACAAGTAAAAGCAGGACAAGCAGATTTTATCGGATTAAGAAATTCTGCAAAGATGCTAAATGATGCATTTGATAAAATGAATGCATCAAAAGTACAAAGAGCAACAGCACTCGTGGAACTGTTCCAAGTACGTGGAGCTAAATCATTTCTTGCATTAACAAAACAAGTCGATGATTTTCAAAATATCTTTGATAAGATCGCAGGAACTGAGATAAGAACTGAGATTCTTGACGAGTCAGGATTAAAGAAAGCATTATCTGCACAGGATAGTTTTGCAAAACAGTTCGGAATAACTTTTGATAATCTCGTCAAAGGTGTTGCAAAAGTACCACAAGATATTGACAAATCATTACAAGACATTAAACTTGATGAACGTGCAAGAGCAATATTTGGCAATCTAAGAAATGAAATAAATAAACTTGGACTTGACAGCCAGTCGATAGAAGCTATCCTCTCTGATTTCTTGCCTACTGATTCAGTAAAGGATTTCAGACAAATAATACAATTATCAGATTCTGATTTTGAGAAGTTCCTAAAAAATATTAATTCAACAAATATGGATGCACAGACATTAAGTAAAACACTTCTTCAAAATCTCGGAAGTGCATTCAGTGATCTTGGAGATTCAGTAAGCAATGTATTTGTAAGATTAGGAGGAGCATTATCTGAAAAGCTTAGACTTGCTGACATTGTTAGAAGCATTCAGGGAGCAATAGATAGCTTTGCATCAGGCGGTGGAATTGACAAGATAGCTCAAAGCATCGTGAATGTTATCAAATTATTGCAGTCTTTCTTTACAGGAGTATCGACTGGATTCAAGCAAGTATTTACTCCTGACATCTTAGAGAATCTGAAAAATGCATTCGGTAATAGTTTTCAAGATATGCAAAATAAAGCATCATCATTTGGCACTATACTTGGAAGGATTCTTGGAAGTGTAGCAAAGGGCGGTGCAGAATTAATTACAAAAGTATTGAACAGTAACTTGATAGAAAATGCAAGCAATATGTTCATGAGGCTTGGAAATGTTCTTGAAAAGATGGGTCCTACAATTGGAGCTGTTGCAACAGCATTTATTATTTTATCACCTATACTCGGTCCTTTGCTTTTCGTTGCTGGAAAGATAGTGAATGTGTTCGGATTCTTGATAACTGCAATTATGAATTCAGGAAAAGTGATTAATTTCCTTGTTGGAGGAACTTCACAATTAACGACTGGACTTGCTGGTCTTGTTGGAAAGATCACAGGAGTAAGTACGACTGCAGCTTCAGCTACTGCAGGAACAACAGGATTTCTTGCAAAGCTTGGAACAATAGGCTCGAGCATTGGAACTATTTTCTCTGCAATTGGAAGTGCTCTTGGAGTAAGTGCAGGAGCAGCAGCGGCAATAGTTGTCGTCGTAATTGGTACAATAATCGGATTTGTCAATCAAGTAAGACAGAACTTCTTAGGTCTTGGCGATGATTTCAAAACAATATTTGGATTCATCTGGACTATACTTTCAGCAATAGGATCTGCAATCAAAGAAAGCCTTGTGGATATTGGAGGATTAATAACTCCTATATGGGAAGGTATCAAAGAAACATTTAACGGACTTGGAAAAATACTTGGAAGTCTTGTCGCAATCGTAATTAAACCATTCGCAAACAGCATAAGATCTGCGGGAGAACAAGGAATAAACGCATTTGACATTATTAAAACAGCAGTATCATTACTCTTTACTCCATTAAAACTCGTCTTGACAATCATTGGAAGTGTAATGCAAGCAATAGGTGCAATAATTAATTTTGTTGCAGAAGTAATCAGTGGAATTGTTCAGTTCGGGTTTGCTGTTGCTGATGCATTCAGTAGATTTAGAACAGAAGGGTTTTCTGCATTTAATCAAGTCGGAGAACTCGCAAAGAATATCGGATTATCTATTCTGAAATCTTTTATCGGCGGAATAGATTCAATCATTAACATATTCATTGACTTGATTAATGAAGTTGTAAAAGTTGCAAAGAAGATCCCTTTCCTCAATAAACTAATTGGAGAAAACTTCAAAATAGACAAAGATGTTCTTGGAAGCCTCACAGGATTTGCAAAAGAAGCAGAGAAAATAAATATTCCACAACCTGAAATTCAAAAGAAAACAGTTGCTGTCACGACAGCAGTAAAGAAATCAACTGCATCATTTGACAATATCAGAACTGATAACTCGTTTGACTCAACTAAATTCAGTATGCCTGATCTTAGCTCATCATTTTCAAGCGGTGCAAAAGTCTCGTCAGTACAAACGGATTTATCATCAGCATTTCCATCAGCAGCTCAAGGAACTCAGATGGGAAAAGATTTCGGAAACGCATTCTTTACTGGCCTTGCTGAAGGTATGAAGAATGCAGCAAAAGTATTCGACTCAAGTATAAAACCAATTTTCACGAGTATGAATACTTCACTAAATCAATTCATCTCAACATTCTTACGTGATCTTTATGTGTTGAAAATAGTTCCTGTATTCTTGCAAAGTCTTGCAACAAGAATGTATTCTGTTTTTGTAACTGCATGGCATACGATGTTTCTTGCAGTTATTGATGTGACAGAGAAATCAATTAATACACTGCTTTCAAATCTTGGAAAATTCTTCAATCAGCTTGTAACTGTCGTGAATAAACTTGTTGCAGAATACAATAGAGCAGCAGACATATTATCAAGAGACATCACGAGAACTACTTACTCCACTTCCACAGATAGCAAAGGAAAAACAAAAACGGTAGCACATACAGAAACTTTGTACAAAGGAGTGAATGTGCCAAAACTTCAACAATTCTCATCAGTACAACTTGCACCTGTAAAACTTGAGAGACCTACACTTCCACAAGCTCCTGCAGTAAATGTTGATACAGGAGGATTTAGTGTAAATATACAAAACTTCAATGCATCCTCAGAAACTGATAAACAAAAACTATTCTCAGAAATTGATGCATACATAGCGAGAACACTCGGCAACCTGGTGAGATTATGAAACTGCAAGACGAAAACATGACTCAAACATTGTTTCAATTTAATGATGTAGATAAAGCCATTATAAAACTTGAAACAAAAACAAAAGTCATTTGGGTAGAACACGAAATTCCAAATAAGAAAGGAAACATAAGACACTTTCTTGGATCAAGCGATGGAGACATAGCACTATCAGGAAAACTTCTTGGAACACAATCAAACAAATCAGCGAATAAAAATATTCTCAGATCTCTTGCATTAAACGGAACAGTTCTCTATTTTGATACAGAAGGATACGAAGATGATCTTAACGGAAGATATGTGATTACAGAAATTGATGTTCCAGAGCAAGGAGGAGAGCCATGGGATTTAACCTTAGTCTTGACGGAGTATAACAACTGATGCATCATGAGTCAATCACACAAGCCAATATTCAAGGCATACATAAATAATGGAAATGGTTGGCAAGACATAAGTAGTTATGTGACTAAATGGGGATCTACTCTTGGCGTAACATCGAGAACAAACACTGCTTCTTTAAACGTGGACTATAATGCATTAACTTTATTGCAAACACTTGATTCAAGTGCAAAGATTAAGATTCTTGCAGGATATGACAATACTTACAAACTTATTTTTGATGGATTAATTAACAGCATAAAAAAGACAAATACCAAAGAAGAATTTGACATTGAAGCAGAAGATTACGGATCTTTAATGCTTAACAGATTTATCACTGATGCTTTCAAAGACGAGAAAGCGACAGACATAATAAAAGATATTCTTGCAGAAAAGATTCCAGAATATTATTGGGACACTTCATCGTTTGATGAAAATGATTTTGTGGTCGAGAATATTGCTTTTGAAGATAAACCAATTATTGAAATCATTGAGTATCTTGCAGAATTAATAGGATTTGATTTTTGGATTTCAAATAATGATGACATAATAAAATTCAACTGCAAAATAAGAAAAAGCATTGAGTCAGATTTTGTATTACAAAGAGGAGTCAACCTCAAAACTCTTATTTTTATCGAAGATAAAAGTCAGATGGCCAACAGAGTTATTGTTGAAGGTGATGTCAGAGAATTTGCAAAAACTCAAAGATTTACAGGCACAGGTGTAACAAAAGAATACAGTCTCGTATTCAAACCTCACAACACAAAAGTAAGTGTCAATGGAATAATGCTTATTGGTGGTGTAGAGGGAATTTCTCAAAACCCTGAATTTTATGTTGATTTCTTTGATAAGAAAATAACTCTTGTCAATACTCCTGCATTAAATACTCAAATAGTTATCGACTATACTTATGATATTCCGATTAAAGTTGAAGCGACTGATTTTGCATCAATAAAGAAATATGGAGAGAAAGCACAGTTCATAAAAAACAAGAATATCAAAGAGAAAACAGAAGCTAAGAAGTATGCAAAAGAATACATTAAACAATATGGAAAGCCAGTCTTTATTGCAGAAGCAGAAGCTCCTGCAAGCATTGAATATTCTGTCGGAGATGTAATTACAGTCAAGGATTTATCAAAGGGAATAAATCATTCTATGCAAGTATTAGAATGCACTTATTCATACTCTAAAAGAGAAGGATTTAATTCTTCATTAAAACTTGCTCAAACACAACAGACAGGATCATCAATTCTAAAAGATATTATCTTGAGATTAAAACAAGTCGAGGAATTATTGAAAGGAGATGTTGAAGTTGTAACAAAACTCACAACATTTGAAGACACTATCACAATAAGAATTAAGAGAATAACTGCAAAGAAAAAAGGATTACTTCAAGGTTTCACGTGGAGTAAAGATGGAATTTGGAATCATAAAGATTGGGCTGTCGACAATATTTCAGGATATCAAACATTCTTTGAATATGGAGACAAGGATATTGTCTACAAAGATTCACATGCATTTGTAGAGTCAGAATTAAGACTTGAAGTAATATTTAGTCCTGAATTAAATAAGATTCTTGTTTTCAGTTTAAGCGAGTGGACACTAAATTCATACTCGGGAAAAACAAATTTCACAATTCCAACCCCGACAATATTGAAAGAAGTTGTCGAACAATTGCAACAAGATCCTGATAATTTGTCACTTGGATTAAACTTGCATTCAGATTATAACACTGCTACTATATGGAGTCTTAATCTTGCAGGATGGTCAGGATTTGGATTTAGTAAAACACTTCCAATATCGGCTCCTGTATCACAATCAATAGACAATACGGCATATGATTATCTTGGAATAAGCGAAATTAACTCGATGGCGATAGGACTCTCGCCAACTTACAACACAATTGTTCCAATGTGGAGTATGAACTTTGTATGGAATAAGACGGGAACAGCAGTTTCTTCACAGTTGTCAAGTTATGATCAGACTGCATCAGACTACTTATCCTCTTCTGATAAGTTATCATTGGCACAGGAATTCCTTTCAAGCTTTGATAAGAAATTACTTTACAGCAGAGGCGTATGGAATAAGAGTCCAGTTCTCGACATAATACCTACAGAAAATATTATCTTGAAAGAAATAAAAGATTATCTTGCTACTGAAGATCACATTTCAGTCAGGTTCAACGAACTTGAAGATGGATTCTTCTGGAGCATAAGAGGCTGGAATAAAGATGACTGGGGAAATATCCCTCCAGGACTTTCACAACAAGATGTGCAGAATAGAGAAGACGCATCAGCGTTATCCTCGTCTGACAATGTCTTTGCTGAACTCTCCTGGTCAAATGAGTTCAACGGATGGTCTCTAAAATATTGGAATAAGAATGGATGGATAAAATACCAACAAGAACAGACGGCAAGAACATATGACAAAGAACAAACTGAGTCAACAATTGCAACTGAACTTATTGGAATTGAGAGCATAAACTCTCTCAACAATCAGATTTCGATTGTAAATACAAGATCAAAATGGAGTGATGCAACATGGTAAACCAAAATGATATTCTAAAAGCAAAAGGAGAAGTAAAGATTCTCGTAATAGACAAAGAAGGAAAAATAATCAGCTCAGAAACACAAAACAAAGTTGTGAATTTGGGAATAGAAGCGATGTTAAAACATATCAATGGAATATACACGAGTCTTATCAATTATTTCAAGATAGGAACAGGATCTAATTCTACAACAGAAACAGATGCAGCACTTCAAACACCTGTTAATTTTACAACTCTTGTCGCAACAAAAGCATTCGATAGTGTTGGCTATCCGTCAACAAAAGAAATAAAGTATCAACTAACTGTAGATTTTACAGAGGGAAACGGAAACACACTTTCAGAAATAGGATTATTCTTTGCTGACAATAGAATGTTTTCAAGATTTACACATCAAGGAATAAACAAAACAAGCTACATCAAAATTGTCTATCAATACACAATAAAAATCGAGTAAGAAAATGGTACTGACAAATACGGGAAGACAGCAATTGCTTGAAGCATTGAAGAGTCAAGTAACTCATTTCGCTATGGGTACTGGGCAGAATACAGATAATGAATTTGCTTCAAGTCTTGGCCAGGAAGTATTCAGAAAAGATGTAACCGACAAGACAGTGGACATAGAAACAAACAGTATCGACTTTGAATGTTTTATCGGATCAAGTGAAGGAAACGGAAATAATTTCTCAGAACTTGGACTTCTCGACTCGCCAAGCGGAGGAAACCTATTTGTCATCTCTAATTTTCCAGCAGAAAATAAATCAGCATTACTCGAATGGCTAATCGATATCGTAATCGAAATAAAATAACATAAAGAAAGAAATATGAGGTGTTAAATATGGCATACACGATCAAAAACAATGAAATCGCATGGGCTCCTGCAGTTGAAAACATCAACAGAGGATACGCAATTAATGGAGTAGGAACAGACAACACTTTGAAAGTTGAAACTTATTCAGGAATGAATGTACACATTCAGAATGGTGGAGATGCATGGGTTAATGATACAAAAGTCACATGGCTTCCAGCAACTCAAGATGATTTTGAAACAGGATTAATCGACAGCTGGAGTGCAGCTGCACGAAGCGCTATTTCTATCGAGCCAAGTGTTGTTTATGAAGGAGCAAAATCTCTAAAATGGATTTACACCGACAATGGAGTGGATCAATTCAACAATAGAATAAAGAAATCATTTAATATCGCAGATCCGAATGGAGTGGATTTCTCGATGAGAACAAAGCTCATATTTTATTTTAGACCAGCTCAAACAATGCCTGATGTTCTTTATGTAAAATACAAAAACAATGGAACAGAATTCACACTCGGAACAGTAGCAGTTGCATCACTCCCTGTAAACACATGGACAAAAATTGAAATGAGTTTACCAACAAGCTTATTGCAAAAAAACAAGTTTCAAGAATTAATATTTGAACTTGATGGATTCTTATGGCCAACAGGAGCATACACATTCTATCTCGATAAGATTCAATTTGATACAGTTTTAACTATTGCAACAGCAGATCCAAACAATGAAAGAAAAGATCTTATCGTATTAAACTCCGATAAGACAGTCAGCATTATTCAAGGAACTCCACAATCACAGCAACCAGTCGAACCTCCAGACTTGCCATATGGCCAGGTAGGACTTGCAATAATCACCGTATCTGCAAGTGCATCATCAATAAGTGCAGCGAACATATTTGACATAAGAGTAATCAATACTTTTGCCGTTAATAATGTAAAAACAAAAAATGAATTATCAAGCATTAAGAAATCTATTGTTGAGAGTGAAATGCATGCACTCACTCAAGATCTTCTTTTAGGACTTGAAACAGATGTTCCACATGATAATCTTGTTGTCGAGCATCTTGTCGGCGGAAGTAAAGGATTAAACAATACAATTCAGACAGTTGCTTCAGGAGTATATGCTGGATACGGTTATGAAATGACTGACTTACCGAGAGGAATTGTAACTATAACAGGAACAACTGAGAATGTGAAAAGTGTTGCGTTTATGTGGAAAGGATATCTATATAGTGCAAGAGCAGATGCTCCAACATCATCCAGTGCATATTCGAGAAGAATATACAAAATAGATCCAGTCACAGGAGCAGTTGTTGCAGATTATAATATGCAACCAAGTGGAGCTCAAGATTATAGATATCTCTACACTGAAGATGGAAACACATACCTAGCTTATCATCAATGGTTTACAGATGGACCTTATTTGTACATACCAATCAGATCATATCAATTAACATATAGTGATTGGTCAAGTGTTTTCCTTAAATTCGATGAGAATCTCAATTTAATTGGAACAGTAGATCCATCCTTAAGCACCCATTTAAGAAAATTTTACGAAATTGATCAAGTATGGTTTGACGGGGATAAAAAAAGAATCTACATTATGGGCGGAGGTTCTGCTGAAGATGCAGGAACTCACTTTAAAGGAATTTGGGAATATGATGCAGATTGGAATCTTTTAGCTGAATGGCAATTAGACACCAATTATTATGTGGTCGGATTTGGAGATATGCCTGATGCAAATACATTTTATTTTTGTGCATGGTATCAAGCATCATCGTACCAACCCTATATCTTTCAGTTTACACGAGCATTAGCACTAAATGGACAACTTGAACCATTAAGATATAAAACTCAAAATAACTTCGCAGTAGGCGGAGCTGTTGCAGGAGCAAACGATAATTATCCACGACCATGTAGAGGAATAGGTGTAAGCAATCAAAAAGATAGAGTGTGGATGTTTTATAGAAGCAACAATAACAACATCTGGTGCTGGTACTTCCAAAACGGATTATACAATGGATGGTACAAAACATATGATGACGTAACGCCACTGAATAGACGAGGAATTAATCTCGGTTCAGATTCCAATATATATGGAAGTTGGTATCAGGCATTTGCAAAATACAAAGGGAATCAGGCTTTCTTCTGTTACAACAATAAAGTTTACAGAATGACTGATTTTTCCAAAGATGCTGAATATGCAGGAAGATATGGGGTTTCTATTGTTGGAAATGATTCTATTGTAAGCTTTGATGAAAGTACTCTGACAATAAAGTTCACAGATCTTTCTAACGCCACAACAGGAAGAAGTCAATCGGGAATAGATTTCACAACTCAAACATTAGCTTTTAGTGGAACAGTCGGGATTTACCTTGCCGCAATTTTTGATGGAAGAGGAACACCTGCATTAAAGTTTGACATTCAAGACGAGAATGGAAATGCAGTTACAGGACTCACAGGAAAATCAGTCAACGCATATGTGGTATTTCCAACAGCGATGGATAAATTCAAAGTAAGAATCTATTGGACTCCAGATGGAACAAGCAATATTCATGGATTCTTCAAAAGCTTTGGATTATTCATTGACAGACAATAAGGAGGATGACTAAAATGTACTCAATCAAAAGAACGTACTCAAAACCATACATAGCCAAAGTGCTTGCAAGACTTCAAACTGAAAAGACAGAACTACTTGCATCAGATCCTCCATTTACTGAAGAAGCCGATCAAACTCAGGTTTTGATAGATGCATGGCAAGCAAAGTATGATGCTATGCCTTAATTTGAGGTACTTTTATGGATGCAAAAGAAAGATATGATTTACTGAAAAAACTCCTGGAAGAAATAAGAGTTGAAGAAAAATATCCTTTCCCAATAGATTGTGTTATGCAAACAGGAAGTGATAATGGACAGTTCTCATTTACAATCACTGGCCGAGTAAGTTTTGATGACAAAGTCGTATCTCATAACCCCATTATTCCTGAAGTAATTGATGATGGGAATATTGAAACTGCAAAGGCAGAAATAAGGGATATTTACAAATCCCTTTTCGAGTCACTTCTCGACAGAATTGCAGGTATCGGCTGTGAACGTATTATGGCTAAACAAAAGCCTAAGGAAGCCTTATTTCAAGAGCAGGAGTACAAAGTTTATGGCACTTCTCAAGTACCGCCCAAAACGATTCTTGTAAGCTACGGGGATGACCTATGGAGGAACCCAAATGCCGTCTCCAAAGATTGATGCCAAATGCGCTGAAATGATTGCTGAGATGTACAGCAGATCCCAAGTTTTAGTCTCAGATATGTCCAATATAAGAGAAAGCCAAAAGGAGCTTAGAAAGGAGTTCGGAGACATTAGGGAAAGCATTACAGACCTAAAAGTAAGCACCAAAGGATACGCTGAAAACCTCCAAAATGTCAAATGCGAGTTTGAAGAACATAAGAAAGAGCACAATCAATCTTTTGGCCGAATTATAGCTGTTTTGGGCATCATTGCAACCTTTGTTTCAATAGCTGTTTCTGTCATATTTAACCATTTTCGCAAGTAATTTGTCAAGTCCAGCCTAAGGGGAAATAAGCGTGTTTAGACGATGGCTCGTCAATCTTTCCCTTTGAAAAGGGTTGCACTTGACAACCTGACAAAAACTATTTATAGGAATTGCAGATATTAACTTTTTACAGATGGCTCTATTCAAAAATATGCTACAATCGGGGGAATCGCTGGTCAAGAACGAGCAAGTATTGGACTTTGATTATCAACCAAAACTTGTCAAGTTCAGAGAAAGCCAGCAGTTTGCAATAGCTGACTGTATGAAGCCATTATTCAACAATAAGACAGGAAGCAATGTTTTAGTCTTTGGATCATCGGGGATAGGTAAGACTTTGGCCTGCAATCATGTGATAACTGAATTAGAGCAAGAAACTGACCTTGTCCTGCCTGTTTATGTTAATTGCTGGGAACATAATACTACATATAAAGTGGCCATGTGCATCTGTCAACAGCTCGATTATCCATTCACACAAAACAAGAAAGGAATAGAACTCTTTGAAGTGATTGCCGAGAATATGAATCAAAAATCAGGAGTCTTCATCTTCGATGAAATAGATAAGGCGGAAGATCTTGATTTTTTATATTTCATCAATCAGAAGATACTTCGCAATTGTATTGTTCTCATAACTAATTACAAAGACAAACTGTTCGGAATGGATACACGACTAAGATCTAGGCTTTTCCTCGATTTTATTGAATTCAAGAAATATACTCTTGAAGAAACAGAAGGTATCCTCAGAGAACGTATTGATTTTGCTTTCTTTCCTGAAGCTTGGTCAAAAGAAGCTGTAGATTTGGCCTGTCAGAAAACCTTTGAACTCGGAGACATCCGTTGTGGACTTCTTATGCTAAGAAAGGCAGGCAAGACGGCAGAAGATGAAGGCGCGCTAAAAGTAGAGCCATGCCACGTTGAAAAGATCCTAAGCAAAGTGGACAAGTACAGCGTGAAAGGAAGCTCAGACCTGGACAAAGAAACAAGAGACATTCTGCACTTAATCAAAGAGAACGGTGGAAAAACCACATTCGAACTCTTTGAAATGTACCAAAGGAATGGCGGAACACAAGTTTATAGGACAATTTACAGGAAAATCAAGACCCTTGAGATGAATAAATATGTGATTGTTGAGAAAGTCTTTGGTGGCAAAAATGGCAATACTTCAACAGTCCAATATATGAAATAATTTGTATCATAAAAGGGACAATATTCTTTAATACGTGAGAATATTCTCATAAACAGATAAATTTATAAATATCTCCAGATACACTGGACATATGGCAAAGGTTTTAATCGCAACATTGTACATCTTCGAGCCTATTGTGGCTGCAGTAACAAAAATAAGTGCTGAAAGATTGATACTTCTAATTGACAAAGAACCTGACGAAAAACAATCCAAATCTCTTGAAATAGTTAAGCAAACACTTGGATCAGTCATTGAAATAAAAACAATCAAAACAGATGTTTATGACATTGTTGAAGTAGCAAGGGAAGCAGTCAAGATCATAGATTTACTTTCTGACAAAGATGAAATCTATATTGATATTACTGCTGGAAGAAAAACCAAATCATTAGGATTATTATTCGGATCTTATGCAAGAAGCTCCAGAATAAAGAAAATAATGTACATCAAGGAAGAGAATAAACAAATCGTGTACTTGCCAAGACTTTCTTATTCCATAACTCCAGCACAACATAAGATTTTAGAATTTCTCCTAAATCGCAAAGTTACAACGATGGCCGACTTCTCCGACAAAGTAGAAGTAAGCAAGGCCATGCTCTACAAACATATCAAAGAACTCAAAGACATGGATGTAATAGAAGAAACTCCCGACGGACTAACACTAACAGATTACGGAAAAATAGTGGTGCTATAAACAATGGTTAGAGCAAACACACAATTAGAAGCAGCAGGAGCAGAATACTTAGTTCTTGGACATTTACTCAGATTCAAAATTCAATCATTCATTACTTCTCAGAACTATGAAGACTATGATATTGTTGCAACAAATCCTGAAAAAAAGAAAAGTATCAAGATCCAAGTAAAAAGTAGATTCAAAGAATCCGATACAAGTTTTCCCATAAAAAAATTTGGAGCAGAGATTGTAATATTTGTGAAACTTAATTGTGGAAGAAGAAAAGAAGGTTCACTAACTTATGAATATAGAAAACAACCAGAATTTTACATTTTCCCTATGGATCTATGCAAAAAACATAATCATGGTGGAGCGTGGCATAAAGTCCACATTAAAGAGTTCCCAGATTATGAACAGTATAAAGATAATTGGAAACTAATAAAGGAGATGTTAGAACTATGAAAAACTTATGGTCACTTCAAGTCGGAGAAGTAATTGTTGCAGAAGAAATTGCAAAAAGATTGCCTAAATCATATCAAGTGTTTATTCCATTAAATAATCAATTAAAAGACACTGATCTAATTATTTCAAATTTAAAAACGAAGACATTCAAGACCATACAAGTAAAAGAGAGCAGAGAATATGAATTGGGCAAAGCAAATGGATGGTTTACGGTCTCAGAGGATAAACTCAAGCATGCAAGTGAAGAAGTTGATTTTTATATATTTTTACTTTACACTGCAAAACCAACAAAAACAAAATTTGAGAATCATACTGAATTTATTATTGTGCCAACAAAAGTTCTAATAGAAAAAAGTAAGGATAAACGAGCTGTCAAAAAAAGACTTCATTATTATTTTCACATCAAAGACAAAACCGTCGTCGAAGTTAGAGAAAGCAAAAAGAATCCTGTGGATTACAACAAATATTTGAACAATTTTGAGCTATTAAAATAGGTATAACGTGACAAAATCAGAACTAATCAAAGACTTGAATCCTGCACAGCAAAAAGCAGTTGAAACAACTGACGGACCTATCTTAATTATAGCAGGTGCTGGAAGTGGAAAGACGAGAGTTCTTACACGAAAGATCGCTTATCTCATTGAGAAAGGAATTAATCCAGAACATATTCTCGGATTAACATTTACTGACAAAGCGGCTGCTGAGATGCTCGAAAGAGTTAATGAACTTGTCAAGTCTCATGGAGACATTGTCATAACAACATTCCATTCATTCTGCAAGGAGATTATTGAAGAAAATATTCTTGACTTAAAGATGAATGCAAATATCAAGATCATAGAGGATACTGCACAGCTTGTATGGTTTATCAAAAATATTGATGCGTTTGGCCTTGAACATCTTGAAGTAGGATATCAACCAGTCACCTTAGTTGAAGAATTACGAAAAACAATCTCTAAGTTTAAAGATGAATACATAACAATAGAACGACTTGAAAAATACATTGAAGATAAATCAAAAGAAACTCTCGATGAAGAAGACCAAGAACATCTTAATGCATTGAAAGATATTCTTAAAGTTTACAAAAGATATGAAGATTACAAGATCCAAAACAATCTCATTGATTTTGGAGATATGTTGACGAGAATATACCAATTACTAAAATCAAAACCACTAATATTAAAGAAGTACCAGGAGAGATTCAAGTATGTTCTCGTGGATGAGTTTCAAGATACAAACTATATCCAGCTCCAGATTGTTAATTTAGTGGCTGGCAAATATCAAAATCTGACTATTGTAGGTGATGATGATCAAAGTATTTACAGATTCAGAGGAGCATATCTCACTAACATCGCTGAGTTCAAGAAAACATATCCTAAACATACTGAGATAGTTTTAGAGCAAAATTATAGGAGTTCAAAGAATGTTCTTAGTGTAGCAAATAGATTAATCTCGAATAAACCTGATCGTGTTGTTAAGAAACTATTCACTGATAATGATACAGGAGAAAAGGTTACAGTTGCTGAATTAAAAAATGAAGAAGAACAAGCTCATTATCTCTTAAATGAGATTACTTCTCTCTTGAAAAAATATCAATACAAGGATATTGCAGTTCTTACAAGAAGAAAGAAAGATGCACAGCCATTAATTGATGTATTCAATAAACATAAGATACCTTATGAATTCATTGGCAATTCAGATTTCTTTAGAGAGCCATTAATCAAAGATGTTTTAGCATATGTTCGAATGGCTGCTAATCCTACTGAATCACAGGTTGAGATAGCAAGAATATTTCACAGACACGCTTTTAATATACGACCTGTTGAGATAGGGCGATTTTGTAAATTCGCACATGTAAATAAGATGTGCTATTTTGAATGTTTTGACAAACTTGATGAGATTAATGTCGATAAAAACAAATTTAATTACGTTAAGGAAAAGATTCATCAAGTAGTTCAAGAGAAGACAAAACTTAATCTTCCAGAATTTATTTACAAAATATTATTTGAGATTGATTTCTATAAACATGAAGTAAGTCTGAATAATGTCAAGAACATCGGTCTATTGAATCAATTCTATAAATTCGCAACTGACTACTATAATCTTCATCAGAAAGATGAACTTCATAATTTTGTTGAGTTCTTAGAGTATGCTTCAAACTTTGAAATAAAGAATGATGTCGAGGGAATTAATAATACCATTCAAGTTATGACTGTTCATACTGCAAAAGGAAAAGAATTCCCTATTGTATTTATCCCTGATCTTGTAAATGGTAAATTACCAACAAAATTCATGAGAGACAAATTTGATATTCCAAAAGAATTAAGTGATGGTATTAAAGATGGAACTGATGATAAGGAATTACATATCCAAGAAGAAAGAAGATTATTCTATGTTGCTATAACAAGAGCAAGAGAAAAGCTTTACATGACTTATGCATTAAGATATGGCGACAATAAAAGAGACTCAAAACCAAGTCAATATCTTGATGAAATAGATTATACGACCAATAAAGATATTGATTTCATCAAACCAAAAGCAGATCCTATTGCAATTAAAGAAGATTCAATTAAAGAGCAGATAAAACAAAAATATATTAGAGAAGTAATTGCCGATTTACATAGGACTGACTTTGAAAAAGCTATTCCAAAAATATTGCTTCTTGAAAAAGTAGAAGGAAAAGATCCATCTGATTTAATCAAAAATCTTAAGGAATTAGATTATGATGATGTCTTGAAACAAATCAAAGATGGAGAGATAATCACAGAAAAAGAAATTGAAGTTGAGCCAACATTCTCAGTATCACAATTCAATACCTACTCGAGATGTCCTAGAATTTACAAATACAATTACGTTTACAGAATACCAACTCCAGCAAAACCATATTTTGACTTTGGAGGAACTGTTCACAAAGTAATTGAAGAATTGACTAAGAAATTAAAGGAAGGAGAAGCCATAGACTTCGACCTTGCAGTAAAATATCTTGATGCATTCTGGAAAAATGAAGGATACAAAACAGAGCTTGAAGAAAAACAAGCGAAAGAAGAAGCAAAAGAAGTTATCAAAACATTCCTTGAAGAACAAGCAAAGATGAAATCCAAGATTGTTGGAATAGAACAAGAATTCACAATAAAGCTCGACAAATATAACATTACAGGATATATTGATAGAGTAGATCAAGATGGAGACGACTACATTATTCTCGACTATAAAACAGCAAAAACACCTCTTTCTGAAAATGCATTAAGAGAAGACTTCCAATTACTTACATACGATATGGCTGTACAACAACTCTTTGGGAAAAGACCAAAGAAAGTAGGATTATGGTTTTTAAGATCTAATAAGAAAGTAATTATTGAGCCAAAAGACGAAGACATATCTAAAATCAAAGAACAAATACTTGAAACAATCAAGAACATTATGAAAGAAGATTTCACTCCTGCTCCAGGATGGGAGTGTAACAACTGCGATTATAAATTGTTATGTGATGCATGGAAAAGATAAAAAATGGATAAAACTTCAAAAAATATATTGACGATAGTGAATCAAAAAGCAAGATTTATAAAAGTCATATGTATTTATAAAGGAATCAGGGGGCAAAATATTGTTTAAAAATCGAACTAAGTTAATCAATGTAATAGTAGCATTATTTTTAATAGTTATTATTGCTTCCATCGTTTTCTTCGTTTCTAAAATAGCTGATAACTCAAAAATATTAATACCCTTGTATATAATTGCATTTATCTTTATAGTGTTTGTATTGGGGGTTTTGTCATTTGGATCATCAATATATCTACAAATATTAGAAGCTCGTAAAGATATTCATTCGGTTGTAGCTCCTAAATTTTTGAATATATCAATTGAAACTAATGATTTAATTGAGTTGGCAGTTGAAATTTGGAGATTAGAATCAAGATTGAATAAATCTTTACATTCATCTTCTGAAAGTCAAAAAGAAATGATACACAATTCAATTAAGAAAATTAAACGATATTTAGATAAAAATGATATTGAAATTATGGATTATACCAATCAAAAATTTAATGATGGTCGTAATTTAGACATATTATCTATTGAAACAGATCCAAAAATATCACATTCTATAATTAAAGAAACAAAAGAACCTACCATCATGCTGAAGGGGCAAGTTGTGAGAAAAGGAAAAGTCATAGTTCTTGCAAAAAATACAGATGGAGTTGAGGGTGTTAAGAATGAGTAATCAAACAATTGCAATAGGCATAGATTTAGGAACTACAAATTCTTCAATCGCAGTCAATGTGAAAGGAAAAATTGAGATTATAAAAAAACCAGGTGGAGTTGAATATACTCCTTCCGTTTTCGGATTCGATAAAACAGGAAACAAAATTGTTGGACAAAAAGCCTATGATTATTTGTATAAATATAATGAAGATACAAATTTTAAGGCTGAAATAAAAAGACAAATGGGCACTCCTGAAACAGTTTTCTTCGAAAGATCTAAAATAAAAATGACACCTGAAGAAATATCATCAGAAATACTTAAAAATTTAAAAGAAGATGTTTTGAGAAAATATCCTGAATTTGATGCAGTAGCTGCTGTTATTACAGTACCAGCCGCATTCTCGGTTTTACAATCAGAAGCAACAAAAAGAGCAGGTAACCTTGCAGGATTCAAATATGTAGTTTTATTGCAAGAACCAATCGCGGCTGCAGTCTCATATGGATTTGAAAATACCAAAAATGAAAATTGGTTAATCTATGATTTCGGTGGAGGAACATTCGATGTTGCTCTTATCTCATGTAAAGATGGAGTTCTGTCAGTTTTAGGACATAACGGTGACAATTTTTTAGGTGGAAAGAATATCGACTGGGATATTGTAGAAAATATAATTATGCCAAAATTATTGGAAAAATATAAACTTGCAAATTTTACAAGAAAGAATCAAAAATATCGTCACATATTCTCAAAGTTGAAATATGGTGCGGAGTCTGCAAAGATAGAATTGTCTCAATATAAGAAAACAACTATTGAAATTGATGATATAGGCAAAGATGATTCAGGAAAAGAAATATCCTTATCAGTGGATTTATCAAGAATTGAACTTGAGAAAATAATTAAACCAAAAATTGATAGAACTGTTGAATTGACAAAAGATACATTGAAAGAAGCAGGGATGAAAAATTCATCAGTGAAGAGAATAATTCTCGTTGGTGGACCTACTCAGATGCCTTATTTGAAAGAAAGACTCGAAGCAGAATTAAAAATACAAGTTGATTCTTCAGTAGATCCTCTAACTGTTGTGGCTCGTGGTGCATGTATATTTGCAATGAGTCAGAGAATACCAAAAGAATATCTTACTACAGAAGCAAAAAAAGTGAAAGGTACACACAGTATAACACTAAATCATACTACACTAACATCCGACACTGAAGAATCTGTAACCGGCATCATTGAAGATCTTGACGAATCTGAACAATATTATATTCAAATTCAATCAGATAGTGGAACATTTACAGGACCTAAAACCAAAATCAACAAAGGAAAATTCTATTATACCATCAATATAGAACCAAACAAACAGAATGTTTTCTGGGTATATGTATTTGATCATAAAGGAAACCCTGTGAAAATTTCTTCAGAATCCTTTTCAATTACCCATGGACTATCGGTATCAGGAGCACCAATACCTCATTCGATTAGTGTCGTTGTAGCTTCAAGAGATTATTCTATAAATCAAACCATAAATACTTGTGACAAAATATTTGAAAAAGGATCAATCCTACCACTTAAAGAATCATTGGATGTTTACAAAACATCAAGAAAACTCAAGAAAGGAGAAGACGCATCTTTAGACATAGATATTGTTGAGGGAGAGTCCGAAATACCTGATAGAAATACGTTTTTATGTAAACTCGGAATCAAAGGAAAAGAGCTTCCTCATGATTTGCCATCAGGAACTCCAGTTGAACTAACATTGGAGATGAATGAATCAAGAGAATTAATTGTTACAGCATACATTCCGTTGATTGATATGTCTCTTAATGCACGATATACTGTAAAAGACGAAGTTGTAGATAGTAAATCTATGTCGGCAGAATTGGATTTACAAAGAAGGCGAGCAGAATCAACATCAGAAGATTGTTCAGTGGAAGAACGTAAAAAGATTGCCGATACCATTCAATCAGTTTCAGATGGAATTAGCAATTCAAGTAATGATGAAGATGAGAAAAGAAAAGCAAGTAAGCAACTAAAAGATTTAAAGATATTGTTGGACAAAATCGATGAAGAAAAAGCAATGCCACAATTGATTAAAGAATATAAGATGCGAGTTGAAGATTTAAAAAAAATAATTGATGAATATGCGGATCAAAGAGAAAAAGATAATTTAGAGAAACAACTTGAGAGCATAAAATTAGAAAGTGATAAAGCTATTCAGGAAGATAACAAGACCATGATGATAAGAGTCAATGAACAACTCGACGAGCTTAGAAATAAAGCCATATTCACAAACCCAAATACGTGGGTTCAACACTTCAAAGAAATTGTAAACAATGGTGACTTTATTAATGATAAAGAAGCTCAATACTACACATCCAAAGGTGTGAGAGCTATTGAAACAGGAGATATTGATGAGTTAAAAAGATGTACACGTCAATTAAGTTTACTTTTATCTGTAGAAGATCAAAAGAAAATGAAACTTTCAGGAATAACAAGGTGAATATAAGATGTCAAATTTAATAGAACACAATGCATATCGTATTTTCGGATTGGATAGTAATTCTAATCAAAAAGACATCCTGAAAAGATATAAAGAAATAATAAATCGATTAAAAATAGATGATTATCCTGAGTATGATTCCGATATTAATTTACCTACAAAATTACGAACCGAAGACTCCGTTAATGACGCACTAAAAAGACTACAAAATACAAAAAACGGAATAAAGGAATTTTTCTTTTGGTTTCAAGTATCAGATAATGTTGATGAAAAAGCATATTCGCATCTAAAAAATAAAGATTATGAAAAAGCCATAACCATCTGGAAGAACGCTTCTGAAACAAAGAATTCAACTTCATTATTTTATAAAAAAAACATAGCATTAATTTATTGTTTAATTCTTCTAAAAGAACAAAATCAAACATACTTAAAAGAATCTATCGCAATTTGGCACGAGATTGTAAATTCAGATAAGTTTTGGAATACTTTTGCGAAAAGTTATAGTGTAAATAACGAACAAACCGCAAGTCCCGAAATAATTGCTGAATTTCGCAAAAATGTTGTAAAGAATATTTCAGATATATACACAGATCTTTATCATCAATATAAAAATGCTAAGTATATTAAAGATTTTCAAGAAATATTTGGATCACATGGAGATAAGACTGAAAAAAGCTTATTGAAACCTGTCTACGAAGAAATTCACAACAGCATTGATGAATTGAACAAGATAAAGTTTACTGAAAATGAAGATATAGAATACGAAGCTCAAGATAAGTGTGAAAATTGTGGAAATGAAGACGCAGAAAAATATTGGGATTATGAAGACGGGAGCGTTCTTTGTGGTGTTTGTGAGAAGAAAGTCGGTAAGAGTTGGCAAAAAAAAGTCAATGAATTAGAGGATACTGAAAAGGAATATCAAAAGAAAATAAGAAAGGTCAACTATCTTATTTCTGATATTGATACACATTTTTCTAAGTTAAAAAAAATGGGATTATTTGATGACTCTCAATCAAAAATAGTGAGAGATCATGCTGCTGAAGCATTACGAATTAAATCAGTCGAATTACATAATATAGATGAGTTTGAAGAATCAAGCAGAATACTTAAACTCGCAATTCCTTTATGTGGTACAGATAGTTTCAAAAATAAAGTTCAAGAAGATCTTAAAACAGTACACACCAATTTCGAAAATAAAAAGAAACAAGAAGAATATGACGAAATAATTGGCCCTATTGTTAATAATTGGAAAAATGGAAATACGGATGAGGCCTTTGCAGAATTGGAAGAACAATTATCTAATAAAAATATTGACAAAGAATTGAAAACAGTATTAAAAGATATGAAAAAACAATTTGAAGAGAGACTTGCTGAACATGGTAAACCAATTACGGAAGCGCCAGGTCTATCTACAATTAATGGAATTGGAACAACAATTTATGGAGATACCCAATGGTTTGTATTTATTTTCATTCCTATATTCCCACTTGCAAGATATTCATTAAGACATAACGAAGATGGAACTTATTCATTTTTCGGAAAATTAGAATTGCATAATTGGCAGAAATATTACATATTCGGTATGATTGCCTTAATTATTGGATTTATAATTTGGATTAATATGTCTCCATAAACATCGTGATAATACTATGACAACTTCAACAAAACCCGCATTATATAATGGATTTAAAGTAAGAGAGCATTTAACTATCAAAACTCGAATAGAAAGAATATTTTTTACAGATGTTTACGAATTATCAAATGGAAAATATCTTTATTTATTTGTTAATTTGAATCCTAATGATGTCGTTGATAGATCTGAGAAATATGATATTCTTAGAGTAAAAAATGAATCAGAATCATACATTGGAGTAATTGTTGATAATCATTCAAAAAATCAAGTTTCTTCAATTAAAGAGGATCTTTCTGTTGCAAAAGGATTTGAATGTGTTGCAGGTATGCAAGAATTGAAAAATCTACTTATTGCTGATGTAATAAATCCACTAAGGAATCCTGAAAATTTCAAGAGATTCAAAGTATCAATACCTAATGGAATAATATTATATGGCCCTCCTGGATGTGGCAAAACTTTTATTGTAAGAAAATTAGCTGAAGAATTGGGGTATAGTTTCTTTGAAGTTAAACATTCTGATCTTGCAACACCTTTTATTCATGGGTCTGTGGGCAATATTGGAAAAGTTTTTTCTATTGCAAAACAAAACGCACCTGCAGTTGTATTCTTTGATGAAATAAGTGGATTAGTTCCTGATAGAAAACATCTTCAAGAATCATCATCACATAAAGAGGAAGAAATTGATGAGTTCTTGATGCAATTAAATGATGCTGCTGATAATCATATTTTGGTTGTTGGAGCTACAAATTATATAGACAGAATAGATCCTGCGATTCTAAGACCTGGCAGATTTGATAAGAAAATATATGTTTCTCCTCCTGATTATGAAGCCAGAAGAGAATTATTTAAAATTGGGTTGAAGAATAGACCTCATGATAAAAATATAGACTTTAATCTTCTTGCTGAAATAACCGATGGTTTAACATGTGCTGATATAATTGAAGATATTGTAGAATCAGCTGCAAGGGTAGCTGCAAATTCAAATGAATTAGAAATAAGTCAGAATCTTATTGAACATGAAATTAATAGACTGAAACCTAAAAAAGAACATCGAGGCGATAAACAATGATTAAACGAGTATTTCCTATTTTCATATTTTTAATAATATTGTGTGCTTCTCTTGCAATGGCGAGTGAAGAAAGATATTCTTTCATAATAGATGAACAAGGGAATACTAAATTGCAATATCAATTAGTTCTTTCAGTCACAGAGTCTGGGATGTATTTGCCTGGATTTACACATACATTTTCTCCACCTGAGAATGTTACAAACCTCGAGTTCTTTGATGAAAATGGAAAAATAACACCTAAATATATTGGATCTGAAGAAGGGTATAGTATTTATGAAAAATACATTCCTGATGTAAATTATAATAGTCCTTATCAAATAGGATATAGGTACGATCTACCAGAATATACTACGACCAGATATAATGAAAATTATCATTTTGAATATCCAATGAGTTTGCCAAAGAATTCCACATATACATTAGCAGTTTGTATTCCATCATCTGCAGATTCTTATCCTGCAAGTTATGATAGTACTCCACAAACATATGAACCAACTGATTATAGTACTTACAAACCGATTGAAATCAGAACAATAACACCTATTTCACCTATCACTTACACCACAACGTATTACAAAGGAGATTCAAGCATCGATGCTTGTCCAACGGGATACAGAAAAACCTACAACTATGACTTCGAATATGGTGTTAGTAATAAAATAACTTCTTCATTTAGTATGCCTGAAAATAAAGTTGAGCTATTTACTTATGAATCAACAAAAATCAAAATTGTTGCTCCAAAAATATATCAAAGTGTTTTGGAGAAGAATGTTAAGGCAATCGAAGCATCTCTTCCAAATATAGAATCTAAATTAAATCTTAATGCACCGTCAAGCTATACAATTTATATGGTAAGCGATACTGATAAGGTATTTGAAGATACTAAAAATGGAAACTCAGTTTCCATAGCGATGGAAGACGGAACTGTTTACTTCAAAATTAGTTTATTAAATGTAGGTGACGATCAATTCATCCAAGTTAATTTATTAAGAGCAATAATTAACAGTGCATTACTAAAAACATATGGGGAAAATAGCGACAATTCTTGGTGGAGTCATGGTGCTTTAACAAACATGGCTGTTAAGCTAATGAAAGAAAGTAATCTTCAATATGATCAAGTTCAGAAAGCTATGAATGATGTTAAAGACGCAATAAAATTACTTTCAACAAATGAAATTATAGAAGTTATGAGTGCATCAGATTCAAAAAGTCAAATATTAATCTACTCCTCAATCGTCGATGAGATGGATTCAGTGTGTCCAGATCATGTAATAAAACTTAACAAACAAACTCGAACCATGTCTGGTCTGACTTTTAGTAGCGATAAACAATTTGATAATTTTTTAATTTACAATTTAAAACAAGAATGTACGAGGGATATCAGTAGTGTTTTAGATAAATATCAATTTGAACATGATAATGTTGCATATATAATGGATAAATATGCAAAAATAAATGAGAAATTCCAAAATATAAAAATAAGTAGAAATGATATTCCTGATCTAAATATTGCTAAATCAGATCTTGTAACAGCCAATACTGAATTGACAGAAGGAAAAGCTTCAGAAGCTTTAATTCTTATAGAAAAATCCGAAGAAGCATATTCAAGGATCTTAGATTTAGTTACTATATATTCTAAGATTGAAGATTTAAGACCAAAATTAACAGCAATTCCCGAAGAATTAAGATCTCCGAGTGTACTTAGTGCTATAAATAAACTTGATGAGGCAGAGGATTTAGTAACAAAAAAGAACACAAAAGATGCTCTTACAAAAGCAAATGAAGCATCGAATCTTTATGATGAAAGTGTAAAAAATATGGGTGGAATATTGCAGGAATATGTAGATGCAAAATTAAAGGTTGAAGGTGTTCCAGAAATATTTTATTTGCCTGCTAAACCCTTGGCAAAAGGAGCATTAAGTTCTGCTGTAACAAAAATAAAATCAGATAATTATGATGAAGCAAGAGGTTCAATTGGAACCAGTACGTTTTGGAGTAATAATGCAATAATACTCTCATTAATATTTTATGCATTGATAATTGGCGGATTAATATTTGGATACAAAAAGTATATCAAGCCAATGCAGAAAGATAAACCACAGAAACCAAAACATTATCAACATCATTAAAATGGTAGAAAATGGAAAATATCAAAAGATGGTTTTATCATAAGCATTTTCCACATAGTCATTTGGATAAACATTATCTCTTGATGGATTCACTATATTTTTTAGCTTCTTTAATTTTTTCAATAATCATTTACAAAAACATTACACTGATTAATGATTATATTATTTTGTTTATAAAAGTAGGGTCGGTATTGTTATTGATAGGCACTTTTCTATGTCTAAGATTTAGTTGGAAGATACTTAAAAATTTAAAATATGGGATAAAAGGATGGAATAATGGATATAAATTAATTTTTATTGTCTTTATTATACTGTTTCTTTTGATAATTTACTTTAATCAAGAGTCTGTAATTCCAAAGATAAAAACTGAAATCGATCAAATTGAATTTTCAAAATTTAACCCCTTAGGTCTGTCAGAATCATTATCGGATAGTGGATCAATAGTTTCTCAATCAAAGAAGATTATTGATAAGGCATTAGCACCACCTGATCCTATTTCAGACAAGACAAAAGATGTCGAACAAGCAATTCTAAAATATACAAATCAAGAAAGAAGAAATAACGGTGTTCGAGAACTTAGAGGAGATGGTAAATTGGATGAAGTGGCAAGATCACACAGTTTAGATATGGCACAAAACAATTTCTTTTCTCACACAAACCTAAAAGGAGAAGATCCAACCGCCAGAGCAATAAGAATGGGATATAATGTTCATAAAGAACTTGGCGCTGGCTGGTATAGTGATGGAATTGGAGAAAATATAGGAAAAATGCCAACAGGATCAGTTGAAGGAGTTGGATACGTGTCTTCAGATGCAGATAGCATAGCAAAAGCACAAGTTAATTCTTGGATGAATAGTCCAGGACACAAACAAAACATTTTAGATTCAAAATATGATACGTTAGGTGTTGGCGTTGCGTATGATGGATTATATTATATTTCTACCCAAGATTTTAAATGATATTTTATTGTATTACTGAAGCTGCTCCACCCATAAGACCAAGAATAAAAACAATTATTTGAATGAGCAATAAGCTGTAAAACCAAATATTTTCCAACAGGGTGCTCTTCCTCTTTGATTCTGGATAAGTAATTTTAACTCTTTTCGAACTGCCAAAATATCCTAACCAGATTAATCCAAAAATCAAACCTCTTGCAGATCCGCCTGCTAATGAACTCTCTTGTGTGTATAATGAAGGGTAGCTTGCTTCTAATATCAAACTACAAATACTTGCAACAATCATAAATATCAAATATTTTCTCGCAACAGATACAGCATTATTTTTGATTTTTGTTAAGCTGTATATAGTATAAATTATGAACCCTATAAGTCCACCATACAGTAAAATATCAATTAAAACTAAAAAGGCCATATATCCTGATGGTATTTGAAGCGCAGTGATATCAGCTATATCTTTTATTCCAAAAAATAAATTGATTAGTATGGATACACATAATCCAAAAATAAAGAATCCTAACCAACCATCTACTCCTTTAAGTTTAGGATCTATTTTTTCATCGTCTTGCTCTTTAGATTCTTTCTTTTTAGCTTTTTTCTCATCGAGTTTAGTTTGCCATTCTTTACCTAATTCCGAATGGCATTTTTCACAAAGAACAGTGTTATCTTCATAATCCCAGTAAGAATCTGATTTTGTAGAACCGCAATTGCTACACTTATCTATTAACTTTTTTTTAGACTCCTTATCACTATTAGACTTCATTTATTAATAATTAGTTTATAAGGTTTATAATTATTTCGTTTATTTCATGTACTGTACTGTTTAAGTTTTCCTGTAAAATATTATTAAGAAAGAAACTGAATAATTCTATATGGATTTACAAGTAGAACAAGAAGTTTCACAACTTCGAAAAGAGATTGCTGAAATAAAATCTGAATTAACACTTGCTCTCTCAAGAATTAGCGATAAATTAGCAACACATTCTGAGAATTATCGAGAGCTTAGAGTTAAAATTGAGCAATTGAACAAAACGATTTCTCTTGAAGAAGAACAGGACTCTGCCGAGGTGCAACATGAATTTAATAATAGAAATACTGCTCTTAATCCTACTGATTAAGACGCTAAACGTAAATGCAGTGCTCATCTGGAGCTTGTATGTAGTAAGCAAGATCTTAGGCCAACTTTACATCATGTGGGAAGAAGGAGTAAGACAAACATTTCTTGTCCACTTCAAGAAGCGATCAAAATGAATATGCGCTTATCATCGCAGGGAGGCATAATAGTAACTCTGAAAGAGCTTATTGATATGCACAGGGTAGGCTTCAAATACAAAATAAACCATAATACGAAGGATTTGATAGCCTTTCGTAGCTTCCTGGACAATGAGATTAAAAGACGTAAGGAGAGTGCTTTAAATGACCCAAAAAACGTATCAGAAAATCACAAGCAAACACAAGATTAAGATTTCTTTCTGGGAGAGAATAAAGAAATTATTTGGATTCTGATCCTTCGTTTGTTCCATCTTGAAAACCATCATCATAGATTTTATTTATTACAATAGTTAAGTCGTCATCTGTGACGCAGTTCTTGATGGTTTTGATATATTTTTTAGCATATTTATCTGACATTAGATTCTACCTCGTTGAGCCATTCTCTCTCCAGATCAATAAAATTCTGTGGGAAGATCTTCTTTTTCTGTTTTGCAAGAGCTACCTGAAAATCAAAGATAGCTTCATCAGTACAACATTCAGAGCAGATCTTTGACTTATTATCTCTCCTGCTCGTGCCTGGAAAACAAGTGACTGTTTTCTTACATTTCGGACATTTCCATTCGTTCATTTTAGTCCCTCTCTATTCTTCTTTTTTGATTGAATAAATTATTTTGAAGCATCATAATTGCTTCTTCCTCTGCAAACTTGTGTGTTGCAGGAGTGCATGCAGCTGATTGTGGTGTGGCGATAACTTTTACTAAATTTGTCAGCTCAGTAATTTGATTCTTTAACTGGTCAATTTCCACAGAATGTTTCTCTTCAGTTGTGTTGAAGACTGCGTTTACAATATCTCTTTTTGCTTGTAAGCTTGATTTAATGTATCTCTCTGTGCTTCTAAGATTTCTATGTCTTCCACAGATTTGTGCAGCGAAAACACCCCTTTTATCGCAGATCTTTTGTAAATAGAAGTGTCTTAATGTATGAAAACTTAGGACTGATAATTGATGGCCTGAATTACTTTTGCCGTATTTATGGTCGAGACCTGCTTTCTTTCTTGCTCGAATCGTGTGTGTCCTTATTGTTCCAGGACTCATGTGATTTTCTCCTGCAGAAGTATATTTTCCTGAGACTGTTGGTCTTCCACATCTTGATCTTCGCCCATATCTTTGTCTCCAGAAAATATAATTATCAGCGAGTGCAATTTGTGATTTGTAAGTTAAAATATGATCTTTGAATCTCTCAACCATAAAATCAGGCACAATAATTTTCTCGAACTTTTCTTTATTTTTTTGTTCAGGTAAAAGTAAAGTCTTCTCAAAGAAGTCTATGTGATCAACTTTTATCTTGCAGACTTCGACACTTCTTAATCCGAGTTCGCTTGCACAATAATACACATTTTCCCAAAATTTAATGTACTCGTCATCATATCTTTTCTCGATTTCTCTGACAGATTCCATGAACATATTAAATTGTGCCTCAGTGATTGATTTTGCTTTTGCGTCTTGAGCCATCTAAATCATCCCCAAATCTCTTTCAGAAGATCTCTTGAGTATTGTGCAACTTCTGATGCTGGCACTTTTGTTCCTGTTAAAATCTGTGCAGCTGCTTTAAGACAAACTTGGAGATGAATATCATCCACAACATTATCCCTGTTGTTTGGTGTTATTGCTTCTGATTCTTTTTCTCTTTCTATCTTTATGATATTTCTGTACTTACCATTTAGCTTGTACTCAACAGAAGCAGTGTCTCCTTTCTTTACAGGACAAACACCATATCCACCATACCATTCATCGTTGATCTTAACACCATACTTGTTGCTTTCTCGCTGATTAACAGCTGAAATTATTCCAGTTTCATTTGGCATTTTTCTCAGCCTCCTTAAAATTCCATTCAGCTAATCCGAATGTACCTTTTGCAGTCTTTACAAAGCGCTTCTGCGTGTCAGTAATCATTCGTGAGAAGATGCTATTCTGTGGTGTTGTTCCAACAGATTTGCTTCTCTTAACGACTTCTGCAGTTATCTCTTTGTAATGCATCGGCTTGCCATTCTCTTTTAGAATTTGGTATGCTACTTCTCGGTGTGGCAAGTCGACCTGCTCTGTTGCTGGTGTTTCTTTCCTCGGCTCTGAACCGACATTTTTATATCTACCTTTGTGTTTATCTCCCTTCATGGGTATGACCTCCTATGGTTTTACTCATCGGGATTGAGGGTACTTTTGCGAGAATACTCAATCCCGTTATGATCATTTATTCAGTCTTGCATTTTTCCTTCAAGATCACATAAACTTCTTTTCCGATGTATTTTTTGGTGTAGGGGATTACAGCCCCATTTCCAGATTTTACAACAGTCTTGATTTCTATGTTTCCTGGCTCTAAAATCAGGTCTTTTGTTTTTATCTTCATTGTATCTCTCCTCGGTAATTTCCGCTAAGTCTATACTTTGTGAGACTATCGGCATATATAAATCTTGTCCTAAAAAACCGTTTTTCTATGAGAAATGGCTTAAAAAACAAAATATTTATATATGTATGTAGTTTGTACTTAAATTGTACTAAAGATTATATATTAATGTACTTACAAAGGAAATATGCAGAAGCAAATGATAGATGGAATCGCCCTAGTAAAATCGTCTGAGTATAGGCATAAAATACTTAAATCAATAGGGAACGAAATGAAAACACCGAGTGAAATTGCTAAGGCAGTTAAGATTAGATTGAATCATGTAAGTATGTTCCTCAAAGAGCTCAAAGAACATGGAATTGTTGAATGTTTAAATGAAGATACAAAGAAAGGAAGATTATATCAATTGACAAAGTTGGGGAAAGATGTCATCGCAAAATTCAATTAAGGAAAATAAAATTAAGTACGTGGATAACACGTGGGATTTTAAAGAATCCTTTACAAAGTATAGTAATCATGGCTTTCACACTTATCCTGCTATGATGATACCCCAAATAGCAAGACGACTTATAGAAATGTATGGTCTTAAATCAAAAGTATTACTTGACCCATTTGTTGGATCAGGAACAGCACTTCTTGAAGCAAAATTACATAAAAATTTCAAGAAAGCATATGGTATTGATATAAATCCGTTAGCTAGGCTTATTTCTAAAGTTAAAACAACTACAATTTCTCCAGATAAATTAAATCAAGAATTTAATCAATTAATTCAAAGATGCACATCAGATATCAAAGAAATCAATTTTAAAGAGAAAGAAATCGAAAAACCTGATTTTCACAATATTGATTTTTGGTTCAAACCACAAGTGATCACTGATTTAGCAGTTATAAAGAAAAATATACAAAAGATTCAAGACCAAGATATTAAAGATTTCTTTTTGGTTTCATTTTCTGAAACAATTAGACGAGTTTCTAACACAAGAAATGGTGAATTTAAATTATATAGGATGAATGAAATTCAATTAGCAAAGCATAATCCTAACACATTAAAAGAATTCATAAAAGAATCAGCTGAAAATGTAAAAAGCATGATAGAATTTTACAGCGAAGCAAATAAGAATTGTGCAATTATTGTACTTGATGAAGATACTCGATTAAAGACATCTATAGGAGATGATGAAATTGATTTGATAGTCACATCCCCTCCCTATGGTGATAGTAGAACCACTGTCGCATATGGACAATTTTCAAGATTGGCTCTTCAGTGGATGGATTATGCAAAAGAAGAAGTTATCAATATTGATAAAGTGAGTCTTGGTGGCATACCAACTAAAGATTTAGTGAATAGTTTGGGATCTCCTTCTTTGAAAGAGATTATGCATAAAATTACCGAAAAAGACCCTAAACGAGCAAGAGATGTGTTGAGCTTTTATGTTGATTTTGACAAATGCATAAAAGAATTGCACAGAGTAACTAAACAGGGTGCTTTTTTATGTTTTGTTGTTGGAAATAGAACTGTGAAAGGAATACAAATACCAACTGATGATATAATTGTTGAATTATTTCAAGCTAAAAATCATTACAAACACCACAATACTTTCATAAGAAATATTCCTAACAAAAGAATGCCTAAACAAAATAGTCCAACTAACATAACTGGAGAAAAACTAAACACGATGAATGAAGAGTGGATTATAATACTCGAGAAACAATAATACTACATTATTTTTTCTTTTTTAGCATATAATTGATCAATATGTCTTTTATTCAATCTAAATCCCGCACCATGATCTCTTACACTTCCAGATTCTTTAATATGCATTCGAAACTCCCAAACCATTAATCCTTCATTAAGTAATCTTTTGAATCCATCATTACTTAATTCAGTAAGAAGTATTGAATTGTTGTAGTGAAACCATTCGACACCATCTTCGACTTTTGTATCGGCAAAAACAAGAAGTAAATTCTCAAATAATTTAGTTTTAAGTTTTTCCATTAATTCATCAATAACGAAATAACAAATAACGCCATCTTTTTTATGAACGATATTCAGATTTCCATTTGTCACTTCTAATTTCAATCCTTGTGTATTAAATTCAGTTACTTTTAATGTAACTTTCAAACCTTGACGACCTTGAGTATCTTTATAACCATATTTTTCTATAATTCCTTTAGCAGTAACAGGACTCCAATGAGGTGATTTAGTAATTAGAGTTATATTCGATGATGCATGCTTTCTTTGAGCCTTCATCTCAACAGGAATTCCTTTATAACTTAAATCTGGTTCTCCTAAATTATTTTCCTTAATATCCATAACTGTCTCAAGGGTATAACCAATTCCTGTGTTATCTTTTCTTAAAGATTTAATAAATCCCTTCTTAGAAATTTCAGGAAGAACTTTTTTTATATCAATGTCTTTTAGAGTAGCATTAGGCATACCAATCAAGTTAGATATAATATATATAGATTAATACCACAAGATAGATACAATATTGATACATCTGCTTCGGACTTGCCAATATGTGTCAAGTCTGTTTTTCCCACTATCATCCTCTAAGCTTTTGATGGACTTGATAATGGGACGCGGGAATTATAAACCACAATGGACACGAATATTCTTATGAGAGGGGTTACTCTACAACATGAAAATAAACAATGGGAGGATGCAATTTGGGCATAGGAATGAAGCCCGGGAAAAGACAATCACAGATGAACAACTCAGTAGATTCCTCTCTGCAATCCCATTCATAGAAGAAGAAAAATACGTGTTCTTTTGGGAAAATGTTTACTGCTCTGCAGCAATGCTCGGTCTTAGAAGCGCTGAAACATGCAGGATAAGAATAGAAGACATAGACTTCATGGACAAGACACTTACTCTACCTGAACAAAAGAACAAGGAACGATTTGAGAAGATCATAATTCCTGATGAAATGATGAGACGAATAAAAGATCACATCATGAAATACAAGTCAGAAATAGTTCTTAACGGAAGTCATGGAAAAGACATCAACCAAAACGAACTCAGAGGAGAATACTATATCTTTTGGAGAATGCGAGAGATGAAAACAGGCCATAAAGAAAAACACCTAGCAGAACAAACCATCAGAAAACATCTTGAATGCACCAGGAAGAAAGCAGGATTAGATCATAAATATGGAATGACAAAAGACGGCCACACCCTCTCAGTTCTAAGCTACCATACACTCAGGCACTATTATCTGCAGAAGATCTGCGACAGGAGAGGAGTATTTGCAGCTCAGATAACAGGAAGGCACAAAAACCTGCGAAGTACAGAAAGGTATCTGACAACAAGTCTCGTGGCCAAGAGAGATATTGTCAATGAAGTATTCAATACTATTCCAGAGCAGGAAGGGGCTCAAATGAAGGCTCTTAAAGACGAGATATCTGAACTGAAGGCATTAGTCAAGCAGTCAATCATTATCAGTAATGGGAACCCAGATAACGTCAAAAACACTAGCAAAATAGCCGTAGAAGAAGCTGAGAAAAGGCTGCAGAACATGGCATTGTATGAGAGTCGTCAGATGAGAAAAGGAGGGCCTGTTCAGCAGGAGAATGCTGTTGTAGTAAGCTCTATGGAAAGATAAAAGTGGCAGATAATTTTATATTGATTGAAATAGAATTCTTATCATCTTAGAGAGTGGACTTGTACACTTGACAGACTTGACAGGCTGGACACAAACTATATATCCAACCCCTAACACTAACCATATAAGACTGGTCATTTCTGACGATGCTCAGAAAAAAGGATCAGATACGCTCCAAATATCAAGCTCATCCGCTTGTAGCGATTTTGGGGAAAGCGCTATTAATCTGTAGCGGAAATATAAATGTTTCTATTTGTAGTAACTATAGAGTAGTATCAATTACTAAAGAAAGCGTAAAAACTGTAGAAATCGAGGCTCCAGAAGTGCCATTTTAGCCAATAAAAGGCTAGGAAACTCACGATCATGAGTGCTAATGAGGTTAGTTATTCTTGGTTGTTGCACTAATCGTATAAGAGCATCGTAGTCTTCTGTTTTGAACCGCTGTAGCATAATCCTATGAATCAAGAGATGTGTCCAAAGTGAAAACCCTATTCGTTTTCTCCACAGTCGTTCATAGCTCTTTCCTTCAGCTAACGCTCTAGCAAGTTCCTCAGCAGCCATCATGCCAGGAATAATGCCTCCTAATGTAGAAGCCTTTACTTGTGTTGCCGCATCGCCTACCAAATAGACATGATCTTGTTCTGTAACAACCTTCGGATCATACAACGGAATAATGCCGCTTTGCCATTCTAAAATCTTGCCTGGTCTGAGCTTATGCAATTTGTCAAAATAGGAATTCGTTTTGTCCAAAGAGCAGATGCCAAGTCGAGCAACCTTCGTGCTTTCAGGAACAAGCCAGCCAAAATAACCCTCATCTATAAAAAACTCCACAAGATCCTCTTCACAAGGAATCTTGACTCTTGCTTGATGACCAATAATAAATCTTCTTTGTCCAAACATATCGTTGTTTTTTGCTACAGCGCTCAAAGGACCATCTGCACCAACCAAAACATCTGTAGAGACAGGCAGTTTATGTGTAAAATAAAGTTTATGTAGTTGTCCTTGTCGTTCTGATCTGATAAATTTATGATTGGTATAATATTTTGCACCAGAGCTCATCGCAATATCTGCTAAGTAGGCATCAAATTTCGTTCTGTCAACAATGTAGTTCTTAGGTAATTTGATTTCCGCAGACTGTCCATTAGGTGCAAACACTTTCGTTCTGCTGATTCTGTTGACTACAAATTCGTCTTGTGGTTTCACTAGGTTGTTGAGAAAAAAAGTGGTGATACCAGTGCACTGCACAGGCTTCCCTATGACATGATGCTCTTCGTAGACGTCTACGGAGAATCCTCGTTTGCAGAGCTGGCTAGCTAAATGATTGCCTACAGGACCAGCACCAATAATTGCTACCATAGTAAAATCAGCCAAGGGGAAGTTTATAAGAATTGCCAAAGCAGGCTTTACACAATAAATAAGGACTTAGAGCCGTCTGCGCATTAAATGGCTATTTTGCACAATAAATATAAAGGATGATTCTTTTCGCTGCTCTATGAATTTTAAGAATATCGAAGAACTTAAAGCGAAATTAAAAGAGATTTCTGAGAAGAGGTTTATTAAGAGCCAGAGATATCATAATAGTATTATAGCAGATAGAATAATTAACTATATTGAAGAGACAGTAAGAGAGCAAGAAACAAGAGGGAGAATATAATGCTAGATTACATCTTGGCAAGCATGGCAGTCATAGGTCTGACTGCAGCCACCATTCAAGACTTGAGAACAAGAGAAGTGCCAGATTGGGTAACTTATGGGTTGATAGGCGCAGGTTTTGGTGTTCGTTTGATAGGTGCTCTGGGCAATGAGCCATGGTTCTATTTCTTCAGTGCATGGCTGGGTCTAGGAGCTACCTATGTGTTGGGAAGCATCATGTATTATGCACGGCAATGGGGAGGTGGTGATGCAAAGATGATGATGGCATTAGGTGTGCTATTCGCAACAAAACCTGCATTCATACCTGAAACAGGAATATTGTTTTTAGGTGTATTGTTCATTAATATCTTGCTCTTCGGAGCAGTCTATGGTCTGGCTTGGGGAATATTGCTTGCGTGGAAACATAGGAAGAAATTTACGCAGGTGGCAAAAGCATTGTTGCAGGAAAAGAAGATGGTAAGCATAAGAATCTACGCAATCCTCGCCGCAGGAATAGTCATGAGTCTTGCATTCTTAATGGATGATTTGTTTATTCGATTAAGTACTATGACTTTAGCATTGTTGATATTGCTTTATCCTTATCTCTGGATCTATGTGAAGGCAGTGGAGAAAGCATGTCTCTACAAGCAGCTGAAACCACAGGAGCTGACAGAAGGAGATTGGGTGGAGCAAGATGTTATCATCAACAAAAAAGTAATCTATAAAATGAAGAATACAGGCATAGAAAAGACAGATATTCAGAGGCTGATCAAGGCAAAGGTAAAGCAAGTAACAGTCAAAGAAGGTATTCCTTTTATCCCTCCATTTCTCTTGGGAACATTAGCAACATTGCTGCAGATAAATATATTGACTTTTATTTAGAAATCTGCAAAAGGTTCTGCATCATCTTCAACAAGAACATCTGTTGCTGGTGGTGGCGCTGTTGCAGGTGCTTTTTCTTGCTGCTTCGGTTGTGATAATGTAGTGAGTTTTGGTGCAAGCTGTTCACGGAGTTTCTGTAGGTCTTCAGGGGTAGTAGTCTTGCTCTGCCAAGAGAATGCTAAACCATCATTGGTATATCTAGGAATAAGATGCAACAGTATATGATCAACAGTCTGTCCTGCGACAGTGCCATTGGGAAGGAAAAGATTGATGCCTTCACATCCCTCAAGTTCTTCTAGAAAAGTTGCCAATTTCTGGCCAATTAAAAAGAGCCGTGCTGCTTGGTCTTCTGCTAAAGAAGGGAAATCAGCAATGTGACGCTTGGGAAAAACAACAGTGTGTCCTTTAGTTGCTGGTCGAATGTCAAGAACTGCCATCACTAAATCATCTTCATAGAGAACAACACTCTGTAGTTGTTTCTGGACAATCAGGCAAAAGGGGCAATGAGATCCTTGTTGTGCGCCTTGTTCCTGTTGCTGTTGTAAATAAGTAATCTGCTCTGGAGATAATGTTTTCAGGAAAGTGGGTAAGATCTTTTTCTGTTCTTCAGGAGGTAAACGAGAAATCTCAGTCAGTTGTTGAAGTTGTTCAGGAGTAAAGGAAGAAGTCATCTTATCCTAATGCTCGTCCTACATGCATTACTTCAACATTTATGACGCCTTTGATTTGTTTCAACTGGTCTTCCAAGACATCGGTAGTTCCTTTGTTTTCATCCATAGAAAAAGTCATCTTCAATGCTACCAATCCAAAGCCAATAGGCTCTTTTTCAACGCGTTGCATCTTTCCGCCATACTGTTCAATAATTTCTTGAGAAGCTTTTTCTAAAGTGCTTAAAGAAATATCAACACCTTCTGGCATAATTTTCAATGTAACGATAATATAGGCCATAGTTTAGTTAGGTCCGGAAAACCCGCATCCTGGACAGATATAGCGTGCTGCAATTCTTCTGCAGTAAAAGCATCTGACAAGAGTCTGTTTCTCGCACTGTGGACAGCTAAAAGTGACATTGCCTTTGACATTTTCCAAAGGACGATTGCAAGTCAGGCATTTCAAGTGTTTTTCCATAGAAGAAAGCCAGAATATAGATTTATAAAGCTTACTTTTAACCTTTTTACTGCGCCCTCGTAGTTTAGCTTGGATAGCTGAGAAAGCAGCCCAAAGAGAATACGAGCTTGCGGAGCTTGTGACACAGGTTCAAATCCTGTCGGGGGCGTATATCTTATTAGTTTATTTGTCAAGCAGTCGTTCCTTTTTCTTGAGGTCTTGTCTCTTCGCCTCTATCTCCTTTCTATAATAGCCAACGAGTTCAAGTTTGCCTTCTTGTTCTACTTGTTTGAGCTTCTCCTCATGAAGAGTTATTTGGGCTTGCAGAGATGCTATGCCTTTAGCCAATCTTTTCTTTCTGTTAGTCATGAAGTCGCCTAAGTTCTTGCTGTAGAAGTTCCAGAAGTTTATAAGGTAAAAAGAGAGGTATAGTAGTTGTTGCTATTTTTTGATGGTCTCTCACTTTCTTATAGACAGTATAAGCAGTCATAAATTCTGATAAGGAAATATGCTTAGTCATAAATTGTTTAAACGAAGCATTTGAAAATGTTTTCTTGTGAAGGAGAGATTGCAGTAAAAAAACACCCCGTAATCGTAAAAAAAGAGAATAAAGCACGCTATAAGAAGTTAAGTAATCTGATTCAAGTTTGTCCAAATCTAGAAGTTCCTTGCTGCTAGCAATGCTATCTTTAGTAGTCTCTTTGTACCAAATAATAAATGATTTGAAGTGTGGTTGAATCTGTCGGAGTTCTTCTAAGAGCACGCTATTCATAAGAGGTTTTGCTTCATGAACAAGTGCATAAAGAAAAGGATTCTTCTGAACAGAGTCATGGAGTTTTGCATGCTCTATAACAGTAATATCAAAGCGTTGAACAGGTTTCAGGGAAAACTTCTGGTGTGCTACTATAAGAACGTCAATATCAGAGTCTTTAGTTTCTTCGTTTCGTGCATAAGATCCATAAAGAAAAATCGCTGAAATGCTCGACAAATGAGGTAAGAGTATATGCAAAAGTTCCTCTTTCAAAGAGAGTTTTGGAGTCGCTAGTCGCATAACTACTATTTCCTCTCCTAGCCAGTCCTTGGGAACCCAGACAGCCCCGCTATTGCCAGATCTAGCTACTCGTTTCCTAAATTGTTCTCGAATAAGCTGCTTTTGCATGTCTATACATTGGATAGACTTATTTATTAAGGTTTTGGTCGAGCAGAAGGAAACGCTCAAAGAAGCATTAAGGATATTCTAATTTACTATATAGTAGTAACAAAAGGAAAAGCTTAAATACACTCTAAAAGCAGGAAAAATAAGACCATGAAAAGAAAGACACTAATAGCAATGGCAGGAGCAGGTCTAATCGGAGTAGCTGCAGGCATCTTTGGACTCGACCGCTATTTGGAAAATAATGCGCCTGAGAGTGCATTCACTGAAGCACGAAAAGTAGAAGCCGCACCAGCTGTGGACTTCTCAGAGTTTTCACTTGGAGGATTGCTTAAGGTCATAAAGGAAACCAAACAATATGAACATATGACACAGGCTACAAAGCTTGCAATCGAACGTATGGACCAAATGAGGCATAGAGAAGTAATTCTAGGATTTAACGATCAGGTATATACTCTAGGTGATGAAGAAATGAGTGAAGAACAGCTGCAAACACATCTTGCTGCACCAATTATTTGTCATAAAGATTCAAAGATATTCGAACGCTTTCAAGAGAGTCTCGGAGAAAAGAGAAAATTAGTGCAAGACAATATTGAATGGATAATTCTAAGCCCTAATGTTATTGCTCAAAGAAATGGTGAATCTCAGGAGGAAGCAGGATTATCTATCGGAGAAGGAATAATTTATGTGGACACACAGGCAGGAAATGGGCAAATAAGAGACATAAAAGAATTTGCTCCGATCATTGCTCATGAAGCAGTGCATGAATCATTAAGAGGAAAAAATCCAGTGCCATCAAGATTAGAGAATGAGCGTTTGGCACATAGAGCACAAAAAGAAGTTGCTGAGCATGCATTAACAAGAGAAAGGAGTGAGACGCTTGAAGGAATGATAAACACTTGTGATCATAGAATAGAAACAGCCGATTATCTCTTGCAGAGTGTATTTAATCAAGATTTTCAGGGAGTATATCCGACTAGTATGATTTTAGCAGGAGGATTGCTTGAAGCAGAAGTCTCTCAAGAAGCATTGGGAAGATATCTTGAAGTAAACACAGGAAATAACGAATTAGATCAAGAGCTGGCTACAGCAGCAAGAATTGCATTAACTCTGCATACGCATAATGTAAAGAGAGCAACAGAAATGTTATATCAATGGATGCAGACAGGAAGTGATTTAGAGAAAAAGAATGCTCTATCAGCTCTGGAATTCTTACACCCAGAACAACTAGCAGCAAGGCAAAGTGGTGCTGGATGGTATGAAGGCAAGGAAAGAAACAGTGGAGTTTCTTTTGGATTTGGTGGAGGAAGTGAAGGTGGAGTTCTTAGTGTTCCAAGTCTAAGTGATTTATTGAAGGATGCAAGAATCAAGAAGGAATCATTATTTGGAAGACTCTTTGGTTCAGAAAAAAGAACAGAACAACCAGTATATCAAGATGTCCCTCAAGGAAATCAAGTAGGCAGATTAAGTGATGAAAAGGAACAGCAGAACGCTCATATTCGTCGGGAATTAGAGTCAGTAGGTTCAGCAGATTATCGAAGAATTATGGCAGACTTAAATAGAAAGCTGCCGAATGTACCTGGTGATCCCGATGGTAATGAAAATGATTGGACTTACAAAGGATATCAGGCAGATCGTAATGGAACTACCATAGTCATGTGGCAGTCAAGATCTATCAAGATACCAAATCCAATACCAACCGGAGTTTCAAGAGAGGTATTTTGCACGAAACAAGATAGGTATGAAAGGGGAAACTTCGTGAGAACAACTTGGGATTTCATCGATCCTTACAGAGATATGGATTTCGAAGCTAATCCTCCTAAATTTTTTAAGCAGAAATAACATTCTTCAGAAGGTACTATTGGTTTACTAACAAGAAGAAGAGTTTCTAGAACTGAATATACGCAGCAAGCAATTCAAATGGCATTAATGCATTTAGAGAATCACAGATTATATGAAGCTTAAGTAGGCTCGTTGATTCTATTTAAGAATACCATAAAGAGATAAGCTAACAAGAGAACAGCTAAAACAAGTAAGCTATAATGAATATAAGGCTGCAAATGCAGATTCATAATAGCGGCAACAATAAGGCCAAAAGTGACAGCCACAAGTAACATAGTATAATCTCTGTAATCCATGAGAAAGAGAAGAGAAAAAGTAGTTTATAAAATTAGTGAATTATGATATAGGCTATGGCTCATCTGAAGAGAAATTTGCTTCAAAATCTTTTCTGAGTTTTTCTAAATATAATCTGTCTTTGAAAACTTCTTGAAGAGATTGACGTTCTTTATACTCCTTAGGAATGGAGCTGTAAAATTTTTGCTCTTCTAAAGAATTAGGATCTCCAGTTGTTGACCCTCTAGGATTTAGAGGAAATGTATCAAAATACGCCGGATTATAGTAATCGCCTGCTGGACAGTCAAAAGGTGGTTGATAGTAGCCTTTGAAAGGTCGAGGTTCGTTAATGAAATTACCATTGCCGCATTTCTGGTTATTAATAGGTAGAAGATAATTTTCACAGCTATTTGTAGTGCATTGTTGATGGTTTGTGCAAGAATTTGGTACCAAAGGAGGTGATATAGGAGGCACTACAAAAGGTCTTGAAGCTAAACCAAAATTACCTCTCGGTATATAAGTTCTAGGATAATTGTAATAATATGCAACCACATAAGGTAAAGAAGTTGGATTGGCATAACAATTAGCATTGCCTGTTGAAGGATTGCAAGTAAGACCAGATCCAGGTGGTGGTTGGCAGATAGTGTTGACACAAGTTCCGCTATAATATCCACAATCCCAGTCGCCTGTGCAATTTCCTCCGCAGTTCTTGCATATTTGGTTGTCATAACCTAGTTCATATTGGCGTTCATCCCACATATTTTCTATCTTTAATGAACCACTATCGTGTGCTGGACCAAGGTTATTGTTCCTAAAGTTATTGGCAAAAAAACCATAGTAATAAAACCCATCAACGTTTATTCCATAGCCTGAATTTGGATAAATAGGATTTGGTGTAAAACCATTTCCCTCAATGTGATTATTATAAGTTCGTGCTAACCAGAAAAAATTATAAGTTAATGGTGAATATGCATTTGGAGATATATAGTATCTTATGCCATCTGCTCCGTTATTGAGAACACGATTATGGCTAAAAGTATATACTGGTGAATAACCCTGTCCGCCTGTTGTCATTTTTCCATCGTAGTTAAATCCTTCCAGAGTGTTATAGCTTAAATCATTGCAGATAACACCAAACACGATTTGGGTATATACTCCAGAAGGTGCTGCTGGTACGTAAATACCGCGATGATTATTATTTATTTCGTTGAGGTTGACATTTTGTAAGTCTCCAAGGTAATTATGAATACCGTCTTGAATATTATTATTGATGCTGTTTCTATAAATGAATCTTGGGCTACTACTATCAGGATAATATCCTTGAATTTGTATGCTCTGGCGTGTTGAGCCTAGGCTTATACCGTTGCGAAGGTTATTGGTGATAGTGTTGTTTCTAACATCTGTCATAAAACCATTCAATAAAACAACTCCATCATTAAAATTGTTTTGAATAATATTGTTATTAATATCAGTATATTCATCCCATATTTGAAATTGAGCATCAAATATAGAAGGATTAGTAATTAAATCTTTTCTACCTACAACAATGCCATCTCCTTGTTGTGTATTTTGCTTGCCATTATTGCTGATAGTATTTCTTTCAATAATGCTCTTTCTGTGGTATTGTAAAGAACTTTGGTAGAAGTAAGTGCTTCTGCCGTTCAATTGTATACCTGCCAAACGATTTTGTGTTATAATATTGCTAGTGATTTGGTGACCTGCATTGAAATATTCTTGTATGTTTAATAAGGGATATTGAGGATCTGGAATTATAAATGGATTTATTTCAACCCCAACATAAATTGCATTGACTTGTATGCCTTCTTCATTAGATTGAAGAGTATTTAGATTGATTATGTTGTCTGTGCTATAAGTGATGATTCCCTTATTATTATTTATTAGTTTGTTATTAGTTAAAGTATATTCTTTGCCACTTTGAGGAATTGTGCAGGAAACAGGAAGTGGTTGTGCTGGAAACTCATAGATTGTTGTTCCTAAACTGCAGAGGGCATTAGGCGTTGCTGCAGTTAAACCAGCAGGATTTGTGCCTGTCTGTATGCCATATTTGTTTTGTGTTATAGTTGAACCAGTGACTGTTCCTTGGCTTCCTTCTAATTGCATTGCTGTTACCGTCCTCTTTAAGGTATTTCCAAGATACAAATTAGATTGAGCATTAAATGTTTCTTTGATGCCTACTAGAGCACTGTCTATATTATTGTTAATTATTTGGCTATTAGTCACGCCTGCACTAATATGCATGGCATTAGAGAATTTTCCATTAAAAGTGCATCCAGTAATTTGAACATTAGTTAAACCAGGAGCTATTTGCAATGCATCAAATATAGGAGTTCCTGAAGCCTTTATTAAGAATGCGCCAGGGTCACAGGCAACTATTACATTGCTTGTAGTAATAACAGTTGGAGCAGTCATGGTTATATTTCCACAAAGAGTTATGGAAGTGGTTATTGTCGTTGGTATAATATTGGGAGCTAGACAAGGCGGGGCTACTGGCGCTTGAGGTGTAGGTATGGGGGTGGCAAGAATAGTTCCTCTGCGTACAACATTGCCTGTAGTTTCTTGATTAAAGTAAGAAAGAATTACAGTAGCAAATAAAAGCAAAACTAAAGTTATAAGAAATCCTCTTTTTTGCATGTAAAAATAAGAGTAAAATGATATATATAGCTTCCGATAGAAAAACAGACTAAAAAGAAAAAAGTAAAGAAGGAGTTTCTATTCCTCCACGTCCTCTAGCCCAGCGTCAGTGATTCTAAAGATGCATTCTGCGTCAGGTAAATAAGGGCTGTCTACAAGTTTTCCAACTCTCGTTCCTTTCTTGCCTTTTCTGAGATAAATCCTCGTCTGGCTATTGTGCAGGCAGAATCCATTGGCAATATAGTTATGAAGCTTGTCTGCTGAGAAATCGTAAAACCATTCGTCTGTAGCTTCAACAGTTATCTTGCTGACTTTTTCCCATGCGAGTTCTGAATCCATAAGCTGAATCAGGAAGTTAAGTTTTTCTCGTGACTCAGTCGTGTGTTTGTCAAACTGCATAAGGAAATCAACTACTTTTCTCAGCTCATGCTCTCCTACATATTCGTAGTTTCTTGATTGCAGGACTTTTGATGGGTATACATCTAAACTGCGAAGAAGATAGTTTATTTCGGTTCTTCGTACAGGTGTCAAGACTAAAGCAGAAACCATGGAGTCAAGTTTATGTTGTAGTTTTCTTTGCTTGTCTTCAGCAGTAAACCCTACAAGCTCATTGAATTTCCAGATGGCTCTATTGTCTTTGATAGCCAATTGATTGATGGGATTTCCTTTATGAGTATACTTTCTAATGTTTGATCTGATGCCCAATCGATCCAAAAAGAGTTGAACTGTTATTGCAGTCTCATCATCTCGTTGTGCTGCGGATACAACACCTGTTTTTTCATCTATAGATCCATCAGCGTCAAAAAATCCTCGGACAAACGCGGCGATATGTGCCTTCGGTGATTTGCCTATGTAATCAAAAAGCTGCTCAGAGAGTTGAGAAAAAAGTTCTCTAATTGCCACGCTGTTAAGAGAAAGCTCATAGCAGTTTTTATCTTTTATTTTACGTATTTTTCCATCTACCTGAAAAAGACCATAGGAAAGTTGTCTATAAGCTTCTAAAACATCCAGTCGTTCATCCTTAAATCGTACAGATCTCTCTTCCAGACATCCATCACCTAAAAAGTAGCCTAAAAGCTGTGCTAATTCAACAGTTAGATGTTCAGGCAGGACAAGGTCTTTATGTTTATGAGTAAACACTTTGTTAACATGTGCTGAAAGCTCTGCAGGGACGCCTTGTTGTATCAATAAATCAACATTTTCTTTATTGGTTGGATAGTGTTGATGTAAGACTCTTCGAAGCTGTCTGGGTGTTATAGCAAGATGCTCGCAAAGGTCGCTTCGTGTAAGGTTCTTATCTGAAAAAGTGTTCAAAATAAGTTGGGTTCCCTTGGATGTCATAGAAACAAGTTGCTCTTGTGCAATGCTTGGAAGTTTTTGTACTTGCCCTTCCAGTGCTAAATTAAATCCATGTGCTATAAACTGTCCCTTGTTAAGATGCTTCGCTCTCACTTCTTTAATAGCAAAATTTTCTACAGTAAAGAAGCGGTGCTCTCCAGAACTTCGTATTCTATGGGTTGTCTGAATATTGTACGCTTTGTCTTTTTTCTTGACAACAATCGTTCCAACAGTAGTTTGTTGAGAGTGTAAGGTCTTTGCTAAGTCTATGCTAGATACTTGCCCTTCTTCAAACATTTCTTCTATCTTTTTAATTCTTCCATCAGGAAGTTGAACAAGAGTTCCAGCAGCCAAACAATTATGTCCTACTATATGGCCTCCAATCGCAGCAGTAGGATCACCAAAGAAGGTGTCTGGTTTTGCCATGACTTGGTTCGTGACATACACGCACAAGTTATATTGGCTTGCTAATTTCATCAGGACGTGCATATGCTTGTTAAGTTTTTGCTGTCGATCAGCTAATTGTCCTCGTCCAACAAAGTCTGCTCTGAAATGACTTGTCAAAGAGTCAACAACAACTAATCTTACAGGTCTATCAGTAGCCATCTTTTGTTTGATTAAGTCTTCAGCTTTTTCTGCTATTAACATTTGATGATCGCTGTTAAATGCTCTTGCTACGGAAATATTTTTCAAAGCTTCTACAGGATCTACTTTCAATGCTTCAGCAATCTGTTTGATTCTTTCTGGTCTAAAAGTGCTTTCTCCATCAATAAAGATGACAGAGCCGTTTGAACCACCCTTATCAGTAGGCAATTGAGTTCGCACTGCTAGAACGTGAGCTATCTGTGACTTGCTCGAGCCAAATTCTCCGTAAACTTCGCTGATGCCTCCAGTTTCAAAGCCTCCAGCAATCATAGTATCAAAAGCCTTGCTTCCAGTAGAAAGACGAATGACATCTTGTCTTCGCTTCAGCAAGTCAATGCCAGTTTCAAAGCCCATGTCAAGTTTGCTTCGTGCAATATTGATAATGCGTTTAGCGACAGATTCCCCAATAGCGCACACTTCAACCAGTTCAGCAGGACTAGCTACTGCTAAACTCATGAGACTATCAAACCCAGCTTCTCTAAGCTTTTCAGCTGTTGCTGCTCCTACACCTGGCAAGCTATCAATGCCTTGTGGTTCTTGTTTAGTCACTTCTTGCTTCGTTTCCTGCTTGATTTCTTTAGGTTTTTCTACCATGACAACTTCTTGCTGCATTCCTAGTTCTTTAAGTTTACTCATCTGCATCATCTCCTTTGGAGCTCATATTCAGAAAAAGATCATCTTCTAGTTTTCGAACAATAATCTGTATTTTTGGTAAATCACTGCGTCGTAAATTTAATTTCTCTTCTCTCCAAACATCAGTTTCTCTGTCTTTCCAGGCACGACGTAAAGTAACAGTTTTAAATTCTATTTCTGTGCCATCTTCTTGTTTTCGTTTATTTGCCCAGATGACGCCTTCTATAGCGCCAGATCTAAATTTTTTTATGGGTAAATTGCTTACCATATTCATCACTTCCTGTGTTGCTTTCGCATTTTGTTTCAGTGTCCATGAAGGACAATGCCAAGAAAGAGTATGTTATTTATAAACAATCAGGGGGTCTTTGAGAAGTAAACAGATACTAGAAATGCTGTGTTGTATAATAGATTTTAAAGAATTATCTTCTATTTATAGTTCTAACATTTGGAGAGGAGCAAAGTGTTGTAATAGCTTGTTGGCAGTCCTTGCGAAGTCGTTGTAATGCCATGGAAGAAGAGCAAGAAACCTGTAATGTCAGAGCGCGTTCTGTTAATTGCTTGCCTATATTTAAATTAGCACAATATTCTGAAAGCCGTTTAGAACAGTGAAGAGAGTTTACTAATTGATCTGCCAAATCAGATCCTGTAACGCGAGAGCAATCTATGTAAAGAGTTTCTGGAAAAGTAGCAGATTGTTTTTTGACAGCTAGACCAGAGAGTGCTCCATTATGTTCAAACCCTATGGCTACAAATAAAATAGCTAAAAAAAACAGAATAGCATAGGTATTTTTCTTTCTCTGTATGTCTGCCATATAGAAGAAAGGAGATAGTCCTTTTTATAGCTTTCGTTAAAAAGAAGGAGCAGGTTCTTTAACAAAATCTTGTACTAATTGCTCTGGATTAGGATCTTCAACATGTTGGACTGAAAATTCCATGCGTTGGAACATCTCGTTTTTGGTGACTCTGCCGGTTAGGAGCAGTTGTTTTCCTAAAATATGGCTTTTGTAAGGTTCGAATAATTGGATGTTATCACGGACACCTAAGAATCCTGCCTCGTCTGTCTTAGCTAAATGTAAGACTTGGTCACGGAAAGCGACTGCGCGGATATTGCTGGTCCCGTCATCGAAATAGAAGTTCAAAAGTGGAACAGGTTTTGGAATGACTGTGCCATGGTCTTTGCATTGGGATTGAATGACTTTCTTGTTGCATTGTGGACAAGCATCATAAAACTTCGGCTCAAAGACTTGTACTACAGTACCAAAGAGCTGGACATTAGTGTCGCCTTCCTGTAAAGCATGAATTTTCTTTCGTTGTAAGCTTGGTCCTGTTGGTGAAGGTCGTTCTAAGACAATGACAGTTTCCCCTGGTGGATTTAAGATCAATTGACCCATAGTGCCAAGATGTAATTCTAAGAAATTCTGATTCTGTCTGGCCATGGCATTGCTAATCTTGATAGTAGTACCTTCTTGTAATTGTCCTTGTTCCATATATTTAAGATGTTCTGTATCCCAAAGTACAACACGAATAGTGCCAGTCTCATCGCCAATCAAGAAACTGCCAACTTTACCTTCTTTTCCTTGTTTTGAAAAAGAACGGACTTCATAGACGCGCAAGACTTTGCCCAAGAGATTGACGCTTCTCATGCCAGCCATGACTCTATTGATCTTGACGCCTCTTCTTCTCAGTTCATCTGCTAAATTAATGCCGCATTCGTTCGCAATGATATGCACAGCGCCTTCTTTGCTGATTAATCCAGAAAGCTTATCAATTTTCTCTTTGACTTTAAGCTGTAGTTCCTGATCAGAAAATCCTTTCACTTCTTTGATCTTTGCGCAAATGTCTTCGTAAGTTAAACCCAACATGATAAATGAAACCTCAAAATATAGGAGTATCTTCTCGTGGTATCTGAAGATTATTTAAGGTTATCGCAAATGCAAACAATAGGTTGTCGAGGAAGAGAACTCTCTCTGTAGTCATGGCTGTGATGAATAAAAGTTGGTCTTGTTTCTTAAATTCCCAGGTGAAAGCATTGGAAAAGATGCATTGTTTTCTGAGTGCTTCAAGAAAGAGCTTGTCAGAAGTAAGCGTTGGTTCCTTGGAAAGACGCTGAATGCATGCTAAATTGTCTTTGAGAGTGGAAATCAAAGCAAGATAATGCTGAAAGCCATAAGGAATACGCTCTTTATAAGCAAGAGAAAAAGTATATTGGGCAACATCGCCCTTGTAAGTAAGTGGATCAGGAAAACTGCCAGAAAGCTCCATCCATTCTTTGTTAAAAGTCAGTTGTAAAGAAGGTTCTGCAGAGGATAAAGAAAGTCCATACAGGGGTTGTTTGAATGCCTTGGAAAAGTGAGCTTGCACTTGTTTTAGATAACGCTGTTCTAAAGAAGGTTTGGTCAGCGGACAAGAAGCATCAGTAAATAACAAAGGTTTGCCTTGAATTAGAGGACATGGTTCTCCTCGTTGGTTGGTCAAAGGAAAAAATCCATCTTGTTTAAGATCAAGAAGAGCTGCATAAGCAGCATGACGCAGTGATTGCCTGGTATAGAAATAAAATTTTTCTTGGGTAAGTGTGTCATGAAGGATAGCGAAAGAAGTGTTGCCTACAGACTGATGGGAAAAGGGAGTAGGATCAGTGATGAGGAAAAGAACAGTCACTAAAAAAGCAGCAGGAACAAAATAGAGTGTAATCAGTGCTTTTTTCATCCCGACACCCCGCTAGGAAGTGGTGGCCCAGAATAAGTGCCTGCTTCCCAAAATAAAAAGACTTGTAGAGGAGCATCGATGTCAGGATAAGTGAAAGAAAAATGTGCAGGTTGCTTGTCTGATGGCGCTGATCCTATATCAAACTCAGAAGGTGAAGAAACTATGTCAAAAGTGCCTTTAGGATGGACAAAGCGAAGTTTCCACCTATAGATTGATGAATCTAAGAAAGGGGTTTGACGATGCACACCTAAAAGAGATTGGAGATGAGTGGTGAAAGTAGAACGATATTGGTTTTGTGTAGAAGAATCAAGAAAGGATAAGGTCAATAAGTCTCCATAAGTGTAATGCTTATTACGATAACCATAAGGATCAGTATATCTATCTCCTTGAACAGGTGTTTGTAAAAAGCGAAACAGTTGGCGTTCAAAAGAGTCTTGGAAATGAAGAGCAGATAAAGAAAAAGTGTCTGTCTGTGTCGGTTTGCCATAGCTGAGGAACAAAAGAGCTATGATGGTGACAGCAATGCCAAAAAGAAATTCTACAGGATATTCAGCTTGTCCTCTACGCATAAGGCTCCTCCACAAGCAAATGATAAGAATTACCATCAATAAGAACAGATTCTTCATAGACTCGTTGTAGGTCTTGTCGTGTTTTCAATGCTTCTTGAGTGGCAATCACGCGTTTTCCAGGTTCATCAGGGCGTGAAAGAGAAAAACGAAGAGATTTTGAAGTGCAGCTACGAAGATGTTCATCAGTGAACAAAGTTAAGGAAAATGTACCTAATAGAAAACTGTCGGAAAAAGTGCGTTGTGCAAAGCAGCGGTCAAACAAAGATTGCAAAGAGACTTTAGAGACATACTGCTGGACTGCTTCAACTTCTCGGATGCTTTGGTAATAGCTTTTTCGTTCATACACATATAAGGAAGAGATGATAATGCCTAAAAACAGAGCTACAACAAGAAAATAGATGGAATAGTGGGCAAGATCATAGCCGCCGCGTTTCATGATATACCTCGTTCTGATGCTCGCGATGATGTGGGAGGAAGAAGAGTTAAGTCAGAGATCAAGGAAGCTTGTTGTTTGAAAGTCAATTGAGTGAGCTCTTTGTCAAGAGCAGGATAAGAAAGTGTGGGGTCTTTATTCAGGATGCTAGAGAAATAAAAAATCATGCTAATGATAATAAGGATTTCGAAAAGGAAAAGGATCTGTCGTGCTTCAATCTGGCCTCTGTGCATAAGGAAATGAAAGAAAAAGGAGATTTATATGGTTTATGATAATATATTCTCTGTTTTTTTCGTTGTGACGGAAGTCTCTTGGAATTCTTTGGTGCCGAGAAGGAGTGTTTGTGAAAAAGCATAATAATGATGGTCGAGAAGTGCAACGGCATCTCTAAAATCGACAAAATCGATGAGAACTATAGGATAGACATTTCTTTGTTCATAAAATTGAGGAGGTATAGGAAATTCCAGCTCTTTTGCTCTAATATCATCAACAGGCTGAACAGTGATAGTAAAATCCAGAAGATTTTTTGAATACTCATCATCTGAAGAGGAGAGTCTAAATTCGTCCTTGTAGCTAGTTCCAGAGAGAGCTTGAAGATGTTTCTGAAGTGTTTCTGCCAAGAGTTTGCTCAAGGAGGAGTCCTTAAGATAATAAAGGGTAAGAGTATCTTTGCCAAGAGTATCTTGCTGTCGATAGAGTGTTGAAAGAATAACTAAAGTTCTACCAGACGTAGGGTCAAGATCTTTAGAGAGTTGTGCAGAATCTCCAAAAAATCCATCGCCAAGAGAGAGATAATTCAAATAAGAGTCCATATCTGGCCGCGCTAGAGGATCAATAGATATCGCAGGAGTAGATTTAGTATAAGGTTGCAATTTGCTTTGATAAGTCTTGCCTAAAGAAAGGCTGAACGAACTTCGTAACTGTTCATTTAGTCGTAAAGTCTCCAGGACAGACGTTTTTTGTCTTGGTTCCTCTTGTGAAGTCGGTTCTTTGCTACCGCTATAAGTATAGCGCGTATATTGATAAGGAAGTTTGCGTTGATGGATAAAATAAGCTGCATTGGCTAAAGAAGCAGGATCAGAAGAGAGTGCGCAAGATCGAACTTTAGTCTGAAGAGGAGCTACTGTTCTAGAAGTCGTTAAACAGAGAGAAGTTGAATTTTCCAGATAGAACGAAGCTTCTCTGGATCCAAATCCTTTAGAGACAACAAGTGTCTGAATCTGAGTTCTTACCCATTGTGGTTCTCCAGTTTTAACATATCCTCCATAAGTTTGTTTTTCTTGAGGTTGATAATCATAAGTGCAGAGTTCTGCAGAAGTGAGTTTATCGCGTCTGAAGATAACTTCAGAGTCTTCTTTCCGAAGTTCCAGATAAATGCCATTTTCATAGGTGACTAGTTGAATATAATCTCCTTGGGGAAAAGGCTCAAGAGTCACAGGTGGGCAATAGCATTCAGTATTGTGATAGGCGGCGCATGCTTTAAAATTGTCTAAAAGTGATTCATAGGCAATGTTTGTTCTGACATCTACGCGAGTCTTTCCCAAGGTGCAGGAAGTGAAAATAAAGACAAATGCCATAACAACCATCAGTGTTGGGATTAGTCCTATGATAAGATTCAAGGGTTCTTGCTGTCCACGCTTCATGGTTTTGCGTTGATAAGGTCTTTAATAGGCGGTCGCGTTTGATTAAGTTCTTTGGAAACAGAAAATATCTGGTCGAAAAAAAGAAAAACTTGTGCGCGAAAAAAAACAAGAAGGGTAACAAGGACTATGATAGCTAAAATAAAGAGAATGACATACTGCAGTTCTATCTCTCCTTTTCGTGTATGCATAAAACAATGAAGAAAAAGCTATATTTAAACGTTTGGAAAGAAGTTAAGAGCAGGCTGGAAGGTTCTTATAATAATCAAGAGACTTATCAAAAGTTTGCTTGGAAAGGAAACAAGTATTTTTGTCTTTGTTTTTAAAAAGGTAAATATCTGATGTTAAAGAATATTTTATATCATTCCCATAACCCCAATATGTTTTCTCAAGAGGTTCTAAAATCACCGAAGTTCCATCACTCTTAAGCAAAAGGTTATTTGTTGAAGAATGGATGTAAGAACCTGGAATATTATAAATATAGCAATAAACACCAAACTCTGAAAAGGTAAGGGCAGCTTGTTCAAAGGTAAGTGAAGTAACATCAGGCAGAGGATATTCTTTGTCATCTTGCAGATAGCCTGGGCGGGCAAAATATGTTGAGCCTGAAGTGCCTAAGTGGATAAAATAGCGTTCTGGAAACCAGGATGTTGAAGGAAGTTTGCAGAGACATTCAGTTTGCGTTGATTGCATACAAGTCTGATAAGTAGTTACAAAAGATCTGAAGAACTTCACAAACCTCGCATCTTCCTGTGACTTGATTTTAGCTTCTTTTTTGCCGGTTAAGATGTCGAGATTTTGCTGAAAATCCTTGCCAGGTTCAGTCACTAGTTTGTACAGTGCTGGTAATTTTCCAGTAAGCAGAGCATAGACAATGAGAATGACTGCTCCTATAATGACAGCGACAACTACAGGAAGAATCATGTCTCCCTTGCGTGAAGAAAAAAAGCTCATCGTCCTGTGATAAACCTCAAGATTGCATCAAAAAGAGATGTCGATTCTTTTTGCAGGACGCCAGAATAGATGATAAGCGCTACTAAAAGCAATAAAATCAAGATCATAGCTATGACATGTTCAATCGTCATCTCTCCGTGTCGATCAGGAAACAATATCGTCACATCCTTGTTTTTGGAGATTAGAATAGCTCGTGAGAAGAATAGCTCCTTCTTCTGGTCCTAAAGAAAAGCTTTGGAAAAAACTGCCAACAGCTCCACCGCCAGCAACATGAAGCCCTATACCGCAGACAAAAGGAGCTAATGGTCCAGTATATAATCCTAAGACACAAATACCAACTCCAGCGCCAGTACCAAGAGCAGCAGAGACCCAACCATAACCTTCGCTAGTGCTTGCATAGATTATGCCATAATGGCGATTAGGTCTCAGCGGACCATCTAAAGCAAGAATAACATATTGGCCTTGCTGGCGAAGATTAGTAAAATAGGTTTTGCCATTAGGTTCGCGATGAGTAAGAGCATATTTGTCAAGAGCTTTTTCAGTGATCATCACATCTTTGAACGTCGAGTCTGTATGCAAGGAATAGCAGATATAACAAGTCTTGCTGGAAAAAAATCCTTTGCTTTTAGCTCCATGAAATGTATCTTTGCATCGCTGCATATGTTCTAAAATGATTCTTGATCCAGTATCGCTAAGAGATTCCTGATCTTTGACTTGTTTTTCAAGAACTTTCTTAGTAAGGGGAACCACTAATGTGCCACAGATAGGCTTAATGCCTGGCAGAACAGTATTGGAAAGAGCAAGGCTAAAGCGGCAGACTTGTTCCTGAACACCTAAAGTAAACCCAGGCTTGGCAAGATTAGAGAAGAGGCTAATAGCGCCCCAGAGAAAGATAACTCCAAGAATAAGCACACCAGCAGTTTCAAATGTAGATAATCCTTTCTTCATAAAGTATCACCTAGTGAATCCCCAGAGCATGAGAAACAAAAGCATTCCTAAAAAAATAGCAAGAATAATATAAATCACGCTCTTTATTGCTTCCATAGAAAAAGAAGAAGAAAAACAACTATATAAATATTAGGAATATTAACAAAGAGTATTAGCAGGTATACCGTCAGCTAAAAGACAAGGAACATCTAAACTAAATTTCTTTTCATCTACTGTACCAGGTTTAAGATTGCAATGATATTGCTTGAAACCACGAGTCTGGTCATTGGGATTGACATAATCCGCTTCACCATCATTATTCAAGTCAATTTTGAAAGAATCCTGGCAATAAGCAGAGTTTTTAATGAGAGAAGCTGGCTTATCTTTTATTTGTTCACAGCGCAAATTACAAGTATCAATAGCCAAAGATCTGCTTGTACCTGCTGTAGTGCCATAAAAGATTTCACGAATAGATTTCATGATACTTCCAGTACCACCCAAGAAGAATGCTGCTACAACCACTAAGACCAAAACAACTAATATTGCTAAAATGATGGTATTGAGCGGTAATGCTTGAGCTTTACGAGACATGAAGTTAACCTCTTTCTAAGGATAGTCAGCTAGCTTTCCTATATAAATATTGTGGTGATCATTTTCGGAGTCCAAAAAACAAAGCAAGTGCTCCAACAACAGCGATAATGATGGAATAGGTATTTCCGCTTGAAGGAATGAAGGTCAAAAAAGAAAGAAAAGAAATGCCTTGAATAAAAGGTAAAATTCCTAGCAAAAGAGTTACCAGACCTAATAAGATAAAAAGTGTTTTCATGAAGAGCCTCCTAAGACCATGATATGTGAATAATCAGCCAGAGTTTTTAAAAGTTGTTCTTGCTGTTGTTTAGTTCCTGTTTTCCGTTTGCATAAGGTATGAAGATTGTCAAGCTCTTCTCTAAGAAAGACGCTTTCATTTGCTATTTCTTCTCCCTTACGAATCTGTTCGCAGAAATGATGAACTATGGATCGCATGATTTTGATGATAAAGTCACGGCGCTTGGTAAAGAAGAAACCGGTATGCTTGTGAGTGTCTAGAAGAAGAAACTGCTCGATATTCTTGATAGATTGCAGAGCATTAGAAATGTTATGCAAAACTTGTTGTTCTTTCTTTTTGATGTCATGCACGTTTGTCATTCGTCGCTTAAGCAAAAATTTCAGGCTGATCAAATCAGTTTCAAGGAGTTGGGTGACTTGTCGTTGTGTCATGAGAATTACTTGATTTTCGACCTCTTGATAAACAGCCAGATGAGCAAGGCAAGAAGCACAACAAAGATAGCACGGCCGAAAAAATCATCTGTTGATGAGACAGGTGAAAACAAAGACTTGACTAAATCAGGTAAATAAGTGATGAGATCGGGAAAGAGGCGATGTACTAAATAGCCTATAAATAATGTAACTAAGATGGCTTTGAAATGGCTGCCGTCAGTAACGCGAAGGACACCAAAATATATACCACCGAACAAAATAAGTAGCAATGCTATGACACCAACAGGTCCTAATTCATAGATAATGGAAAAATTATTCTGTTCCTCCCAGAGTAAGAGGCCTAAAGTTAAAGCGAGTCCTACAGCGATATACAATGCCTTGCCTCCACTGCCAAAGTGGCTGAGCAGTAAAGCCTTGCCAACGCTTAAAAAGATAAGCAGGAAAATAATGGCATCGATATAAATATGATATTGGTCATAAAAGGCAGTAATACTCATATCGCCTAAAAACGTTGGCCCACTAAAGCCTCCGCCATAACCCCCATAGCCATAGTCACGATAAACAAGTGCGCCAGTCACTCCAAAATCAGATTGTGTGAAAAATCCGACAGTGGCGATAGCTAGAAGAACTAAAGTTACAGAAGTCCAAGAGATATGATAAGCTTCTTTTTGCATCAGAGAAACAAGAATTATTGCAATATTTAAAGATTGCTAAGTGACGCCGACGAAACTGACAGTATTTGCAAGCAGTGTGAAAACAATAATGCCCACGAAGCTGACAGCAATATAGAGTAATCCGGCAGTGATAAGATTTTTGCTCAAGCGATAATGAGTTGTAGTTTGGTCATAGCCTCGTTCAATGCGTGTAGAAAGAATGGTAAGAATAATAGTCAGCTGGATGACATAAATGCCTACAATAAGTTGAAAATAATAGCTAGGAATAACGTCTTTGATATTCAAGACGCTGACTAAAGCAGTGATGCCTCCAGTCATGCCTTCGCCAGGATTTTCTAAAGTAGCAAATTGCTCTCCGAGTTTGTTGATGATAGTGACAACCATGCTGCCTACACCGACCACAATGCCTGCAATTAAAGGTGTTAAGAAAGTAATCTGGCTCGTCATACTGCTCAAGACATCAGCTAATAAATCTTTCAATCGCTCATTGATGCGGTAGATTCTCGTGACATAATCGCTGATGGTCAATAGACTCTTGCTGACAATCTGTGATCCTTTCTTTGCGCTTTCCACAAGAACTTTCATGGTGCTCTCAATTAAGGTGCTGGGGAAAAACAAGAGTGCTCCACGTTGAGGGTCAAAAATAGATTCCTTGATGCTCATGCCAGCATTCCTGATATTCATATTCACAATTCTGAAAAAGTCTCCTGTAGGTGTTCCTTGCATCTGCTGGCTCACATCACCAAAGGCAATTTCTGTAGGAATTCCATCACCAATTCTATTGCCGAGCTGAAAGAGTGCACCGCTGAATTCTACCTCAAGCACATCTGTCTTTTGCTTGAAAGCGACTAATCGTCTGCTTTTCACCCAGTAATGAAATGCTAGGCCCAAAGCAAGCCCCAAAGGCATAAACAGGCTCAAAAATAAAGCCCCTACACCATAAGGTCCATTGCCGTCTTTGAAATCAAAGAACTTGCCGCCGAAAAAAGAGAAGTCATAAGCAGGATCAATAAAAAAAAGAAGAATAGGAATTAAGCCAATAAGAGAGAATAAAGCAATGATAGCAAAAGAAACAGATGCTGGAGACATGCCGCTGGCTAAAGATTGATATCGTTTGAGGTCAGGATGCTGCAGTAAAATATCACTTTCGCCATATCCTGTAGGACGTTTGCTAAGCATGGAATTGCCAAGATACATAACTAAGAAAGGCAGAACTAAGTTATAGAGGAACGCTATATGATACCATTTGACCAAGCCAGATAAAAAACTACCAATCAAAGGAAATAAGACCAAACCTAAGATAGGAAGAATAATACCCAACATATGAAGAATAGTAATGGGGCTTTTTAGATTATGTGCATAATGCAGCATCCTGTCATAAGTGCCATCTAGCATGACTTGTAAGGATTTTTCCAGCAGCTCAAGACGTTTTGATTCACTCTGCTCATAGAGGCTGCCTTCAATCAGGTGAAAGGATTCCAAAAATTCAAGATTGTATTTTCTCCAGTGTTCTAAATAGGCATCCAGACTTTCCTTGATGGTGAAATATTCTTCAGTTTCAACCTGCCAGAACACGCGCTTCAGATCAAGGCTCAAAGGACCTCCCAAATGTTCAGCCGCGAATTTGACAGCATGTTCTAAGTTGGAAGTGTGACGCATGTACATGACGACATACAAGATACAGAGCACCATCTGATTGCTGACTTGCAAGCGCCATTTCGTAGCAAAATAATGAGGCAAATGGGACAGAGGTTTGATTAGGACAACACCAGCAAGGACAAAGAACAAGCTGGCAAACAGGAGAAGATTGTCAAGAAGATAGCTGATAACACCAATGAAGATGCCAAAAAAGACAAGCAACAAAGCTATGAAAGAGGCAAAGCTGGTAGTGCTGTTCGGACTGATATCTAAGTGGCATGCATGCAAGGATTCTTCCAATGCTGGAATATCTTTGTCATTAGCTTTGACAGGAATGATACGTTCTGCTAAGTGGCACCAAGATTCATAATACGTTAGTTTTTTCTCCAAAGCTTCCTTGCGGAAGAGAGTGTACTCGCGAGATTGCACTATAGGAAGTGAATCTCCTCCTGTTGATGCTTCAAGACGTTGTTGATATTTACGCAACACGTCGTCCATGTCTGAAGTCATGATGTCGAAAGTTTCCTGCGTTTGACTTCCTGTCGTAACCATGTCTCCCAATCGCTGAAAATACGTTTGCTGTCATAAGAACCATGGCGTCCATAAATTTTATCAGCGCTTTGGTGGAAGGTATCATTGCTTTGCACGACAAATGTAGCTTCTAACAGCTCTGGAAGATGATAAGCTTGGCTGGCTTGCAGCAGAGTTTCTTTGACTCGTGCTCGCAGCAAGACATTGTCCCAGACAGCATCCCAATTGCCTGCCCATTCACGAACATTGGCAGCTATGCTTTTCAAGACTTCACTGTTGCCTTGAAGCAAATCATCAGTAGGTAATAAGGCGTCTTGTTTGCTGTCATATCTAAAAAGATCGACAAACCCTCCCTGCTTCTGTGGATCCTCATCCCAGTGTTTTCTCACTTCAGTAATCTGAAGTACTCTTCTCCAGCTGTGTAATCCATCGGCGCTGCGGACAGGATTGCTGACAATGATAAGATCAACTGCTTTGAAACTGGTTCGTGGAACACCTAAGTCATTCACGACTCGGTCAAAAACAGCATAAGGATGTGCACCATGAATCGTACCTGCAACAACATTGGCTAGTGCTCCAATTCTCATCGCTTCAAATAAAGCCTTTGCCTCAAGGCTTCTGATTTCTCCAACAATCAATGAGCTGTCGCCCATACGCAAGGAAGTCCTAATGCCTTCATCAGCTGCAAATTCATTGCCTCCACTCATCAATGCTGCGCGTACTTTCATCGGTTGAATATTATAGCCAAGAGTGCGTAGAGCATCAACGGGAAGTTCAAGAGTGTCCTCAATAGAAATTATTCTGTACTTTCTCATAATCTCAACAAGACATGCTCCTAGCAAACTGGTCTTACCACTGCCACGAGTTCCTGCAAATAACAGTGTTCTTCCGCCATCAATAACAAAACTTAAAACAGCAGAAGCCAGAGGAGTCAGCATTTTTTGTTGGATGAACAAAGGCAAGGTCCAGGGATTGTCTCGATGTCTTCTTAGAACAAATGAAAGACCAACAGGACTCAAAGGAGTTGTAATGACAGCAACTCTGCTACGTGCGCCAGGAACAGCTAAGTCAGTATCTAAAACTGGATTTGCTTCATCTAAAGGTCGTCCACTAAGTAAACGTAATTTTGTTGCCCAGCTTTCACTGTCTTCTCTGCTCGGAATGATATTAGTGACACATTCACCATACTCTTGATGCACTAAGAAGATAGGAGTCTGGCCTATAGGACCGTTGACCATAATATCCTGCACTTTGTCATCTTGCAGCAATATTTCTAAGAGTCCAAAGCCAACAGTATAGCGAACTAAAATGTCAGACAGTTGCTCAATTTGCTTGTAGTCTAAGGAAATGCCTTTGTTGTCTGCTAGCTCTTGCAGTAAATCTCTGCCGATGTTGAAAAATGTCTTGCGCATGCGTTGTGGATCCAAAAATTCTTCTTGCCTAGGTTTGTGTTCTGCCAACACAGTGCGTGCTAATTCCAAGAGAGTATATTCCTCTTCAGTGAGTTTGAACTCTGGAGGATAGAGATGATAAAGAAGTTTGATATCTCCCGGTCTGCGAAAGAGAGTAATCTCGCTTTTGCCCCTTGTATAGACTTCTATCTGCTCGCCATTCAAGGGTGGCTGAGCCATGACTTGTGTGTACATAAAATCTGGAGTCATCAAAGGTCTGAATATTTGGCGATACAAGCTTCTGTCACCTATTTTATACCCAGGTAACTGTGCACGTAGTACAGCAACCATTTGCGTAGAATCCAGGAGCGTAAAGAAATATTCCAGGAGACCAGCATAGCGTTTGCGTAGATGCAATAAAGGTTGAACAGGTTCTCGCTCAATCGCTATCTTTTCTTCACGTAATAACCGTTGGACTTCAACATAGCAGCTGAGAGGGTCATGGCGCAGAAGATCAAAAACTAAGTATTCAAACAAGGCATTTTTTTCCTGGATAAATCCTACATAATGCTCATCAAACCCTAAAGCACCTAACGTAAATAATTTTTTGCCACGTACTAAATGATCAAAGATCTTGGCGATTTCAACAAGGTATTGTGTTTGTTCATAAGTATAAGAATAATAGCGTCTCTGGTGAAATTGCAATCTGCTGATGCTAGGCACTTCCACTAATTTATCAATGGTGCTTGCCATCACTAGAGGATGATCTTCAACAGAAGGGCTATGACTCCAGCTATTGGCATTAATGCGTAAGACTTCCTCAGTCCCTTCCAAGACTACTTCGTACTCACCAGCTTTTTGTGCCTCAGGCATGAAATCAGGCAGCTCAGGGAAATTTATATACTTTCCTCATAGACAAAAAGAAAGGCAGAAAGCTATTTAAAGGACGATAGCTGTAGAGGGAAGAAAGAGGTGGAACAGAGTTCTGCAAAAACAAATGTCAGATGGACAAGAAATTACGCAAGTCGTCGTTGAATTGAACAACCGTATTCGCACATTGGAAAATAAATATAATTTACTCGGTGAGCGGTTATTAGTAGTCAATCAGAACATGATTGAGGAATATAAACGGTTGCTTAGAGAAATGAAAATTATCAATGAAGATACTCGAGAGATACGTCAGGAAGTGTTTCTCACGCAGGACGCTCTGCGTAACATAGTGAAGGAAATGGAGCTCTTTGCAAAGAAAGAACAGATCAAAGTGTTGGAAAAATATTTGGACTTGATCAATCCTATGCGATTCGTAACTGAAGAGGAAGTGGAAAAAATCGTAGTGCAGCATGCAAAAGGGAGCAAACATGGTAAATGAACCACCAACAGAGTTAGTCTTGGGTATGCTCAAGCGTGGAGCATCAAACAAGCAGATTATAGAAGAATTGGAAAGTCAGGGTTTTACTTACGAGCAGATCGCAGATGCACTTACGCAGGCAGAGACAAAAGCAAAAGTAGAAACACCACCAGCGCCTACGCCTGCAGGCATGCAGCCTTCAGCTATGGTCATAGGTCGTCCATTACCAGCACCACAAATAATGCAGATGACGCCTGTTGCTCGTCCCACATTTGGAGAAGGAAGTAATAGAAGAGACACAGAAGACATGATAGAACAAATTGCTGAATCCATCATTGAGGAAAAATGGCAGAAGATGATGGAGAATATAGGCGATCTCAATGTCTGGAAGGAAAAAGTACGGACAGATATTCTGTCGATTAAGCAGGAATTAGTCAGGCTAGACAACAAAGTAGAAAGCTTACAAAAGATAATCTTGGGAAAAGTACGTGATTATGACGAGCACATCACTGAAGTAGGCACAGAGATTAAGGCCTTAGAGAAAGTGCTGCAGAATGTGATTACTCCTCTGTCTTCAAATGTGAAAGAACTTTCTAAGATTACAGAGAGATTAAAGAAATAAAAGAAATTTATTTGGTTGAACCTAGATAACGGACGGCATAAGCTGCAACAGTCAAGAGGAAAATAGCTCCTAAAACGCGTGGAGAGAAGATTAATCGTTTAGTAGCTTCCCAAAAACCAGACTGCCCAGTGACCATAAAGATTGGGCCAAATCCTTGCGTCAAGGAAATCAAGAAGATAATGATAAAGACGATAATGGCAATAGAATAAAAACTGCTGTGTCTGACAACATCAACCATCTTTTCTTCTTTCACACCCAAGAACATGAAGAAGAGGAATGCTAGGAAGACTAGAAGGAAGATTACTGCAATCATAGGTGTCATCGTATGCACTACAGTTCGTGCAGGAGTAGAAAATAATATAAGAAGAGATAGTGAAAGTGCTGCGACAGCGCTTAAGTTCTCAGATTTGTCGCCGAAGATCTTGAATTTTCTCAGAAGCGCGTAAAAGACAGCAAACAAAAAAAGAAATAAGAAAACAGGAGTCAAGAAGGATACAAAGTCAGTATCAAGAATCGTCGCCATGGTTAAGCCTTAGGCTTCCCTCCCTTATCACCTTCACGAGTCATCAGATAAAGAGCTAAAACAATAACGATCAAAAAGACCAAAGATTGAGTGCTCAATCCTATGCTTGCTAAAAATTCTTCAAGCCACCATAAAACGCCAGTGCCTTCATAATCAGCAAAGGAAGCCCATAAAAGACCTAGAGCTGCAAGAATAACTGCTGTAGTTTTCCATCCATTGCCTTCTCCCCAGACTTTATCACCCATAAATACTCCAACAAGCAGCAAAAACATCAGGAAGAAAAGCATAGCCATGCCTATTTTTGGCAAAAAAGATTGCACAAGCTCAACTAAATACACATTTTGTAAGAACAATAAGCCTAGCACAACAGCAACAATGATATTCAGATTGCGATGGCCTTCACCAAGAATTTTTGTTTTCTGCAAAATAGCAAAGCTCAAGGCAAAAACTAAGAGGAAAGGAAGTAAAACGCCAAAGACGCCTAATTCCTGCCAGGTTGCAATGACTGTAAAGAGATCATATGCCATGTAAAATCACCTACTTTTTTCCACTCCCGCTGCTTTCAGATTTCTTGCCGATAATAAACCATATGGCGGCAACCACAAGTAAGAGAAGAATAATGGAAGTAACTAGCGTACTGTTGTCTCCTTGGAAAAAAGCAAAGAGATAATCAGTATAGCCGAATGCTGCGAGAAAAATGAAGAGGATAACTAATGCAATGACTCCCATGATAATACCTGTCGTTTTCGTGAATTTGCCGAAAAAATCTAGTTGTTCATCCTTGAAGAAGACTCCTGCAAGCAACATAAAGCTGATCAAGATAACTAAGATTAAGGAGATTTGAGGCAGTGCAACTTGGAAAGCACTGACAATCTTGACAGAAGCAGTGACGAAGAATGCGATGGAAAAAGCAACCATAGAGTTCAAGTTCTTGCGTGTTTGGTCTTTTTCAACGCCGAATATTTTGGTTTTTTCCAAAACAGCAAACACAATAGTAAATACAAGCAAGAATGGTAAAATAACATCAAAAAGTCCAAAGTCCTGTAAGAAAGCTATTGCATTCCCTAACGTGCTAGCCATAAAGAAAACCAACCAAAGCTACTATAAAAACCTTATGATTTAGCAGGGTCTTAGTTATTTAAAAAAGGCTGCCTAAGAAGGATCTTAAGCCTATGAATATAACTAGCGATTAGAGCCATAATAAGCATTAATATCTGCATCCCAATAACATTGCTTATCTTGTTCACAAGTAGTCTTAGTTTTTTGTTGAGTACATGTATATCTTATCTTTTCTTGTTCCTCTGATGAAGGTAGTTTTTCCTTACATGTAGTATATTTTCTCCAGATACAATTTGTCTGTTGCATACATGTTTGTTCATCTTGAGAGTCGATACAGCTAGAAAGAGTATCTGCACTTTCTACACATCTCCTTCCGGTAGAAAGAATTTGCCACTTGCATCCTAGCTTGTATTTATCTGCTTCGCAGTCCTGTCTTAGTTTATAATCGAAACAACTCATGATTGGCTTTTGCTGGCATCGATTATCTTTCCATTCACAAAAAGTCAAACGTTCACAAGCTGCAGATGATTGTGATGCTTCAGGAAAATGACAATAACCTTGTTCGCATTGACCGCCTTTTATCAAGACACACTGCTTTGATTTTTTAAGGCACTGTGCCTCTGTTAAATCATAGCAAGAAGATGAATCTTGTGATGGTTCGTTAACAATGCAATTGCCATGAGTTTCTATGAAAAGAGCATAATGCTTATCTTCCTGGCTCTCAAAAGTATAAATATTCCAAGAGAGAAGAACGCTTAAAACTGCAGATCCTAACAAAATAAAAAGAAGAAATCTAAGAAATTGAGTGTCTTTTGTTAGTGGAGAATTATTTGTTGAAACCATGTGAGCACCGTGTTGAGTTATAAGATCTTTTTATCCTCCTAGCTTAAAGAATGATATTGAATAGTAGATTTAGCGCATCCGATGATAATTAATAAGATTAACAATAAGAAAATGAAAGAGGTTCGTAGCAGCAGTTTTCGAGAGAGTACAGGAAGATAAAAGAGAAATAAGAAGAAAGATCCCCAAGTGCTAAACAAAAGAAAATTTTCTAAAAAACGCCATGCTCCTCTTCCAACAATAGACCACTCACCAGAAATAATATAGACCAAATAAGATTCTAGTCCCCAAGGAGCATAGAGAATGCTGACAGGTCTGAGAATATAAAGTAAAAGAAGCCCAAAAAATTCCAAGTAAGTGTCATAGGAGCGAGAATAGGGAGAATTAAGATAAAAAATATAACTAAGAACAGAAGTGAGTAAAAGAGAAATAAGGATAACACCAAGCCAAAAAGACCTATGTCGAAATAAATTTTCCCAGGTAAAATGTACTTCTTTTTTCATTTAGAAAAATTATGCTTGAGTCATACTCATACCAGAGTCTTGTTCTGATCTGTTTAACTCTGCATCTTCCTGTTCAGAAGTGGGAATAGCGCTCTTGCTGATAATCATGATGTCGCCAATAGAGCGAACCAAGCGATGTGGAACTATAACTCCTTTCGCTCCACCCAATAATTTGTGTAAAGAAGAATTTCTGGTTGCTCGAACTCGCCATCCAAACACTTTATTCATGGTCAAAATGCACTCTTCAACATCCCCGAAGTACTCGCCGGCGTCAGTAAATACCTTCATCTCATAGACGTGGGTTATCTTTTTGACTTTGAGCATGTATCACCCTCCAGGAGTGTTCTTTTGAATAAGGCAAATCAGCAAGTTAAAGTATATAAAGATTATCCTTCCAGAAAACACATTCGAAAGCCATGAAAACCTACAAAAATCTTTACTTGATAGGGACATCCCATATAGCAAAGCAAAGTATTCAGGAAGTGGAGCAAGTCATTTTGGAAAAAAAACCAAAAATAGTTGCCCTGGAATTGGACAAGAGAAGATTTTTTGCGCTGATGCATCCAATAAAAAGAAAAATAAGACTCAGGGATATTAGCAAGGTAGGGTTCAAGGGATTTTTGTTTCAGGTAATAGGATTCTGGATTGAGAAAAAGTTAGGAAAGATGGTGGGTGTGCCTCCAGGATCAGAAATGAAGAAGGCGGCAGAAACAGCGATGAAGATGAAATCAGATATTGCGCTCATTGACGAAGACATTGAACAGGTGCTCAGGAGGCTGTCCAAACGTATCACCTGGAGAGAAAAAGGAAGATTCCTCAAGGAGGTCTGTCTAAGTTTTTTTTCAGCGAAAAAGAGAATCAAGATAGACCTGACGAAAGTGCCGGAAGAAAAATTAATTAGGAAATTGACAGCAAAAGTGAAGAAAGATTACCCCTCATTCTATAAAACCATCATAGAAGAGCGTAATATATACATGGCAAAAAACTTATATAAACTGATGAATATCGAAAAGGAGAGAGAGATCATCGCTATCGTCGGTGCTGGTCATGAAAAAGAGTTAATGGATTTGGTCAAACATGAACATAAACTTCACGAAAAAAGAGTTGCTTAAGCTTCTAGTATCTGCTCTCGTTCTGGGACTGGTCTTTGGATTTGATGATAGAAGAGAAATATTTGTGCTACAGTTATGGCTTGCAAACTTCGTATTCATGGCAGTATTGAGTTTGATTGTGCTGGTAATCATGCTTATAAGCCAGAAATGGGTTGCTGCGCGATATAATATCAGGGCAGAATATGATATTTGGGGCATCAGTCGTTTTGGATTTAGGGAATATCAGAAGATCCCTGAAAGTTTTTGGATGAAAAAACTGCCTTTAGGTATTATACTTCCTTTGACGATTGCTGTGTTCTCAGAAGGCAAGCTCTGGTTCGCTGGCGTCGGAAGAATGTTGACTTCAGTGCAGAGAGAGCATCGTATAGGAAGGCAATGGAAAAACATAGCAGATTATGAAGAAGCACGAATCGCGTTTGCAGGATCAATTGCAACCATTATCAGTCTTATTATCTTCGGAGTGCTGTTTGAGCGAACAAGTTTAGAGTTGTGGAAAACATTAATATTTATCAGTATCACTGTGCTCTTGAGCAATATATTGCCTTTCCCGCAATTGGCAGGAGGGCAAATGCTCTTTAATTCATTGTATCTTTATGTATTCACGCTCATCCTTGCAGCAATCAGTAGTCTGTTGATTGTATTTGTTCCGACCATTCCTGCATTGGCCAGTGCACTAGTATTAGCCATTATCGGAGTCATTGCTGTATATTTTAAGAGAGAAGTTTAGGTAATAAGACTCATGATGCCTTTCTGGAACAGCCATAAGATAATTATCCAGTAGATAAGATAATAAACACCTTGTGCAGCAAGAATCAAAACAACGCCTCCAGCCAGATCAAAGAAAGTATTGACGCCTCCAAAAAATAAGAGGCCTTTCAGGATCAAGTAACCAGCAAAAAAGTAAGCTATAGACTCGCCAATATGGTATTTAAGTAAAAGGAGCAACAGTGCAGCAAACAAGTCCATGACACCAAAAAGCTTAATTAACATGGCTTCTAGGTGTTAATAAAGCTATTTAAAACTTATGACCATGATTGAAATCAGGAATTTCTCTCCGCGTGAATACCAGAAGAATATTGTAGAAACAGCTAAAGCAAAAAATACCTTGATTTGTTTGCCTACAGGAACAGGAAAGACCAAGACAGCTATGCTGGTGGCTGTAGAAAGGTTGAACAAGTATGCGTTTTCAAAGGTGCTTATTTGTTCTCCCACAAAACCATTAGCCAGTCAAATCTGCAGAGAGTTCAGAGAATGTACCAACATGAACCCAGAAGAAATGAATCTCTTGACTGGTCAGGTAAGTCCAGAGCAACGTTCAAAAATTTGGTCAGAATCGCAAGTGATTGTTGCTACACCGCAAACAATTGAAAGCGATCTGGAAAATAAGCGCATCTCTCTAGAAGACGTTTCTTTGTTATGCATCGATGAATGTCATCGCTCCAAGGAAAATTTCGCAAACACAACCGTAGCAAAAATCTACAGCACAACTGCAAAAAATCCAAGGATTATTGGTCTGACTGCATCGCCAGGTTCATCAAAAGAGATTATTGATTTCGTTTGTCAGAACTTGTTCATTGAGGCAGTCGAAGTCAGGACAGCAGAAGATGAAGATATTAAAGAATATATTCAAGAGAAAAACATGGAATATATCAAGGTAGATTTGTCGCAGGAGCTGCAAGAAATTAGTAATTTGTTAACACCACTATACAAAACCAAAGTGGGAGACTTAAGAAAATTTGGCATGTTCAAGCCTGTCGGTGTAGTCAACAAGCGCGACCTCTTGATGATGCAAAATCAGTTGCTGAAAGACATTCGTCAGGGTAATCATGCGGCATATTCGGGAATTTCGATGGTCACGCAAGCCATCAAGCTCAGTTATTTGATTGAGTTGGTCGAAACGCAAAGTCTCAGTTCAGCACAAGAATATCTAGAGAGGATTGATGGGGAGAAAAGTAAGGCATCTGCCTTTTTAAGAAATCAGAAACAAGTTATGGAAGCAAAAAAGAAAATAATGGAAGCACTCGTTAAAGAAGTCAAGCATCCAAAATTGATAAAACTCAAGGAGATTATCCAGCAGGAAGTGCAGCACCCAGATGCAAGGATTATTGTTTTTGCAAATTTTCGTTCCATGGTTGATGAAATCGTCAGTGAATTGACAAAGGAGAATATCAAGGCAAAGAAATTTGTAGGTCAGTCTGATAAAAAAAATAAAGGATTGAAGCAGAAAGAGCAGTTAGAGACCATTCAGCAGTTCAAGGACAGGGAGTTCAAAGTGCTTGTTGCATCTTCAGTTGGTGAAGAAGGTCTAGATATCCCGGAAGTCAATGCAGTCATTTTTTACGAGCCAGTTCCCAGTGAATTACGTCGAGTTCAGAGAAGTGGTCGTACAGGTAGAACAAAGCCAGGGAAGATTATCTACTTGATCACGAAGAAGACAAGAGATGAAGCTTACCATTGGGTAGCCCAAAAAAAAGAGATCAAGATGCAGAATATTTTGCAGAGCATGAAGAGAAAGCAAGAGCAACAGACAACACTAAACAAATGAGCAAAATAATTATCGATCATAGGGAGAGAAGTTCAGGCATCATTCCAGAATTGGGAAAGCGTGGCTTCGATATAGAGGTGCAGCAGTTGATAGTAGCAGACTTTATCGTGCAGACCAGAGACAGTAATGGAATTATCCACAACGTAGGTATTGAAAAGAAAACACAGACAGATTTTCTCAGCTCTATTATTGACAAGAGAATTATAGGCCAGCTCGTTGCTTTGAAGGAAAATTTCTCTGTTCCTTTGTTGATCATTGAGGGAGAAGATAATATTTACCAGCTTCGTAATTTTCATCCTAATGCAATTCGTGGAATGCTGGCAGCCATTGCTATAGATTTCCAAATCCCTATTCTCCATACAAAAAATTTCAGGGACACAGCATCATTGTTGGCAGTCATCGCTAAGCGTTTGGAAAAACCATCGAGAACAATCAGTTTGTTAGCGAAAAGAAAACCGCTGACAAAAAAGCAACAACAAGAATATTTCATCGAAGCATTGCCGGGTGTAGGTCCGACACTAGCAAAAAGTTTATTGCAACAGTTTAAATCCATAAATAATATAATGAATAAGTCAGAAGAGGAATTGCAGGAAGTAGAGAAGATTGGCAAGAAAAAAGCAAAAGAAATTAAGGACTTGCTCAATCATATTTACGAATAAAGAGGAAATTTCGCAAGAATAGTGTGTTGATAAGTGCCATCTGTTCCTTGCTCGCTCTTATACAGATAAAATTCTTTGATGAGAAAAGTAAAGGCAGGTGGAGTCATTTTCAAGACTGAAGGCAAAGCTGAAAGATTCTTATCTGATCGAAAATGTCCAAAAGTCAGATGTGGTTGATAATCTTTATCGTTGGGAAATAATCCTGTCAAGGCTCGATCAATAGCACTATGCAAGTCCAATAATGGCTCTTCTGGCTGTAGTGCAACCCATAAAACTCTTGGTTTGCCCTCTAAATCAGGAAAAACTCCTAAATGGCTGAAGGAAAACGTCGACATGGGCGCTCGGATCTTGTGCAGTCGCTCAATAATGTTAGGAATTCTGCTTGGTCCTACTTCTCCCAGGAATTTCAAGGTCAGATGGAATTCTTTCGACGGTAGCAGGTCATAACTGGCAAACTTGCGCTGTAATTCCAGAGGAACCATGCTGGGCACCGGAAATGCCACGAAGAGTCTTGCCATAATTCCGGAGACGTCTCCGACAGTAATAAATCTTCTGTTATAATAAAAAAAGTATGAAAGAAAAGAAATTAACAAAGATAGCACTTCTCTGTTCTTTGATAGGAATTTTGCTGCTATTAATTATTGCAGAACAGCAAGATATAAGCGCATCAAACATCAAGAATATTACTAATGCAACTCTCGATCAGACTGTGCAGATCAAAGGGAAAATAACATCAATCAAAGAGACTCCAGCAGTTACTATAGCGCAAGTTCAAGACTCTACTGGCTTTATTACAGTCATCATGTTTCGGAAAGAAGGCGCAATCTTAACAAAAGGAATGTTGGTCGAAGTGGAAGGCATGGTTAAACCATATAACGACAAGCTCGAGATCGAGGCAAAGCTCGTCAAAGTGTTCTAAAATGCTTGCTCTAGAATTGCTTTTAGGTTTGCTCATTGGCTGTGGTATGGGAATATTCACAGGCATCACTCCAGGTATTCACATTAATTTAGTGTCTGTCTTGATTCTCTCACTAAGTCCTTGGCTCTTGCAGTATGTTTCTCCATTAACACTAGGGCTAGTAATTGTAGGTATGACAATTGTGCACACTTTTCTCGATAGCATTCCAGCTACATTTCTTGGTGCTCCAGATAGTGATGAAGTGTTATCTGTCTTGCCAGGCCATCGATTGTTGTTAGAAGGAGAAGGCTATGAAGCAGTCACGCGAACTGTCATAGGAACATTAGCTGCGGCAATCTTGATGGTTGCATTAACGCCAGTATTAATTATAGGTATTAATTATCTTTATCCCCTAATCAAGGAAAAAATTAGTATAATTTTATTGACACTCTGTATATTTTTCATCTGGAAAGAGCCACGATCAAAACTCTGGGCATTGCTAATTTTCATGCTGGCAGGAGTCTTAGGAATCATCACGTTAACGTTTGGTTTGAAAGATCCTTTATTTCCCTTGTTCTCAGGATTATTTGGAACAGCGGGATTGTTATTGAGCATTAACGATAAAGTCAATATCCCAGAGCAAAAGATCTCGTTTCCGGAAGTTACAAAGAAAGAAGGTTTCTCAACAATCACATCAGCAGTCATCACTGGTTCTCTGTGTTCTATGTTGCCAGGTCTTGGTCCGTCACAAGCAGCAATGATTGGTGCGCAATTTACAAAAACTATGACTGGTCCAACGTTTCTTATCCTCAACAGTGCACTAAATATGGTCAACATGATGATGTCATTTGTCACCTTGTACGCGATTGATAAGGGAAGAAATGGAGCTATTGTGGTTGTTGGTCAAATTATTGGCAAGATTGGAAAGGAAGAATTGCTCTTGTTGATTGCTGCAGTCTTGATTGCTTTAGGTATCGGAACATATCTCACGTTAGCATTGACAAAAGTATTTTCAAAACTTATGACGAAAATAAATTACAAAAAAGTCTGCGTTAGTATTATTGTCTTTGTCACTGGTTTAGTTGTTCTCTTAACAGGCTGGCAGGGAATAGTAATTTATCTCACAGCAACGAGTTTAGGATTACTACCACCATTAAAAAATGTCGGGAGAAGTCACATGATGGGGTGTTTGCTCTTACCTATTATTTTATTTTTGTTATTATAATTCTTGTACAATCGTCTTGCAGCCGTTGCATAAGAGAAATTGAAATCTGCCTACAGAAGCCTCAATAACAACAATAGAATTACACTTAGAACATTTGTGCGCTGGCGTCGTCATAGAAAGTCATCTCTTTTACAGCAACCAGTATTAAAATTTTATTTATAAGGATTGCGAAAGGGAAAATTAAGCAGGTTTTTGCAGCAACATTTCAATCCAAGTCTGGTCTCGAAACTGTTCGAGTTCATTTTTAATCATGGTAAATCCAGATGCTAAGGCCAGAACTTCTGTAGGAGAGTAATAGTAGTGAGTGCGAGTGCCAAATTCATCTTGATTGGTGAAGGCTTTATACTGTTGGTCATGCTTCATGGAGAAGCGAACAACTCCTAAGGGATGTAACGCAGCAAAAAACTTCTGGAACACAGATCGAAGTTGTTGTTTATCTAAATGAATAAGGGATGCAAAGGCAAAAATGATGTCAACTTGGTGAGGAATAGAAAAAGTAGTGATATCTGCTGTTTGAAAGGCTCCTTGTGGAGATTTCTTCTGCGCGGAAGCTACAAGTCCGGCAGAAACATCAATGCCTAAGTAGTTGTGAGTTCTTTTCAATATTTCTTGTGCATCCTTGCCGCTGCCACAGCCAACTTCCAGAACAAAGGGATTCTTCTTCCTGACCTGTTGGAAAGTCTCTGCAATATGCTCAACTCTTGGGAGAATGGCGTCAAATTTAGAAGCGAATAATGCTGCATTCTGTTGATAAGTATGAATGGTTTGTTGATAGGTATTCATGTTAGTCAGACATCACTTTTGATTTCGTAGTATCTCTCTTCAACAGTCCTAATTCAGTATCCAGTTCTCTAGCCATGCTCTGCAAGTCTTCAAACACGCGGTGTAAGTCTCGTTGCAGTTCAGTCACTAACGTTTCTAAGTTCTCCACGCGCAGCATGTATTTGCCTTCATACTGTGCAACCAGTCCAGATTCCACTAAATGATTGATATGATGGATAACTGTTCCCCGAGTAAGATTAGTTTTAATCGCTAATTCATCTGAGCTTAAGAGTTGTCTGCGTCGTGCTGACTTCACTAATTCAACAAAGATGCGAAAGCAGGATCGTTCTTTGTCTCGTTGGGAAAATAAGCCAAGGGATTCTGAAAACCATTGTAAGTCTGTATTCAAGTCTTTTTTCTGTGGTTTTCTCGTCTTGATGACAGTTACTCTTCGAAATTCATAGATCATGGTCTGTTGAGCTAAGATAAACAAGTATATAAAAGTAGCTTAAAGACTCCTCTTTAAATAAAATAAAGATCTCCTTCAAATTCATAACCTAGAGCTTCTTGGTTCCATTCTTTTTTCTTCTGCAGGAGCCATTTTTCGAGAGATTTTCGATGTTTAAGAAAAGTTTTAACTTCTGAAAAACTCATAACATGAACCACATTTTCACAAATAATCTTTTTTCTGATAGACTTGAATTCTCCATGTTCAAGAACACTTGTTGCAAACCCTCCAAATATTTTAAGAAGATAATTCTCAGTTTCTTGTATACGTATATGAAATTGTTTCTTAGAAATTTTATTTCCTAGTTTATCTGTATCGGGAACATAAATAGCATTAGCGACTGCAAGTTTACGTATCTTCTTGGGCATTTTTTTAAAAGGAGGAGGAGCATAAGTAAATTGTTTATTCATAAAAAAAAGAAAGAAGTGTAATTATTAAGACTTTCGGAGATTTAGGTAAATAAAAAATAAGAAAAAAAGAAAAATGTTAGTCTGATTTATCTACTCTGAGTGGGATTTAGAAACTCTACAACTAAGTTTTCAGTAAGAGGTCGAGGAGCAACGCCGCTGATAACATAGTCGCTTGGTTGCGTGCCTGAAGCAGCATAAAATGTCACATGTTCTTTAGGAAATCCTGCAAGAGCGCCTGGGCTCGTGCATCCTATTCCTCGAGTCGCTACTGCTTGGTCTATCTTCCCATCACCTTCTATGTCAAAAAGAAAGAGAGATCGAGGTTCGCTACCAACTCCTGCGTATCTAGTAAGAGCAAAGCGTTCTGCAATATTTGATTTCATAATCCAAACGAAATCTTGGTCATTGCCGCAGGCAGATACTAATCCTAAAAGTCCTGCTGTTACAGTTGTTCTAAGTTTGTTACGTAAAGTCATTGTTTGTTGTCTCCTTTTTGTTGGTATAATAATACTAAAGTAAAGTAAAACAAATATATAAATCTTTCTATTTTTATCACTTAAGAGTAGAAACGATTAAGCAAAACCTTTATATACTAGTTCATCACATACTCTTCTTGTTGATTTAAAGTAAACATAAACAACATGAAACAATGACAAAAAAAGAACAACAACCCCCAGAAAAGCTCGAAGCCCAGCTCCAAAAGGACCTCGAAGAGAAGTCCAAGATTATAGCTGACTACGAAAACACACTCAAACGTCTCCAAGCAGACTTTGAAAACTACGTCAAGAGAGTAGAAACAGAAAAGCAAAATGCAACAAAATACGCAGCAGCAAAAATCCTCACGAAAGTAGTCAACATCATTGATGATCTCGATCGTTCCATGCAGATCCTGGAAAAAACACAAGACAAGGAAATCAAGGCAGGCATTCAGATGATCCACAAGCAATTCCATAAGATCTTGCAGGAAGAAGGCATCAAGCCTTTCGATAGCAAAGGAAAAAAGTTAGACCCTTACCAACATGAAGTCATAGAAATGGTAGCCCATGACTCTCCAGAAGGAACCATCATAGAAGAGTTGCAAAAAGGCTATCACATACACGATAAAATCTTGAGAACTGCAAAAGTCAGAGTCTCAAAGGGAAAACAAAAATGAAAGATCCAAAGCGACCAGAACCAGAAAAAAACACGATAATCACAAATGTACAAATGAACACTCTCGGAGGAATATAAAATGGCTAAAGAAAAAATAATTGGAATAGATTTGGGAACGGCAAACTCAGCAGCAGCAGTATTGCAGGCAGGTCGTCCAACATTAATCTCAAGCGCAGAAGGCGCATCACTCTACGGTAAGGCTTTCCCAAGCTTCGTGGCATTCACCAAAGACGGTCAAGTCTTGGTCGGTGAGCCAGCGCGTCGTCAAGCAGTCTCCAACCCAGAAGGAACTGTCTACGGTGCAAAGAGAAAGATGGGAACTAATCATAAGTATCATATCTACGGCAAAGAATACACTCCGCAGCAAATCTCTGCATTCATCTTGCAAAAGATCAAGAAGGACACAGAAGATTTCTTGGGAGAAAAAATCAGCAAGGCAGTCATCACTGTCCCAGCATATTTCGATGACAATCAACGTCAGGCAACCAAAGACGCAGGTCAGATCGCTGGTTTAGAAGTTGTTCGTATTGTCAATGAGCCTACAGCAGCAGCTCTAGCCTATGGCTTAGACAAGCAAGACAAGGACACAAAAATTCTAGTCTTCGACTTAGGTGCAGGCACGCTAGATGTCACAGTAATGGATCTAGGAGATGGTATCTTCCAAGTTAAGTCTACATCAGGAGACACGCAATTAGGTGGTCATGACATGGATAATGTGATCATGGATTATATCACTAAAGAATTCGATAAGGATCACGATTTCGACTTGAACGAAGACAAGACAGCAGTCCAGAGAGTTCGTGAAGCTGCAGAAAAAGCTAAAATCGAATTGTCCACAGTCACAGAGACAGAAATCAATCTGCCGTTCATCCACGGACAGCAAAATCTCAAGTTAACTTTGACACGAGCAAAATTAGAAGAATTAATTGATCCTATTGTGCAACGCTGTAAAAAGCCATTGCTCCAGGCAATCAAGGACAGTAAGGTAGATGCTGATAAGATTGACAAAGTCATCTTGGTTGGTGGTCCAACACGCATGCCAGTCATCAAGAAATTTGTGGAAGATCTGTTAGGCAAAAAGGCAGAACGTGGTATTGATCCTATGGAATGTGTCGCTCACGGAGCAGCAATCCAGGGCGGAGTCCTCGGTGGAGAAGTTAAAGATATTCTCTTGCTAGATGTTACACCATTAACTTTAGGCATTGAAACTTTGGGCGGTATTCGTACACCTTTAATTCAGAGAAACACAACCATTCCAACAAAGAAATCACAAGTGTTCTCTACAGCAGACGATAATCAGGGAGCAGTAACCATTCACGTGCTGCAAGGAGAAAGAGAAATGGCTGCAGACAATAAAAGTCTCGGTCGTTTTGATTTAGTTGGTATTCCACCAGCTCCACGTGGTGTCCCGCAGATTGAAGTCTCGTTTGATATTGATGCAAATGGTATCATCCATGTCACGGCAAAAGATCTAGGCACTGGCAAGGAGCAGAATATTAAGATTACTGCATCCAACAAGCTTTCAGAAGCTGAAGTAGAAAAAATGAAGAAAGCAGCTGAAGAATTTGCAGATGAAGACAAGAAGAAAAAGGAAAAGATAGAAACCAGAAATGAAGCTGACGCTTTGGTCTACACTATTGAAAAATCCTTGAAAGAGTTCGAAGGAAAGGTCGATAAAAAACAAATCGATGAAATCCAAAAGGAAAAAAATGAACTCAAGGCAAAGCTCAAGGATGGAGACACTGAAGAGATCAAGCAAGCCATGGAAAAATTAAACAAGAAGCTCCATGAAGCCTCAGCAGTGCTCTATCAAAAAGCACAGCAAGCAGAGCAGCAAGCCAAAGATCACGAAGTAGGCAAAGATAAAAAGTCAAAAGACAAAGTAGTCGATGCTGAAGTCGTTGATAAATAAGTAAAGGAGGTAAGTATGGAAAGCAAACAACAAGGACAAGCTGAAATAAATATGAGTATAGATGAGGGCGGTGCAAGTTTTTTGGCTCATGAATTCTCTGTAGAATTGAGTCCAACGCATGCAACTCTTGATTTTAAAAATATCTCTTCGCGAATAGATCCTAGATCAGCTTCAGGTAAAAAACATTTTAAAATGGTGCATAATGTTATTCACGTAGATCCTTTCCTTCTAAAAGAAATGGGAAGATTAGTGAATGAGATGGTAAAAAAATATGAGGAAAAGCTAGGAGATATAAAAAAGAGTGAAGCTATGATGAAAGCAGAAAAAGAACTGCAAAAAGAAGTGGAGAATATGCAAAAATCCCAACAAAAGCAAAGTACTAAAAAAACAGATTACATGGGATAATGTATGGCCAACGATTACTATGCAAATCTAGGTGTCAGTAAGACCGCTTCTGAAGAAGAGATTAAGAAAGCGTACAAACAGTTAGCAAAAAAATATCATCCAGACATCAACAAAGAGTCAGGCGCAGAAGCTAAGTTCAAGGAAGTCTCAGAAGCCTACGCAGTCCTCTCTGATAAGCAAAAGCGTTCTCAGTATGATCAGTTCGGCAAGGAAGGGTTCCAGCAGCGATACTCAGCAGAAGATATTTTTCGTGGCTTCGATACATCACAATTTGAAGATTTATTCTCAGGGTCTATTTTTGATGCTCTCTTCGGCGGTGGCAAACGACAGCGAAAGCAAAAAGGAAGAGATCTACGAGTGTCTCTAACTATTACCTTCGAAGAAGCAGCCTTCGGAACTAAAAAAGAACTCAAGCTCAGAAAGCCAGAGCACTGTGAAGCTTGTGAAGGCACTGGTGCAGAAGATGGAGAATTAGAAACCTGTGAAAGCTGTAATGGTTCAGGTCAAGTCAGAAAAGCTACTCGCACTCCCTTTGGCAGTTTCATGCAAGTAGGCATCTGTCCACAATGTCAAGGCCAGGGAAAGATTCCAGAAAAAGTCTGTAAGCAATGTCATGGTGAAGGTCGGGTAGAAATACTCAAGACTATCAAGGCAAATATTCCAGCAGGAGTTGACACAGGCTCAACCTTGCGTGTTCCAGAAGAAGGAGAAGCAGGTCCTCACGGAACTTCCTCAGGAGATTTATACATCACTGTCGAAGTGGAAGACTCAGACATCTTCAAGCGACAAGAGAATGATCTCTACATAGAATTGCCCTTAACATTTTCTCAAGCAGCACTCGGATGTGAGCTCAAAGTCCCAACCTTGAAGAAAGAAGTCACAGTCAAGATTCCTTCAGGCACGCAATCAGGAACGCATATTAGATTAAAGCACGAAGGCTTCCCAGACGTCCATGGCTATGGTCCTGGAGATTTGTATATTATTATAGAAGTAGTCACGCCTAATAAATTGTCCAAAGAGCAGAAAGAATTATTGGAAAAGTTAGCAAAGACAGAAGAGAAGAAATCCATTCTGGAAAAGATTAAAGAGTGGGCTTCAAGAAAAGATTAGCTGGTTCTAGGAAAACAAACTTGAGCAATCCCAGCAAGTGCTTCTAATTTTCTCTGGGGATCTTTAAATTTATATTCTTCAGAACTTAAACAATCGTCATCACTGCTAGGAACAAAAGTACGATGATTGAAAAAATGAGCTGAGAGGAAGATGGCAAGAGCTGGTTGCCTGTATTTGCGTAAATGATCTTCAATTTCTTCAGAGCATGGTGGATTTTTAGCCATTTCTTTTAACTCGCTTGGAGTATAGGCAAAAATAGTATCTCCAGGTCTATAAGTACCAGTTTGAGCGATAGAAGAGATTCTGTTGCCATCGATAACAGTATAGAGAAAGTCTGGACGCCAGAGTTAGTGATGTAGTAAAGTTCTTCGTAATTCACTGTAATAAGTCTTGCCATAAACATTTAGTTGTGTTAAATGAATTGTCACGGTTTTCATAATAAGAAGAAAGGGAGAGTGTATTTATAAAGATTACTATTTTAACTACTTATAAGTGATAATATTAGCCAAACCACTTCACTAGACCTTCTTGCTTGTCTTCTTCCCTGCCAAAGATGCTCTCAATCCTCATCTTCGTCAATTCTAGATTCTGTCGTAAGTAAGGAGAGACTTGATACTTTTCAGCTAATTTCAAGCTGATTTCTAGATATTTGATGATGCTGCCTTCTGAGATGGTAAATAATATCTTGCCACCACACTTGAAGCAGTTGCCAGCTAATGGTGGTCGTCTGAATTTCAAGTTGCAATCCACGCATCTGAATTGCTGTGAAGAAAACTTTCTCAGATTACCTTTCAAGTCACGAATGAAGTGTCGTTCAATGACCAGTCGAGCAACATCAGTCTGGTCCACAGCCCTAATCTTCTCAGCCAGTTCCATTTGTCCCTGCACTTTCTCAAGCATCGTCGGCAGAGATTTGTATGCACTACAACGGACACCATAATTAATGTCAGTCGTCGGATGAGTAAATCCAAAGCCTTCATATTGTCTCGGCGTTCCTAAATAATCACCCATCCTGGGAATCTTCACAGAGCTCGGTTCCTTATAGTCTAAAGCATTTTGATAGAGAGCAAGAGGGTACTGCCAGGCAACATCCAAGTCATACACCATGTCATCAACTTCCTTTGGAATTAATCTTGAAGTCAAAACTAAAGGAGCATCTTGTGTCGATCCTCGATGTGTGGGTAAATAGTGTCGGGAAAAATTCAAGAGAGTGTCAATCAACAGCAAAATGCAAGCTTCATCACCATCACAGTCGCGTCTCATAATCGAGTGAAAGCTAGGATGAGCCAAGAATCCTTGTGTCTTGGAAAAGCCAATCACGCGGCCAACAATCCCTGCAGAAATGTGTGGTGCAAGTCCAACAACTAAATGTCCTATCAAGTCTTCCTTCGTCTTCAGCTTGTAATAAGGCTCTAACCCATACAAATGAATCAATAAGTCATCGACAAAATTCGCAACCTTGAACAGAACATCTTGTGATCCTTCATCCAAACTTTCATCAGCGTTCGGCAAAATAATATCTTGTGGTTTGATTTCTAACAATTGCTCATCAGAAGTCAAATCCTCTCCTTTGATGTCTTTGAGATAGCCTAAAGTATGAAGTTGTTGTACTGATGTCCCGATTTCTTTGGGTTTGAAATGAGTTAATGGCATCTCAGTCATGTCATAACGTATAGTTCCATCTTTGTTGACATAAATCCCATGCTTCGCTCGTAAAATACCTTTCACTAAATGTTCAGGAGTGTGATCTTTGTTTGATGTTCCTTTAACGCCTTTAATCAGTTCTGGAGGAGAAGGCATGGCTGACAGTTTTAAGGCAGAGGCAAAATAGCGAAGGATGTCGATAGATTGTTCTTTGTAAGTCAAGGTTCTAAGATTGCTTTTGTGATCATCATGGCAGGGATATTTGTCAGTGACACCGCATTGCGTGCAATAATATTTCTGTTGTGTTTTCTGATGACAAACTTCACACGTGCGGTAAATGGTTTCATGCTTGCAGGTAGCGCAGGAATAAATAGGGAATTCTGCCGTGATTTTCTGTTTGTCAAGAGCAGATTGGAAGCATCTCATCCTTCCGCCTTCAGATCCTACGGGGAAAAGCACTTGGGGACTACCAGTCAATTTTCGCATCTTGGCTTTTTCAGGTCTTCCCATGCGACAGCCTAAAGTAGTGCCATTCTTGTCTCGAATCTGCAGTCGCGGATTCAGCATTTGCAACGTTTTCTCAGCATCAAAATGAATACCATCAAGTGATTGTTGCAAGGCATAAGCCCAGTCGCCTTCAATGACTAGATATTCCTTCGCAACATATTTGTGTGGCACACCTAATAATTCTAAGACGCGTTTGACACCTGTCTCTTTCAAGTCATCTTCGAGTAAAGGCAGGACTATTTTTTCATCTTGTTTGCTGGCTTTCTGTAATCGTTTCACTAACAGTTCTAATTGGTCTTTCGTAATAGTCAACCAGTGATAAGTATAGCGAGGATGTAAAGGAACGCCAGTTTCTAGAGAAAGTTGTACTGCTTCTTTGGCTGTAGGTTTTGTGTAAAAAAAGTCTTGTTGCAGTTCTTGCAGTCGTTCTTTAGGAAGTGTGCTTGGTTTTGTCTGTAAAGCAGCTTGCAGTTCTTGCACCCACCACTCTTCACAGTAGCCTGGAGGAACTAGAAGTGCATTGCGATTCAAAAAGTCGCCATAATTAATGAGAATGTCTCCCATATATATTATCTCAACAACATCTTTTGCTACTTTCTTGGCATCTTCAAAGGATTCTAAAAATAAGACATCGCCATTGATTAGTTTGACAACAGGTCCTTCCAAAGAATCACAGGAAGAAATCACAGTAGATTTTCCAGGACGTTCCACCTTGAATTGTGTCCCAATAGCGATATAATTGCGTAAAACAGCCATGGTAGCTGGATGAATACTATCAGTTGAAAATCCAGACGTTCTTCCTCTTCCATAACGAATTCTTAGTCCTCCAGAAGCTAAAGGGTGTGCTAAGACTGGTCGTCCAGCGACAATGTCTTTGATATAAGTGAAGTCAGGCTTGATCTTCGCTCCATCTGTTAAAACTTTCGCAGCTCCTAATTTAGATTTCATGTCTTTTTGCAATTGCAAGAATTGTTCCAGGAAGCTCCATTGTTCTAGTCCCATATCCTTTCCCCATTTAGATAGTTGTTTCCAAAGCTTGGCAGATTTCTGGCATAAGCCTTCACCAATGACTAGGCAAGGGCCATTCCTAATTTTGTCCGTGTTCACTCTGTCTAGTCCTTTGTAGTTGCTGACATCGTATTTCTCAGAGGGATCTCCTTCAACTTGAACAGCCAGATTACTAACCATCATTCTGATTTCATCTTCGCTCGGTAGATATTGCAAGTTAGTGACTTTGTCATGATAGTCATACAGTTCAGTGATCATGCGTTTGATTTCATCTTCAGTGGGATCATATGCGCCATAACCTAAATGTTTTCTGACATAGTCTCCAATCAAGACAGAAAGGCTCGCTCCAGTGCCGCCAGCGCTGCGGATAGGTCCAGAAAAAAAAAGAGCAACATAATTGCCGCCATCCTTTCTCTTTCTGACTTCAAGTTTCACAAAGCCTTCGAGAGGGGAAGAAACTACGCCATTAGTGACATACGCAATGCCAATGCGAACGCCAATATCGAGTGCTTGTTCCTTCGTGGCAAAAGTGCAGAATTTTTGGTCAGAAACTTCAGTGGCAATAGTTAATGCAACTCTCCAGTCCTGAACTCCATAGTTCTCTTCAAGCTCTGTAATGCGCTGTACAATTTGAGGTCCTGCTTCTTTGATCATGGGAGCAACCACACTCACTAGTCCAACGACACGTTCAGACATGTTGCGTGCTAAGGGAATTTCTACTTGGTCTTCAGGATCAAAGCCTTTGGATCTAGCCTTGTTGGCAACTTCATAGGCATGCAAGACATCTTTGTAAATGGTTTGAAAATAAGATTCCATAAATTATGCACCTAAGGGTTTGCTGAAATCAAGCATGGTGACTTCTCTGGTCTTTAAACTATATAGGGGAACTTTGCAGAAGTCGGGGTTGTTGCCTGTTTTCTCTTGGAAATCAGTCTTGGACTCCCAACAGGAGCAATTAATAATTTTGACACCATTATAATCAGAAAGGTCAGATCGATGCATATCACCAGAAACAAGGACATCGGGAACTTTATGAATAATCAAGTTGTCTATTTCAGTCGTAGGCAAATATACGCTGGCATGGTGTGCTGGAGCTAAATGTCTTTTCTGTAGCAATAAGCGTAGCACTTGTCCAGGATTGTCTCTTGCTCTGTTAACGCGTAAGGCAGGAACATTGTCAATATAATAGTGAAAGCTGCCTCCATGATACATAAGTATGTTGAATCCTTCAAAGTCTTTGGAAGCGTGGATGTTGACAAAGCAAGGATTGGAAACAAGATGAAGATTAGGCAATTGGCATAAAGGTTCTGCATATTCTTTTTCAAGAGGTGGTTGAGGTTCAGCTGCGCGAACAGAGTCATGGTTGCCAGGGCACATAATGATTTGCAGGTCTTTACGAAAACGGCTGAAGAGATCTGCTCCGAATTTGTATTGCTCGCGAATGTCTAAAAGTGTAAGGTCTTTTTCTTGTCCAGGATAAACTCCTACGCCTGCAACAACGTCACCAATGACAAACAAGTATTTGACTCGCAAGGCCAGGGCTCGTTGTTTTTCAGGTCCAGCTTCTCCATTGATCCATGAAATAAAGCGGATGAACTCTTCCTGTAAGAACTTTTTGGAGCCAAAATGGATATCAGAGATAAAGGAAGCATACACTTCATCAGGAGCGCACTTTAAGGCTCCTTTCGGTAGAGGCACGTCAGGAAAGAAGACTTGGTCACAGAAGATCATGCGATTCTTGATTTTGCCTTTGATGCCTATGATTTCGTCAGGACAGATTTTTTCTCCCAGTTCAAAGAGTTTCTGGTTGTTTTTGTTGATAAGAAGTTTTAAGGAACCTGTAGAATCTTCAAGAGTGTAAATGAGGTTGCCATTGGCAGTGTAATCTCGATCATAAACTAATCCAATGACACTCACTTCTTCCATGACTTCTCGTTTTAAGGCTCTGCTAATAGAGATAACCTCTTGGAGTTCCATGCGCTGCTGTAATAAGTTTTTCATGAATTCATAACGATGTTTGTAATGGGCAACAAAATCCTTCACTTCGCGTTTCTTGCCGTCTTTGGGAATGGTGGTAAGGATATTAACTGTTGTAAGAACAATATCGGAGAAAGATGGTGATGAAATAGTTGCTGGTTGTTCCACAGAAAACGGAGCAGGTTCTACAAGAACAGGTTTCTTGGTTTGAAGAATAGAGGGTTGCTGGATAAAATCTAAAAAAGTATGGTAAATATGATGATGTTTTCCTTGTTCAAAGACTGCTCGTGATTTTTCGAATTCTACCCAATTAAGATCTAATGATCTGTGTTTGAGAAATAAGGTGAAGAAATCTTTGTGGACAACGACGGGTTTTTCTTTGCTCACTACTTTTTGCTTTAAAGAGCTCAAGAAATGAGTGGCATTGAAAGTTTCATCAATAAGAAGGTCAGGACTAGGAAGATATCCTTCTTGGATCAATAGCTCAACTGCTGCCCTCATATCCATAGTCTAAGGAATTATAATCCGAGCCCTTCATTAAGAAGACTGCGGATTTGATCGACATTGGACGTTGGAACCCCCAAGCTGATTTCTCTAGTACGTCCATGGCGCCCCTTGCTGATTACTTTAGCATTAATGATCCCTAACATATCCAATTCTGCAATAATATCACTTACGCGTCTTTGAGTCAATGGTTTGATACCGCATTTAGTGCAACAATCTTTATAAATTTCATACACATCACCGGTAAAAATATGTTTTCCAGGTGCATGGTTATGGCAAACAGACAAAATAGAGTGTAAGGTGATCTTGAATTGTTTTGGTTGTGTCATAATAATATCTATCACTCGATCTCGTTCAATTTTTTCCTCAGCATCATCAATATAATTCGTGCTGATTTGTTGTTCTCCCTTGCGTTCTGCTAATTCTCCAGCGACACGTAGCAACTCAAGAGCTCGTCTGGCATCACCGTGCTCTCTGGCAGCATAAGCGGCACATTTTTCAATGACGCCTTCTCCTGTAATATTATTGCCAAATGCTAATGTAGAACGTTGAAGGAGAATTTCTTGGAGTTGGATTGCATTGTAAGGAGGAAAGACAATTTCTTCTTCACTCAGGCTGCTTTTGACTCTGGGATCAATATGATCAGTAACCATTAAATCATTACTAATGCCTATAAGTGAAATCTCACTTTCTTTGAGCTCGGAATTTAAGCGTGTTAAATTATAAAGGATTTCATCTCCGGTTTTGTTAACTAATTGATCTATTTCATCAAGAATGATAAGAAGAAGCATTTTTTGCTTTTCTAAGCCTTTCATAAAAATTTTATAAACTTCATCAGTAGGCAGTCCTGTAGCAGGAACTTCCTCGCCAAAATCTCTAGCTAATTGTGCTATAAGTCTGTATTCTGTGTCTGCCACACGCTTTAATTTGCAATTAAGGTAAAAGATACGAATATTTAATTTGTTTTTTTGTGCTAATGCAAGAATATTGCTAGTAACATGTTTAGTCACAAGTGTTTTGCCAGTTCCGGTTTTTCCATAGATAAAAATATTAGAAGGTTTCTCCATTCTAAGTGCTGGAGCTAAGATACTTGCTAGTTGGTTGATTTGCTCTTCTCTATAAGGAACATTTTTTGGAGTATAATTGCCTTGTAAGGCTTTCTTGTCTTTGAATAATGATCCGCGTTTCATAAAATTTTCAAGAAAACTAGTAAGTTGTTGAGACATGATAACGATATGAAGAAGTAATGTGCTATTTAAACATTCATATACTAAAATATAGACACTCAGTCCTCTATTTCCTATGGAAATTATTTTATAAGGTTTTCAAATAATATAAAGTTGTTACTAAAAAATGAACACCATGATTTCTTATGGAAATTGAGTAAAAAATAAAAAGAAAGAAGAATATAGATAATAGATAATAGAAAAACATATAAATAAAATAAAAAAAGAGAAAAGAAAGAAAAGAAGAATTCTTCACTTTTAAGCCTTCTAGAAGCAATATAACTCAAAAAATGAAAAGAAAAAGAAGAAAAATGATAAAAAGGAAATAAAAAGAAAGAAGAAGACACCTCAAAAGCACGAAAAGAAGTTATTAGAAAGAAAGTTCCATAGGAAATCATAGGGAGAGGGGGGTCAAAATATCTAAAAAGAAAGCCTCCAAATGAAATAAAGGTTAAAAATAAAGAATAGAAAAAAGAGCTTCTATAACCAGAAAGTTTATAAAGAAAAAGTAGTAAAAGAAACCTATGACTGAAGACGAAAAGAAATTTTCTAAGAATCTATTAGGAAAAACAGTCGTTACAAAGTCTGGTAAGCGTTTTGGTGAAGTAGGAAACATCACTTTTGAGACACGAACAGGTGAATTGATTCAAGTGATACTCAAAAATACTACCCCTTATGCACAAAATCTAGAGTTAGAACGGGACACACAAGGGGATTTAACTTTGCCATTTTCTTCAGTAATAGCTGTAGGTGACTTCGTAGTTATTGCAGAAGAAGATATTGTATAAAACCACAACCTTTTTTAAAGAAAGAATAACACACTAGAAAGATGTCCCTTAACTATAAAACTACAGCTGATATTAAAGTAGCTAAAAATACAGTAGATCAGATTATAGGCCAGGATGAAGCAGTAAGAACTATCAAAAAAGCTGCTCTGCAGCGGCGTAATGTTCTATTAATTGGGGAGCCAGGCACAGGAAAATCTTTGACAGGCCAAGCTTTAGCAGAATTACTTCCAGATGAAGCTTTAGTAGATATTATTTCATTGCCTAATACCACTGATGAAAACAACCCCCTTATTCGAACTGTCCCAAAAGGGCAAGGCAAAGAATTAGTGGCTAAGGCAAAAATGCAGGTGCTTGGTTCTTTAAAAAATCAAAACATTTTTTTCTTTGTCTTGGTGATTCTAGCGATGATTGCTCCTTGGTGGGCGAGAAAATTATATGGAGACATTATAGCAGCCGCAATCATCATTAGTTCTATGATATTCTTGGCAAGTTTTATTTTATTCATGAATCTGAATAGAAAAGCAAAAATAAATGCTAACGTTCCAAAACTGCTTGTCGACAACGGAGAAAAAAAGAAAGCGCCATTCATTGATGCGACGGGCGCGCACGCCGGAGCTCTTCTTGGTGATTGTCTGCACGATCCTTTGCAAAGTTTTTTCACTACTTTAAAGTTAATTAAAGTAGAAAAAGAAAAAGCATTAGTGCACTTACGAGAAATAGAATTTAATAAAATAGTAGATCCTCTCTTTGAAAAAAACAAAAATAATCTTATCAAAGAGGGAACTTATGAAGCTTGTTTTATTGAGAAAAACGAATTAACTGTTTTAGGTAGCAAAGATAATCAAATAGAGGAAGCAGCAGTATTGTCAACTAATAGATATCAGTACCAAGGTCATTTAATAAAAATTATAACAGAAACAGGAAAAGAAATTCTAGTAACTCCAGAACATAAAGTTGCAATTAAGTCCTTAGGCAGGATTATATTCAAAGAAGCTAGAAAATTGACAAGATTTGATAAAATTATTGCCTTAGATTATAGTTAAAATAAGAAGAGAGGACATAGCGAAAATCTTTCGGGAATTTCGGAAAACTTCTAAATATAAATTCTAATTGTAGTTTACTTCTCAAAGTGCCTCATGAGGTTTATATAGTAAAATTATTTTTAGAAAAAAATGCAAAACGAAAATCAAGAATATATTATTAAAGAACAAGATATAGTTAATACATATGACTTTTATCAGCAAGATCAAACAAGACTTTATAGACAATATAAAGACATAAAACGACAGAATCCAGAATTTGGTTTTAAAAGAATCGCAAAATTATTAGATCAACCTTATGCAAAAACACGTTGGTGGCATTCATTAAATCGCGCACCTTTCCCGGTAAAAACCGTAGAATGGCTAAAAGAAAAAAGTATAATTGCGTTGCAGAATGACCACCCTAATCTTAAATTGATAGCAAAAACATTGGGTGCCTTATTTGGCGACGGCGGTATATTTGAAAATTTAAATGGGGTTTTTTTGTCAAGCTCAGAGTTAGAAGCAGTGAAAGAATTCGGCGAAGACTTAAAGAAATTATTTGGAGATGAAATTGAAGAAAATGCAAGAATCATAGAGGGTGGTGAATGGGGTCATTCTTGGTGTTACCAAAATACTAATAGAGCAATTATTAGATTTTTTATGGCGCTCGGTGCTCCTATCGGAGATAAATCATTCATATCTTTATTCATACCAGAATGGATTAAGAAAGTCGATGAAGAAATACAAGATGAGTTTTATGGATCATTTTTTGGTGGAGAAATAGGAATACCAAAAGTACATATTGAAGGTAATAGGTTAGATACTCTTTCTTTAGGCATAACAGGTACAGATCAATTTGCAGCAAACAGAATAGAATTTCTACAAGAGGTTGCTGATTATCTTAATAAGAAGTCAATCAAGACAGGTAAAATATCTATTAATGACCATAAAAAAGTAAACAGGGCAGGAATACCAACTAAAATTTATAGATTACTCATCTCGACAGAATTCGAGAACGTCACGAATTTTATTACCTTAACTAAAATGCATTACTGTAAATACAAACAAGAAAAATTACTAAACACAATGAACGAGTTTTCTATTATCAAGAGACAAACTTTTAACAGCTTAGTAATGAAAGGATATACTGAGAAAAGAGCAATGAGTATATTGAAATTATCTCCAGCAGCTTTGGAGATTATTGAGAATTATGAAGATTTTAAGGAAATCAATTGCTGAGAAGGAGGAACAAAAATGATAAACATAAGCCTGTATTTATACGGAAAGCCAGAATGGGATCTACCTACAGACGATGGATCAATTGATGGAGATTTGTTAAAAGCACATGGCAATAAGTTAAAAGAACACTTGCATAAGGTCGCAGATATAGTTGAAAAGCTCAAGAAAAATGGTTGGGATTATTCATTAGCGTTATACAGCCTTGAATTGTATAAAGAAGATATAACTAAACAAGAAGTTAAGAAAGAACTCAAAAAATTAGGTATTTCTTTAAAAGCGATAAATATTATGGACTTCGAAGATGAAGAATAAAAAATAAACATAAAGAGTTATATTTAAGAAGAAGAAATAATTCTATTTAAAATGAAAAAGAGAAAGATAGTTATAATTAGAGGCATAGTAACTGCTGGAAAAACAACTATTTCTTATGAATTAAATAGAGTCCTGCCTGGTTGGATATTTATAGATGTTTGGAAAATAAAAGAGATGTTTGAACCTTTAGGATTAAAAGATAGAGCACCACTAAAGACAATTTCAAAGAAAGCAATGATACTTATCATAAAAGAAGTAATTAAACAAATAGGTATAAATATAATTGTTCAGGAATCTTCCAGAAGTGCCATTAATAATGATTTAAAGAACCTCTTAAAAGAGAAAAATTATAAAATTTATTCTTTTTTTCTAGATGTAGAAGATGTTGATATAATTAAAAGAGACAGGCAAAGAGAGAAACCAACTATGAACTTGGAAAGAGATATTAAAAAAGGAAAATTTAGAGATAAAAGAGTTAAACCTGAGAAGGAAGATATAATAATTAACACAAGCAAGAATTCAATAAAAAATGTTGTTAATATCATTTTAAAAGAAATTAATGAAAAGAGAAAAAAACATCATTATAGTAAGATTTTAAGGAAAACTTGGTAAAGATATTCACATTGAATTTATAACATAAAAGCCGCTACCTTTAAAAAGACAAATTATATAGTGGGTCTAGAATGAAGCTCAAGCCAGAAAAGATAAAAAATATAGAAAAAGTGCCTTATACAGGATATCTTTATAATTTGACTACTGCGACAGGCAATCTCTTCGTCAACGGCATCCTCTGTAAAAATTCTGGAGGCCTAGGCACGCCAGCGTTCGAGCGTCTAGTCCCAGGTATGATCCACAAATCCAATAAAGGAGTCTTATTCATAGATGAAGTGGGAACTTTAGACAAGCATTCACAGCAGGAATTGCTTTCAGCCATGCAGGAAAAGAAATATCCCATCACAGGTCAATCAGAACGTTCTTCAGGAGCAATGGTGCGTAGTGAGCCAGTTCCAACAGATTTTGTCCTAGTCGCCGCTGGTACAACAGACACCGTCCAAAAAATGCATCCAGCTTTGCGTTCCAGAATACGTGGTTATGGGTATGAAGTCTATATGAATAATACTATGGAAGACACTCAAGCAAATCAAGAGAAAATTGCTGTCTTTGTTGCGCAAGAAGTTACTAAAGATAAAAAAATTCCTCATTTCACTAAAGAGGCGGTGGAAGCGATTATTCAGGAGTCTCGTGTTCGTGCTGGTATGTCAGAAAAATTAACTCTGCGTTTAAGGGAATTAGGTGGTTTAGTCAGAGCTGCCGGAGATATTGCTCATGAAGAAAAAGTTCCATTTACTACAGAAAAACATGTCAAGTTAGCAAAACGTCTTGCTCGTTCATTAGAGCAGCAGATGGTCGATAAAGTCATTGAAAACAAGAAAAAATATCAAGTGATTATGACTGAAGGAAATATAGTGGGCAGAGTCAATGGTCTAGCAGTCATGGGATCAGACAGTTATTTTTCAGGTATAGTTCTTCCTATTGAATCTGAAGTCACTCCAGGCGGTAAGAAGTCAGAGTTCGTTGCCACAGGTAAACTTGGAGAGATTGCAAAAGAAGCTGTCAAAAACGTCTCAGCAATCATTCTCAAATTCTTTGGTGAGGATATTAAGGAGAAATATGATATATTCGTTCAATTCTTACAGACAGCATCTGAAGGCGGCGGTGTAGAGGGAGATTCTGCGTCTATCGCAGTGGCTGTAGCAATTATCTCTGCGCTCAAAAAAGTTCCTGCAAGACAGGATACTGCCATGACTGGTTCATTGTCAGTTCGAGGAGAAGTCTTGGCTGTCGGCGGCGTCACGCAAAAAGTCGAAGCTGCTATTCATGCAGGCATCAAGAGAGTCTTAGTGCCCAAGGCTAATGAAAAAGATATCTTGTTGATTGGGGCGGAAAAAGCCAAAATCAAGATCATTCCAGTGGCTACTATCAAAGACGTTTTAGCTGAAGCCTTAATATGGAAAGGAAAAGAGGACATATTGAAGAAGATTAAAGCGCAATAGCAACATTTATAAAATAACCTAAGAATTCTAAAATACCATGATAGTAAACTTCCTTTTAGAGAAAATCAACGTTGAAAAGAAGAAAGATATTATAGGAAATATGGAAGTAAAAAGTAGCACTAAGATTACTAATATTAAAGAGCAGATTATCGAAGCCTTAGGCAACAAGCAGACTGCTTTGAATGTCAGTTTCTCCTTCAGTATTCTTTATGAACCTCAGATTGCCGCAATCATAATAGAAGGAAAGATCATTGATGTGCTCGATGAGAAAGATAAAAAGACTGTGATAGATACTTGGAAAAAAGAGGCAAAAATAGATCCTAAGTATTCTTCTGCTTGGATGAACATGATTTTGGCAAGATGTAACATTAAAGCATTGGCTTTAGGTAATGATGTCAGTCTGCCACCACATATTCCTTTCCCAAGATTGGCTAAGAAAGGACAAAAAGAAAAGAAAAAGTAATTCTTCGTCATTAGCCTTTATAAATGGCAGAAATCGAAAAAGAATTAAAGAGAGATATAGTGCCCATTAAATATGTTTATTAGAGTAAAAAAAAGAACAAATCCTTCTGGAAATACTTATGAATATGCTTATCAGGTCGCTAATAAGTACGGAAAAAGGCGTAGAATGCCTAAACAAAAGGTAAAACAGTACTTAGGAAGAGTCTATCGATGGGAAAAAGAAAGTAATAATGTAATAGAGATAATAGAAGAGCAGAAAAACGATTTTAAGGAGAATATTCTTCAACTTCTTCAAAATGAGCTTAAGAACTACGGATTCATAGAAAAAGAAGGCTTCTGGAACAAAGAAAACTGTTATATTAATGTCGAACAAGCGATGTGCATAGATAAAGAAGGAAAAGATGTCTGCATCGCAATCAATGACGGTTTCATACATAGGGCAACAATCAATGATCTTATCGCGTTTAAACCAAAAGAAAGCTTAGAAAGAGATATAGGCAAACAACTAGGCAATGCTTTGATTTCTGCAGGAATACGGCTAAAAGAGGCTGTTTTTATCAGTTTATTTCATCAAATTATGCAAAAAAGCAACAATCATCAACAATCATCAACAATACCAAGCAATACCAAGCAATGAGCAACAATGATAAAGCCTTAAATACTTGTTTTACTTCCTAGAAAAGTGGCTTAAAATGGATAAAAACGACGATATTTTCAAAGAAAACGTCAAAAAATCATTCATTAAAGCAAAAGAAGACATTTCTAACATAGAAAACGAGTTTAAAGCATTAAAAGAGCTATTTTCTAAGCAAAATAAGGACATTTTAGCCTTATCTGAAAAATTAGAGACATTTTTCAAGGAAAATGACAAAAAAAAGGATAAAATAGACTTTTTTAATAGTTCCATAAGAAATGAGGGGGTAGTCAACAATCGTCAACAGTCAACAATCAATCATCAACAATCATCAACAATGCAGAGCAATGAGCAACAATGGCTTTCTGATGATGGAGTAATGAGCAACGATCAACAACCAATTCTCACTTCTGAGAAAAGACAGACAAATCAACCTCCTTTTATCAGGAACAGCCTTGATTCTATCAACCAAACTCTCACTTTTCGATTCAAAAGCCTCACAGATAGGGAATTCTCTGTTTTTTTGGCCATTTATGAGTTAGAAAAGCAACTCTCAGAAGTCACTTATGCAGATCTGGCTAACAAACTCTTGCTTACAGAAACAACTATCAGAAGCTGTGTAAATCGCCTGGTTTCTAAGCAATTACCTCTCACTAAAGAACGATTTTTCAATAAAAAAACTACTATTACTATTGATAAAAACTTTAAGGAACTCTCACTTTTGAATAAATTGATCAATATTCGCTCCAATAACGCTGATCAGAAGTCGCTTTTAGATATTTAACACTTTAAACTCTCACTCACTTCTCACTCTATATTTTGATGCTTTGTTTTGTTTTTTCTAGGCTCTTTTCCAAGAACTCTCACTTCTGCTAAAAGAAGGTCATTTAGCGTCTTTTTAGTGGTCTTGTCTAAATCTCTCACCTTATAGAAATTTACCTTTTCTTTCTTTGTTCTTTGCTCTCTCACTTTTTTATAATGCTTCTATTCATTCTTTTTTTTGTATTTTTTGGACTCTAACTAACTCATTTTTTGCGTCGTCGCTCGCTACGCTCACTCCTAGTCGAAAAAAGGCTTGCTGCGCACGCCAGAACTCTGCACACTGTGCATCGTTCTAAGTGTGTATTATGCTTTGTTGATGGTTTATGTTTATTTTACTGATTTTATCCGTCTACGACGCGTCGACGACACGTCTACGAACAGTCTATAGACGTCTACGAACGTTCTTCGACGGGAAACACAACATTTAAAAGGAAAATCAACAATATACTTTCAAAGATGTGGTTTTCTAAAAAGAGGGAAGAAAGCGATAGCGAGTATCGGGAAGATTTAGAAAGATTAAATGCAAATCTAAAGCACTCATTCGTTAAAATTAAAGAAGATATCAGAGCCATCAAAGAGTGGATTGAATATTTTGAAGGGCAGCATAAGGATCATAAAAATAAATTTAGACATGTTGAAGGTAGATTATCACAAATAGACCAGACAGTTTCTTACGTTTTATTGGCTCCACCAAAACAACAAGCTCAACTGATACAAGAAGAAAAGTTAGAGGAAGAAGTCAAGGAGATTTTAGAGCAAGCTCCAACTCCCCAATATCTTAAATTGCTAGATGATTTGACAGAGACACAAAGAAGCATGTTTTATCGCCTCTCTATCTTGTTGAAAGAAGCAGACCAGGAATGGATGACTATGAAAGCGTTAGCAACAGACCTCTATCCTAATAAGCAGTATGATCAGGTCCGTTCGACGACGTCTGAATATGTGAATGTGTTGATGGAAGCAGGATTATTGGAGAAGCGTCGACGCGGAAAGCAAACATACATAGGAATCACAGAAAAAGGCAGACAAGTAATAAAAAAAGTGCAGCAAGAAGAGCCACAAAAAGTAAAAAATAGGACTAAAAGATAGGTTAAAAGCTTTAAGCAAAAACTAAAGGTTTTATCATGTTAAAACAACAGAAAAAAGCGATTATGGATATGGGGAAAAAATGTCCTGATTGTGGGGAACCTCTCCATATTGGCCAAGAAAGGCATTCTGATGGGCTTTTTAACGTTGAATACTGCAAGGCCTGTGGGTTTAAGACTGAAGGAACTTGGTCTTAATATTACTTTTAAGTAGTAACAAATAGGAAGATTTATATAGGTAAAAAAGAAAAGTAAAGTATGATTCTAAACCCTCAAACTCTCCATGAAATTAGAACTTTAGAAGAATTTGTGAAAAGGAGAAATGGATCTCATCAACCATTAACTGCGCAGCATTCTTTAGAGAGGGTTTTTGAAGAAGATGCAAATTTTCATTCTGCACAATTAGAGCTTCCAGTCTTTCAGCTTTATGGACCAAGAACTAAAGCAGTAAAAAAGCGCGAAATTAAGAAAGCAACAAAGGCCACCTTAGAAAGATTGAAGCGTGCTTGGGCATGGGCTAAAGGCAGTTATAATGGGGTTTCACAAGATTTTATTCAAGGTATTGCTGCTAGAATTGATCCTAGTTTAGAGCAAGCTGAAGGAAAAGCGAAATATAGAGCGCGTTCTATTAATGTTTCAGGAAGTGCCTATACAAGAACAAATCCAGAAAAGATAGCAAGAGAGATTGGTGAAGTTCTGGAAGTCGTAGGAAGAGGAGAGTTACATCCAGTAGAGGCAGCAGCACTCCTACACTTTCATGTTTTGAGAGTACATCCTTTCGAAGACGGTAATGGAAGAACTTCTCGTGTGTTGCAAAATGTGTATTTAGTGAGAAATGATTTGCCACCTGCACTAATTGAAAGAGGAGAGCGAGAATTGTATAATCGTCTTGTTGAGGAAGCAGTTGGTGGACATCGTATGCGAACTGCATTGAGTCGAGGAAGAATCTCAGAGGAAGAGCAAAGGTTTTATGAGTTTGTTGGATCTAAAGTATTGATAGGTTTAGAAAGAATAGCTCGACAAAAATATAGTCAAAAACATTAGTTTCTGCTTAAAAGTTCTTATCAATTATGCTCTTTTAGTTCGTATAACATACATTATGCGAAATATTAATAGTTGTTTAATAAACTTTCAAGTTTCTGAGATGCATTTAATTCTCCACGAAGAACTTCATTTGCTGCATCTTGAATAGGGCTTGGAATGGGAGGTAGACGAGGCATTAGAGCAAACCACGCATCCTCTTTTCTTAATTCTTCAATTTTATCAGGGGCTGCGAAAGTTATTGTTCTCTTTCCATTATTGCTTTGGACATAATCCACTCTTTGATCATTATTCACATCTTTAAGAGTATAAACTGAAGTTCTAATTTCTGTACTTTGAGGTTTATTAGTTTCTGTGGGCATATTCCTAATATATATCATTCCGGCGATACCTACACAAAAGCCTAAACCTGCTCTTAGTATAATAGAATAGTTTGGTTTCATGTTATAATATAGACAACACAAGTATATAAATCTTTCTACTTTAGTCACTTTATAGTAGCAACAATTATTCTTTCTGTTCCCTATGTAACGGCCTTCTCTTCAATTTCCCGAGATCTTCAGTGCCAAAACGAGCATCTCTTCTAGGCCTTGGAATTTGAGTCATTTAATCCACTTATCCAGACGTTTATTGACTGCATCCCAATCAATATTCTGCATAAAGCCCTCAATGTACTTCTTTCTGCCAGTAGCGTAATCAACAAAGTAAGCATGTTCATAGACGTCTAAAATAAGTAAAGCAATCGCATTCCAAATGCCTCCCTGGTTATGGGCATCAGCAATATAGTTGTGCAGTTTGCCATCTTCTAAATCATACGCAAGTACAACCCATCCTCGAGCGCCCAGGCCGCAAGCTCTAAACTGCTTGTCCCAAGCCTCAACTGAGCCAAAATCTCTCTTCAGCAAGTCTGCAATCTTGCCAGCAATCTTTGTACCGCCTTGATGCATGTTGTCAAAGTAGTATTCATGCAGTCGAACGCCATTAGCTGCAAAGGTCTCTTCAATCTTCAATTCTCTAAGATCACTAAACGTAGCATTCACAGTTTCCAAGTCTGCTTTCTTAATAGCGTCTCGGATCTTGTCTAAGTTCTTGCAATAGCCTGCATAGAGCACATCGTGGTGTTCAGCAAGCTGCTTGTCAGTCAAAAATCCTTTCAATTCTTTGTATTTGAGTGGTTTTACTTCAGGCATAAGCTTTCCAGACAGTTAGTTCTTATAAAACTTTGGTCGAATAAAAGCTTTAAGCAATGCTTAAATTATTGTAGAATACATTTTGCTGTTGTTTTTTTCCCATTCTGGTTGATCATACACATAGGGACTGTAATTCTTGTTGCATCTCTGGCAAAGTTTGCACAACCCCACCCATTGTCTGTTCCAGCAACTGTAGTTGGCAGTGTGGTTGAGGTTTTAGGACAGCGATAACGCTCAGAAATAATAATCCTGCCTTGAGCATCTCGATCATCAGTCGTTGAATAGACACTGAATCGTTCCCAATGCTGGGTGCGCCAACGATCCATGGTTGCAGAGGTTGCTTGTCCTGTAATATCTTCCTTTACTAAGAGAGAAGCGAACGCCGAAAAGACCAAGACCAACGATGTCGCAACAGCAAGATACCTAGGACTAAGCAGTCGAGGCTGAGATTCTTCTGGAAAATTAGCAAGTTCTCCCTCTTTCATACTCTTTTGCTGTCTTTTTCCCATAAGTCTATGGACAAAGGCTTGCTTATATAGTTTTCTAGAGCAAATTTTAAAATATTATTGGCGGGCATAAAAGTCTTGCAATGTTTGTACCATGGGTCCTGCGACGGCAGCTTTCAGTTTCTTATCACAAACCTCAATAAACTCTGCTTGTTCATCTTCTGAAAAGGCATTAAATCCTATGCTTTTATAAGCTGTATCTACACAGTTTTGATATACTAAGCCTTCTTCTGTAGTGAGGGTTTTTTTGCCAGCTATAGAGTTGAAGCAAGCTTCGAGATTACCTACTAATCGCTCACATTTCTCTTCCATGGGTGTTAATGGAGACTGGCAAGCCGAAAGAATGAAAACAGAAAGGACCAATATACTACTTAAAACCTTCTTTTGCATGCTTTCTTTGGTTTCTCTATTGCTTATATAGTTTTCTGAACATATAAACTGAAATATATAGTTTTATAAATAGTATTTTAAAGATTATAGAACATGAAAACTAGATTTAAACCAATTTCTCAAGAAGCACTAAATCAGGCATATCCACAAGTACGAGCTACAGATCAAGGAGATCAAGGAATAACAGATCCGCTATGCACAAGAGATTTTGTACTTTATCAGTTTCTTGATTCGCTTGTACAATCCTCTCCTCTTCGCTCTGGAAGCCCAATGATAGCTGGGTTTTTTGTCTATGCTATTCTCGATAAAATCTATGGGCCTTTAAATAAAACAACAGGTGTAGCAATCCAAAAATTTATCGCACGTCATCAAGATATACGGGTTCCAAATCATTTAGAAGCCTATATTCGTGAAGCGTTTAAAGCAATAAACGAAGAAGCAGATACAAGAGCTGTGAGAAGTCAAGAAACAAAAAATTCTTTGCTTGTCATTCCTTCAATAGGCGCAATTGTTGACGAAGTGTTTAACCCCTTTCTCAGAGAAAAAACAGACGAGCAACGCTTAGAAAGTCTGTATTGCATGGATGGTGCATTAGCAACACATGATATCCTTTTTAATCAATAGAATTTTAAAAGTTCGTATAATCATCGTTATCTGTACTTTCTCAAAAAATCTTTCGAAATTTCCGGAAAACTTCTAAATATAGATTAAAAAAGCAGTTTACTTCTCAAACGATCTAAGAAGGTTAATATAGGCTTCTCTTTTCATTATGTAATGGGTATTTCAAATCCACATAGGAAAGAGCTATATTATCTGCGTATTTTACTTTTAGGCTTCTACTTTAATGAGATATTCTGAGGGACCTAGGACTTTAATATGTGCATGTGACTTCTTCACCCATTTTTGGGTAATCTCCTTAGGAAAACGGACAAAGAAGGTCTTTCCATCAAAATTCACGCTTCTCTCTAAAGTAATAAGATCGTCATCAAATAACCTTTGAATTAGTAGAAGTTTATCAAAACGTCGTCCTTGGAGATCATCTAAATAGTCTTTCTTACAATGATTACAGTGCCAAACTTCATAAGTAAACTCTAGTCCTTTCAAAGCAAAGATCTTTTTTTCTTTTGTAGTTTCTTTACCACAACAGGGAAATGGGCCTTGAAAAGCATTCTTGTCTATAGTAATCTCTACTTGTTCCAACATATCTTCTTCTTGCACGTCTTCCAGGGTCATGCTTTTTTCTTGTAGAGTTTTATTTGCCATGGTGATGATGGATAAGCTGTAATAATGCTTGCAGAAGCATGGTTGTAAGTAAAGATAATCGTAAGATAACGATGATAACTAGTGATTGCCCTATATCTGTCTTGTTTTGTCTTGAAGACAACAGGATTTCCTTGCAATAATCCATTTTGAATCTCTTCTTGATAGACATTGTGTTTTTCAAAGATTTTCTTTTTAATGTGTTCTTCTATAAGGACTTTAGTGATAATCACTGTCGTACTCTAAAACGTACACTTATATAAAAACCTTTCGCTTTTTAAGAAAAGAATTTGATTACTAAAGAATCAATTTAGTCAATATAATAATTATCTCTTGTTCAAGTATTCTGTTAGAGTTCTTTCAACTGAAGGAGTTCTTGCCGCAAGAGCTTCTTCTTTTCTCACACGAGCTTCGTTTCTCATAGCTATAAATCTTGCATAGATTGTGTCCAAATGAAGTCTTTCTTGAGCAGCATCAGCAACTTGTTGTATTCGTCTTGGATCTACCATTATGCAATCAAGGGAAGCCCCTCCCCAACACATTGCCAAGTCTTGTTGTTCACTATCTCTCCACCGTATGACTTGTAGACGAGAAGGAGGAGTATAACGAGCATCTATCCATACTTGAGGGTCACCAACAATAGTTAGTTGAACATTAGAAATAGGAAGAAGTTTACAAGAGTCATGAACATAAGTACATTTTGCATCGCCAGAATTGACAGTGAATCCTTTGTCTGTGACTTCAATTCTTAAAGCTGGTGCCTCAGGAAGAGAGAGGGTTCTTCGAAAGGGTGGTTGTTGATCACCCATGACTAAATCTCTTAAAAAACTGTCCCTATTTGGATTTAATATAGACTTCAGCTCATCCCTATATTTAGATCTGAACGCTCGTTCTAAATCTCCTCTAAGGCTGGCATAGTCTGTCATTGGTATTTATTCGATCATAAAAAGAACTATATAAATCTTTCGTTTTTTTATAACTATAGAGTAGTTATAAATTATAAGCTAGTTAAATTTATCTGCATATAGTCAAAAGTGCATGCAATGCGCTAGGAAGTTGCTTGGTATTACTCTCATCGTTCAAATGTCCTTTATTTTTTTCAATAATGATTGTTGCTCCAAGCTTCTTCTTGAAAATGTCTTGATTAGTAAGTGGAACAAAAGGATCATTGTCTGATAAGATTGCTACAAAGTGTTTGGTTGTTTGTTTGACTTTATCAAGATCGATGGGTGTTTCAATCCAAGGTTTCGCTATGGCTTGTTCTTCATCAGTCGTTAAGCCTGTCAAATGGAAGAAACCTCCAACAAAAACTGCTCCCCCTATCTTCTCTGTGATCTGTTCTAGATAACGCATGATAGTTTGGCAGCCGATGCTATGGCCTACAAAGTAAGTGTCTTGATCAGGTTTTTTGACTTGTTGCTGCAGATAAGCTATCCATTCCTGTATAGTTGGATGATTAGTGTTAGGCATGGTAAGAATCTGTACTACATATTTTCTAGCTTCAAGCTCTTGTTTCAGCCAAGGAAACCAACATTCTCCAGGATGTCCTCCCCAGCCATGAACAATAAAGACTCGTTTCATAGTCTTGATCGATGTGTGTTATTAATAAATATAACTGTCTAAAAGATATAAGTTATACTTAAAGATTATAATTATATATTAGTTTATAGTATTTAGTCATTTCTTAAAATATTATAGCATCTATATCTCTTACAATCTTCAAGCATTGCTTAAAAGAAAAATCTGTCGTAGACGTCTATGAGTTATTGTTTTAACAATCGATAAAGGGCATGCGCTGTTTTGTAAGGATCATGTCTGACTAAAGCTCTAGAAAGCTTGTCTCCAGCGACTTTTTGTGGGACTTTTTGGCTCAGGAGATCTACACCAACAAAAGTAAAATCACTTCTGGCAAAATCGCGTCGGTGAAACAAAACTGGGTGTTCATCTTCAGATGCATAAGCTTTGGCAAAAGAAGCAGATGGTTTTCTTGTATTATAGAGAACTATATCAAACACACCTTTGCCCAGTTTAGCTTCAAGAAGACGAACAAAATCAATCACACGAAAGCCATCAGTATGTTTGGGCTGGGTCATGACATTGCAGACATACACTTTTCTTGCTCGCGCATCTTGCAAAGCATTACAAATGCCGGGAACTTGAAGTGTTGGTAAAAGACTCGTATAAATATCGCCTGGGCCAATAACTACTAAATCACTCTGCAAAAGACGTTCTAAAGCTTTTGGATTTGGTGTTGGTTCTGGTGCAAAAAAAATGTCTCTGATAGCTGTTGTTTTAAGATCAATCCTATGTTCACCAATGATACGCTTCCCACTGGATGTTGTAGCAACTAGCCGAACATTATCAAGTGTGACGGGAATGACTTGTCCTTGGGTTTGAAGGATCTCTCCTGCTAAGACTATAGCTTGCTCAAAAGAGCCTGTAATCTGTTCTAATGCGCTGATAAAAAGATTGCCGAAATTATGTCCTTGTAATCCGCCATTTGTAAAGCGATAGGTAAACAATCGTCTCCAGATGTCATCAGCATGAGATAAGGCAACTAAACATTGTCTGATATCTCCAGGAGGCAATACACCAAGCTCGTCACGTAATGAGCCTGTAGATCCACCATCATCAGTCATAGCAACAATAGCTGCTAAATCAAGGTCAGCATAATTCTTTAATCCAGTTAATACAGTAAAAGAACCTGTTCCGCCACCAATGACAGTGACTTTATACTCTTTGTCTGTTTTAGAAGGCATTGTTGCATCTCATCACCTCTTGAGTGCTTTGTTAATGAATTCTTTATAAATATTTCTAATTTTTTAGTGCAGTTCAGAGTATATTTTCAATTAATTATTAAGCCATCATTAAAAATATTTCTTTTGGGGCAAACAATATATTATCTTTTTCAATTAATCTTTCCGTGGAACCATCTACAATAATACCATATTTTGTTTTTTCTTTTATTATTATATTTTTGATTTGTGAAATATCTTTAATCCCCCATCCACATTCCAAAGCTATTTTACCTGTTGGAGTTTGTACAATAAAATCACAGCTTTTATTATCATCTTCTTTTGGGTAATCTATGCTTTGTATTAAATTAGTGAACACTTTAATTTTATATAAAGTGTTAAAGACAGCATCTTCTAAAAGTAATCCTAATATTTCAGTAGTTTTGTTGAATTTACCAATATTCCATAAAATTGCAGCTCTTATTGTTGGAGTCATAAAATAATATTTTTTACTTTTTTTCACAATACTCATCGTAGAATTCGAAGAAATACTTATAGGTATAATAACTCCTGCCCTCGACAACGCTTCAAATATGTCTGATAGCTGCGGTAAAGTGAGTTTATCAATGTTACTTGTCAACGTTCGATGTGCAATACTTCCTAATTGTCCAGATAATACAGTCAATACAGGGAAGATTTTAGGTAAAGATTCTTTTGTAAGTGAAGATGCTTTTGGTAAATCATCATACACTATTTTTTCTAAAATATTTATTACTCTTTTAAAAACTTTTTCTTCACTATCAAAGAGAACATTAGGAAATCCTCCAGCAAATAAATATTTTTGTATCTCTAAGTAGTAGCTAGGTATTTTTAGAAGAAATTCTAGTGTGATTTTGACCATTATTAGTATATTGACTTGATAGACTTGGAAGGAACGAAATTTGGTTATTTATGTACCATGCCAAAATATCCTTTTTTTCAATCTGTTATTTAAGTAAGAACAAATATTAGAGAGTATCAAATGGACTCTTGATTTTTTTCAGTTGTTCAGTGCTCACGTGAAGGTACCTTTCGCTCGTGCTGATGCTGGCATGCCCGAGGAGCTGCTGTATATAGCGTATATCAACACCGCTTTCAAGCAAATGCGTTGCAAAGCTGCTTCTCAATGCATGACAAAACACGCGTTTCTTGATCTGTGCTTCTTGAGCAGCATCATTCACAATTCTTTGTGCCATCCTGACAGACATAGGTTTGCTGCCATGCCCTGTAAACACGTAGTCTGATTGGTATTTCCTTTTCTCTAAATAAGCTTGTAAGTTCAGTAATAAGTTCTGTGACAAAATGATATGTCTGTCTTTCTTGCCTTTACCGCTGATGACTCTTCCCATTTTCTCAGCAAAATCTAAATCATTCACCTTCAGATGCATGCACTCAGACACGCGTAATCCCGAAGAATATAAAAATTCAATGAGTAGTTTGTGTTTAGGATTTTTCACAACAGCAAGCAATCGTTTCATTTCGTCTTTGGTCAATACAGTAGGCAATTTCTTTTCGATCTTTGGTGGTTTAATGTCTAAAAATAATTTCTTCTTGAGCATAGTGTCATACAAAAAACGCAATGCACTCAAGGTCAAGTTCACAGACGTCGCTTTCTGTTTCTTGTCTGCCATTAAGTGAGCTAAAAAGAGCTTGATGTCTTGCTCAGTGACTTGTTCTGGTTCTTTCTTGATAAATGCTAGAAACCGTCGATTATGTGTCGTATACGCTTTGATGGTCGCAGGAGTAAATCCTCGAATCTTCAGTTCCGTCTCTAATTGCTGTAACATAGTCACCTCTAGACGTCGTAGACAGGATGATTATATAAAAGTTCGTATAATTTAGGTTTACCGAAGTTTTAAAAGAAGTAATAAATAAAAGAAAGGGATGTCTAAATTGCATAAGAATAGAGAATATTACGCAAGAACTACTTGGACAGTAGAAAAAGTGCAAAAAGAGATCAATGAAGGTTTAGCTCTTTTGAACAGTATTGATAACAAGATTGTTGCTTTCTTCGGATCTCATAGAATTACACAAACAAACAAATTTTATCAGCACTGCAAGAAAGTCTCTCGAGCTCTTGGAGAAAAAGGTTATGCTATTCTCAGCGGAGGTGGTCCAGGAATTATGCATGCAGCAAACTCTGGAGCAAGAGGAGCTGGAGTACCTTCAATAGGATTAAAGGCGGAATTATTGACAAAAGAGCAAATAAAAGATTCCATCTACACTCATGAACTTTCTTTTCATTTTATCTTTGTAAGAAGATTCATCATGTCCATTAAAAGTGATGCGCTTATTTTTTATCCCGGAGGTTATGGGACTCTTAATGAACTCTTCGAATATTTGACTTTAATGCAGACAGGTATTGTGGATATTGTTCCGATCATTTGTGTAAATAGAAAATATTGGAAAGGTCTTTTTGATTGGTTAGAGAGTAATCCTGTGAGAGATGGTTTTCTGATACATAACAAAGAAGACTTAAAATTGCTTCATCTTGTTGATGAAATTGATGAGATATTGGCTATATTAAAGCAATAACTAATTTGATAGTTTCAGAAGACTTTCGATTAGCCAAAGTAATTCTGTGTTTTCTGTTGATGGGTGTCGCCAGCTTTTTTAGCCTTAGTCAAGAGGTCTTTGATCTTTTCTTCAAACTCTTCTGCCTTTTCCAATAACGGTTTTACATCAACATCTAATCCAAGAACTTGATCCAAGATGCGCATGATGTTCGCAGATGCTCGTGAGTCAGGCAATGCACTATGTGTCTCAGCGAAAATGCAGCTAATAGGAAAATCTTTATGCAGCAATAAAGCGCCAGTCACACCCATAATGATGCCTTCTTTCAAAGGTTGAATGTTTTTCACACTCTTTAATTTTTTATTATTGCCTAAATAAAAAGTTCTACTGTCTTCGCTTTCAGGATTGTTGCTGCCAACGCCTTCAATACTGATAATTTCTTTGGCTTTCAGATCTTTTGCCATCTGAAGAATATCTTTCGCTAATTCCCATTCAAAGCCAGCGACAGAAGTTAGCGCATGTAAGATAACTAAATTTTCTTTAGGTGCATAAAAGATACCAACAGGTTCTATAGCTTTGCCTTGATGCACAGGCACTACTGGAGGAACTTCTTCCATGCGGATATATCCAATTTGTTGTGCATCTAAATGTTTGATCAGAAATTCTGTGGTAATAGTGCCTATTAATCCAAAACCAGGAAATCCTTCGATGATGGTTGGGCTTTTAGGCCTCTTTTCTAAAACTATACGCATACTTCTGCAATTCTAGTGCTATTTATATAACTTTCGAAGAAAAAGACTTTTAAACCTCCCAAAAGCTTTCTTTGTTGAGGGTCCTTAGCTCAGGCTGGTAGAGCACCGCGCTCTTAACGCGGGGGTCGTGGGTTCAAATCCCACAGGATCCGCTTATACTTATCTATATAATAGACAAACAACCATGCAAAATAAAGCAGAACAGAGATTCTATCATCTCATCTTGACGGAATTTTGTTATAGAAAATGCAGGTATTGTTATGAAAAATCTATGGTGGTGGATGAATTCAACATTAAAAATAGCAGCTTAGAATTTGATGAAACTGCGCCTGCAAAAAGCGAAGTTACTGTAGAACAATTAAATGCTTTTTTGAGGGAAGATGATGTCTTGATTTTTTACGGCGGAGAACCACTGATAGAAAGCGCTAAAATACAGGAGATCATGGATTTTTTTGGAGATAAGATTCAGTACAGAATGCAGACAAATGGACTTCTATTGGATAGATTGCCTTTAAAGTATCTACAACAAATAAGAAAAATATTGGTTTCTATCGATGGTAACAAGAAGATAACAGACTATAATCGTGGTAGAAATAATTATGAACGAGTAATGAACAATATCCTAAAGGTGCGGAAGGAAGGATATATGGGGGAGATTGTTGCAAGAATGACTATTGCACAAGAATCTCCAAATATTTACGAAGCAAGTATGCATCTTGTTCAATTGATTGACAAGGGTATTATTAATAGTATTCATTGGCAGCTGGATGCTGGTTTTTACAAATCAGATTTTGAAGAAACAAAATTTAGAACATTCCTTAAGCAATATAATGACAGTCTGAAAAAATTGATGCAGTGGTGGATTGCTCAAATGAGTAAAGGAGAAGTCTACAAATTATATCCTTTTTTAGGTATTATTGAAAGTATCCTTAAGCAAGAAAAAACTAGAATGCGTTGCGGTGCAGGCTATGTAGGGTTTGCAATCACTACAAATGGTATGATCAGTGCATGCCCGGTAACCAATGGAGTCAAGACATTTTATGTAGGAAATATCAATGAGTCTCCAGATGAAGTCAAACACATGAATGTACAAGGAGATTGTTTGCAATGTTCTTATCTTAATCTCTGTGGTGGAAGATGTTTATATCAGAATTATGCGCAGCTATGGCCTAAAGAAGGCAATGCTTTAATCTGCCAAAGTGTAAAATATTTGATTAATACTCTCAGAGAACAGCAACCAGTTATACAGCAATTAATCGATGCAAAGACTATTGCGCTTAATGATTTTTCCTATGAAAAATATTTTGGACCAGAGATTATACCCTAAACCCCATGAAATCGTTTGATGAGTGGTTGACATATCTCAAGCAGAAGAAGACTTTGATTCTTGTAGAGGGACAAAGTGATAAAGTAGCTTTGGAATCTTTGGGTGTCAAGAACATAAAGACTATTGCTCAGCAGCCATTTTACAAAGTGGCAGAATCGCTGCAGGAAAAGGAAATTATCATTCTGACAGACTTGGATGATGAGGGAAAAAAATTATTTGCAAAGCTCAATCAGTATTGTCAGCAGCAGGGTATTAGGGTGGATAATAGGCCTCGAGAATTTCTCTTCAGACACACCACTTTGGCGCAAATAGAAGGTCTTCCGCGATATTTACTGTCGCAGGATCTTAAACATGGAATCAAAGATATTGTCTTCAATGCAGCACGTGTAAAACGTCGCCCCTAAGCTTTCTGTCAGTCGTTTCAAGCGGAGATTATGATCTTGTAGTTTAGAGAGATAATTCTTTCTGAGGAAAGGGCTGATATTTGTGCGGAGCATGCTATGGGTCTCGCTGTCCTTCAAGTTAAACTCACCGCTTAAGTCAAGGCTTAATTCTATCTCATCCAAGACCTGAATTAATTTAATAGTATTATTTTTGAAACCAAACAAAGCTTTTTTTACTTGGTCAGCATCATAGAGAAAGTCTGAGATAATGACAATCATCGATCTGGAATCAATGAATTTTGAATAGTTCATCAATGATTCTTCAAACTTTGATTCGCCTTCTGCTTTCTTAGTGCGTAAATAATCAAGGATAGTAACAAGCTGTCGTTTTCCTCGTCGTGGCTTGAATCTATCTAAAGTTTCAGAGAAAGTAGATAATACAAACTTTTCATTATTCTTTAAAGCCATATAAGCAAAGCCAACACCAAGCATGGAAGCATATTCATATTTCTTCAGTTGTGTGCTGCCAAAATTCATGCTACTGCTGAAATCAATGATTATATGCACTGTCAGATTGCGTTCTTCCTCACGGCGCTTGACATGAAGTCTGTCAGTGCGTCCATAGACTTTCCAGTCAATTGTGCGAAAGTCATCTCCAGGAGAATAAACGCGATGGTCTTTGAAGATAAGGCCTTGGCCGCCATGAAGACTTTCACGTTGTCCTATGTAGTTGGATGCGACACGCTTGTTGATGATCAGGCTGAGGCGATGCAGGTGTCGTAAAAAGTCCGTTTCAATCATTTGAGCAGATACCCAATGACATCATCTTCGTTGAAATTATTGCGTTCAGCCTCAAAATTGATGATAATACGATGACGTAAAATAGGGTAGACCATTTCTCGGACATCATTCTTCGTGACATAGTTGCGTCCGTCAAGTAGAGCATGAGCTTTTGCTGCAAGTACTAAACCTATAGAAGCACGAGGTGAAGCGCCATATTCAATAAGTTCTTTGCGTTCACGCGTCTTCTTGACTAATTCAACAGCATATCTCTTGATATCTTGTGCAATAGGAATCTGTCTGACAAGCTGCTGCAGCTTGAAAATAGTGTCTTTCTTCAGCAAGGGTTTCAACTCTGGTCCTCCTTTTTCATCAAACTCTGTGTATCTGGTGACAATATCGACTTCATCATTGAAACTGGGATAGTCTGTCTTGATTTTAAACAGGAAGCGGTCGCTTTGCGCTTCTGGAAGAGGATAAGTTCCTTCCTGTTCAATAGGATTTTGTGTTGCTAAAACAAAAAAAGGTCTTTCTAGTTTGTAAGTATGATTGCCGACAGTGACTTGCCGTTCCTGCATGGCTTCAAGAAGAGCAGATTGTGTTTTAGGTGTTGCTCTGTTGATTTCATCCATGAGCACTACATTGGCAAAGATAGGTCCTGGTTGAAATTTAAATTCTCGTCCACTCTTGGTTTCCTCAAGAACATAAGTTCCAGTCACATCTGAAGGCATTAAGTCCGGAGTCCCTTGGATACGAGAAAATTTTAAGTCCATGAGCTTGGATAAGGTGCTGACAGTTAATGTTTTTGCCAGCCCTGGATATCCTTCTAAAAGTGCATTACTTTCTGTAAGAATTGCAATGATAATTTGTTTGATAACTTGTTGTTGCCCGACAACGACTTTGCCTATTTCACTAGTGATATAGTCAAAGGCATCTTTTGCTTTTTGAATAGAGTCTGTGGTCATGGTTGGTTGATGCTGCGGAAATAGTTGTTGACAATCTGCTTATCCTCATCACCAATTTTTTCTTTTGAGTTTTCGCTGCCGAGAGCTTCTCGATTGCCACTACCTATTGCTGTGTCTTTAAATGTCTTTCCTTCTCCGTCACGATTATACTTGTTAATGTCCACTAAACCAAGCATCTGATTGAGCTCGACAACTTCTTCTTTATTGCCATAGTTGATTTGATCTTCCTCAGTATAGATATTTGCGCCGTCTTCATCACCGAAAAAAGAAACATCTGTCAAATTTGACTCCTTTACAAAAAAACCAGTGATAGGGCTCATGCCTTGCTGAATGGCAGGAATAAAGTCGTCAAAATGTACACTATTCAGTGAAAAAAATACAAGAAGGAAGCATAATCCCAAGATGGTTGCTATTTTTGAAATAGTCTGTTTTTTATTCATGATGCGGGCTGCACTAACCTGATGTAGTCGTTGCAGGACATCATGATGCAGGTCCATAGCAAGTTCATCCTTTCTATCAGCATTGTCAGCTGAGGTGCGTAAGCGCCATTCCAGGTCTGGTATCTTTTTCTCAACATCATAATAGCCAATGCGTCTCATGCTTCGAAGCGTAGTATGACCAAGAAATACAAAGAAAGGAATAAGTGCATATATCCAGGCAACATGAAAGAAGAAGAAAAGAAGAGCAAACAGGAGAAAAACAATCAAGGAATTAATCAAACTAGTGAAGAAACTGACAAAAAATAAGATCTGCTTGACCTGTTTGAGTGCTTGTTTAAGGATCTCCATAGTGCTCGCTAATCACAGACGCTGAGGTTTTGATTGAGTTCATCTTCAATACAATCTTTCCAGTAATTAATGTCACCGCGTTGTTGATTGATCGTTCTAGTAAGGTTGTCAATTTCAGTTCTTTTAGTAATGATATCAGCCTCAAGAGTTTCGATTTGGTCTTCGAGATCTGCAATTTCTTCTTCAAGAGTTTCTTTAGTTCCTGAAAGTCTCTTTTCAGCATCTTCCTTGTCTTTGAGGAGATCTTGTGTATCTTCTAGCTCTTGCTCTCGTTCTGCAAGATCTGCTTCCAGCGTCTTGAGTTTGTCTACTTTTGCTTGGTAATCGCTATTTAATGTCGTATATTGGTTGCGATAGTAAAAGCTTACAACAACAAGAACAACAACACAAAGGAGAAGAATGCCTATGAAAAGGAAATCTTTACCTGCGCGCATAGGTGTGTAGGATGTTGCAGTAGAGAGCGTAGTTTTTGGCTTTAAGGAATCAGTAGCAACATTTTCATGCTTCAGCTGTTCTAAAGCTTGAGTAATCTCTGCTAGTTTCTTCTTGCGACGCTCAGACATGTAGTCCTTGATAAGGCTCATGAAAGCAAAAACAAAGGTGCTTATTTAAATAGTTTTTCGTCCACCAGCTCTTCTAAGGTAGATCTCAAAGAGGAAAATAAGCAGTGCTAAGAGAATAAAGGGCCAGCGGTAGTACCAGCGTTTAAAGACAGGCCGTTCTGTCTGTGTTTTAACTATAGCAACGATTTCTGCGATCTGGTCCTCAGTAAAGAGCTGTCCGCCTGTCGCCGCAGTGATTTCTTGCAGTTCAGGATTGAAGCCAATACCCTCGAGTTCTTTGTTGTAATTGACTGCAAATTCTGTATTGAGAGCCTTTTGGAAGCCTATTTGTGTAGGAGTTAAAGTAGCTGCATACAAGTCATTCTCTCGTTTGTAAAAGGTTAGTCCTTCTGCTACAGGCTGTTGCTCTGCCTTGACTTTGATTTCAGTCACACGTTTTAAGTTGGTGTCTTGCACAGAGACATAATACTTGCTCTTACGCTCAGGATCTCCGATCAACCAGTTTAATGTTTTGGTGTAAAGCAATGAATTTTCCCCATCAAGCAATGTTGTAGCCCACACACTACCATCATCAGTGGAGAGAATACCAACACGACCAACACCATAACGCCAGACAGTTAATAATGGTTCTCCAGAATCTGTGGAGACGAGATGATGAGCAGTAGACTTCGGAATAACATGGTTAAAGCCTGTGACTTGAGCACTGAGTTCCAGGTCTTGGGTGATAAAATGGCTTTCATCGAGAATCGTTGCAGTGAAAGAGTCTTTGTCTTTGTCATTGTCTCCACCACCGAATAAGACTTTGACTTTTTGAGGAGTTTTTTCTCCAGTGAAGTAAGCACCTCCACCAGCTAAAGCAATATTTTTAATCGCATCAACGCCATAGATTTCAGAAGGTCGTATGACACATTCACCACGGGCATTCTGTCTGATGCATCCATTTCTATCTCCAACACCGACACCATAAATTCTAATGTCTGTTTCCTGTGCAGTTGCAGCCAAACTTTTTGCTTGACCAATGCCTCCGGATCTACCATCAGAGATAAAAATAATATTCTTGCCTCCGGAAACTCCTTCTAGCATCTTGATGGCTGCTGCAAGCCCAGTAGGAACATAAGAGTCGCTGCTTTGTTTTGCCAGGCTGCGAACTTTCTGGAGGAGATCTTCTCGTTTCTCTCCTAAAGGGGAAATTTCTGAGATAATATGTGCTTGGCTGTCAAATCCTACAAAACCAACTTGACTGGTGTCTTTAATATTGTCAATAACACTCAAAGCTATGGCTTTCTCAACTTGAGAGACGCTGCCACTCCCATATCCCAAAGTCGTGCTTTTAGACACATCCATAGCGATGACAATATTGACTATGCCTTCATCCTTTTCTTCAGCTACACCGACAAAAGAAGGTAGCAATTCTTCTATCTTTGTTCCTTTATAATTGCCTTCATCAAAAGATGATTTGCCCCCTATAAACAGAACGCCATTATCATCAGAGAGATAATTTTTGAGGGAATTTATATCTTTTTCCAGAACGCCAAAAGGAACATTATTAATGATAATAGCATAATATCGCTCCTTGTCTAAGGAAGCAAGATCAGAGGTAACTTTTACTGTATAGAGTTGTTTGAGCAGAGGCAATAAGGGAGAATCTTGTAAAGTAACAAAAAGAACTTCAGGCTTAGGAATGACTTTGACAGATTTTAGATAATGATTATTATCAGTAAAATGATCTTTAGTATCTAATGTTGCAGTGATGTGATGACTCCCTTCAGTGAATGATTCATAAAAAGTAATTTCCTGTTCACTGGTGTGCTTGTCAAGAATCTTCCTGCCATCGATATCGAGAATGACATGTTTTGCAGATGCGGTGTCAGTGCCACGAATATGGACTTTAAATAAGTTCTTGATGCCAGGGGATACTTTTTCTGGACCGAAAACAGTGATGGAAGAGTCTTTTTTTTCAGGTTGTAACTGGAGAGCATGAATAGAGCTATTGATCTTAGTTGCTTGTAAGACAATGCTACTGAGCTCAGGTCCAATGCTATTATAGCCATCACTCACTACGAGCACATTCTTTCCCTCTTGTAATTGTTCAAGTAAGGTGTCTGTCAGAGGAGTCTTGCTGTCATCACCAAAAGTTATAGTATCTACCTTAATATAGCTGGAGAGCGCTTCCTCAAGTCGTTCTGTAGTATGAGTATCAAACACAGTGAAAGATGTAGAATTGTCAGCAAGAAGTGTCAGTGAATAGTCGCCGCTGACTAATCGTTCTCGCAGGATAAAAGGAGAAGCCAATGCAACGAGGATGCAGATGATGATGAGCGACCTTGTGATAAAGATAGTTCTTCGTCGAAGTTTGATGTGCTGGTAATCAGCAGGTGAATGCAGCTTTCCAAGCCTAATTAAAAAGAAGATAAGAAGAAGCGTAGGAATAATCCAAATAAGCATGAAGGGATTTTCAAAATAGTTGTTCATGAATTCAAGTATCATCTAGATCTCTCTCCTGAGCTTCATAAAGAACAGCTCTACAAAGAGTAAGATACCGGCAATCAGTAAGAAGATTTTTTCTAAGCTGTATTTTCTTTCTGTAAATGTGTTGTCTAGAGGAGCAGAGGCTTCTGTAGCATCACTATTTTGTGCATCTATGTCAGATTCTCGTTCATCGCGAAGACTAGAAGCAATAATTTTGTCTTCGATCTTGTAAAGCCCTACCTCATCAAACAGCACAGTATTGGTTGTCCATTGTCGTGACGGTGTTCGAACTTCTTTTTTAGAGGCAAGAGAAAGAGTGTTGCCAGTTGGAACATTAAACTCACTCAAGTCCCCTTGTCCTGCTAAGTAGCGCAGCACATTAGTCCAGAAAATAGGATAGGAAGGTTGTAAAGTAAAATCAGTGTCTTGTTCAAGGATGCCATAATAGATAATTTTTCCATTGCCAAGAGCATGAACAGTCAGAAGAGAAGAGTTCTGGGCGGTAGCAAGAGTAAGACCTTGTTCATTCTTCGTGGAAAGATAATGCCTTACATCACCAAAAGCAATGTCTTGGGTTAGTTTAGTAAGCTGGGTAATTTCAACGACCGCATCATTCTCATACTTGACCAGAGTTAAAGGTAACAAGTCTCCATAGGAGATTGTATTCGAGGCAGGTTCAGCATGGATGACTAATCCCTTGCCGTCCTGTACTTCTTTGGTTAACGTCGAGATTACATCTCTGTTCAGTTTTCCATTGATTTCATGTAAGATATAGACATCAAATGCTTGTTTGGGAAGTCTGGTTGTTGGTGTGACCATGACATCAACCTTGCCGGAAGATTGCAAGGCAGCTTTTAGATATCTGGATTCTTTGTCAGTAATCAGCAGCACAGAAATTCTTCGTGGTTCAGGAAAATAGATGTAGACTTCATTATCAACAGCAAAATCATCTTGCTCAAGGAGCTGGACTTTGGTAAGACCTACTTGCGTCTTGAAAGAGTAAGGCTCGATGAACTTAGGTTTAAGAGTCAGGCTTTTTTTATCATCATTGACAGAAAAGCTGATCTTCTTCTCCTGGTCATTGTAGTTTTTGAAATAAAGTGTAGTTGAAGTATCATCAAGTCTGATATCGACTATACCTACATTGGTATGATCTTGCTTGTCTTTTACAGAGAAATATTCAGGAATGATGTTCTTAGATTGTAAAGCGTTCTTTGCAGCTTCAAGAGTAACTCCTTCTGTAGGAATAAAATCACTGACAACATACACTTGGCTTTCGCCTTGCGCATATTTGTTTGCCAGCATTAAGGCATCGCCAATGTTCGAGCGTCCTGCTGTAGCTGTCAGTTGCTTGAGCAGTCGTTGAGCATCACGATGAGATATGTCTTCAGCTATGACTCGTGGTAGATTGCTGACGAGGATAAAAGTATTGGAGCGCGCAAGATGATCGCGAACATAATTGACTGCATCCTGAAAGCGATTATCAACTTGCATGCTTGCGCTAATATCAAGCACAAACACAGCATGATCAACAAGAATATTACTGCCAAAACTAGTGAAGGGATCTATAAAATAGAGCGCTAATAAACTTAGGATAAGAAGCTGTAGGAGAAAAAGTACATCAAAGCGGAAGCGTTTGAAGAAAGAACGCTCCTTGTCGACGTGATGTGATCGCATAAAGAACATCAGAGAAGGAACTTCCAGTTCGACAGGTTTTGGTCTGACAAAATAGAGTAAGAAAAAAGGAATCAAACTGAGAAATGCCAACCATCCTAGAGGATTTTCCCAACCAAGTAGAACCATGTTTTGTGCGATCACAAACTAGTTTAAATAGATTTGGGAGAAAAAAGAGATTAAAGCAAATCACGGATCTTTTCGATGTGTTCTGCTATTCTCTGACCATTGTCTGTCAGCTTGATCGTCTTGATACGTCCTTGTTTTTCAAAACCAACTAGATTAGCATCTTGCATTTGTTGGAGAATTTTGACAGCATGAGAGTAAGTGCAATCAACTTCTTTTGCAAGGACAGAACCATAGCGATTTTTAAGACCGTTGCGCAAAGCAACAAGCATCATGGCTGGCTTTCGTCTAAAGAAAACCTCAAAAATGTCCTTATCTTTCTTCTTCATGCATAAACCCCCCGAAGGTCGTTGTAGTATCAGATAATCAATTGGACATGATGAGCTATTTAAACTTTTGCTTTTTATCATAGATATCATAACATAGATATAAAAAGACACTAAAATTCACTGCTATTGCTTAATACTTTTTGACACAGTAACCTTTATATAAATTCGTCCGCAGCAAGGGACTATGCTAGATATAAAATTTATTCGGGATAATGCACAGATTGTCAAAGATGACTTAAAGAAGCGGGGAAAGCTGGATAAAATCGCTTGGATAGATCAGCTCATCAAAGACTATGCAGAATCACTAGATATCAAGCAGGAAGTCGAGCAGTTGCGGCATAAACGAAATATTATTTCGCAAGAAATCAACAAGCTGCAAAAAGAAGGGAAAGACTTCTCAGCAAAAATCAAGGAAGTTCGTGAAATCCCAGAGCTTATTAAAAAGCTGGAAGCGCGACAGGAAGAATTGCTAAAAAACATCGAAACAAAACAGAGAAACATCCCTAATATCTTGCATAAGTCAGTCCCATTCGGCAAAGACGAGAAAGACAATAAGGTTATTCGACGTTGGGGAAAAGTAACTGCGCCTAAGTTTGAGTTAGTCAATCATGCAGAGCTCTTAGAGAAATTGCATCTTGCAGACTTTGACACTGCTAGAAAAAATAGTGGGCAGGGATTTAATTATCTGCTTGGTCAGATGGCAATGCTCGACCTGGCGTTGCAGAGATATGGCATAGAGTTTGCAGTCAAGCATAAATTTACGCCAGTCATTCCTCCTATGGTCTTGCATCATGAAGCATTATTAGGAGCTTTAAATGGTCTGAATGATTTTGAAGATGTGATTTACAAGATAGAAAATGAAGATCTCTATCTGATCGGAACGGCAGAGCATGCTTTAGTAACTATGCAGCGTGATAAAGTCATGCAAGAAAAAGAATTGCCTTTACGCTTCTGTGCAGTCACTCCTTGTTTTAGGAAAGAGATTGGTGGTCATGGCGTGGATATGAAAGGTATCTTTCGTATGCACCAGTTCAATAAGGTGGAGCAAGTTGTTTTCAGCAAGCCAGAAGAATCCTATAAGCACATGGAATACATGCAGAAGGTCACAGAGAAATTCTTCCAGAGTTTGAAGATTCCTTATCGTGTGATTGAAATATGTTCAGGAGATATTGGTGCAAAGTTCACTAAGCAATGGGATATCGAAGCATGGTTCCCGCGACAGAAATCCTATCGTGAGGTGACTTCAGCAGGCAATTGTACAGACTATCAGGCTCGTGCACTCAATATTAAATATATAAATAAGAAGCAGGAAAAGAATTATGTGCATATTCTGAACAACACCATGGTTGCCACTTCAAGAGCTATGGTTGCTATCCTCGAGAATTATCAGCAGAAAGATGGATTTATAAAGATTCCAACGGTCTTGCAGAAATATATGTACGGTCTTAAAAAGATTGCCAAGTGATTAAATTAACGAGAACTTATTTGGAGATAATTTATACACAAAGCTTTTTTTCAGTACAGGTTTATAGCTTTTTTGAATAGTCAGAGTTCCTTCAGTGCTTGTCTTTGGAACAAGTTCTAGGACTACGTCAACCATATCTTCAACGTCTCGTATTTCATTGTCACCAACCAAGCCCCTTTCCATAGTCAATAAGAAAATGCAGCTCTTATAGTTTTCAATCAGCTTGCGCAAGTGGCTAAGAAGGTAGAATGCCACGGAGAAAGATTTTCCAATAAAAATTTGGCTGAGTGCTGTAATTAATCCACGAACAGGAACCTTACTCTTTCTAAGAATGTCATCTATGCAGTCTAAAGAACCAGGATTGTAGAGATCACAAACAGAGATATTAGCTGGACTATCTTGTTCATATACCATATTTGAATTAATAAAGTACATCTTTTCTGGATTGATGCCAAAATGAGTAATATCACGTACTGCTTCTTTCATACTTTCCTTATAGAAGAGATAAAAACAGCAGCGGTTCGTCACCATCTGTTGCTGCAAAAAAGTGTATCCCAAGACAATCTTGCCAGTATTCGGGGGTGCTTTCACAAGCAATATTTTTCCCTCGTCAATGCCACCACCGAATGCTTTGTCCAATTCTTTTATACCGGTGCTTTCCATCAATTCCGCCTTTAGGTTTTGTATAATGTTTTATCAAAAAAAGGAGTTATTTTTTTTACGAGAGTATCATCTCCTTTCTTGCCAATCATCATAATACAGTGAGCTTTGTGTGCTGAGCATAGCTGCGTTATTTTCCAGATAAAATTAGCGATAAGATCAACGCTGTTGAACAGCTGCAGGATATCTATAGAGTCAACGATGAGGAATTTTTCTAAGCTGTAAGTATTTAGGAAAGACTCTAAAGCTATAGTCATGCCAGTTAGATCTTCCAAGGTCGGGATAAAGACAACATTTTGATACTGATTGGATTCATCTACCATCCCCTCCATAAAGATAATGCTATTGAGATCTATTTTTTTAGTTTGCAACTCCACCTGAAGAAGACGCGTCGGTTTGGTAAGGGAAGCATAAACACCAGGAGTTTTTTTCATGCTGAAGAAAGATAATGCTTCCAACACTGCTGTATGGAGTTCAGACGCCTTCGTAATGACTAAGAGAGAATACCTTTCTTGGTGAAGTTCTTGTAATTCGAGAAACATATTTCTTTTCAGAATATAACTCTTTATCTATATTTCGCTTAGCAAAAAAAGCAACTATCTTTTTAGTAAGTTCGTGAAAGTTCTCAAAAAATTTTAGAAAAATAAGATGAAGAGCACAGAAACGTTAATAAACGCTTTAGAATAAAAGAAAAGATGAGAAGAATGGAAAAATTATCTACAATGAACAAGAAAAAAAAAGAGCTAAAAGCTGTAGCATCGAGAGAAGTAAAGCTTTCTTCACCTAAAGAAAAGAAGAAAGAGACACAGCAAAAAGAAAAAAAAGACGATCTTTTTGACCTTGCGAAAATAGTGAAGCAGATGCGCACAGCACTCTCTTCAGAAACACAACACACAGAAGAAGCTGCAAAGAGCGAAGAGTACATCAGAGAGCAAGAAAAAACAATTTTGCAGACAGAAACAGTGTCGCTGAAGAAAGAAGTTATGGAGAATGTCCAGCCATCAAAATTTATCAAGACTTATGTACCTGGATTAGATAGCCTGCTTGTGGAAGGTATCCCAAGAAGCGCAGCAGTCCTTATCTGTGGAGGAACAGGTAGTGGCAAAACAATTCTCAATCTTCAGATGATGGCCCGTGCTTGCGCAAATGGTAAAAAATGTCTCTATCTCACGTTAGAAGAATCAGAATTACGCCTTATAGATCATATGATGGACTTTCATTGGGATGCAAGGCAATATATCAAGGAAGGGAAATTAATGTTTTTGCGTCTCAATCCTTTTGATATCATGAGAAGTGTCGATGCTTTATTGGCAAAAGAAAAGGGAGAGCTCTTGATCGATATCAAACCAGTTATCTTGCCAGGTGATTTCAAGCCAGACATGATCTTCGTCGATTCATTGACTGCTATTGCTGCTGCATTCATTGGCAGAAAAGATACTTATAGAATTTATATAGAAAAGCTGTTCCGCTACTTTGAGGAAATCGGGGCAACAACTTTTTTGATCACAGAGACAGAACAGATTCCCGTAAAGTTTAGTCCAACAGGCACAGAAGAATTCTTGGCAGATGGTGTTATTATTCTTTATAGTATTCAGCGGCAAAACATGAGGGAAAGGGCGATTGAAGTGCTCAAGATGCGCGGCACAGCACACCAGAGAAAAGTCGTCGCCATGCGTATCGTCAAAGGATTCGGCATCGAAATATTTCCAGATCAGGAAGTCTTTGTGAAAATTACCTAGCAGAAGAAAGAACGTTCAAGAAAAGCAGATTCTCTTTGGAATAAAGCCTCTAAAGAAAAACATAAACCTTAAATACTATTAAAAAAACTACTACTTTATATAGTTATAAAAGAGATAGAAAAAATAGACAAAATAATAATAGAAATAATAGTAAAAAGAGAAAAGACACTGTGGTGAAGATTCAAAAACTCATCAATGGACAGCTGATTCTTACTTTACCAAAAAAGATTGCAGAATTCAAGAATTGGGACAAAGGCACTGAAGTTGTTTTCAAGGAGCACACAAAGAACTCTCTCATTATTGAAGAAAAACAATTAGACAAAAATCCTATGAAAGAGAGGAAGAAGAATACTAAAGGAATGCTAAGATTTTCTCCATTGCTTTTCATATGTGCAGCGATGCTCCTGCTTTTTAGCGGACTTATTGTTTCAGATGCAGAAAGTGAGAAGATAGTTAATTTCAAGCTAGAAGTCGTTGGCAGTAATAGTAAGCCAATCACTGCAGATATCATGTTGCTTGATGAAGAGGGAGATGTGGTCAAGGAATTTGAGACAGGCAAGAGATCAAAGGTCCAAAGAAAAGAATACGATGCTGAAATCGATGTGGAAGGAAAAACGCAGCCAATTGAGTTTATTAGTATTGAAGGGCTTAATGTGTCTGATGATGCAACTATCCGCATCGACAACGTCCCTCCATCTATAAAAGATCGACCAACATTGGGGAATTGGGAGCAAGTATATGCTATTGATCCTACAAATGCCTCTTTTGAGGAAGCGATCATTACTGTTACTGCAAAAGGCTCAAAAGTATACAAATGTAAGGAATGGAAATTTGATAAGCGAGAATGTTTAGGTGAATGGAAAGTCATTAAAGAAGTTGTTCCAGGTGAATCCTATCAATTAACAATTACCCCAGATGATCCTGCTTTCGGCGAGGTTTTAGAAGGAAAAGCAGTTGCTCTCTATGCTTACGCGACCGGTGGTGCTAATCCAATAGTTACTGCTATTGCCGTTGACCCCTTTGGCTATGCTGTCGCTAATGTGACTATTTCCTTTAGTGCAACAGCAGGTAGCATGTCTATAAGTTCAGATATTACAGATGAAAGCGGCATAGTGCAAAGCACACAATCAGGTGGCACGATAGGTAATGCTATTACTGTCAGTTCAAATAATCTTTCATCTGTCAGTATCGTTACTGCAGATTCTACTGCCGCTACTGCTGCAAATAGTGAATTAATCACTTGGTTTAGTCCTCTGAATGAAACTATCTATTCTATGATGGTCGTTAGTAATGTCATTGCTACTCCTGGAACTATAACCTTTACTGCAGAAGCTGTGAAAGCTTATCCAGATAAGCTCGCTACAATCTCTTCAGAGTCTACTGTTGCACAGACTACTACAAGTCCAGCTTTCCTCCCATTGGTACCTAGAACTTATGTAGATGGTGATCGCGTCAGAAGTGATGCTACACCTGTTGCAGCAGGAACGCTTGATGGTTACGTCATGCTGCATGCTATTCCAAAAAACTATCTCTTCGCATTTGCTACAGGCGGTGCAAATCCTCTTGTGACTGCAGTAGTCACTGATGAGAATGGGACTGCCGTCTCTAATGTGAATGTGACTTTTACGCCATCGCAAGGATCTATGAGTATAAATTCTGGAGTCACTGGCTATAATGGGACAGTCGCCAGCACACAGAGCAGTGGTGCAGTCGGTGACACTATTCAGATCTTCGCTCCAGACTTAAATCAGACTGTTGTTGTCTACACAAATAGTTCGTTGGCAGTCAACGCAAATGCGCGCGCCATTGTCTGGTATGACCCTATTGAGTTCATCATTTATAGTGCTACAGTCATGAAGAATGATCTTGATACCTATAACGTGCTAGCTACAGGCACTACAACAACAGTTGCAGCTTTTGATAGAACTCCATATAATGGTGCTGCAGCATCAGTGACTAGTCTTGGTCTAGGTGCTGTTATAGCGCAGACTAATTTAGCGCCAGCGCAAACATATATTGCGCAAGGTACAAGTGGTCTTGATGATTGGATAAGCATAGCTGTTGCAACAACAACGCCAGGGACAGATGCGGGAATTATACTGACAGAAGATACTAGGAATAAACTCTTTGTTTTCTCAAGTTCTGGTGCTAATCCTAATGTCACTGCCGTTGTCACAGATGCAGGTGGCAATGGCCTGGAAGGCGTTGAAGTAAACTTTTCTGCTTCTGCTGGGTCTATGAGCATCACTACAGGCTACACAAATCCTGATGGTACAGTTACAAGCATACAATCTGGCGGTGCAGATGGTAATGTCATTACTGTTGAAAGCGGTGATCTTGGGTTCAGAACCATTGTAACGCAAGATGATACTGCGGTGGCAGCTGCAGATAAAACCTATGGATGGATTGATCATTCAACTAGGACAATCTATACTGCTACAGTCAATCAGACAACAAATGTGCTGACAACAACAGCAACGCAGACAGCGACTGTTCTTGATCGTACTCCGGATAATGGTGTCATCTTAAGTGTTGGATCGACAGTGGTGCAAAATAATGCTACTCCTGCATCATTCCCAATTGCTCCAGGCAGTTACAGCGCTGGCGATATGGTCTCTATAGAAACTACTACTACTACAGCTACACCAGATATTCTGTTAACCTTTGGAAATGCCAGTTCTCTCTATTTAGATGTATTCGCAACTGCTGGTGCTAACCCTAATATCACAGCTGTCGTGACTGATGCAGCAGGCAATGGTGTCAGTGATATCACTGTAGAATTCGCTAGCTCAGCAGGATCTATGGATGTAACAAGCGGAACAACTGCAAGCGATGGAACGCTGATGAGCACGCAGATCAATGGTGCAGCTGGCAACTTTATCTCAGTATACTCGACAAATATCTCTAATATTACTATAAAAACAGTGAGTTCAGCAGCAGCTATAGCAGCAACAGACAGAGTTATTGCATGGCATGACGGAGTCGGTCTTATCAACACCATTCCTATAACAAGACTTACCAATGTGCGCGTGACTTCTTCAACGAGCTCGTTTTTTGTAGCCGATCATTCACCAGACAATGCCACAGTAATGACTGTTAATGTATCGCAACAAGCAGGTAATTTTGCTGGCAATGTGACTTTGATTAATGCAACGACAAATGACGTGGCTATTGTTTCTGTAGCAACGACAACGCCAACCTATGATGCTTTTGTTATTATCAATCACTCTAATCTTATCTCTCGTGACTCCATTATTGCCCCGAACAATGTTACAATGCTTTTTGCATTTGCTACAGGCGGTGCTAGTCCAACAGTCACAGCCATTGTTACAGATGGTGATAGGTATGGTATTGAAGGAGTAAATGTTTCATTCACAGCCTCTGCAGGTACTTTGAGTGCAGATTCTGGTCTGACAGATATTGATGGAACTGTTAGTGTAGCGCAATCTGGCGGATCATTGGGAGATGCCATAACTGTCAGTGCAGATAACCTTTCTGCAATAGTAATAACATCTGATACTAGCAGAAATGTCGGAACAGGAGATTATATTATTTCATGGTATGACGTGAATAATTACACAGCTTACGCAGCGACAGTAAACACCTCTACAAATGTTCTTGCAGATGCAACTACTACTACTTATACTTTAGACAATCTTGCAACATACCCTTTCAAGATAGTTACTTTTTCAGGAGAACCAGGCATACAGCAGAATGTGACTAATGGAGCGCCAAGTAATATAACTTTGATGCCTAGGACTTTCCGCAATAATGATATGGTTCGTATTGATGTTGCAACAACTACTTTTAGCCCTGACGGATTTATTCGTTTAAGGACTGATGCGCCCAGGAGTTATCTCTTCGCATTTGCTACAGGCGGTGCCAATCCTCTTGTGACTGCAGTAGTCACTGATGAGAATGGAACTGCCGTCTCTAATGTGAATGTGACTTTTACGCCATCGCAAGGATCTATGAGCCTTTCTTCAGGCATAACAGCATACAATGGAACAATTGCTAGCACACAGAGCAGTGGTGCAGTCGGTGACACTATTCAGGTATTCTCATCTGATCTAAATCAATCAGTTCTTATTTACACAAATGCTTCAAAAGCCATAGATGCTAATACTCGCGCGATTACATGGTATAATCCTTTTGATTCTTTCTTCTATGCGGCTGCTGTTTCTAAGACACAAGGTGAGACTTTTAACGTTCTTACTCCAACGAGTACGACAACAGCTACAGCTTATGATAGAACACCATTAAATTGCGCAGTTGCTGCAGTAACTTGTCTCAGTTTGAGCACTATTGAAGCACAAAGAGACGGAATTAGTCCAGCCTTTGCTTTTGTGCCTCCAGGAACAGGATCTTTAGACGACTTAATGGGTATAGCTGTTGCAACAACAACGCCTGGGACAGATGTAGAAATAATTTTTGACGAACCTGCGAATAATAGGTTCTTTGTTTTCGCAGAAGCAGGAGCTAATCCTAATGTCACTGCTGTTGTCACAGATGCGAGAGGAAATGGTTTAGAAGGTGTTGAAGTAAACTTTTCTGCATCTGCTGGGTCTATGAGCATCACTACAGGCTACACAGATCCTGATGGTACAGTTACAAGCATACAATCTGGCGGTGCAACTGGCAATGTTATTACTGTTGAAAGCGGTGATCTTGGTTTTAGAAATATTGTCACACAAGATGATGCTGCGGTGACAGCTGCAGACATTTCTTATGGATGGTATGATATTGCACATAAGCTGCTACGATTAGTCACAGTTAACATTTCTACAAATTCGCTAGCAAGTACTGCTACATTTACGAATACATTTAGGGATGTCTCTAACAGCAATGGTGTTGCTATTACTGCATTAGGAGCTCTAACACAAACCAACTGGTCAGAATCAAAGCAGCTTATTGCTCCGTTTTCAGAAGCACCAGGAGATAGAATTTCTATAGCGACAACGACAACAACACCGTCAGTGGATGTTCATGTTGTAATAGGTGATTATCCTGCCTACTATCTGCAAGCATTTGCAACACAAGGGGTCAATCCAAACGTTACTGCGATTGTGACAGACAATAGAGGGAATGCAGTGCCGGGAGTTACTGTAGAATTCGCTAGCTCAGCAGGATCGATGGATGTAACAAGCGGAGCAACTGCAAGTGATGGAACGCTGATGAGCACGCAGATCAATGGAGGTATGAACAATAGGATTTCTGTATTTTCAGCTAATCTGAGCAATATTACAATCATTACCACTCCAACTGAAGCTATAGCTGCAACAGATCTGCCCATCCTATGGTTTGATAATAACTCACTAATTTACTTCCTAGCAGTTGATCCTTGGACACATGTCTTCTCATTGACAGCAACTTCATCTCTTGTTGGTTTCGATACATCGCCGAACAATGATAACACTTTTAGCCTTGGCACTCTAGCGCAAGCAGGCGGTAATAATTTCACAGGAAATATGTCCATTGTAGTTAATCGCGCATCTTCTTCTGGTGGTCTAGTTTATCTTGACATGACTACATTGACAGGTTTCTTTCAAGGATTCATAGAGATAAGTGATGTAGTTAGACCTACATTGAATTTAGTGACGCCAACAAATGGCAGTTTCTTTAATGTATCAACCATAGAATTGAACGCAACAGTCATCGATGATATCAGTATTGATGGTTGCTTCTATGATCTTAACAGTGCGGCTATGAATACTACACTGGAAGGATGTGCTAATACGACTATCGCAGGCATTTCTGGGGAGAATAATCTTACATTCTATGTTAATGATAGCTATGGCAACATAGAAAGCACATATGTTGTCTTCACAATCGACACTATAGAGCCTGACATAAGCATTTTAAGTCCAGTTACTCTTGACAATGTTAGTACTGCAACAACTACTTTCAATTTTATAGCAATAGATAATATTGCAACAGCACTTAATTGTACACTCTTCATTGATACTAATATTAGTGCAACAAACTCTTCAGTCGCTAATGGGACTGCAACAGATATTGTTTCAAGCTCCTTGACAGACGGATCGCACCAAGGATATATTGATTGCAACGATGATGCTGGAAGTATAAACTCATCAATAACAATTAATTTTACAGCTGATACTGTATCACCGACCATTATTGATGTTAATTTGACTCCTGAAGATCTTGAATACATAGATCCAGGAAAAGAGATTAATGTTACAGTGAATGTGACTGATGCTACATTGTTAGTAGATACACTCTATTTTAGTTGGAAGTTTGATAATGAAACTGTGTATACTAATAGTAGTCTTATTTACAACACTGTTACAGGCCTGTATGATAATGTCTCATTCACACCAGACAGGAATGGAACAGTTAATTATACTGTATTCGCTAATGACACTATAGGTAATGAAGTAATTAGTACAGTCATTAATCTTGATGTTGATTTTGATTATACATGGAATGTAACACCTTCTTCCCTTGCAGAAGCATTTGCTTCTTTTAGTGAAATAGGATCTCTTGGTAGTTTTACTATTAATGTTACTGGTGATTTTCCAATCAATTTGACTTTAACTTCAACATCAGCTTCAACAACATTTAATGAGACATCACCGCAAGAATTGCAGCCTGGTGACCTATTGATTGTCGAGGCGAACGCTACGGCTGCTTCAACATCACAATCAGATACCATCGTTATAATGATATCTGCTTCAAACGTTAATCAGACACCATCACCAGATCAGGACAATGTCACAGCGACCTTAACAGCAATATCGCCAGGACCTTACATAACACTGACTATTGAAGAAGGCTCAACATCTATAATGCAATCTTCAGTTGAAAATTATAAAGTGTACGCAAAGAATGTTGGAAATGACACAGTCACAAATGTCACCTTGAACTGGACGTTGCCGACTGGCTTCTCTTTAAGCAGTAGTAATCTGTCAGTCTTTATAGATTCGCTTGCCATTAATGAAAGACTGTACAATAATATTACAGTAATAGTAGGAACTAGTGCAGCTTATGATCCAAATGGTACAGATACAGTATTTATGGCTAATGGAACATCTGATGCGAATGAAAATGCAGCTTCATTGAATATTTCAGTAGATTGTAATGGAAGTGACGGTGTCTGTGGTAGTGGATGTACGAGAACAACAGATGCAGATTGTACAAGTGAGACAACATCATCTAGCTCTGGAGGAGGCGGTGGAGGCGGTGGAGGCGGAGGCGGTGGCGGAGGCGGTGGCATCATTAGTTCACAATCAGTCATTAGAGAACAACGTACACAAGTAGTTTCCCTAAAACGAGGAACAAGTAATGAATTCACGCTTGATGTAACAAATATACAGCCTAGTCTAGTGATTAATGAAGCATCAATTGAGGTTACTGGATTTTTAGAAAAATATATTAAAGTAACGCCGCAGAAACTAACAAACATAGGCTATAAAGAAACAAAACTCTTCAAAGTGCATGTGGATGCGCCGCGTTATCTGGAAGAAAGCAGTTATACTTTAGAAGCGCTAATTACTGCTGATGTCATGCTTAACGGACAAAAAGGAGTTCTGACAGACAAGCGTATCATTACTCTTCTGATCAAAGAAGAGTCTGAGGAAGAAACAAAAGATCTCTTAGTAAAGGCAGAAGCAGCAATTCTCGATATGAACAATGCTAAGATTCCAATAAGCAGGAGCATCGTCATGTTAGAGCAGGCAAAACGAGCTTATGAAGATGGGAAATACAAGTTGACGGTTCAGCTAGCTAAGAAGATTATTGAGAAAAAGGAAAAATCGTTTAAGTCGCTAGAAGCGCTTGATGATTTGGCAAAGAAAGTGCAAGATGCAGATAAGAGAGGCATTGAAATAACAGGAACGAAACAGCTCATTAATGTGGCTAAAGAAGCGTTTGCAAGAGAAGATTTTGATGTTGCATTACTCTCGCTAAACGAGGCGCAGTTGACCTATATATTGGAAACGAAGAGCAAGATTAATGTCATTAAGTTTGTTATCAATTATTGGTGGGCAATTCTTCTTGGCTTGTTCTTCGCAGCTATTGGTGGATATCTCAGTTACGTCAAGATAGTTCTAGCAATTATTTCTTATCGCACGGCTAATCTTGATAAAGAAGAGGAGACAATTCATACATTGCTCAAGCAAAATCAGGATAAATACTATGTATCAAAAGAACTGAGCGATTATGAATTCCAGAGAAACAAAGAGCACTATGAAAAAAGGCTGACAGTTATCCAGCAGCTGAAAGCGAAACTAAGAACACAACGAGTAGGTTTTGTCATCAGCAGTAAACAAGAACTAAGGAAAATTCTCAACGAAAGAGAGATAGTCGCTGAAAGTGTGAAGCAGGTTCAGGAGAAATATTACTTAGAGAAATCTGTAACAAAGTCTGACTTCGAGTCTGCGATGAAGTTGAACAGAGAGAGGTTAGTCGAGATTGAAGAGGAGAAATCAATCCTTGAAGCAAAGATTGAGAAAGAGAAACAGATGAAGATGATGAAGACATATGAAAGAATAAAGCTTATTGCTCTGCAGATAAAAGTTGTTGCTTTAAAGACAGTTGAGAAATTAAAGCGGTTCATGGATAGATGTCGAAGGAAAAAGGGAAGGAATGAAGGTCTTCCAGAAATAATGCAGGAAAAAGTACAGAATACACAAGCAGCTTCTGAAGCAGGAAAAGACCAAGAGAGCAGAAAAATTCAAGGTATTGGAAGAAAACAAATATGGAAAGCATATATAACAAAGATTAAGGAGAAGATCAAGGAGAAAGTACAAAGAAGGAAAGATGAGCTCGCTTTTAAGAAAAAACGAGTTTTAGCGATGTCTAGACAGGATGAAGCACCAAAAGACAAGCAGATAGTTGAAAACAAAGAAAGAGTATTACCATTAAGAGCAGCATATCCACCTTGGCAAAGAAGAGAAAGACAAGAGAGCGATACTAGTGTTCTAATAGTGCCCAAGGCGCCAAAAAAGCTTGCTGAACCACAAGAGCAACCAGTAAAGAGAATGTCCTATGAAGAATTAAAAGCTCATTTCCCCGAAACCGCCAAAGAAGTAAAGCCGCCAAGAGATAACAATGCGCCTAAGAGCAATATGGCACAAAAAAAGAGAACTATCTCCTCAAATGCGCAAAAAGTTGCTCCCATAAAGAAAATAGATATTGATGAGATACTACGACAGCATGGGCTTGATCCAGAAGATATTAAAAGGAAACAGAAACAAGGAGGGAGAAGATGAACCAGAAACAAAAAAATATGTATATAATTATTTTGCTCATAATATTAATCTGTATTGTCGCTGTATTAGTTTTGAAGAAAAGAGATCTTGAAGGTCTTGCAGTGCTAAACAACATTCCTCTGCTCTATGCAGCAAGGAGAAATCTATGAGGAAAGAGATAAGCATTTTTCTTTTCTTTTGGGTGTTTATAATAGTGTTTGCAATAGAAGCTCTGCCCACTAGAGGGCAGGAGAATGAAACTAAAGAGTTGTCATCCTTAGAGAAACTAGAGATACTTGAAACTTTCTTGACTGCAGAAGATGAAGTAAAAAGATTACAGAGGGATAATTTCACTGATGCTGTTATCGAGAATCTCCTGCAGACAATGAGGGAAAAAATGATAGGGCATGATTTTTCTGAAGTCATCATAGACATTCAAAGAAAATATCAGAGACCAACAGCAGAGAGACGTACGCGTATGTTTGATAATATTTTTCCAACACAAGCAAAAAGTTCTCTGTATTTCCACGATTATATCATTTTCAAGCAGTTGTTTGCTGATATTCTGACGAGAAAGGATGAACTAAGCAACCTGCAGTACTTTTACGAGTTTATGGCTGGGCAGATAGAAAAATATGAGAATGATACTGAGATACTTAAAGAGGAAGACAAGGAAGAATTCGCCGATGCAACAGCGCTCTTCAAACAGGGAGAATATGATCTGGCGAGGAAGAAGTTGCTTGCGATAAAGATACGTATGGATCTTTTTGGCATTCATTATGTAAAACAGGCATATAACCTTATTGAAGAGCTCAAGAAAGATAATTTCACGACATTGCTCTTGCAGGACATCTATGATTCAGCAAAAGACGAGGTCGCTGTCGCATATTTCAAGGATATCCTGAAGAGTGATATAATTATTAATGACACAGAGCTTCATACATTTATTAATAATTTAGCAAGAAGCATAGAAAGAAAGCCAGGTGATGAGTACATCGGTATTGACTATCGTTCTGTGCAAGGTATCGTGAGTGAAATGAATTACACACATATTCAGATTTATCGCATCAATGAGTCGACAATTTCAGTGAGTGGGAAGATTGGATTTTATAAAGTAAGGGGCGTTAATACTTCTGAAGCAGAGGATCTCTTTATTAGTGCTGCTAAATCTTTCCATGAAGAGCGTTATGATGAAGCTGAAACGTTGTTGAGTAGAGCTGATTCCAGTTTGGAATTGGGGTTGGCTAGACTTGCAGTAACTGGCGTTCTGGCTAAGGAGAGCGCAAGTTTTATCAAAAAGCACAAAATAACACTCATTATTCTTACTATAATCCTCGGCATATCCGGGCCTATCGCCATCAGAAGAACAAGACTAGGAATAATAAAGCACAAGATTACTATACTGCATCTAGAGAATGACGTCCTTCAGGATCTTATCAAAAGGTCACAAATCGATAGATTTAAGACAGGAATAATAGACGATACTACCTATCATATTAAGTTAGACAAATACATGGAAAAGATATCAAAAATAAAAAGCACTCTGCCTGTGTTGGACAGTGTGCAAAAGAGATTCGAGAAGCTAACAAAAGTAGAGAGTCTGGGGTATAAGATGGTAAACAAGATAAGAATGAAGAAACAAAGAAAAGAAGAGTGATGTGATGCAACGAATAATAAGCACGTTTAAAGCATTGCGGGAGAATGAATATTTTACTCTTAGGATAAAAGATATGGTGGCTCTGCTGATTATGTTAGTTATCTGGACAACAGTACATCTTTTATTACGACCTCTTGGAGTACTGCCTCAGTTTATCATTTCTTTTGCAGTCATGGCTTTTTTTGTCACATTCACTGCTCTCCTTATAAGAAAATGCGGAGTGGTGTTGTTTATGTATTTGCTTGCGGTTGCCGCAATTCCAGCACTTCCTGACCTGAGTGGTTTGAATATGAAGGCGTATGTTGTTATGCTTATAGCTGGTATAATTTTTGAAGTGCTTTACTTATTGCTGTATAGCGGAGTAAGAACTATTCCTTTTGATACTATCCTTGCCGTCGCCGTCTCTTTGGCAACAATACCTTTATGGACAGGCCTTTCACTATCGCTTTATATTGTCAAGCAGAGAACACTTGACCTAGTCAATCTGATGGTCTTAGATTTTTTCATTGCTGGTATTGGGGCATTATGTGCATTCCTCTTATGGTTTTGGATGAGAACACAGCCGTTTGTTATGAGGTTTGAGTATGAATCGTAGGAGCAACCATGGATCAATCTAAAGAAATAGAAGATTTGACTGTAAAGGCGCTTATTAAGATATGTACACCTAAGCAACAAGACTATCATGCAAATATCTATAAGCTTATTGGGATGATACAGAAAAAGAAGATGCACACAATCTATATCTCGACAACTCGTTGCTTGAGCGACATTGAGAAGGAACTAAAAGGATCTGGTCTAAAAGGACCCATACATTTTGTAGATACCTTAAGCAAGAAACTCATGAGAAATGTTCCAGTAGAGAATTGTTATTTTGTAGACTCACCAGCAGATCTAAACGGGATAGTAACAGGATTCACCGCCATGAAGAAAGAGTGTGATGAAAAAGGGGAGAAAAGCGTCATTGTCTTCGATAACATCAATAATTTGATGCTTGACAATGAACAGCCAACAGTTCTGAGATTTCTCTACAACTTTTTTTGCAGGATAAGAGCGATGAACATACCAGCGCTGATTGTCTTTTTAGCTGACGAGAAAGAATCAAAAACTCTCGACTTGCTGGAAAGCATAGCTGATGGCGACTTGGAAATTTAAATACAGTTCTCTCTTTCTCTTAATAAACAAATGGCAAACCTTTAAAAAATACATTCATGTAATGCTATAACATGAATCAGCAATATGAGCTTTTAATCGCAGAGAAGCCAACATCAGCAAAGAAGATAGCAGAAGCTCTAGCAGATGATGAAGTAACGCAGGAAAGAAACAAGAAAGTAACCTATTATGTTTTTACTCATAAAGGAAGACCAATGGTTATTGCTAGCTGTCTCGGTCATCTCTATGGTTTAATAGAAAAAGAGAAGAATGGCTGGAAATATCCTACTTTTAGCTATGAATGGAGGCCGATCTATGAAGCGCAAAAACGCGCAAGCCAGACTAAAGAATTTATAGACACGCTCAAAAAACTCGCAAAAAACGCAGATGATTTCACAGTATGCACAGATTTTGATGATGAAGGAACTGTTTTAGGGTTGAATGCCATTCGTTTTGCCTGTAATCAGAAAGACGCTCATCGCATGAAGTTCTCGACATTGACGAAGAAAGATCTGATAGAATCGTACGAGAAGAAAATGAAGCATATGGATTGGGGGCAGGCGCATGCAGGATTGACTCGTCACGAATTGGACTGGATATATGGTATCAACAATTCCAGAGCATTGACATTGGCATTAAAGACTGCAGGGATGTTCAAGATTCTCTCAACTGGTCGTGTCCAAGGTCCAGCATTGAAGATTATCGTGGATAAAGACAGGGAAATCCTCCAGTTCAAGCCAGAAACATATTGGGAAGTAAAGTTGGAAGGAGAGGTCAATAAAGAACCTGTCACAGCATGGCATCAGGAAGGAAAATTCTGGGAAAAAGCAAAAGCAGATGCAGTCTTGAAGAAAACACAGGGAAAAAAAGCTACAGTTGCCGCAGTCAAGAAAAAAGAGATGCAAGTTGCGCCCCCATTTCCTTTTGATTTAACTACCCTGCAGACAGAGGCTTATCGATGTTTTGGTGTTGCTCCGAAAGAGACTATGTCTATAACACAAGGACTTTATCTCAATGGATATATTTCTTATCCGCGTTCCAGCTCCAATAAACTTCCTATAGCACTAGACTACAAAAAAATTATTCAAGATTTGGGAAAACAGAGCAGCTATAAAGCATTAGCTGCGCAATTGCTCAAGAAAAAAACATTGTGGCCTAATGAAGGTCCGAAGTCAGATCCAGCGCATCCTGCAGTGCATGCTACAGGTGAGTTCCCAAAGAAAATGACAGAGAGAGAAGCAAAAATATACGATTTGATCGCCCGTAGGACCCTAGCGACATTCGCAGATCCAGCAATGAATGAGTTGATGAAGGCAGAAATCGACGTCAACGGAGAAAATTTCATCGCGCGTGGTTCAGTGACGAAAGTATCTGGTTGGTATGCATTCTACGGCGTGTATGCTAAGGAAAAAGATGAGCAGTTGCCAGCTATGGAACAAGGAACAGAAATCAAGAATGCTAAGATCGACCAGCTAGAAGACCAGACAAAACCACCAAAGCGATACACACCAGCATCTATCATCAAAGAGCTCGAAAAAAGAAATCTCGGAACAAAAAGCACAAGAGCTAGTATAGTAGATACACTCTATCAACGGCAATATGTCCATGAAAAGTCTATAGAAGCAACAAAATTAGGGATTGCAACCATCGAAACTTTGGAAAAATATTGTCCAGAAATTCTTGATGAACATTTAACGCGTCATTTTGAAGAAGAGACTGAACTCATTCGAGAAGAAAAAAGAAAGCCAGAAGAAATTATCGACGAAGCTAAAAAAGAACTGACAAAAATATTGACAAATTTCAAGAAGCATGAGAAAGAGATTGGTCAAGGCCTCTTAGAAGCGACAAAAGAGACGAGAACAGAGATGAGCACTATAGCTCCCTGTCCTTTATGCAAGGAAGGAAGCCTCCAAATAAGATATTCTCCAAAATTCAAGAGTAGTTTTATAGGCTGTTCTTCCTATCCAAACTGCAGAGCGACATTCGGGTTGCCGCAAGGCTTGCCAAAACCGACAAAGACGTTCTGCAAAGAATGCAATTATCCGCAAGTTATGATCATTCGTCAGGGAAAACGTCCATTTAACTACTGCATCAATAAGCAATGTAAATTAAAAGAGGAATGGTTGAAGAAGCAGCAAGAGAGAATGTCAAAAGAGAAATCCGCTACTGGTGATAGTAAAGAGTGATGTTTTTAGTTCTGGTTGTTTGAGAATGATTTTTCTCGGGTCTTTTTGGAGTTCAATAAGGCGTTGTCCAGATCGAAGTAAGATCTCTCCACCCAATATTCTTTGTTCCTGGGTCTCCACATCAGTGTAGACTTGGTTAGTGACAATAACAGGAAGATGTTGTGCATAGGAGCGTAGTGTATTGACTTGGGTGATGAGCATGCGATTCGCTAACAGCGATTTTGTTTTAAGCATTCGTCGATAGAAATAACTCAACGTGTCGACAATGAGCAATCCAACTTTTTTTTGCTGCACAAGCTTTTCTAACTGAAGAATCTGTTCATGTTGCCCTTTGAAGCTGGTTGGTCGAAAGATAATAAAGTCATTAAGGTAATGATGGTCTTGGCTGTTGAGAACTTGTTGAAATCGTTCGATAAAGAATCCTTTTTCAGTGTCGATGAGAATGACTTTCTTGCCTTGCTGGACGATATGTGCTGCTGCTGTCAGACAGAGCAAAGTCTTCCCTGTCGCAGGTCCTCCATATACAACAGTAAGTTCCTTAGAAAGATGAGCAAGGAAGTCTGCCAGGAGATGCATAAGGCAAAAATACTAATGAGTGTTTAAATAATTTCTGTTGGCATGCACAAATATTTATCGAATACGGTAGCGAATATAAAAGCTAAGAAGAAGTACTAAAAGGACTAATGAGACTCTAAATCCAGTAGTGGCGAAGAAAGAACGTGATGGTAGAGTCAGACGTTGTTCTTCCTTCTGCTCTTCCTGTTCTTCTTGGTCAAGTATTTGGCTTGCTTGCTCACCAGTCTCTTTGAATGTAGGCAATCTCTCTTTAATGATTCTGCTGAAGGTTAACGTGGCTGTATTGCCATGAAGTCCAATATATGCGACATTTACATCGCTTCTGCTGTCATCATTCAGGTCAATGCCCATTTTCTGTCCTGTAAAGATCGTATAGCTGCCAGCACTCGTTGTTAAGACAACATCATCAGTCGTTGCTTTAGGTATGCGTGCGCCATATTCTCCTTGCTGATACTTGATTGTGAAGCGGCTACCTTTAAACAGAGAGACAGTTTGCTGGATATTAGTATCAAGGTCTACTACAATGCGTTGTCCATCACCGCCTCCTCCACCGCCTCCTCCACCTCCTCCAGATCCTCCAGGACCGCCACCACCACAGCTTCCACAGTCTTGGGAGCAGCTAGTGCAATCTTCATCAAGGTTGCAGTAAGTGTCTCCACATGTTCCTTCTTGTGTGCTGTAGTTAGAGAAACCAGGTACAAGAGCAACATAATCTCCATTGGTATAATTGGTGCTTGCGCAGACAGCTATTGAACAGACTTGTCCATCGCGTAAGGGTGTAGGTGCACTAGAATAATTAAGTCCATTGAACGTGAGCGTTGCCTGTTTGTTGAGTTCAGGGTAGGCAGCACTGTCAAATCCTATGTTATTTTGCTCTAAAGTAAGCAATGCATCTATGTCCAGAGCTTGAGATACATTTGCATTTAGACGTAATACCGATACTTCTTGTCCGATATATTGAACTCTGCCTACACCAATAATGCCTAGGCTTAAGTCTGGAATGCGTTCAAAGTCTTCTTGTTGGGTGAAATCTGTTGTTATATTAAGGCTGAAGCGAGTGACGCGTGGTAGAGGGCATCCATTTCTTTGGCTGACAGTAATACCAGCGGCTGTTTGTGAACAGCGATCTCGTCCATCTGGAACAGTATCACAGTCTGTATCTGGCTGGCAAACAGTCGGTAAAGTGTTAAATGCTGTAGAGGTGCATAGTCCTGTTGGTTGTCCTGCTAAGACGCAGCCAGTGTTGATTCTGCAGTCTCTATTGAGCTGGCAGAGTCTGGTATAATCGCATAAATAAGGTCCAGGACTTGGAGCAGTGGAACAGATAGTTCCTCCGCAGTCAATGTCAGTTTCATGGCTGTCAAGTCTGCCATTGGTGCAGTCTGAGAGTTGCCCCTGGGTTGCATTGAGCATGATTCTATCTTGTCGAGCTGCAGAAGAAGAGGTTGCTTGTATATCTAGAGTATATTGCTGTGGAACTGTAACTGCTCCAATCTGGATGTTCATAAGTACAGTGCAGTGATAAGGCGCTGTAGTGCTGGGAGTGCATCTAGGCCCTGAAGGATAGCTTACTGTTATGTCTGCAGGAGGTGTTGCATTGATAAGGATTGATTCTGGAGTGCTGAAAGCAACACCTGCCATAGTAAAAGTGACAGGCAATTGTGAATTAGGTGTGACTGTCGCTGTTCGCGGTTGTGTGTTAAGTGTGAAGGTGAATGGTTGTCGAACTTGCAAAATGAGATTATTTGATGGTCTAAGATCATTGTTGACTACAACAACAGAATAGTCTCCTGGAGCTATGCCTGGTTGAATATTAGTCATGCGAACAAGTTGATAAGTCGAAGAAGTCCATGGTCCTTCATAGACTTGGCCACCAATAACTACTGCCAAAGGATCTAGCTCTTGTCCTTCTATGTCTAAAGTATTTATGACAACATTATTGAGAATTGTCGACGGATTCAAGCGAGTGATTGTTGGAGTTGCAGTAAGACGGAAAGACATGCTGTTCGAGGTTCTGCCGGCAGTTGGATTTCTAATGGCTAGTGCATGCTGGCCTACGCGATAATCTCGCGGCTGGTAAGAGAAGACTATCTGTGTTGTTGATCGTGAGGTGATGCGCGCAGAAGAAATAGGAAGAGTGTCTACAAGCACTTCAGCATCATTTGCAAAGTTTTGTCCAAAGACAGTGATGGAAACAGGAGTCACTGCTGAAAAAGTTGCTGGTTGAACAGAGGCAATAGTAGGTGTTTGTGTGCCTCCTCCGCTCACAGTAAGTGTCAAAGGAAGGCTTCTTGTTTCTTGTCCATTAGCATTGACGATGCTCACTTGATGAGTGCCTGTGTTGAGAGTCTGTACAAGCGCAGGTGTGAAAGTCAAGGAAACAGAACTTTGGTTGACAAAAGAGACTGTGATGCTTGGTTGTACAACTCCATTGACCTTCACTGTAGGTGTTGCTGTAAATCCTCTTCCTGACGCAGCAACTAGTACATTCTGTGTGGGATTAGTAATGTTGTTTGGGTTGAGGTTGTTCAAGACAGGTCCATTGCATAAGCACTGGGTAGAGCAAGAGATGCTTGGTCCACAGATGCCTCTGTCTGATCCATCACATTCTTCACTCTGTTGATTGACAGTGTTATCGCCGCAGATTGCCGGTGCCGAGCAGGTGCATCTATTGCCATGATTCGGAGGAACATAAGCAGCAATACACTTGCCTTGAGAGCACGAGTTCGTTCTTGTTGTGGAAGTAAAAGTGTTGATATCGCAGTTTTCCTGTAGTCCAGCAGCATTAGGAGTTTGTACAAGTAAGTCTCCGCAGAAAGTCGTTCCAGAGCAGATATTTTGATTGCCATAATCAGGTCTCTGGCACATAGCATCTTCACAGTCGATGAGTCCATTGCAATTATTGTCCACTCTATCAGTGCATCTGTTGAAATCATGGTCTTCACGAGCATTAGGATGAATATTAGGATTGTTGTCATCGCAGTCCCATTGTACAGTCGAGCAGGAAGGATAGCCATCTTGATCATTATCAGTGCAGGTAGTCGTGCTGCTTACAGTCGGTAATTGCTCTAAATAAGTCATGCCACAGAGGAAATAACCATTGATGTTTCTACCAAGAATTGATCTTTGATATTGAATGTCTGCTTCAGCATTATATGTTTCTAAATAAGTGAAATATTTTGCTTCAAATGCTTTTTTTGCCCACGACTTATAAATTGGAGAAGAATCTACGTATTTAGAAAGCAGACAAAAAGAATTAGCATTGAAATGATAAGTCGAATCACTTAAGTCAAACTTTTCATACATATCAACTATCAATCCTGGTTGAGGACCATGGACTATTGATTTAGTGGTGTAACCAAAACCTTCATTAAGTAAGACATCTTGTCCTGTCTCTGCATGTCGAACAGTTACTCCATTTCTGACATCAGAAGGATCACGATAAGCATAGTTAAAGAGATAATAGGCGAGCCTGTCAAGTATTCTATCAGCAGTCTGGACTACTGCAGGAGTTTGTAAAATTTCTTCTCTTGCGTAAATCAAACCGCTTGCTGCAATTGACTCAATCCAAGCTTGATCTCCTCGGACATTAGGAGTAAGAGGATCTCTTCCATCTCCTCTAACCTCATCAAGAAAACCAGTTGGAAAATTTCTTCCAGTGATAGGATTAACGCCTCTGCTTCCTGGAGCATCTTGATTTTGTCTATCTTCCCAGCGAAGAACCCATCGTTCAATGGCTTCAATATAAAAATTATTAGTGGACGGATTAACCATTTGTGCTGTTTTTGTAAATCCATAAGCTCTTCTTCCGGCAGATCTTACTGCCCCATATACTGTATTAAGAAGGCTAGGATCATCAGCATTGTGAGCTGCATTCATCATAAGATTAGAAGTGTCCATGAATATTTTTCTAAGCATTAAATCTCCAGTAAGGAAGATAAGCTCTCCTTCTGCGCTGCCCCAATGAGTATCTGTATAAGAACCCCATTCATGAGATGCAGGTCCTGGATAGTCGTATCTATGCGCTGTCGGAGCAGAAGGATTGCATAAAGTCAAGCTATCTGGATATCCCATTCTAGGGGTATCTGGATCACATAAGCGTTCAGCTCCTACATTGGCAGTAAAGTAGTAAAGAGAGCTAAAAATAGGGTTCGCTTGTGAATGTTCCCAAGGATTATGCCCTACTAAATGATTTACAATCATTGGGGTTTGAATATTTTTATACCTCAAGGCATTGAGATAATCATCTTCACAACGAGTCATACAGGAGAACATGTATTTGATTCTAAAAGGACTCTCGGTTTCAAGACGAGGATCAACTGGGTAACCTGCACTAGGTTCTGAAAGAATCGTTTGATAGATAGGGTGATTGCCAAAATGAGTTTGAAGTTCTGGTCTGCTAGCCCTCCAAATATTTTTAGACTCCAAAGCATCAGCAGCGGAATACCATCTGGAAGAATCTCCAAGTTTTGAAGCATCGGGAAGTAATTGTTCAGTAACACGCTCTACTCTTCCAAATCTCTTTCCAGATTGACCCTTGGCAATGTTGTTCTCAACAAAGTAATCATGAGAGCCATAAGGAGCATTCAAAAATCTGTTAAAGTTAATAGTTCCTTCAACCAACAGCCCTTGTGCTTCTGCCAAATAATTTTTAACGCCTGGAAAAGAATTGCCGTTTGGAGATCCTAAAGCACCTATAATCTCTTGACCATCAGTAGGCATTGTCCAAATAGTCGTTCGAACAGTATCTACTTGTGTAATGCGCGTAGGTCTTCGAATGCCAATATTAGGAAAATAATAACTTAATGGATGCTGATTGCCCACAATCTCAAAACGCAGACTATTGTACTTAACATCTCCTATTGACCATATAGGTTGATTATCTGTTAACCTTCTATAAACACAATTTCCTCTTGAGTTTCTCTCTTGGCATGCAACGTTTGCAGGTGTCAATTCTTGAAGGTTTGGGGCATTGACAACAAAAACTTGTGCGCGAACAAGAGGTTCATTGCTTACAAAAGTTAAATAAACAACTGTTGAAAAAAGATACTCTAAACAAGGCTGACCTGTGGAGCAAACAGGACCTGACTTTTGGTCATTCATCTTCTCGTACTTCGCAATCTTCACTACTGAGCCATTAACAACCCACTCTAAACCAGCAAAGGGGATATCTGCAACGTAATCTCTTCCAAAAACATCTGTAGAGACAGATTTCAATTGTCCATTGGTCAAGAAGTCCTGCACTTCAGAAGCATACACAAAACTGCCAGGATTAGCAGTAGAGCGAATAATATTGTAAATTCTTTCTTCGCCAGGAGCAAGACTAACTTGAACATATGCAACTGCAAACATCACAGATCCCTTTGGGCAGGAGCTGTCTTTCTGATAATAGCCAGTCGTTTGAATTTGTGTAGTGAGGATGGTGCTGGTTGTTGTGTCTTGCAGTCTAATGTTATTATCTCCTTCTCGATATTCGCAGGGCTGGAAAGAGATGGGAATGCTGACAAGATGATTGACCAAGGGAAAAGTATTGTCATTCCTGACGAAAACTTGGTTTTCTCCTAGCTGCTGATTTCCCATCTGTTGAATTATTAAGTCATAAGGCACTTGTCTCAGTATAGTAGTCAACACGCTTCTTCCAGTGACAGAGAGCGAATATGATTGTGCAGGAGTCGTAGAAGAAGTTTGAAGAACCATGTTCGAAGTACAAGGTTGTGTCAATGTAGGAGTGCAGCTAGTTGGAGTAAACTGCGCAGTCACGCCCTGAGGTAGATTTGGTGCTGTAAAGACGACTTCCTCTGGAGTCCCGCTAAAGGCAGTAGCTGTTAGAGTATAAGGCTGAGTTGTTTGCCCTTGCTGCACAGTTTGTGTTGCAGGAGTAATGGAAAGACGATAATCCAAAGGTGATGAACCTGAAGATAAGTTATGTGGTAAAATAAGCCATTTTGGATTTTCATTTTGTCTTAGAAGAGCCAATGGATTATTTGGTGCTGTAAGAATGAGTTGATTTGCTAAATTCCATGCTGCTGTTCCTCCAGGTTTATCTGTAATCATGGAAAGACCTGCAATAATCATATAAGCATAACCATGACCTGTATCTTGAAGACTATTATTGTCAAAATAATGCCTTGCAGAACGGGGGTCTTGTGGATCATGATACCAAGATTTAAAGCCATTTTTGACCTCTGCCCAGGTAGTGAACCAATTACTATACCATTGCCCTGAGACTTGTTTTGCAGTTGGAGTCATATACGCAGTAGTCAGATAAGGATCATAGGAAGGGTCTGTTAATTGACCAATAAGATAAGGCGCAGACCAAGTGAGCAAAGCGTCTGTTGGAAATCCAAGCTCCTTTCCACGGCCAAGTGCATAAAGAAGCATGTTTTCTTCCCATGTAGCAGACACTGAGGTTGTAATGGTTTCGTCAATAGAATTTGTTGGACTAGGGCTAATAGCATTATTAAAAGCCATCCAATGATGTAAAGGGGGAATTCCGAGATTATTAGTTACACCAGCTCCATTTTGAATCCATCTTCCCATTCCTATAGTGTTAGCCCAGTTCCATAATCTGGTATTGTCCGCATAATTTGCACAAGTAGAACAAGGAATATTTCTTTGACCTTCCCAAAGAGCAATTGCATCATTGGCTAAAGTGGTAAAGTATGTTTTTTCTGCATCTGTATCCGGCGCCAAAAAAGCTGTTTGTGCTCTGCTTCTGAAAACCCACGCTAGACCCCTTATTTGATCATTGATTCCTCCGAATTCTCCTGTAGGCCCGCGGAAATAACTAAGTCTTAATTCATTTGCATTTCCTGCAGCACCTTTAGCAGCGCTCCATGAAGACCAAAAGTACATTTGTTCTAAATACCAGTAATCTCCTGTTAATGTGTAAAGCACTGAATAAGGGTCTGGTTGATGTGCTCCATCTGGAACCCAAGAGGAAGTTGCAGGTCCTACATAAGTAACTGCGTCAAAACCCTCACTATTCAAAAATCTGCCCTGTACATTTGGTCTCGCAGTAATGGAGATAACTTTTCCTAAAGCAGGAACTGCAGTTGAGCCTCGTAAAAAATACGTTCCTTGTCTAGCCTCTCTAAACTGCACTGGCCAAGCGCCAGCTAAGTCTGCTAATCCAGATGAAATTTCTTTAGAACGATAATCTCCAGTATACAACCATTGAACAACCCAGTCTGGATATGGCCCGATTTCTGGGCGACCTCCTGTAGAACTCATATCAATCAGATAGAATGCAGAGTTTCCTATGTCTTTTTGTGTTCCAACCCATCGAGAATAATCTGAAGAAATTTTGCTTTCGGGAATCACTTTAGAAGTATCATAATTTGGAATAAATGAAGTTTGAATAAGATAAGGTAAATTATGGTCTATGTTTACTGCTGAAGGAGCTCCTCCAATCCAAAACTCTTTTGTCCAGCGACTTGCGCTATTTTGTGTAAACGCATTTTTGGTATATACTAAAGTTTGAGGACTTAAACCCAACTTTAAAACTAAATTATATGAGAACTCTCCCAATTCTTCAGTATTAGCAGCTTCACCAATATAACGGACTCTAATTTTATTAATCAAGGGAAAAAATGTAGCATGAAAGAGTGGTCTAAATGGGTTATATTGATTAAATCCCTTGTCATATCTCCTTAGGGCTGAATGATCTGCTAAGATAATGGAAGTAGCTATAGTCCCTTGCATCCAATAAGTGAAATCTCCTGCAATAAGCATATCTCTTGCTGAAACAGAACGAAGTTGAGAGCTGTTTGTCAATTCCATGATGGCATCAAAATTATACTGTGGCAGCAACATATTTTGTGGGGTCAAATAGCCATTGTTATTGCCATTAGGTTGGTTTTGGAAAAATATCTGTAAAGAGCTATCTGCTTGCAACAAAGGAATGTAAAAAGTAAGAATAGCGTGCTTCACACTGCCGTCTGACCAGCGTTGTTTGACATCAGCCTGTGTCTGCAAGGGGACATTATTAAGGACTGCTTGAGGATAGTTTAAAATTTCTCCCTCAATAAAAGGTCTTGCAATCTGGACAGGATAATTTGGTATGGTCTGGTGAGATTTTTCAGTAATAGTAATGAAGTTAAAAACATTATTAATGGTGGGAGTCAAGCCAGAACCAGAAGAATCATCAGGAGTGTCTCTAGAAGTCACTCGAAGGGCAGGAGATCGGAAAGAAGTGTCAAATAAAAGAGGGGGTTGTTGATTGCCAAAGAGTCTTCGAATAACAAATCCACTTAATTTGTCTTGAGTGGAAATGTCTTCTTCTAAATTTACTTTGAAATACAGTTCAAGATCTTCTCCTTCAAGAGGCTCCTCAAAAAAGCTCTGTAAATCATGGAGCGTATAGCTCGTAACAGTTTCTTGAGAAGTGATGCTTATGCGAAGAGTGTCAACTAGGTCATCCAGGAGAGAGTCTCGTTCATGAATGGTAAGGACAATGGTTCGTTGTTCGCAGTTCTCGCTTTCAATCAGCAAAGAGACTGTTCCCTGTGTATCAACCACATCTTGATCTAAGGAAATGGAGCGCAAAGAACAAGGTTTTGTTGAAGAAGAAAAGTCAGACGCTGATGGATCAACTTGTTGCTGTTCAGTGCTCATTTTAGGTGTTAAAACAATTCTGGTAGGTTGTCGATCTTTATTGTTGACTACAGTAAGCTCTTGAGAAGGAATTGAAGGTTCAGGTTCTTGTTGAACAATATCTGCTTCCAGAGAGAGTTGGACTGGATCTAAAACTGAAAAAATAAGAGGGAGAGAAGTCAATAGACATAAGAAGAAGAAAAACAGAAAATACCTCAATTTCATTAAATAATTGTCCTCAACCACCCTTATAAACTTTATCTTTTATTTGAGAGTGGTATGTTTTTGTGTGTAGACTACACGATTCTAGTTCTATTCTTAGTCTTGATAGTGTTCGCATCATGCTTCAAATATTTCGCATGATGAAAACAAATTCTTTTGAAAGTTTCACAGCAAACAAACGACTAATCAACAAAATAACTGCAGAGATCTATGAGTCTATAAGACAACTGGGAGATGCTCGACGATGGTTGCTCGGATATGAACCAAGAAGTCATGAAATAAGTATAGAACTAGGGTGGGTCATATTTCTTTCAGCCTCTTTTTCCGCCATATGATGGGTTTCGTGGCGGTTCTAAGAAGTGCTAGTTCTTGCATTTTTTTGATTGATTTATAAAGCCCCTTGATTTTTGATGTTATAGAGTCTATTTTGCAATTCTAATGTGACCCACCCTAAGTATAGAACTATTAAAAGAGATGGATATCAAAGAGAAGATTCGGCTTAACCATCTGAATAGATTTAAAAAAATCAAAGATTGACAGCAACCTTTAAATAGTATACACTTATCTGTATACACATGAAAGATATATTCGAAACGACCATGGTCTGTGAAGATTGTAATCAGAAGACGGACAAAGTCATCACCAACAAAGAAGGTTTTCAGATACGTGCCTGGCGATGTAAAGACTGTCAAAAACTCTGGCCACATCCTCTAGATCAGCAGGAATATGAAAGCTTCAAGCAGCTCCAGAACAAAGAGTTCAAGGTCAAGCTTCGATTAGTTGGCAATTCCTATACTGTATCCATTCCTAGGGAGATTATAGACTTCGAAGAGGAAATGCAGCGCGAAATGAATGATTTTATTCGCATAACTTTAGATGGTCCAGAAAAATTAAGTTTGTTTTTCTCAGGGAAATTGAAAAGATTTATGAAGGATGGGTTTGCGAGGTAAAGCTATGGTGCAGCAAGAAATCTCTCTTAAGGTGCAGGAAGCTTTGCAGGAAGAAGCATACAAAGGTATTGTTCGTATAGATGCCCAAACGATGCGTCAGATCGACGTTCGTGCAGGCGACATTATCGAGATTGAAGGCGGTCGTAAGACTGTCGGTATTGTTGATCGTTCTTATCCTTCTGATATCGGTCAAAACATTATTCGTATGGATGGTATTCTCCGTCGTAATGCAAAAACTGGTATTGGAGAGAATGTCAAGATCAGGAAAGTTGAAGTCAAGGAAGCAAAATCCATTACTATTGCACCAGCGCAGCAAGGTGTCATGATTCAAGCAAATAATGAGCTATTCAAGCAGGGACTCATGGGTCGAGCTGTAGTCAAAGGAGACATTATTTCTCTTGGTGGAGCTCGCAGACGTCGCAGAACATTATCAGGTTCAAATTTCGATGATATCTTCAACGTCTTTGAGGAAGGATTTATGGGTAATTTTGGTTTCGGTAGTTTGAAATTTATTGTCGCAGAGACTAATCCTAAAGGCGCAGCCATCATCACGGAAAACACAGAAGTGAAGGTGTCTTCCAAAGCTGTTCAAGTCACAGAAGAGCGTGTCCCCGATGTCACGTATGAAGATATTGGTGGTCTTGAAGAGGAAATCAAGAAATTGCGAGAGATGGTTGAACTGCCTATCAAAAATCCAGAGATCTTCGAGAGATTAGGTGTCGAGCCTCCAAAAGGAGTCTTGCTCTATGGCCCTCCAGGTACAGGTAAAACACTTCTAGCTAAAGCAGTAGCAAATGAATCTGAAGCTAATTTCCTCTTAGTCAATGGACCTGAGCTCACCAGTAAATTTTATGGAGAAACAGAAAAGCGCATTCGTGACTTGTTCGAAGAGGCAGAAAAAAATGCACCTTCCATTATTTTTATAGATGAAATAGATGCTCTCGCGCCAAAGCGTGATGAAACCTATGGTGAAGTAGAAAGAAGAATGGTTTCGCAATTGTTATGCTTAGATCCTCAGACACCAGTCTATCTTAAAGATGGAATAAAAACAATACAAGAACTTTTTGAAAGCGTTGACGGAGAAACATTCAAGGATAAATATGGCGTAGAACATAAATTACCACAGAGAGAAGTTGAGGTGCAAGCCTTTACGCCTGAGGGTAGAATAAAAAACACGAAGATAATTGCATTATCAAAGACGAGAGTTCCAAAAGCATTTACTGTTAATTTAGAGAATGGTGCCTCCATTACAAGCTCTGCCATAACGAAGTTTTTGTCAATTAATAATGAAGGAGTTACCTGGAAACAAGCAGACGAGATAATGCCTGAAGACTACGTGTTTGTGCCAAGAAAATTGATGTTTACTGATCATATTCAAAAAATCGACCTTGCGAAATTAAAGGAAAAAGATAAGTGGGTAGTAGAGCTTAAGGAAGGTATAATCAAGAAACTTTACAAGAGAAATCATATTCTTCTCAAGGAATTGGAAGATTTAGAGCAGAAAAAGATGCTTCCTGAAACTTCTATGCGAAATAAAATTATAAATTGCTTGCTGAATAAAGAGCTAACTAAAGAATATCTTGAGAGAAAATTACAAATCTCAAGAAAAGCGTTAAATAATTATCTTAAACCGCTTATAAATAACAAGATAATTAAACAAGCGCAAGAAAAAATCACTATACAAGTACAGCTTCTTGATCTAGACAACGAGATAGAGGCTCTTGCAAGAAAGGAAAATAGAAAAGTATATCCTTTGAAGAAAAATTATTTTATTGCTAAGCCAGAAGTCTTAGACGAAGATTTAGCGAAATTAATTGGATTAATTATTGCAGACGGTCACATAGGTCCTTACCGAGTTAACCTTTCTGGAGAAACCAGCGGCATTGGAAGAGAAATTTATAACAGAAAATTCAACAAAGACAGAAGACTAGATTTCCAAAAGATAGACAGGCTTGAAATGTATTCACGATCGTTTTCAAAGTTTCTTGAAGAATATTTTGGTCTTAGTGCTGGAAAGAAAGCGTACACAGTAAAAGTTCCAGAACAGTTCTATAATTCACCAAGCTCAGTAAAGGCTGCCTTTTTAGCTGGTATCTTAGAGGGTGATGGAAGCCCAACAGATGTTATAAGATTTAATACTATGAGTTATGATTTGGCTATTGGAATAGCAAGATTATTGACAAGTTTAGGCATTTTGTCAAAAATAAAAAAATATAACACATACGTTGTCCAAATTGCAGGTGGTTATGAAAGTTTTGAAAAGCTATTAGAGCACATATTGCCTTATCTTCAGTTAGAGAGAAAAAGAAAAAAGTTGCTTGCGTTTTTGGACAGAATTAAGAAAGTATCTAGGCTTATTTATCCTATTAAAGCAGGATTGAAGAGAGTAAGAGACGAACATGGCATAGTGATCGACGACAATATGTATCGTTATCTTTCTCCAAACCTCTCTTATAACATTAATGGAAATGTCCTTGGATATTTCGTGCAAAAATTAGGGCATCTAGAAAATAAGTTTGTTCAGGAAATAAAACAAATCCATCACTCGGAAGCTGTTCCATGTAAGGTAGTAGGTGTTGAGCAAGGCGAAGGCGGTGTTATGTATGATCTTACGACAGAATACTCGAATTTCATTGCTGGAAATATTCCTATTATCCTTCATAATACAGTCATGGACGGATTAAAGAGCCGTGGTCGTGTCGTCGTCATCGGTGCAACTAACAGACCTAATTCTATTGATCCAGCCTTGCGTCGTCCTGGCCGCTTTGATAGAGAAATCTCTATTGGTGTGCCGAACAAGGCAGGCAGATTAAATGTCCTCAAGATTCACACGAGAAATATGCCTATTGAAGGACCATTAGATAAAGAAATAATGGGAAAAGAATTATTGCATGAGTTAGAAGTATATTTTAAGGAAAATAAAATAGAGAAAGAAAAAACTGAAAATCAGCTAGATGAATTAAAATCAAAAAAAACTGGAGAGAAGTCTCTATTAGATAAGCTAGTTAATGTTATTACAGGATTGAACTCTAAAATAGAAAAATTAGAAGAATATCATGAACTATTCATAAAGAAAGATAAACTAAATGAACTAGTTGGAGAGCTTTCTCAACTTGAAAAAAATAAAGAAAAATTGGAGGAAGGAGAGGCAAGAAGTATTCTTTTAGAACGGAAAAAAACAAAACTTTCTGAAAACTATGAACCAATTATAAAAGATTTAAAGGAATTCAAAATTATAAACTCGAATTTTTTCAATAAAATAAGAGATAAAAGTGCAAAAAAAGAGCTTGAAAGGTTAGCAGAGATTACACATGGTTTTGTCGGTGCAGATTTGCAGGCATTATGTAAGGAAGCAGCCATGAATGTTATTAGAAGAGTACTACCAGATTTAAAAGGAGAAAGTGAAAAAATTCCTGCTGAGATATTGGCAAAATTAGTCATCACTGCAGAAGATTTCAGGGCAGCATTAAAGATCGTTCGTCCATCAGCATTGCGTGAAGTCCTTATTGAAAGACCAACAACAACATGGGAAGATGTAGGTGGATTGCAAGAATTGAAACAACAGTTGAAAGAAGCTGTTGAATGGCCTCTCAAGAACCCAAAGATGTTCTCGCGTCTAGGAATCAAGCCTCCACGTGGTATCTTGATTTATGGACCTCCAGGCACAGGTAAGACTATGTTGGCAAGGGCAGTTGCTCATGAGTCTGAAGCAAATTTTATCTCAGTTAAAGGTCCAGAAGTATTAAGTAAATGGGTGGGAGAATCGGAAAAAGCAGTCAGGAAGATTTTTGAAAAAGCTCGCCAAACTGCTCCAACTATTATTTTCTTTGATGAAATCGACGCAGTCGCTCCACGAAGAGGCACAGATACAGGCTCAAATGTCACAGAAAGAATTGTCAACACGATGCTAGTGGAAATGGATGGTCTAGAAGAATTAGCAGACGTTGTAGTTATTGCAGCAACGAATCGCCCAGATTTAGTGGATCCAAGCTTGTTGCGTCCAGGTCGTTTCGATCGCGTCATTGCAGCTCCAATGCCGAATAAAGAATCTCGAAAAGCAATCTTCAATGTGCACATAGGAAAAATGCCGTTGACGAAAGACGTTGACATTGACAAGTTGACAGAGAAGACAGAAGGCTATAGTGGTGCAGATATTTATGGTGTTGTTCGAGAAGCTGCCATGCATGCCTTGCGAAAGAATATGGATGCTACTGAAGTAACTGCAGCAGACTTCGAAGAAGCGCTCAAGAAGATTTCTCCATCATTGAAAGAAGAAGATCTCAAGAAATACAAGGAAGTGGAAGAGAAATACTTGAGAAAAGCAAAAATTGCGGCAGTTGTTGCGCCAAAGCCGAGCTATTTAGGTTGAACTATAGTTGCTTTATAGAAGCAGTGAGTGAATGGATACATGATTATGAATTAAATAACGTTGAGATGTTTAAGCTGTTTATCAATAAAAATATCGACTAAGGCAATATCAATGTGTTGGTATCCTTTTGCTATGCGCAGACAAAGTTCACGAGAAACTTTGTTCTGAAGTTTCTTCTTGATATAAATAATATCTTTGCTAGGCAAAGGAAAAGCTGCCGGATTAAGTTTTGCTCTGTAGTTAGTGGCTAAAGTGAGACTAGTCACAGACTCTTTTTTATAGCGTTGTGCAATTATATCGTCTTGAATAGCTTGTTCTAGGATGTCATGGAGAATAGCATTGGCAAGGTTACCTATGAACAAGTCAAGGAGTTTATTTCTATTGTGAACCATGCTGGATGCCTCGCAAGATAATTTGAAATAAGGAATTATAGGTTGTTTTGTAAATCTTCAAGAAACTTTGTTTTTCTAAGATATTTTGTTGGAGTAGAGAGATACTCTTAAGATGAAATGTCTGAGTAATTGCTTTGTTTATAGTTTCTTTGGTAATTTTTTTGTCTTCAAGAAAGAGCGCTATGGCAGTCATATTTCTTGTCAAGGCATATTTCTGGTTGCCTGTTAAGATATCAAAATTGTTGAACATAGCTTTACTCTGCAAGAGATGTAAGTCAAGAAGTTTATAGTCCATATCTTTTTTAGCATGATAAAGAAATCTTTTTTTGGTAACACATTTGCTTAGCATCAGATGATAAAGGGGATCAGTGGCAAGTCCGCGGAGTAATGTTTTAGAATCAAGAATAAGCAAGTCTAAGTCAATATGCAAATCATGAAGAACATGGCGTTTAAGAAGAGTGATGGGGACCTTGTGTTCAGTAATAAGCAGGACATCAATGTCATTAAAAGAAAAGCCAGGCTCTAGGAAAGACCCAGTAAAAATAACATTGTCATAGCTTGAAATAAATCTATTAATAATAGCAATTAGTTGATCCATGAGCTGTCGTTTCAAAGGCTCTAGATCAGAGACGTGGTAGAAATGATAAGTAATGGGTTGCGGGTTTGTCTCTAAGGGTTTGATAAGAACATAGCTACCAGTGCTCAATCCATGTCTATTTTTTGGGATATAAATCTGGTCCATAGTGCTTCCCTTGCTGATTTTTGCGACTAATTCCATAGTACGTACTAGTACGTAATAATATAAAAGCTTTTTGGTAACGCCTTTATAGACTATCTAGTTAAGACACCAGTGCCAACCATAAGAGTATGCTCTTCTTGTGTCACCATGCCGCCACTGCGTTCAGGCAGTTGTCCATATTGCATGATAACACCTTCTTTCTCTAGATAATTTAATAAGAATTGATAATTAGGAATATGTTTGACCCATCGGACAGTAAAAGGCAATGTCTTCCACTCTTTCAGAATATGCTGAATCATCTTTCTTGCGCCATCAAGACGCACAGGTTTTTGGTTGACTAATGCATAAATGCCAGAAGGCTTTCCATCTTTGATCATGCCTTCACCATCAGTCACGAAAGGTTCTATAGCAATCCTTTGTCCAGCGACTAGTTTGGTTGGATCTTTATTGTCATAATTCGGAATCGTTGGTTTTGTATGAACTTCATAGTCGCCAACACCATGACCACAGAGATTTTTGATAGGGTTATAGCCGTAAGGTTTTATTGCTTGTTCAATCGCAGCGCCTACTTGGCCGACAGTCACTCCTGGTTTTACCACAGCAATAGCCGCTTCAATTGCAGCATGCACAGCCTCTCGCATTTTTTTATAGTTGTCAGTCCCGCCAACTTCAATAGTCACAGCAGTGTCAGTCACATGACCATCAATATGAGTTCCTAAATCTAACTTGACTAAGTCTCCTTTCTGTAAGACAATAGGGTCATCAACAAATGGACAGTAATGAGCAGCCATAGTATTCAAAGAGACATCAACAGGAAATGCTGGTTTTCCGCCTAAAGCTATAATTTTTTGCTCAACTTTGTCAGCAATGTCCACTATTTTTGCGCCAGGAATACACAGTGTTTTGCCATATTCTCTGGCTTCTGCAGAAATCTTGCCTGACTTGATCCAAGGGTCCATAAGAAGAAGATAAAAACATGCTTTAAAATCATTGTGGTGGATTCTGAATCAGGTTTTGTAAAGCTATCAAGTGGATCTCGGTATGTCTAGCCCATCAAAATCACTGTCAAAGCTTACAATAGTAGTGCACGCAGAGAGAAGAGAAGTAACATAATGAAGCAGATCTATAAATTTAAGCCGTTCAAATTTCCCAGTTCTTTTCAAGGTTTCAAAAACAAGAGTAAGGTCTACAGGAACGACTGTCAAGTTAGATTTTAACAATTCTTTGATTGCTGCGGTGGCGCGTTCTGTGTTGGTTTCAAAAGAGAGAACATTATAGGCCTCGACTAAATTAATAGTATTGATGACGCCTCCTTGGCGAATGATCTCTTGGCATCGTTGTGTATGTTCATTGCTGTAAAATGCATAAGCTAGAACATTGCTGTCCAGAAAGTTCATCGAAACATGCCTTCGTTAAGCTTGTCCATTGCTTCTGGAGAAAGAGCATGCTTTGGCTTTATGTGTTTAGCCTCTGCAAAGAGTTGCTCTAGACCTTCGCCTAAGGGCTTTAAGATAATCTCGTCTTTTCTTCTGGTTATTTCTAGTTTTGACCCTATAGTAAGATGCAATTGTTCTCGAATTTCAGCAGGAATAGTAATTTGTCTGCCTTTGCTTAATTCCACAATCATTGCATTCTACATGAAGCATGTATTATTTATAAGCTTTTTCATGGAAAAAGATGGTGTTTTGTCTTGTAAGAGCTTTGAGGAGAAAATCTCGAAAAAACTATGTCAAAAAGAAAAAGTTTCCAATAATCTGCAGTAAATATATACTACTAAAAAGTAACTACAAAAAGAAACATTTATATTTCCGCTACAAGTTTATAGCGCTTTCCCCAAAATCGCTACAAGCGGATGAGCTTGATATTGGGAGCTTTTCTGGCCTTTATTTCTGGCTATCGTCGGAAATGACCAGTCTATTTCTGATTAAGGAGGCACTAGGATATATATCTTATGTCCACCCTGTCAAGTGTGTCAAGTGGACAAGTCCAGCCTCTAAGATGATAAGAAATCCATTTCAATCAATATAAAATTTTCTGCCCAGTCTACCTTTCCATAGAGCTGACAACGACAGCGCTTTCCTGCTGTACAGGACCTCCTTTTCTCATCTGACGGCTCTCATACAAAGCCATGTTTTGCATCCTTTTCTCAGCTTCTTCTACGGCTATTTTGCTGGTGTTTTTGACGTTATCTGGACTCCCATTACTGATTATTATTGACTGCTTAACCAATGCCTTCAGTTCAGATATTTCGTCTTTAAGAGCCTTCATTTGAGCCCCTTCCTGCTCTGGAATGGTGTTGAATACATCGTTGACTATATCTCTCTTGGCCACGAGGCTTGTTGTCAGATACCTTTCTGTGCTTCTCAGATTCTTGTGTCTACCTGTTATCTGAGCTGCAAAGACCCCTCTCCTGTCGCAGATCTTCTGCAGATAATAATGCCTGAGAGTATGATAGCTTAGAACTGCAAGAGTGTGGCCATCTTTTGTCATGCCATACTTATGGTCAAGTCCAGCTTTCTTTCTGGTATCTTCAAGATGCTTTCTGATGGTTTGCTCGGCCAGGTGCTTTTCCTTGTGACCTGTTTTCATCTCTCGCATTCTCCAAAAAATGTAATATTCTCCTCTAAGTTCGTTCTGATTGATATCTTTGCCATGGCTTCCATTGAGCACGATTTCTGATTTATATTGAATGATATGATCTTTTAGTCTTCTCATCATTTCATCAGGGATTATGATCTTCTCGTATCTTTCCTTGTTTTTTTGTTCAGGGAGAGTGAGCGTCTTATCCATGAAGTCTATATCTTCAATTCTTATTCTGCAGGTTTCAGCGCTTCTTAATCCAAGCATTGCTGCACAGCAGTAAACATTTTCCCAAAAGAACACATATTTAGCTTCTTCAATGAAATGTATTGCAGAGAGAAATCTATTCAACTGTTCGTCAGTTATTGTCTTTTCCCGAGCTTCGTTCCTATGCCCAAATTGTAACCTCCCATTGTTGACTTTCATGGTGTAGAGTAACCCCTCTCATTAGAATATTCGTGTCCATTGTCATTTATAATCCCCATGTCCCCATTTCAAGTCCAGCAAAACCCTAGTCGAAGATGTGGGGAATTTGGACTTGACACACTATGACAACTGTGTTTAAACGTCAATCAAACATCAACTAAAAAACAGATAAATATATAATATCTGACACTTCTTTATCTATTATGCTTGAACTAATCAATTGGATCAAGGATGGAAAACATAGAATTACTATTTTGAAAAGGTTGAGTGAAAATTCAAGCCTTCCTTCAGAATTAGCAAATAAGTTGGACATAGACGATACAACTGTGAGTCGTGTCCTTAATCAGCTAAAAGCCAAAGGCCTAGTGGATTCTGTATCTAAAAAATCAAGAACAGTGACTTATTTCATTACGAATGAAGGTAAAAGCATATTAAAGGAGATAAAAAAATGATGTTTCGAACACCAGTCAGGAGATTAACCAGACAACGGTCTGGATTTAATGTTGCTGGCAACACTCCTGGAAGTGAATGTAAAATTCGAAAATCTGGAAGATTGACGATAAATGATAAAGAATTCTCTGTTACTTTTATTAAAAAGGATCAAGTTATAGGTCCACTATTTGAAAATGAAAAAGGCCTTATTTGCTTTGGAATATATATCAAACCACGAGTTAATGTGGAAGTTGCAATGACATTAAAGTATTGCATTGAAAAAACTCTTGAATGTGAAACGAGGACACAAACTCTTGTACAAAATCAATGGAACAAAACAGGTGCTTTGGCAGAAGTCAAAATCATCAAATCAACAAAAATATCTTTTATCGAGTGTAAGCTAATCATAAAGTCTGATTCTAAAATTGGCGATTTGGATATATTTGGAATAAACTTAGGAATTATTGACAATAAATATTTTGTAGAAAACGCAGTGGATGACATCTTCTTTGAGAAGATTAACATATACATCCCTGAAATATCATATCATCAGTATGATCAAATTCAACATGTTGAAAGCGATCCTAGTTTAAAGTTTACAAGTGGAGATCCAATTATAATCAAAAGTTGCAACCGTTGTTCTCGATTTCTCCCAATAGACGTATTAAATGAAAGAAATACATTATCGTATAGCAACCATTGTGTTAAAAAAGCACCATGTACACACAATGCATTTTCAAGATATGTGATAAAAGAAACAGACTATGAGTCACTTCCGCAGGCATTCTCACAATTATTGGAAGATGATCGCATTAAATTATATCATGGTTATCAATTAGAATGTAAATCATGCAAAAAGTTTTTTGTTAATGCTCCTCTAAATCCTTTAAGAAATTCTACACAACATAGAGAAGACTCATTAAGGAGACGAGCAATAGAAGTTTTAGTTGATACTTTATTAGATAGAGAATGGATCTACCATAAGTTTAGATTAGAACAACAAAGAGAATTTGATAAACATATATGGGAAAAATTTGGTAAGAAGTGTTTCAAATGTAATCTAATTCTAAAAGATGAACATGAAATGGATCTTGATCATACTATGCCCCTGGCATCTTTTTGGCCATTGGATGAAGGTGCAACTTGTTTATGCAAAAAATGTAATAGTCTGAAATCAGATAAATTTCCAATAGAATTTTATTCTACTGAAGAATTAAAGAAGCTATCTTCTATGTCTGCACTCCCCTTAGAAGTATTATCTAAGAAAAGCGTGAATGTGAAAGTAATTAAAAAACTCATTGAAAGAATTGATTGGTTTTTTGATGACTTCCTTAGTAACAAAGACTATCAAAAAATTAGAGAAGGTAAACGTGCATCCGATCTTATTTTCAAAGCAATCTTAAAACAGATTAGAACATTTTATGATCCTAACATTGACTTGGTCGAGCTATATAAGAAAAAAACAGGAAAAATACCTAGAACAATCACACTTTAATTAAATTATCATGTTCTTGTTTTGTCAATAATTTCCCAGTCATAGTAAGATGGAACGTGAGAGGTATGGGTTTTTTGAAATTACTATAATTTTTAATTGATAACACTAATGCTTTTTTTTCTTTACGTGCTCCAATATATTCCTCTAAGACTTCCTTCGAGAATAAAGTTTTGCTAGAATATTTTTTTGCAGCTAATTGAGCAGACAATAGTTCCGTTTTAACAATATCTCCCTCTCCGATTAATTCTTTTTTTCCATGAGAAATATATATGATTAGTTTGGCATTATTTTCAAAAACAGGCAAAGACTCATGAGGTTGAAGCTTAATAAAAACAAACTCTGCTGGAATTCCCCCTATTTTTTCATGATCATCATGTGAGATGCTCAAGATCAATCCAAAGTTTTTCATTTTATCTTCTGCATAATTAAAAATTGATGTTTATGGGTGGCTCCTTGATCTCTGATTCCGAACTTTTCTTTCTCACTAACATCTTCATAAATGATAGTAAGCGTTTTGAAACCATGTTTTTCTCCTATTTTGGATAACTCCACAGCCATATCTAATTTTTTCACAACACCCAGATGCATAATACAATAACCGTTTATCTTGAGCAATGAAGAAAATTTTTCTAAAACTGGATCAAAGATAGTTATTCCATGACTTTCAATATAATCATCTGATTGCTGGGTTTGCTGCTTATATGAAAACCCATTAAACCACAACCTTATTCGGTTATTATATAAAAAACGAGTACTATTAACAAATGGTGGGGAAGTAATTATTTTATCAAATTTTTCAGGATACTCAAAATTAAGTATATTTCCTAAAAATACTTCTCCTTCACAGAAGTCTTTGCTAAGTGATTCATCTAACATTCTTTCTACTTTTTCAGTCAGACTTTTAATCAAAGATTTGTAAATAAAATCTCCTTTTGGCGCATAAGGTGTTACATTATGTGATGTCCTGCTCAAAGCATAAGGTCTATTGCCATGCAAAATATGCAGAATACTGGCCTTGATTAAAGCATAATCTTCATTTTTACTTTTGAAAAATTTTATTGCTAGCAATATTTCTTTTAGAGTGTCTTGTTGATAGAATCGTTTTATGTACTCATCAGCATAAGCATAATCTTCTTCAGTCAATGATGAATTTTTTATAAAATTCTCAAGTTCTTTAATTTGACTAAATACATTTTCTTTATTTTGCTTTTTTAATTTGGCAAAAGTAGTTGTAAATGCAATTGGGTTTACATCTAATGATACAGTTCTCACCCCTTTTTGAGCGAGTTCAAAGGGAATTGTTCCGACACCTGAAAAAGGTTCAAATACTAAATCATCTTTATCTGCAAATAATTCTGCAAAATAATACGCAATTCCTGGTTTAAGTTTACTTTGATATGAACAGAGAGAATGTAGTGCATGCCCCCATCCTCTACTCGAATAAGGGTCATTCAAATAAGGTAATTTTTCAAATGTTTTTATTGCTTCATCCATTTTAATCATTTTCTCACAAAAATCAAGCTTTCTCGTAATTTCATCCCGTTCTTTGATCTTCTCTCTCGAACAACGTCAATTGCATCTACTGTCAATCCTGACAGTTCACATATTTTAGCCAATATTAAATCTGTTTCAATATGAACTCCACCAAATTGTGAGTCGCCAACAACAATTACACCTCTCGCATTTTTTTTCATAAGTTTTTTGATGTTTTGCATGGCCAATGACATATCATTAAAATATCCTTTAACCATGATGGGAATGCGTCTGTCATATGCTTTTTCAGTAACTGTTTGTACTAAGCCATTAAGAAAACTTAAATCCATATTATATTTATTGTCAGAATGAGTCGAATTTATTCCTGCAATCACCATTTTAGTTCTGAGATCTTTAAGATCTCCATCAGTTTTTATCATCTCTAAAAAACCCATTTCTAATTTCGTGTTTCTATCATAATTTGTTCCATTTAGATATGGTGGTGAAGTAATAAAATAATCAACCTTCCCAAAATATCTCTGCATTTCATCACTGGCGTTGCAGATATCATTATTCAAGAAATTGTGTTTTGATTTCTTAACATAATCATATTCAGCTAAATCAACGAATGCTCTCTTTATTTTTTCGTCATATATTTGAAAGACATCTAATCTGCCTGGTTTATTTGTTCGATATCTTAAATCAACAGCTCGAATCATATCTGATATTTTTACTAAAATAGATGCGAGGTGCAACAAAAAGAAATCTTGATATTCTTGTTCATTCACACTTTTCAAGATCGCTCCTTTGATCTCTACTGCTTGATTCAAATTTTCAGGATTAAAAAAAGGCTTATCTTTTAGGAAAGGTGGAATGTCATTTTTATTGTTGTTTTTCAGATTTTGATTAATCTTAGTATAGTACTCTTTTAATTTTTTTTTATCTAAGACTAACGAATTGTTTTTAGTCTTACCTATAAAATTCATAAATGAATTTACTTCAATAGATAATGATGAGATGTCCTTAATGGCACAACTCAATCCAGTGGTGCCACAGCCACTAAAAGGATCTAAAATAAGATCACTTTCTTTTGCTTCAAAATATTGGATCATTTTATCAACAAAAGGTTTTGAGAATCCTTCTGTATAGGGATACCAATTAAAAATTCCATTTACTTTGTTTAATTTATATGTGACACTAAAATCAGAGTCATCCATGTATCTTAATTTATTTCTTTGATGTTCCATTGTCTAACTCCTTTTCAATAAACTTTTCAATTTGACGTGATAATGCTAATCCTTCTTTTCTGCAGTATTCAACATATTTTTCATATAGGTCTGAATTTAGATACAAAGTAACATTCTTTTTTTCTATTGGTTCTTTCATCCCCTTACCCCAAATGTAATCAAATGTAATCATTTAGTTTTTAAATGTTGCTATTATGCTGGCCATTTAGTTTATTGTCGGTATTTTTATCTGTTTTGATGACAAGCTTTATATATGCTGATAGTCTCACAAAGTATAGACTTATCGAGGAGAAACACAATGAAGATAAAAACAAAAGATCTGGTTTTAGAGCCAGGAAACATGGAAATTAAGACCGTTGTAAAATCTGGGAATGGGGCAGTAATTCCTTATACCAAGAAGTACATCGGCAAAGAAGTTTATGTGATCTTGAAAGAGAAATGTAAAACAGAATAGATGATCATAACGGGATTGAGTAATCCGCTAAGACAGGCTCAATCCCGATGAGTAAAACCATAGGAGGTAATACCCATGAAGGGAGATAAAGACAAAGGTAGATATAAAAATGTCGGTTTAGATCCGAAGAAAGAACAACCAGCAACAGTGCAAGACTTGCCACATAGAGAAGTAGCGTACCAAGTTCTAAAAGATCATGGCAAGCCGATGCATTACAAAGAGATAACTGCAGAAGTTCTGAAAAGAAGTAAATCAACAGGAACAACGCCACAGAATAGCATCTTCTCAAGACTGATAACTGATACGCAGAAACGATTTGTGAAGACTGCAAAGGGCACTTTTGGCCTTACTGAGTGGAATTTTAAGGAGGCTGAGAAAAATGCCAAATGAAACAGGAACAGTCTCTGCTGTTAATCAGCGAGAAAGCAACAAATATGGAGTCAAGATCAATAATGAGTGGTATGGTGGATATGGGGTTTGTCCTGTAAAGAAAGGCGACACCGCTTCTGTTGAATACAAGCTAAATGGCAAGTACAGAAATATCATAAAGATAGAAAGAGAAAAAGAAGCAGAAACACCACCAAACGCACGAGATAATGTTGTGGATGATATTCATCTCCAAGTTTGCCTTAAAGCAGCTGCACAGATCTTGACAGGAACAAAAGTGCCAGCATCAGAAGTAGCACAATACTCAAAAGAACTTCTGAAAGAACTATGGTGGTGAATTAAATGGCTCAAGAGGCAAAGGCCAAATCAATCACTGAGGCACAATTCAATATGTTCATGGAGTCGGTAAGAGATACAGAGAAAAGATACGATGATGAATACGTCAAGTTCTGGGAAAATGTCTATTACTGTGCAAGTGAACTCGGACTTCGAAGTGTTGAAGTGTGCAAGATAAAAGTTGATCATATCGATTTCTTCGAAAAGACTTTGCTCTTACCAGAACAAAAAAACAAAGAGAAATATGAGAAGATAATTGTTCCAGATTTTATGATTGAAAGATTTAAGGATCATATATTGACTTACAAATCTCAGATTGCACTCGCTGATAATTATCTTTTTTGGCGACAAAAGTATGGTCGACAATCAAGATGTGGAAGAACTCCAACATCAGGAAGATATGCCTCTGGCAGAGAACAGCATATGAGTCCTGGAACAATAAGAACTCACACAATGAGAGCAAGAAAAAAAGCAGGTCTTGATCATAAATATGGCAAAAGCAATTCTGGCCACCAATTATCAGTTCTAAGTTTTCATACATTAAGACATTATTACTTGCAGAAGATCTGCGATAAACGAGGGGTCTTCGCTGCACAAATCTGCGGAAGACACAGAAACTTGAGAAGTACTGAACGATATATTAAGTCGAGCTTACAGGCAAAAAGAGATATTGTCAATGCAGTTTTCAACACGACAGAAGAAAAACACTCAGTAGAGATTGGGGAACTAAAGAATCAAATCTCAGAGCTTACAAAATTAGTGAAAGTAATAGCTACACCGCAATCAGAAGCTTGCACTCCTGCAACACATAAGTTTGCAGAAGAAGAAGCAATCATGATGCTTCAAAATAATCTGTTCAACCAAAAGAGAAGAATAGAGAGGGATTAAAGATGAAAGAATGGAAATGTCCAAAATGCAAGAAGACCGTAACTTGTTTTCCTGGAACAAGTAGGAGAGACAATAAAACAAAGATTTGTTCGGAGTGTTGCACTGATGAAGCGATCTTTGATTTTCAGATAGCAACTGCAAAACAAAGAAAACAAATTTTCCCAGAGAATTTTATTGCTTTGGAGAAAGAATGGCTTAAAGAGGTGCAATAATGTCAGATAAATATGCAATGAAATACCGTAAATCTATCAAGAACTCTGTTACAGATGAAGAATTAACTACCATAATAAATAAAATCTATGAAGATGGATTTCAAGACGGAGCTAATGAAGGATCAAAATCCAAATAGCTTCTTTATTCTTTCCCATAATGAGATCTTAATCTTGTGTTTGCTTGTAACTTTCTGATATGTTTTTTTGGCCATTTAAACCGCCCTCCTTACGTCTTTTTATTTCATTGTCTAGGAAATTACGAAAGGCTATCAAATCCTTCGTATTGTGGTTTATTTTATATTTGAATCCTACCCTGTGCATGTCAATAAGCTCTTTTATAGTTACTATAAGCCCACCTTGTGAAGATACTCTAATGTTCATTTTGATCGCTTCTTGAAATGCATCAGAAAGGTTTGTCTTATTCCTTCTTCCCACATGATATAAAGTTGGCCTAAGATCTTGCTTACTACATACAAGCCCCATATGAGCACTGCATTGACATTCAGCGTCTTAATTAGCAGGATTAAGAGCAGTATTTCTATTATTAGATTCATGTTGCACCTCGGCAGAGTCTTGTTCTTCTTCAAGAGAAATCGCTTTATTCAAATGATCAATCTTTGATTTAAGCTCCCTGTAATTGTCAGAATGAGTGGCCAGTTTATCAGCTATCCTTGTCAAAGAAAGAGTTAATTCTGACTTTATTTCAGCTATCTCTTTTCGAAGTTGAGAGACTTCTTGTTCTACTTGTAAATCCATACAGAATTAATCAGTTTCTTTCTTAATAATATTTTAGCGAGAAATTACATGTAGAATTTATAGTGGTTTTGCAGCTGTTTTCCCTTCTCAAGTTCAGATAATATTTGACCAACTCTTTGGGAGAATTCGAGTGTTATTGGTAAATATGTTGAGAATGCAGTCGTATTCCAATTCAATTTCGTCAGTCCTAAAATCTCATCACCAATTTCATTGATTTCTGAATCACCGATGTGGGTGACATAAAGTGGTTGTGGGATGCTATGACCTGGATAAGTTCTAATTCTTGGTGTGTATCCTGATGAATATAGAATGTAATCTTTTTTGCTTAAAGTAATCAAAGTCCCTCTCAAGACAGGATACGATCCTGCTCTCATAAATCGTATTCCTTTGTTCCTTTTTGATATTGCCACGAAGTCTTTTTTAAGGTTGCCTATTGCTTCTGAGAATCCTTTCTGCTCTGCATCTGAGAATAATGTTTTTTTATGAATGACAACTCGTATAGGATTTCTTAATGCCCTTGTTGTATATCGATTTATTGCGTCAGTAAGTAGATCTTTGGCTTGCTTCTCGGTCAAGTGTGGTTCATGAGTTCTTTCATCAACATAAACTTCTGTTCCTCTTAAAACAAGACCATCGCCTGTATGTGTGAAAACTTGTGCCATTGATGTTTGAATATCTTTATTAAAACTTAATTTATCTTTATAGAATGATATCCCTACATAACAAGTGTCATCTCTAAGCTTTGCAAGTCTCCAAGGTTTTCCATTTGCTTTGTAAAATAAAGCTGTTGAGAAATTCCATGCAAACGATGCTGGCTCTTGTCTTGTATTCTTTTTTGTGACGTCATAATCCAATATGGCATCAGCAGTTGACTCTCTAAGTATTTGAATTGGTCTTGCAGATTTGTGACTCATTAATTTTCCTTTTAATGCATTTCTAAAATCATAACCTCTAACTCTTTCTTTTTTCTCGTCAGAAGCAACTACAAGCCCCCAATCAGTTAAAAATTTCTGATTTTGTTTCTTGAATTCACCCAATTGCTTCTCAAGATCTGTTTGTTTAGGTGTTTTAGCACCCCTTGTCTTTTCTGAAATTCCACAATAATCTTCTATCTCCGCAGGTAATGCACAAATAATCACATCAGGGAGATTATCTTCTTCAAGAATGCTGTTCAATTTACTTATGAATAGTTCAACTGCTTTTCCAATTCGCTCATTGGCATCAGGTATTTTCTTAAGATTCTCTATTTCAGTTAAAGTGATGGTTTGTTGCCAATTGGAATTTAATTCAAGTGAACAGTTAAATTTAGATAAGGAAGAAATACCAGGAAAATCAGGATATAACCAGTGATTTGTTACTTGAGCAGGAATCTTATCCTGAATAGCTGTAAGAAGTTTTTTACTTTTTTCGAGAGTGCTTTTATCGCCGACGATTCCTACTTTGATCTTATCTAAGTTTGGAGTTTCAGAACTATAACGATAAGGACCAAAGTTAGTGAGACCTATTCTCGGGTCTTTTTCTTCCTCATTGCCTCCGAAAACAAGATCTTTCTCTGGAAGCTGGATTAGTTCAAACTTCTTCATCTTCAATTATTTCCCCATCTTCTTCATCATCAATTTCTAATCTGAACTCATTAGATGGGATATCATATAGAATACCCATCTTAGCGTTGAGTTCCGTCGGTGATTTTGATATTGTCAAGTAGTCTTGTATTTTCAAATCATTGCCTTCACCAAGCTGGTGAATCCAGAAAAGTACATTGTTTAAGTAAAGACTGTTGTATTTATTGTATGATAAGCTTGTTATAAGGGTGCCAATTACAGGATCTGTTATTACATCTTTTCCGTTCTCAGATATCACAAATGTCGGCAATATTCTTAGATAAAATCTACCTTCAAAATCAAGAACATCTGCATGAAAAGCAACGTGCCAATAAAGGAATCGCTTGAGTTTAGGAACAAAGAATTTAGCAGCCACAGTCTTTGTCGATGATACATATCTACTTTTCCACTTTTCTTGTCTTTTAGTTTCTTCAGAAGCATAATACAAAATATTCTTCTTATCAAAATACCTAAGATGTTTTTGGATAGCAAAATGATGGAGTTCTTTATTCAGTATTTCTTTGATGATTCTAAATTTATCGTTTTCCTTTAGCCAGTCTTCAATTGGTTGCTTTGTAATGGTCTCAGGCAAAACAAGCTTTCTGTACGGATTGTTTTCATCTAATAAATTCTCAAAAGTGATGACATTTCCTGACCAATACTTGAATTTATAACACCATTCAGGAAATACTTTTTCTTGTTTAAGCAAAGCTTTTACTGAAACACTATCATAATCTTTTGCTTTCCCAGAATAAACAAACTTAGGCATCTGAGTAATTTCAAACATGTTGGAGTAAATAGTTTCATCAACTTCGTCAGGATCTCCACTTAATACCGAAAGTCGATAATTTTCTTTTGTAAGTCTTTTTTCAATAAGAGCCATCTCTGTTTTACTAGGCTTTATGCTCTGTGTTCCTCGTCTATAAAATACTTCATTAGGGTAGAATACATATTTTTCTTTGCCATTTACTTTGTAATCTCCTGTTTTATTTGGAACAAGAATCTTGTGAGATGGAGGGATATAGATTATTGCAAAACGATCTGAGATTGAATTAATCTTTTTCTTGAAGTCATCTTTGGCTTTTGGAAATCTGTTTGTGAAATTTCTATTAAATTCTTTATAATCGAATGCTAATGGTTCAAGTGTATATGAATTAAACTTTGTTTGAAGATTTGCAGGATCTAATTCAAACTCTTGTGGGAGACCAACAGGAACAAACTGATTTTTCTTATGTTCTTCCCATCCAAGAAGAAGCCATCCTCCACCGTAATTAGAGAATGCAAAAATATCTTTAGCTATTTCAGGAAAGGCGGATGACTTACTGATATCAATTGTTTTTTTAAAATCAAGATAAGGACTTTCTTTTGTCGCATTCGTCACAAAGTCAATAACATAATCACTAAGCGGTTCTGTTTCCACTTCGTTAATTATGATTCCTGCTATTGCTTTTTTTGACATATTTAATCCTCATTTTAAAGCATCTAAAACCTTCTGAGCTTTCTTTCTTGAATACTCGCTCTTATCTTTTCTTGCGATGTCTTCAAATAGTGATTTGTATTTGAGAATGAGTTTTTTATCGCCTTTTGCAATCATTCCTATGCCATCTATATATGCGTCTTTAAGCCACTGGGTTTGATCCACACCAAGCATCTTCTCAGCAGACATATCCATTGAGATTGTAACTCCTTTTGCTTTTACTTTTATAGGCTCTCGTTTCGTGACTTCGTGTGGTTTTTTAATGTATTCAATCATGATGGGTACTGCATCCTCAACAAGTTCTGGATTCTTTGCACCTATCGCTCCAAGATTAAATGCTGAAAATCGTCTTCCATTCCATTCAGGATGAGTTCTTAGATTTTTAATTAATATAGGGATCATTGGCTTAACCCAATCTATATTTATGTCTGCAAGTTGCCCAACAATATGATTCTCAGGATTGGTTTCAAGACTACTTTTTATTTTCTTGATGTAATCTTCAATCAAATCATCAACACTGTTCTGATCTTTTTTAGCAATAGTGATTAATAATGATTCTGCAGAGTTAGATATGATGCTCTCTTTTGAATTTAAATAGTTGATTAGGTTAGTTTTTATCTTTGAAATATCAGGAATTTCTTTCTTCTTGCCATAAAAAAGAGATTTGACTTTATTGATTAGAGTAGATGCTTCTGAAAACTCTTTTTCTTTAATTCGAATATTTATCTCTTTGAAGATATTATCCAAGTCGTGAGGATCTACACTTTGAACTTTCTGATTCTTGGATATTTGTTCATTTAGCTTGTTCCATGCATCCAATGGAGAAACTGGCATGTTCTTTTTTGGTTTTGTTCTTTCGTTATTCTCGATAAATAGTTTTTTTGCTTCTTCAGCACTTAATTTTAGAATGAGCACCTCATCTTCAATCATACTTAATATTCCTGGGGCTAAAAATGCCATCTTCGGATCAAATTCTTTTATTCCTATCCTATTCATATCCTCTTGAGAAATACCTTCTCCGACATTATTACATCCATTTATGTCAAGATAACAAATTTCGTAAAGTGTCATTAAAGCTTGCTTGTGATGGCCTTCTCGGATAAGAAGTTTTGTCATATCTAATTTATTGTTTCTATATAATCCCCATTGTCGTTTTGAGGCTAACTCGATAATTCTTTGATTATACACTCTCCATCTGGCGTCGCTTGTTGAAGCTTCTTTTCCGAATTGTTTTGTGAGTTCTTTCTTTGCTTTTTCAAATTCAGGATCTTTAAGGATTTCTTTGTCTTCTGATTCCAGAAAGTGTTGTTGCCATTGTTCTTCAATAAGATCTTTCTCTTTCTCGGTAATAAGAATCTTTTTCCGATCTTGTGGTCGTGTTCTTACATAAATGAATTGCCCACAAAAAGGGCATTTTTTCTTTTTAGAAGGAATTGTTTCAAGTTTCTTTTTGCAAGAAGGGCATGTATCTGTTGTGCCGATTAGTTTATCTTTCGCAGGTGTTTTTAATGCATATTTATCTTCAGCAATTTCAGGTTTCTCTTTTTTGAATAATTTGCTGAAGAAGCCCATTTTATTTCAACCTCTTAACCTCTGCGACTTCCATAGCAGCGACTTGATTTAGTTTGTTCAATGACTTATTCACTTCAGTAACTATCCCGTCATTAGCATTTGATATCTGAGTAATTCCTTTGTTAATAGTGTCACTTTTCTTTTCTATTTCCCCCAGTATGTTTTTTAATGAATGAACTGCATCTTTATAGACTCCAATATTTCCTAATGCGAGACCTTTTGTGTAATTCTCTCCTAAAACACATGCAAACAAGAATACCTTTGTATATCCTGCAACAAATATTCCTGTCTTTACAGAGTCTTTATTGATGTCGGGGAATTGGTCAAATATTGAGTCGGGAACTGCTACAATACATTTGTCTATTGTGTTGTGGTTATTCAAATATTTTTTCGCTTCATTTTTACTCTTTTCAACTATTTTAAGAATATCTTTTTTGAGTTTTACTTGTTCATCAGGATTTTCTGATTGTTCAAATTTTCCATAAAGTTCGTCTAATTCTGGCATCTTTGAATCTATTGGTAAATATTTTCCATTTTTAATATCCCATGCAAATTCAACTGTACTTCCTGAATCTGTTTTAAGTTCTGTAACAACTAATCCTGATGCAATTGATTCTGACAGAATCTGTTTAAGAATTGCTTCTCCGACCTTACCTCTCCTCTTAGTTCCATGAATTGTTCTTGTAAATGTTCCGATATTGTCCTCAACACATTTCATTATCTTTTGCTGTCTTTCATTATCCTCTTTTGCTTTAGTATCAAGAGTCTTCTCAATATTTTGCAATTGTTGAAGAAGCATTTTATCGGCGAGAACATTTTCTTCTTTTTTTACTTCTTCCTTTTTACTTAATTTGATTGCTATGTAAATCAATAGAATCAATATTGCCACACCAATTATCTCAATAAAAGCCATTTTTGTTCACCTCATCGCTTCCAGGCATCACAGAGCAACTTATAGTCGCAATTGTTGCACTCCCATCCTGGAGCAGGAGTGAAATCTTCTTTCATGATGTTCTTGATTGTTTCAAGGATTTGCTCTTTGATCTTGGCTATGTCTTGGTCTTTTGGTTCAATTATGACCTTCTTGTTTGCTCTCAAGAACCATAAGCCAACTTTTTTTGGTCTTTTTCCAAAGAGTTGCTGCACTGCCATGTCATATGTAAGGAGTTGGAAATCCTCTCGTAATGCATTCTCAGATAGAGGTGTTTTAGCTGTCTTATAGTCAAGAATGATATACTCATCGGCATCTTGATCTACCCTATCAATGAATCCTGTTATGCTATATTTATCGAGTTTTATAGTGAACTCTTGTTCTATTCCGACAATCTTTGATTTCATCTTGGCTTGTTCATCAAGGAATATCTTTATGACTTCTTTTGCTTCCTCTTTTGCTTGTTTCTCCTCAAGCTCCGTCTTGTATCCTTCATTTTTCCAATATGCTTCAAGATATTTTAGTGCTAAGTCTAAGTCGACTGACTCTCCTTCTTTGATTTTTTTAGTGAGTTCTTCTATGACTTTGTGAATTGTTCCGCCAAAGTCAAAATATGGTTTTGCAGGTGTTGGTATCCTGTAGACATAATTATATTTGTAAATTCTTGGACATCTTTTGTATGTGTTGAATTGAGATACTGAGAATGTAGGCTCAGCTTCAATTTCTTTCTCAACACATACTGCTCCGTCTTGAATCTGTTTCAGAACATCGTCATAATCAAGTTCTTTGAGATTTTTGATTAAATCAGTTGGATCTTTGCCTTCAACTTTTTCAAGAAGCATTATTTTCGGGATAGCTTTCTCAAACTCAGCTCTATGCAAATCGCAAATAACTTCTCGAATGTATTTCTGTTTTATTTGCTCTTTAATAGAATCTTCTTTTATTGCAATCGGATCTGTTTTTGGCTTGATGAAGTCTATATCGGCATTTTTTGTGTAATTGATTTCATCAAGATACTGACTTGGTTTTGAATCTCTTTTATTATCTCCATATCTTAATGCATAAGTCATGTAAAGCTTTTCTCTTGCTCGTGTTATCGCTACATAGAAAAGCCTTCTTTCTTCTTGAATGTGGAGTTCTTTCTCATCAGTGCCGTCTTTAATTCCATCACTTAATTCTTTTGGAATGTCAAACTTATCTCTCATAAATCTTGTTGGAGTTTTACCATTGACAAGATCAGGGATAAATACTACTGGGAACTCTTTTCCTTTTGCAGTATGAACCGTCATAATTTGAATGGTATTGTTTATTCCCTCAACATCATTTTTAATCTCAAAGTTCGAAGCGTATTCTAGGAACTCAACAAAATCGTGAAGTTCATCTTTCTCGTGCAGATTATAGTAATCAGTTGCAAATTTGTAGAACTGATTTAATAAACCGATATTTTTTGCATTATTCAAACTTACTTCATGTTTGTAGAAATCTATCTCAAATAATATTTTGTAAATTAGCTCTGGAAGATTTAGTCTTGTCTTCTCCTGAACTATTTGATGGATTTTTTCTTTGACATAGTTAAATTTATTCCTATCCACATCTATTTCATCAAGTTTGTCAAATGCTTCATAATAGCATATTTTCTTTACATGTGCGTATTTGCAGAATCTTCCTATTTCAACTGGCCTAATGTTAAATGCGTGCCTGTGAATTATTCTTGCAATTTCCACCTGTGATTCAATCGGATTTGCAGCCATTCTGACATATGCTAAGACATCTTTAATGATTGGCTCTCTGAAGAAATCTGAGTTACCAATGAATTCATAAGGTATCTTGTGTTTATTGAATACATCTATCAATGGTTGTGCATCTTTTTTTCTCCTTGTAAGAACTGCGATATCTTTGTACTGATATTTTTTCAATAAGTTTCCAATTTCGTTGAGGATGTAGTGTGCCTGTTCTTCTTCATTGCTTAGCTCTGCAACAGTTACTTTCTCTCCCCCATCATTTTCTGTGAAAAGTTTTTTTACTACTCTGTCTGGTTTGTTTGCAATGAGTTTATTGGCTACATTGAGAACGCTTTTTGTGCTTCTATAATTCTGCTCTAAAAATATCTCTGTATGTTTAGGATATGTTTTCTTAAACTCAGCAATGTTCGTGAGATACGCTCCTCTAAATCTGTAAATACTCTGATCATCATCTCCCACTATTGTCAAATTTTGATTTTTAGCTGCAACAAGATTGACGATTTGTAATTGAATATAATTCGTGTCTTGGAATTCATCGACAAGAACATACTTGAATCTCTCCTGATACTTTTTGAGAATAAGTGGCTTTGCTTTAAGCAGTTGATAGATTCTCGTCAGCATATCGCCAAAATCGATAAGATTATTTTGAATCTTATAATCTTCATAAATCTTGTAGACTTTGAGTATGTCTTTCAAAGCATTAAGATGCTCTTGATCTTCTTCTCCAAGAGTTTCCTTTGATTTATCTTCTATAAATTTGCTAAGTCTTTCAAGTGTAATATATTCATCTTTGAACTTAGATATTGTTTTTCTTAATTCTTCAACCAATGTGACTGGTTGATATCCGACTTCCAAATGTTCAAGTCCAAATGAATCAATATTTTTGATAAACCACACAAGCTGTGCGGTATCCTCAATAATTTTGATATTTGCATTCATCTTGAGATCAAGAATATTTTCTTCAATAATCTCTTTACAAAATGAATGAAAAGTAGTAATGGCAATGTCCCCATGCGATTTAACAAGTTCATTTACTCTATCGAGCATCTCTGCAGCTGCTTTGTCAGTAAATGTTAATCCAAGAATATGCTCTGGATTAACTCCTTTTTCTATTAGATAAGCTATCTTTCTCGTCAATACTCTTGTCTTTCCACTACCTGCACCTGCGATTATTAAGATAGGTCCGTCAGTTGTTTCCACTGCCTTTTGCTGTGCAGGATTCAAGTCTTTAAGTAGTTCTGATTTTGTCATCTTTCTTTATACCTATCCGAATGCTTTACTAAATGCAAGTATTTTTCTATGTCTGATTTTGAATACATTTTTATGATGAGTTCTTCATAGTCAGGATAATATTCCACATTTTCGTCTGTGATTATTTTTGTCTTGTCAAAATCAGGTATGCTTAAGAAGATATATTTTTGTCTCCAATGCAACACTCCAAAATAGTATTTATGGTTCTTGAATCCTATGAAATGTTTATTGATTTTTTCTTCGTAAGTTGTTAGATTATTCAATTGTCTTCTAAATTCTTGAAGAAGTGCATATGCGTCGCCACCCATTCGAGTTCTGACATAATCTTCAGAGTATTCTTCTTTGTGGTTATTGTGATTTTTCTCTTTATTCTCGGCATATTCATTATATGCTTCCATACCAACTAATTTAATTGGGTCCCACATTCTCAATGCAAATGTGATTATTTTATCTTTTCTTTTATTGATAGAGTTCTCATTCCAAGCACCATCTTCTAAGAAGTCTTCCATCTCATTTTGAGTCATAAACGGAGCTCTTTTGAAATATTTACTATTCTTCTCCTCAATAGGTTTTCGACCTTTGCTTGAATTAGAAGATCTTGGATCAAAAGTCAAGTTTCCTATACAGTGAAGATATGTTTCCTTAAATTCGTCGGTATTGTAATTTGTGAATTTACAGTCTTCGGTAGTAATTATTCTATTTTTTTCTTCTTCAGGATTTTGAGGTGCGACATGTTCAATTGTAAGCTGGAATCTCTGATCCTTTGAGGAATATTCTTCTTCTGACATTGGAGAGTATCCATTTTGTTCTCTCAAGTAATTTTCATATTTCCAGAACAGATATACTCTATCGCTTGGAAAATCATTGTAGAAATCATTTGAATTTAATTTTTCTTTGAATTTAGCTTCGTTGCAGTATTCTAATATTTTCTCCACTAATTGCAGTTTCAATAGTTTGAAATCTCCCTTGAACTCCCTAACGAGAATGTTTATTGCACTGTCTAAGTCGCTGGCTCTTTTTGTCTTCATACCTAAGACTCTGAAGCTAAATATCTCGATAAGTTTGACAATGTCTTCGAAATCTTTTTTTTGTTCGGTTGCATCTGATTGATATGCTTTTATTAATATCGGATAAAATGTGACTCCCAGTCTTTCGAGTAAGAACACCTCTCTTAATGATTTAATTTTTGATTCTTTTTGAATCTCATTTATAGTATAGAATGCTTCTCGTAATTTTGTTGTATAATTTTCTATGTATTTAACAACCTCTGCATCTTTCTTGTCGAGAAGTAATTGATGAATGTGATTTTTGATCATTTGCACATATTCTTGATAGTCTCTTTTGCTTCCCCAGTTTTCATATGAAACAAAATGATACTGTAAAATGTTGTCTTCATTATCAATATCTATCAATTCGATTACGTTGTAGATGTCACTAAATCTTTTATAGATACTTTTGAGAATATCGACTGATTCTTCGCTTGCTAAATAGCATTTATACATTAAGAAGCTTTTAATCTTTTCAAGATTTGTGAGTGGTTTTCCACGATCATTAGTGGTTTCAAATATGAGTGTTGCCTCTGCATTATCCTCAACACTATATGTCAATAGTTTTGTTTTATTTATTTTATCTTTGACTTCTAATAATTGTGGCAAAGTCATTATAGATAATTTTGAATCAAAGTATTCCTTTGCAAAAAGTAATTTCTGCTGTGATGGTCTTGTTATTAATATTTCTGGATTAGGTGTGTCACTTAATATGTATGTTTGAAAGAATTCTGCATCTTCGTCTTGAAGTTTAAGTTTGAATCTATTTTTGTATTTGATATATGTTTCCTCAAGAATCTCAATATCTTGTTCATTTTTCTTTAATAGCGTCAAGAGAACTTTCATAAAGATGACCATAGTAGTCATTCTTTGTTGGCCATCTACAATGTCAATTCCTCTAAAATCTCCTTCGTTTTCTGCTGTTTCCAATAATATAGTTCCTAAGAAATATGTTCGATCTACTTTTTGATTTTTTATGTCTTCTATAAAATCGCTTAGTTGTTTTTCAGTCCATGAATATGCTCTTTGATACATTGGAACTCTGAATATCTTTGTTCCATCGAAAAGATCTTTGAAAAA
>Ga0209726_10000093_pt1 | contig 178112 bp, 184 predicted proteins | sample Subgrocontami54m_FD_187453 | JGI IMG/M metagenome (GOLD analysis project Ga0209726, IMG submission 187453) | Subsurface groundwater microbial communities from S. Glens Falls, New York, USA - GMW46 contaminated, 5.4 m (SPAdes) (version 3) | ecosystem: Environmental > Aquatic > Deep subsurface...
TCTGTGTATCTGAAGGTGAAAGGAAGACAGATTTCACAAACTTACTCATTTTTCGGCCATGATTATCCTGTAACTCAACTTTTTTCTGGGCAACGCCCAGGGAAAAGACCTGAAATCCCCCACTATCGGTCATCGTCGGTCCATCCCAGCCCTGAAACTGAGCAAGTCCTCCCATTTCCTTGATAACCTGTGCTCCCGGGCGAAGATTCAGATGATAGGTATTACTCAACACAATCTGCGAACCGATTTCCTTCAAATCCAAACTGGAAAGTGTCTTCACGCTCGCTTGTGTACCGACAGGATTGAAATTAGGCGTTAAGATTTCTCCGTGTGGCGTCTGGAGTCTTCCCGCTCGAGCCTTACTCTCTGTATCTTTTTGTAATACCGTGAATTGAAACATATGGCAAGTGAGATGAGAGAAGCAAATTACTGTAGGTCGTTTACCGCTTTTTTAAACTGCTCTCCTCGATCTTTATAACTTTTGAACATATCAAAACTTTTACAGGCGGGAGACAATAAAACGACATCACCCTCTACAGCGATTTTTGCCGCAGCAGCTACCACGGTCTGCATATCCTTGGCCCCTTCTAAAAGAATAATTGGTTCCCCGCTCCGAGCTCTCAGTTCTTCACCCTTGGCTATCTCTTGTTTAAGAGTCGGCCATTCTTTCCCGATGCCGATAATTGCTTTGACCTGCAGATCTTCTGAGATTACTTTACCAAGCTCGGTGAAATCACTGCCCTCAGTTACACCACCAAGAATAAGGATCTTTGGATCCTCAAAGGAATGAATCGCTGCTATCGTACTCTCAGGATTCGTCGCAATAGAATCGTCATAGTAGCGAACACCTTGCACCTCTCGTACGAACTCTAGTCTGTGCTCGAGCCCCTCAAAGGTTTTGAGCACTTCGAAGATATCTGATTTCGTTGCGCCAGCGAGTGTCGCTGCCATCGCCGCTGCAGCGGCATTCTCCCAGTTATGTTTTCCGAGAAGGGCAATTTTATCCGTATCGATAATCTTCCACTCCGTACCCTTCATCTGAATCCAGATGGCGTTGTCTTTGATAAAGGTTCCCTGCTCAACGCTCGATCGTTCACGAGTAACATAGTACACCTGCCCATCTGTGTACAGATCTGATTCGTGCGTTGGGAGATAATCACGATTAACGACAGCAAAGTCCTCTTTCGTTTGGAAACGAAGAATATTCCTTTTTGCCTCGACATACTCACTCATGCCGCCATGATAATCGAGATGATCGGGAACGATCATCAGAAGTACCGCAATATGCGGGCTTTTTGTGAGGTCTTCAAGCTGATAACTTGATAACTCAAGAACGACAACCGATGCCTTCGTAAGTTTCTCAAGAAACTGTAATGGTGGCGTCCCGATGTTGCCGCCAAGATACGCATCAAGACCCGAAGCTTTCAGCATTTCATAAATAAGTGTTGCGGTTGTCCCCTTACCTTTTGAGCCGGTCACACCGACAATGCGACAAGGACAGAGGTCAAAGAAAAGTTTTGTCTGCGAGGTGATCTCAACCCCCTTCTCCTTTGCAGCTTGTATCTCAGGCAGGAAACTGGAGATGCCAGGACTACGAACGATCAGATCATATGCAGTAAGATGCGCAAGATATTCTTTGCCAAAAAGAAATGAAGTACCGAGACCTTTTGCTTCTTGAAGTAAGGAAGGGTCAATCTGGTCTTCTGTTTTCTGATCGAGAATCGTTACCACAGCACTTTGTTCTTTTAAGAAAATTGCCGTTGACAAGCCCTCGACGCCAAGACCCAAGATCGCAACTTTTTTGTCTTTATAGTGTGTAGCCATGAATTGTTGACCGTATTATACCAGGAGCGTAGAAAAGAAGGAATAATTATGCCCTTTCTTGGTACCAGGGATGGGACTCGGACCCATAGCCGCCACGTTATGAATGTGGTGCTCCACCATTGAGCTACCCTGGCAAATTTGTTTTTAAGCCTTCTAACCACCCCTTCATCTTCAATAGAATATCTAAGCTATCCTTTACATGGATACGTAAGACTCCATGATACGCATCTGTGTTAAATTGTTTCTTCCAAATAGAATTTTGGTAAAAAGTTTTTGTAAATTGGCTTACTGGTATTCCTGTCAGACTCTCCCAATATTTTTCGATTTCTCTTACTCGGTCTTTATAAGAAATATTAAGAGTAAGTCGAGCGACAATATCCTCTTTTTTTACTCCTAGTTTTTCAAGCCAAGTTAGGTAGAATCTTATCATATGAGGATCAGAATTACAAAAACCCAAGCGGTGTTCATGCTTATTTTTAAAACCCTCACCCCAATAAAGACCAATACCAACTAGAAAGAACTCACGAGCTGATAGTTTACCCACTTCACTTTTTCCCCCACTCATTAGTGAGGTCATTTTCTGAGTCAATCTTTCTTTTCGTAAATTTTGCGCTTTAATCCTTCCCTCTTGAAGCGCCTTATGGGTCCTTAACTTCAATACTGCGATTTGTTCTCGAGTAAGCTTGACCTGAGAAGTCCATAAACGAATCGTCGTTTTAGGTACGCCTGTCTCATTATAGAGTTGATTCAAGCTCCATCCCTCTTGACGAAGTCTCTGCACTTTTTCTTTTAAGAATTTACTATGACGCATATTTGTAGTATGTATTAAAAACTGCGCTTAGTCAATAATAAAATTTTTAATTGAGTCTTCGTGCATAATATTGACTTGCCTCTAGCCTTCTGCTAACATAGGTACTTATACGCGGGGTAGTGTACAGTGCACGTGAGGCTTAATAAAATGGGCCCTTTCAGTGGTAACACTGCAAGAGAACTCAGCTATATCGGTGAACTCCAAACGTAAAGTCGAGGACAACACCGAGGGAACCCTGATTGAATCGGGGACTCCGTAGAGACTACACGCTGAGCATCCTAATCTTCTCATTAACGAATAAGGATGATGATATAGTCCGACACTCTGAGTAATCAGAGCAACAGTTGCATAATCTCACAGGCCAGGCGCAACTCCTGGCCCCGCAACACATAATACGCTATACTAGTACGTAAGTAATGGATAATTCGACAATTATTCTCATTGCCGATTACGGTAGCGGTGATCCCTCTTTCACCGAAGTTACCTTGCAACTCAAAACGCTCATCCCTGGAGCTACGATTTTGCCACAATCGACCCCCCCTTTCTCGACGATCAATACCGGCTTTTGGATTTATCAGTTTGGTATGACACCGAATCTGAAAAACACCTCTATTTACTCAAACACAGCTCCCAGACGTGAAGATAAAGGAGCTCAAGCAAATAACCGAGGAGAAAAACTGATGTACGCAAAGTTAAAAAACGGCTTAGAAGTCATCGCGGTCAATGCTGGCTACTGTTTCTCGTTTATTAAGCCGTTTATTACCGAATTTGCCTTCGTGAATACCGCAAACGAAGGATCACAGTTCCGTTCTCGAGACATTTTCCCCAAAGCAGTCGCCAAGATACTTGAGAAGGACAGCTCTTTTATTGGTGAGATTGCCGATATCAGCCTCATCCCCGACTACCCGAAAGATCACATTGCCCATATTGATGGCTATGGAAACATCAAAACCACGACGAGATTATCAGATCTTTCCTATAACCCTGGGCAAAAACTCATTATTGAGTTGAATGGGAAGAGACAAGAAGGCTACTTTACTGATGGAAGCTTCAATGTCGCCATGGGGCAACTCGCTTTTTCTCCTGGCTCAAGTGGGCATGATGATAAATTTATGGAGATTTTCTACCGTGGTGCAAGCGCATCCTCGCTTTTCGGCGGCCTCAATGTAGAGCAGCCATTTACTACTTCTCCTTTGTAACAGCCCAGAAAAATGCCGTCCACTGCTCAATATTCGACTTATCCTCTTTTTGCATCTGTTTTGCTTTCTCTTTCCCAGCCTGTCCTGACTGCGGGAGGACAACGACTTGCTCTCCTGGTTTGACGTAAAAAAGCTTATTTCTGGCCTCCTGCTCGACAAACTTTGGATCCTGGACTTTCCGCCATTTTTGCTTTAAAAGGTCCTGTTTCCGCTTTTCTAAGGTTAGTTCCTCTTTTGTCTCCACCAGAAGATCCTGCTTCTTCCAGAGGCTATAAATAGACCGAACAAGGTTATTAATGATGATTAATGAGGCTAAAAAAATGACGAGAAAGGCTATTTTCTTCATATTGTCCCGTTTTCTAACTCCTTATTCGTGGTGTCTCAAAGCAAATCTACGCTTGACTATCATGAAAAATACTGATATTATGGGATTTTGAAATCTATGCAACCTATAAAAGTTCGGGATGCCCACGAAAAATTCAAGGAATTCCTCAAGGCAAAAAAGCACTCGAGTGCTACTATTTTAGCATACGGGAAAGACATCGAGCAGTTAGCTTCATTTATTGACGAACTCAAAAGAAACTCCGTACATGAAGTGTCCAAGGATGACCTCCAGGCTTTCTTAGCCAAGATGCAGGCCCAAGGCTACACCCCAAAGTCAATATCACGTAAATTGAACTCAACAAGAACGTTCTATAGGTTTTTGAAGATCAATGAATATATTACTGATGATCCTTCCCTTCTCGTCTCACATCCACGTTACGAACTTGCTCCCCCACGTATCTTAAAACAAACCGAATATCGAGCATTAAGAGATGCCGCACGAAATGATCCACGCATGTATGCAATTATCGAGCTTCTGTTGCAAACAGGAATCAGGATCGGGGAACTGGCGAGCCTAGAAATGAGCGATATCCTCGGAGAGACGCTTCGCATTCGCCCTATGGAAAAACACGAGGAACGGGTTGTTCCGCTGAATCGACCGGCAAAAGATGCTTTACAACGATATCTTGCTATCCGACCAAAGGTAAAAAGTGAGCATATTTTTGTCACAAAATCAGGAAAACCTTTCCTCGTACGCAATATTCGAACTGCAATCGAGCGCTATTTTAGGCTTGCTGGCATTGAGAATGCAAAGGTAAACGATCTTCGCCATACCTTTGTTGCCCATCACTTAAAACACGGTGTCTCACTTGTTTTGCTCTCAAAAATCCTCGGCCACAAGCGAATCTCGACCACAGAACGCTACCTTGAGTACGTCAACGACCGCGCAAAAGACACCACATCCCTCTCAGAACTCTAAATTGCTTCTCGAATAATCCTTTTGTAGTCAATATTTACGGCATGATGAGGCGAACGAAGCTTTCTCCATACGTGTAGCCTTTCTCACGGCCAAATGTCTCTGCGGTGTAGATCACCCTTTTTTTCTTTTCTTCAAAATCTGGGACCTGACTGGCATGGCACTTAATAGCAGCCAGCTTTTTGTCTAAAGTCGATGAGATATCGACAATGTACTCTTTCTTGGCAAAACAGACAAACCACAGCTCAGAAACACGATACTCCTCTAACCCTTCTGCTATGTGTTCAGGAAACGTCAATCGATCCCTTGCAAGGGGAAACACGGCGTCCATCGTCGCCTCGCCAACTGCCCGATGATCCGTGTGATTCACCACGCTGGTATCAGTAAGCGCAAAGCTTCTCTCATAAAGACAAGCTGGATCCATCGTAATCACAATTGAGGGTTTTAGTCGTCTAATGGAGCGTACAATTTCCTCTTTTAAGGTGGTGTCCGAAACGAGTTGGGTATCGGTATGCGTTAAGAAAAAGACATCAGTGAGACCGAGTACTGATCCAGCGGCAATCTGTTCTTCTTTACGAATGTTGGAGAGTTTTTGGTGGGTCATCTCAGGATCTGCGGAGCCTCGAGATCCATCAGTACAGACGAGATAGTAGCCCTCATAGCCTTCTTCTATAAACTTGGCTATGGTGCCTGAAGCCATGAAATCCATGTCATCGGCATGCGCACCGACACCAAGAATGACTTTCTTCTCCTCTGCCATACTAGCCTGAATTATAGCATAGGACTGAGTTTGGTGGGTCTGGATGGGATCAAACCATCGACATCTACTTTATAAGAGTAGCGCTCTATCACTGAGCTACAGACCCTGAAAGTACTCCGATTGTAGCAAAAAAGGAGGAAGAAGTGAAAGCTAAAGTCGCGCACGCTTGGATATTTCAGCTTCGACCATGTTCACATCATGGCCATACTTGAGGCGAGAAAGCTCTTTAATAAGCTCTGAGACGCGCGGGTTCTCTGCTGCTTTTTCAACCGTAATGTCTTTCGTTGTATCCAAAGAGAACGGATTAACTGGTTCTCCTTGGACGAGCGTTTTCATGTAGCAGTTAAATCGATCAACATTAATCAGATCTGACTCGCTAAAGACTGGCTGGAACTCGTGCTGGAGATAGTTCGCATCAGTCACACCGACACGGAATGCAGCAACCGTACCGACGTTTCCAAAGATAGCATTTTTCACTTCCTCTTCCATCTGCCCAATGAACTGATTAGCCACAATGAGGTTCAAGCGGTATTTTCGTGCCTCAGATAAAATCTGCGCGAAATCAGGTGTAGCAAAATTCTGAAACTCGTCCACATAGAGGAAGAAGTCTTTTCGTTTGTCCTGTGGAATATCTTGTCTACTCATAGCTGCAACCAAAATCTTCGGCACGAGGACCAAACCTAAGAAACTCGCATTTTCTTCACCGATTTTTCCTTTGGAAAGATTGACGAGCAAGATTTTCCCTTCATCCATAACCTTTCTGAAATTAAACGCGCTATCTGACTGGCCGATGATGTTTCGAATCATCTTGTTTGTAACGAAGCGACCAAACTTCGAGACGATGTAGTCTAAGACCTCTGACTTATGAAAATCACTCGTCTGTGCAATCTGGTCAGTCCAGTAGCGTTTGACGATAGGATCGAGAATCTTCGGCAGTAACTCCTGCACAAAGGCTGCGTCGGTGAGTACACGAACGACCTCGACAAATGTACTACCCTTTTCATACATAACGGTCAACATCGCATTACGAATCGCGTGTTCAAACCTCGGACCGATGATACCTGTCTTATTTGGATCGAAAAGCTTGTACATAAGCCCGATAATTGAGTTGACGACGAAATGCTTCTGTTCCTCATCCTCGGCATCAAGCATATTAAATCCCATCGGACGAGACGTATCTGAAGGATCAAACAAAATCACATCTTCAGCACGCTGTGGTGGAATGAGCTTTAAGATATCTTCAATTAAGTCGCCATGCGGATCAATTACCGCTAACCCTTCCCCATTTTTAATATCCTGCATAATCATCTGCTTGAGAAACTCTGTTTTTCCGGTACCAGTTTTTCCGATAATATACATATGACGACGTCTATCATCTCGTTCGATATTCACTGTTCGGGAGATACCGCGGAAGACACTTCTTCCCAAAAATAACCCTGTTGTTGGGACGTGTGCAGGAACTGGTGCTCGTTTGGATGAGAGCCAGTGAATACCAGGCGTAGCAACTGACTTATTCGGAAAGTGAAACAGTGTTGCCAGTTCTTCTGATGAAAGAACAGAGACCTGTTTCCACATCGGGAAGTAGCGATAGATAAAGTCTGTTAAAAATGCACCCTTGAGACGAAGCTTATTTTTCTTAAAACTATTCTGTCCCGTATACTGACTCAGCGTATTAACAATGTTCTCAAGATGCGACTTGGCTGCCTCGGCTGAAGAAGATGAGACGACGACACGAACGACCGTCCGAAAGCCAGGTTTACCAATCTTATTCTCTATTCCTTCTAATTCTTTCGCATCTGATGAGTACTTCGCAGTTTCCGGGTTTGCTTCATTTTTCTTTGTTTTGGCGAGAAAATCTCGTCCATCTTTTTTCCATTGTTCTCCCGCAGGGCTGATAATAACTTGAATTGCTGCTCCTTCTCCTGGATTCATCTTTGCCAGAATTGAGGTGACTGAGGAGAGAGGATCGACCGGTAAGTCTTTGAAAATCTTGATTGGCTTATAATCCTCGCTTTTTAATTTTAAGGATGCAAAGGCGACTTTCCCTTCTTCAGAGAAGATATTATATTCAGACCCAATGAGTGACTCTTTTTTCTGTTTTGCCGTCGGATCTGATACCTGTGAGATCTCAGCATCAGGATAGGCACCATTAATCTGTTTCTCGACAAAATCCCGAAGTTTGCTCGATGTACTGACATAAAAACGAATATCTCCAGGCATCCCGACGATCTCAAAGGAAAGATGCGGCGCATTCTTCAAAGAGAATCGCCCTGGTGCTTTACCAATTGAGACAAGGCTTGAGAAAAGCTGCTCCGCTGCGTCGATTTTTATCTCATTGTCACGTGGAAGTGATACCTGAAGGAGCACTCTATTCAGAGACTCTGCTTCACGCCCCCTGTTTCGTATCCAAAGGATAAAAGCGATCCCACCGACAACGCCTAACCCGGCGAGAAATGCTAATACGACAACCGTTACGACTAAACTAATAAAAATAAGTTGTAATGAATCAATCAGTTCCATACTATTTCTTCGTTCCCGCTTGCTGATATGCTTTTTTTAATTCCTCAAGGACCAGTTCCGCTAACCAACGTATCGACTCAGTCACTGGTCTCGTTTTCTTAATCTGCACTATTTCTTCTCCTTTGAGAGGAAACTGTACTGCTCCTGTCGGACTCGTCTGGACTGGTACCGATTCCTTCGCTGGCTCTATACCGACACTTTGTTGTGAAACGCTCAACCTGATATCTTCGGCGTCCGATGATGCTTCGACACCATATTCCTTCAACTCTGGATGAATCGTCGGCTCAGGCTCTGAAGGCATGACGTATTCCTGAACTGGTGCTAACGGCGCGTGAATCAGTTCTTTCCCTGGCCCTGGAACACTAATCGGCGTAGACTGAGCGGGTGGCGTGATCTGCGGTGCTTGTGCAGTTGGCGTAGGTGCATCTGGCACTGCGTCTTGCTGCTCTCCTTGAACTGGCTGTACAGCTGCAACTTCCTTCACCGCTTCCTCTGGCTGAGAAACTGGAGCAGGAACTGGCTGAACAGGGGCAGCAGGCACCGATTGCATCGGAGCAGGTTGCAGCGCAGGTTGCAGCGTCGGTACGACAACAGAATTTGTCGTTTGGGCAGAATCATCCATACTCGTATCTTACCATGATCAGCCTGTAAGCACAAACAATCTAGCCTTTCTTTTTGGGCTCTTGAAAAGGACAATGTTTACACAGGTTCTGACAACAATAGCCTCGTTTGCGAAGAAATTTACCCGTTAAGACCATCAATCCTTGCTCATCAAAGTAGTAATCAATGCCCTCTTGAAAGAGCTGCTTTTTTTTCATCTTATGCTGCTACTTGAACTGGCAGTGGTTGTCCCAGTTTATATCTTTCTCGCCGATCACATGCCTCACAGATTCCACACGGTCCTAAGGAGACATGGGCACCGCACATGACACAGTTTTCTCCTTCTTCAGGTTCTTCGAAGGTATACCCCATGTCGCTTGAGTACTCAAGGATACCGACATCCAAAACACTCCAACGTGATCGTACAAGATCTTGCACAGGGTTTCGTTCGACAAGATCGGTCAGAGACATACCACCAGATGTACCACACCCCGTCGTTGTCTCTCGTACTTCCCGTGTACCGAGCGTCACAAGTTGATCTCTTGTCGGGATAGTTGCCCAGTTTTTATCATAGGCAACAAGCAGGCCACCGCTTTCTTTTGCCTTTCGAAATGTCTGGGCAACCTCATCTGCCCTATTGAGTAGTGCATTATATGCCAGGTTTCTCAGCTGCCGATCGGCTGGATTCTCCGAAACAATTTTTATATAGGCATCGATGTACCCCTTACAAGCAGAGAGGATGTAGGAGAACTCCTCCTCCCCCATAAAATCATAGTCTCGATGAAAGAATGTATGAATTGCTTCAGGTGTGACGTGCGATGAACTCGCCGGATCAAGATAGATAGGATTTCTTTTAAAGTAAATATCGTCAGGCACAAACCCTGAATCTTTTCTTTCGGTAACTGCATACCAAGGGTCGAGAGAAACTACCTTTGCAAATGTTTCTTCAGGTGCAAGAGCAGAGCTATATCGTCGATACTCAACGGTTTTCCCTTTCTTCAGATAGATATCATAAAAATTGTGTTGGTATTCTGATAATTTCTTGCCAGGACGCTTTTTCCCAGGTAAGGAAACCTCCATTATGATCACTTTATCTGGAGTATTCGGATCACAAAGCTTTGTTTGGGTAGCAGCAAACGTCTCTACTTCCGCCAGCTCTCTCTCCTGGTCATCTGGTGTTGAGCCGTTTTTCTTTCGATGCTCCTGCCCGCGTTGAAAAAGCTTCAGAAGAGGTTCCTTCCAGAGTGGTGAGTAGAGTTGCCCATCGCGTATCTCATAGGTCTGTTTGCTCAGCAACACGTGATACCGTTCTCCCATCATTGTCCCCAGATTTTCCTCGGTATAAGAAACAAGCCTTTGCCTCTCTTGCACTTGCACTAAGGGATCAGGAAAAGAGAGCTTGTTAAATGCCGTCCACATCTGGGTATCAAATTCAGGATCATAGGTCATCAGTTCTCGACCGGAAAGTGCCTCAACCTGTACTGTCTGCTCTACTCCCCTTAAGCCTGCTCGTGTATTATTTTCCATAAAAAAACTCCTTGCGCTTCCGAGGAGTTTTTGAAAAACTTCTGCTCGGAAGCCCCGATTGTATCGGGGTTTGGGGATCTGGCTTAGGTCACATCAAGTGACCATTACAGTTACGGCATAGCCGAAGATTCACACTTCGTTCACCCTACACTTTTTTAGACCACGCTATTTCTGGCTGTTTTTCTTGTTGGTTAACAGAGCGTGCCATCGTAAATAAAAGGTCTGAAAGTCGATTGATGTACTTTATCGCTTCTTCATCGAGATGTTCTTCTTGGATAAGCGCTACCATATGTCGTTCTGCTTTGCGGCACAGTGTCCGTGATACATGGAGGAAAGACCCTGCCTTTCCACCGCCAGGAAGAATAAAGTTTTTTAAAGGTGGTAGGCTACTGGTGAGGCTATCGATAAGCTTCTCAAACTGTGTTGTTCGTTTTGGAAGCTGTCCTGGTACTTTTCCTTTCGGATCAGCTAAATACGCACCAAGAGCAAAAAGATCATGCTGTATGGGAATCAGCTCTTCTTGGATGTCTGAGATTTGGAATTTACTCTGTACTATTTCTGCAATAACGACACCAATCATCGAGTTCAGTTCGTCAACGCTCCCATACGCTTTCACCCGAAGGCTGGCTTTTGAGACACGCGTTCCATCGACTAATGAGGTCTGTCCTTTGTCCCCTGTTCGTGTATAGATCTTCATGTATGCTTTGTGGCAGGCTTTGTTAGATGAAAGAAGCGTAGGACGAATGCATATCCTCCAAAGAATAATCCCGTGTAAAAGAGATCTCCTAACAGGGTATTTCTGAAGAAAGGCAACGCGAAGTAGTAGGCTGCCATTTGACCTGCAAAGGTCTTCGGATAAAGGCTATTGGTTAACCAGTAGCCAAAATTCGTTACCAAAAAGAAAAGCACTGAAGAAACGAGCGATGCAGCAATGACCATCCCTACTGACTTATGACGCTTCAACCACATACCGATACCTGCTGTAAGGATGAAGCAGCCATAAACAAAGGGTGTTGACTGAGAAAAGCCAAGAAAAATATCTGAGACAATCATCACAGCCAGAGGGAGTACCAGAGCAAAGCGTCGATCCAGATAGACACCACCAAAAAGCGCCATGGCAGCAATCGGCGCAAAATTAGGCATATGCGGCAAAAGCCGCAAAAAAGCAGCAATGCCGATAATAACTATTGGTAAGAAGATTTTCTGCATATTAATATTTCTCAATTTTCCACTCTATCGTATCTCCGTTTTTCGCTTCATACGCTTCTGGGCCAACCTGTGCCATTTTACCATTCAGATAAAATGCCCAGTACTCATGTTTCTTCTCGTCTGCTTTTCTCCCGTTAATACTCACTACCAAGCCTGAACTATTCTGTTCTACGCCCTTTGCTCGTAGCTGTAGGAGTGACAGAGCATCTTTCCCTGTTTGCCCCTTATAGGAAAAGGAGGCAATGTTTTTCTGAGGAGAAAGCGTTACGACTTGCGTTTTACTGGGCTCATTGTGCTGTCTTGTTGAGAGAAATGATCCCAGTCCTAGGTTGATGATCAAAACAAAAGAAATGACACCAAGCGAGAGAAAAAGGATATGTTGTCTTGCGCGTTTTGCTTTATTTTCCATAAAAAAACTCCTCTTCCCGAGGAGTTTACAGCGTCTCAAAACGCTTTTCTTTCCTGCTCGGGAGTCCGCCCAGTGGCGGATTAACATTGTATAGTTTTCTGACTGTACAGTTACGGCATAGCCACAGAATTTCACTGTGTTTGCCTATACAATGGGTTTACTTAACACTCGCTATAAGCACAGCTATAGCATTTTTTGCAACCTTCTTCGTACGCGAGACTTCCTTCGCCACATTTTGGACAGATATCGAAAAGACTCGTTGTAGATTTCTCCATAGACAGCTGTTGCATAACAACTGGTTCTTCTTTTACTGCTTCCCCGGCTACACCGTTTGCTTTCCCGCTACTTGCCCCGTTGCCGTTTGCATGGCCATTAGTTGTACCATTACCGTTTGTTAAGACTGGTCTATCTTCTACCTGGCCATTCACTCGGAAACTAGCATGTTTAGCGAGTACTTTTGCGACAGCATCTGGTAGTGATCGAACACGATTCTCACCAAAACCGACGCTTCGAGCTCCTCCGATACCGACTAACTCCTCAACAATCTTTCGCATACGCTCTCTGGTTGAGACAGGACTACTGAGTCTCAGAACAAGCGAGATCATTCGCCCTAAGGCATCTGCCATTGCTGCGACATCAGAGCCACTCTTTCCATTCGTAATGAAGACTTCAAAGGGTTCTTTTGCGGCATTGTGGTTAACCGTTACGTAAGTTTTTCCAATTGGACTTTCGGTTGCGTAGGTAACACCCTCAACCATCATTGGTCGTGGTACAACTGGCGTCTGAGGAATAAGCGCGACTTGCTCTTCTTTCTTTCCTTCTTTTTTCTCCGAGACACGCTCAAAAATTGCCTGACGTGATCCATCTCGCATGTAGGTAATGCCTTTGCACCCCTCATCATAGGCCATCATATAGAGCTTCTTCACATCCTCAACCGTATGCGCATTTGGTGCGTTCACTGTCTTTGAGATCGAAGCATCAACATACTTCTGCACTGTTGCTTGCACCCGGACATGATCTTCTGGACTCAGGTCATTTGCTGCGACAAAGTAGTCTGGTCTCGTATCTTCTGGATGTTTTTTTCTCCAGTCGCCATAGAGACTATGATAGACGAGCTGTTTGCCGAGTCGTCCCATGTGGTAGTACTCAAACTCATAGACTGGTTCTATCCCTGAAGAGACACCGGAGAGAAGACTCGTTGTGCCGGTCGGTGCTGCTTGAAGAATCATTGAGTTTCTGACTCCATACTTCTTCATCTTGTCTTTGATTGGTTTTGGTAACTGTTTAATAAAGTAGCCTTGGAGATGTTTCTTGATTTCCATTCGCGGGAAAGCCCCTTTTTCTTTTGAGATATTGACCGATTCATCATAGGCTGCATCTCTGATGGTTTTGTAGATTTTATCAACGACCTTCTCTGCCTCATCAGATCCGTAGCGAAGATGCATCTTAATAAGTGTGTCGCCAAGACCCATGGTACCGAGTCCTATACGGCGCTCCCCTTCAAGCTGCATTTTCTTAATCTCTTCATAGATATACTGATCAGCATCAACGACGTTATCCTGGAAACGAACACCTATTCGTGCATGCTCAGCGAGCGCCTCATAATCAAAGGTTCCCGCTTTATCAACAGCATACCCCTTCACAAAGGCTGCTAAGTTTAGTGAGGCAAGATTACACACACCCCATGCTGGTAATCCTTCCTCACCGCAAGGATTGACACAGTTAATCGTATTCCAGTACCAATTGTTATACCATTTGTTATATCGCTCCATGAAGACTAATCCTGGCTCAGCACTACGCCATGCTCCTTCACAGATCAAATTCCAAAGATGACGTGCTTTAATCGTTTTGAATTTGGTTACTTTCTTCCCTAGTTTCAACCAGTGATCCAAGATACCATCCCATTTTTCGTCGTACTCTGGATCATCAAGATCGGGGAAAACCAGATCCCAATCGAGATCTTTTTTTACTGCGTCCATGAATTTATCTGAGACACAGACAGAGAGATTTGCACCATTGATACGAGCAAGGTCCTGTTTCACGGTAATAAATTCTTCGATGTCTGGATGCCAGTCCCAAAGCATAAGCATGAGTGCTCCACGACGAGATCCCCCCTGCTGGATAATGTCATGTGTTGCCAGTGAGTACATCTCTGCCCAGTTGATAGGTCCTGAGGAAAAACCATTGACTTTCTTTACTCGAGCGCCTCGTGGACGAAGACTGGAGATATTGACGCCGACACCGCCTCCTCGTGCCATAATCTCAATCATGTTTTTAAGATTATCCAGGATGCCATCTCGTGAGTCTTGCGGAGATGGGATAACAAAACAGTTATAGAAGGTTACTTCGTAACCGGTTCCCGCGCCTGCCAGGACGCGACCGCCAGGAACGAGCTTGAAATCTTCCATCGCGTTATAGAAGGTGTCTTCCCATTTCTTCTGCAGATTTGGTTTCTCGACACTCGCTATTGCTTTCGCAACGCGTCGCCACATCGCTGATGGATCTTTTTCGATTGGGTCTCCCTTTTTATCCTTCAGTGAGTAGCGGTCTAAGAAAACTTTATCTCGTATTCCTTGTAATTTTGCGCTCATAATACCTTTCTGTTACTTGGTAAGTTTCCGAACTTCTTTTTGGAAGTCTTCAACTTCAACAAACCTTTTAAAAACACTTGCAAAACGAATGTATGCTACCTTATCAAGCTTTTTTAACCGCACAGCAACGAGTTGCCCGATTCGTTTACTTTCTACTTCAACCGGACCGTTGGAACGAAGCTCTCGCTCGAGTTCCATAACAATACGCTCAATTGCATCAAAAGGAACAGTAGTCTTCTCCGCTGCCTTCAGGATCCCGCCTTTTAATTTATCACGACTGAACTGTTCTCGTTTCCCGTCTTTTTTGATAACAATTAGCGGAGCAATCTCAACTCGTTCATACGTGGTGAATCGTTTTTCGCATCCACTGCACGCTCGTCTTCGTCGTATTGTATCCGCATCTTCGCTATATCGTGTCTCTACAACTTCTGAGTCTTTACTTCCGCAGTATGGACAATGCATACTAGCTTTCTATATTTAGTGCTTAGACCCATGATATGGCACTACATCTATCGTGTCAATAGCAATTTCTATATCAAAAACTCTCAAGTTTTTTGACACGCACGATGTCAAAAAGATGCGTTTATAGGCCTATCTGCTGAATATGTATTGTACCCTAAATGCAGGGAGAATGCTACTTCTTAGCCTCGAGGTTTTTCGCCTTTTTTTGGAGTTTGTGAATATGATCAAGAAGCAACTGCCATTCCTTCTTCTGATCCTTCTTCAGTGATTTCTCTTTATTCTTTACGAGTTCTTCATGTTTGTTTAAAGAAAGGATAAGCTTTTGCTTGATATCATTAATAGCCAGACCTTGCCCTCTTGCCTGCCCTAGCTGGCCGAGTGCTTCTTCGAAATAATTCTGCCCTTTGGAGATTGTTGATTGACCAAGTTTAAATTTATCCTTATCAACTAAGGCAATACCACTTTGTAACCGTTTGTCAGCCTGAAGAATGGAGAACTCAGCTTTTTTCAATGGGTCTGCTATGAGAAAAGCGATAATTTTATCGCGAGACGCTTTCAAAGGATACAGTGGGCTATCAGGAAGTAATCCTGGATAAGGAAGTGTGTACTCAACAGCATCCATAGCTGCAGCCATCGTTCCTTCCTGCATTTCAGCAGCGCGTACCGATGGTGTCAGGAGGAATAAAAACAAGAAAGAGAAAATGGCGTATTTCATCAAGCTCTTCGTATAATACTGCAATCGCTTAAGGAGTTCAAGCCTTATGTCCGATTGCCTCTAAAACCAAACGAACGCTCTCTGTTGCATTATGGGAGTAGGTATTAACGACAAAGTCATAGTACTTTCGGTCCCAGTAAATCCAGTCTTGATCATTCTCCGCATAGAGCCGTCTAAATTTTTCAAGATGCTGTTTCTCCCGCTCTTTCACTTCGTGCTTTGCTTCATCAATCGAAACGCTATCGCGATTTACCAGTCGATCAATTCGGATATCTGTTTTATCATTGCCTTCCTCATCTTCACAGACAACCAAGATTTTAAAAACACCCTCGATCCCCTGAGCGTCAAAGCCTGCAAGGTGGGACTGAATGACATGCTTTGATTCTTCACGAAGCATTTTTTTAATCCGTTCTTCGTAAGAGATATCAAAATGATCTGGCCGATTATTTGACTGGGTAATACTCATGCCGAGTTCATCGTTAATTTTACGGAAAAGCTTCCCGCCATCAAGCATATTCCACCCTAAGGTATCGGCAACGTGTGAAGCGAGTGTCGTCGACCCGCTCCCTATTCGTCCAGAGACAGTGATGTTTCGTATATTTGGTAAATCAACAGCTGTATTCATGCATTAAAAAAACACTGGCAGATACATAACGGGAAATGGCTACGATGCAGTATTCGTCGTCGTACTACTACTTACCATTAGGACTTCTTCGACCAATCTATTCGCATAGCCATACTCATTGTCATACCAGGCAATTACTTTCACCATATTCCCACCGACGACATCGGTTAATGAAAGATCGACAATCGCCGAGTGTGAATCACCAATTATATCACTTGAGACGATCGGATCATTGGTAACAGCAAGGATGTCCTGCCACGCAGGATCTGCTGAGGCTTTTCGAAGCACCTCGTTTACTTCCTCCTTGGTCGTCGCTCTCTTCAAAAGAAAGGTAAAATCCGAAAGCGATCCGACGGGAACAGGAACTCGGAGCGATAGTCCTGAAAATATTCCGGTAAGACTTGGCACTGCTTTTGCAGCAGTAGTCGTCGCACCAGTGGTGGTAGGAACAATATTGAGCCCTGCAGCGCGAGCCCTCCGGTAGTCTTTATGTCCCCCATCGTGAAGCTTCTGATCTGAGGTATACCCATGTATCGTCGTCATCATCGCCTTCTCAATACCAAATGTCTCGTCCATGATCTTGGCAACAGGTGCGATGCAGTTGGTCGTACATGAGGCATTGCTGATCAGCGCTTCACTAGTATAGGTACTGGCATTGACACCGAGGACAAAGGTTGAAATTTCGTCTTTGCCAGGGGCTGAGAGGATTACTCGTTTTGCTCCCGCAGTCAGGTGAGCTTGCAGTTGTTCTTGTTTGGTCAACTTACCCGTGCATTCTAAAACGACATCGACTGTTAAATCTTTCCAAGGAAGTAGCGTTACGTCTTTTTGCGAATATACCGCTGCTGGCTTCCCATCAACAGTAAGCGTGCCTAAAAAGTCTGGCTTTGTTGTATCGGCAGGTGGAGTGCTACTTACCTCATGCGGAAGCATGCCATAAACCGAGTCATACTTCAGTAAAAACATCCATCCTTGCAGATCTGTTGAAGAACCGGCATTGATGGCAACGATCTCTATCTGGTCTGCAAAACGCTCGAGGACGACACGGTGAGCGATTCTCCCTATTCTTCCATAACCATTAATCGCAACCCGAATCATACACAAAGTATATACTTCTTTTTCCCTCGAAACAAGGCTTTAATCGGTAAATTCCTGGGTAAACATCTTCCCGTAGATTCCCCCATCCATCACGCCGATGCCCACATGGCCGAAGTTTTTTGAGAGCATGTTCGCTTTATGCCCTGGACTATTCATCAATCCCTGCATCGCCAATTCAGTACTCGGGGCAAGAGCTAGATTTTCACCTGCATGAACATAGGTAATCCCTGCTTCCTCCATGCGATCAAACGGTGACTGCCCTTCAGGATTGTTGTGTGAGAAATAGCCTCTCTTGAACATATCTGCTGAGTAGTTTCGAGCCAGACTTCGCAGTCTCCCATCCATCTCAAGTGCTGGTAGACCTACTTTCTTTCGCTGCAGATTCAGCATGGAAAGCATCTGTTTTTCTGCCTCCTCATCGACTATTGGATCACTGACCGTGAAATGCAGATTGACGCTCTCATCACTCTTCGGTTCAACCGTTAAGAAGCTAAGCGTGTCATTCAACGCGCCACCGAAAACACCATTGAGCGTTTTCTCGGCCTGTGCGGTGTTGGCGACTAGTCGTGAACCAATCTTGGAGTTGCTGACGAGTTGTTTTAAAAAGGGCGAGGATGGCAGTGAGATAACGACCGTGAGGAGAAAGGACAGAATGATGAATGCTGAGGCAAATCCAGGCAACAAACCTAGGTAATGATCACTTTTTATAAAGAAGCGTCCAACCTTATTGTGCTCTCGAAAGCGTGGAATTTTATTGACTAAACGGCGTAATATGATATTTAAAACAATCTCAAAGATAAACGCGAGCAGAAAAAATCCGATCGCATTGGCAAAACCTTGTGGCATAGAAAACTGCGCGGCGATGAAGCCGCCCACGAAGCTATATCCTTTTAGGCCAATAATAAAGGAGAGGATGAAGCTAATCAGATCGACAAAAGCAGCCAAAAAACCTAGCATGTATCCCTCATACGCGTAGAACGCAAAAACGAGAAGGATAATGATATCAAGTGCCGTCAGCCCGAAGAAGGGCTGTTGAAAAAATTGTGCAATCTGCGAGATATCAAACATGCATGTATTATAAAGGATTGTTTTCTGTCCGACTAGCCAATGAATTCCCATAAAATTTGTCAATTCCTTACAGAAGCTGGTATGATGAAGATAATGAAACGCCTAAAGCGTATTATACAGTGGGGTAAAAAAAAGTCTCGAAAGTTCTGGATTATCTTGATCCCTCTGCTCGTTTTATCAGGCATATTTTATTACTTTATCCTCAAGGACCTTCCCTCTCCAACCAGATTGCAGAGTAATTCGCTACCCCAATCGACCCAGATTTTTGACCGTAATGGAACACAACTCTATACTATTTATTCCCAGAAGAACCAAACCTTTATCCCTTTGAAAAAAATTCCGCGCGTGATGCAGCAAGCGACGATCGCTATTGAAGATAAAGATTTCTACCATCACGGCGCTATCGATATTCGAGGTATTGTTCGTGCCTTCTACTCCATTCTTGTGCGTAAGGAGCTTCAAGGAGGCTCAACCCTGACCCAACAACTCGTCAAAACGAGTCTGCTTACCCCAGAACGAACCGTGCAGAGAAAAATAAAAGAAGTTGTCGAAGCTTTTGCGACAGAAGCACTGTACTCAAAAGACCAGATTCTCGAGATGTATCTGAACCAAATTCCCTATGGAGGGACAGCCTATGGCGTTGAAGCGGCCGCGCAGACATATTTTGGAAAGAAAGCTGAAAAACTAACGCTCTCCGAAGCAGCACTCCTGGCCGGTTTACCCGAGGCTCCAACCATCAACTCACCCTATGGTACTCACCCTGAACGAGCGAAAAGACGACAGGAAGAGATCTTACGAAAGATGCAAGAACAAGGCTACATTACGAAACTACAACGTGATCAAGCGATAAAAGAACCGCTTCAGTACCAAAAATTGACGAATAAAATTGAAGCGCCTCACTTTGTCCTCTATGTTAAAGATCTTCTGGTGAAAAAGTATGGGTTACAAGTAGTCGAGCAAGGAGGGTTACGAGTGATAACCAGCCTTGACCTTCCTACACAGACATTCGTCCAAGATACGGTCGCGAGTGAGGTCGCGAAGTTAACCAACTCCCATGTCTCAAATGGAGCAAGTGTGGTTACCAACCCAGGGACTGGTGAAATCCTGGCTATGGTCGGCAGTACTGATTACTTCAATACTGATAACGACGGGAATGTTAATGTCACGATCGCCCGTCGTCAACCGGGGTCATCGATAAAACCAATTAACTATGCTGTCGGACTCATGAAAGGGTACTCAGCAGCCACGCCGTTTATTGACCAACCCATCTGTTTCCCAAGTCCCGGTCAACCTCCCTACTGCCCGAAAAACTACGACGGGAAGTTTCGAGGCGTCGTGCAGATGCGTTTTGCTCTTGGGAATTCTCTCAATATTCCAGCCGTTGAGATGCTGAAGTTAAATGGCGTTGATGCGATGATCGCCACTGCTTCAGCCATGGGTATCTCAACCTTCACCGATCGAAGTCGCTATGGCCTCTCCCTGACGTTAGGCGGGGGCGAAGTTATGATGACCGATATGGCAACTGCCTTTGGTGTCTTTGCCAACCAAGGATATCGAGTCGATCTCCATCCGCTCTTGAAGGTGACCAATGCGCAAGGAAAAATCCTTGAAGAGTATAAGCCACCTGCGAGTCCTATCTTTGGTAAAAAAGTACTCCCCGCTGGCGTCGCCTTTATTATTTCCCATATTCTCCTTGATAATAACGCTCGGCAAGATGCCTTCGGCTCAAACTCTGAACTTCGGATCGGTAACTTACCAGTATCCGTAAAAACCGGAACCACCAATGACTACCGAGATAACTGGACGATTGGCTACACGAGTAATTACCTCGTCGCGACCTGGGTCGGCAATAACGACAATACCGTCATGACCGGCATCGTCTCAGGCGTCACCGGTGCTGCGCCAATTTGGCATAAAATCATGAGTCATGTGCTTGAGGGAAAGAAAGTCGCCTGGCCACGACAACCGTTTGATGTCATTGGGCGTTCTGTCTGTAACACTTCTGGCCTTCTCCCGGCAGCAGGCGATAACCGCTGTGGTATGCGCTTTGAGTATTTTATGAAAGGGACTGAGCCGAAAAAGTCTGAACAAGCACGCCAAAAAGTCTTGATCGATAAAGGAACCAATGATCTTGCTAAGCCTGGACAGACAGAGAATGTTGAAGAACGAGAGGAGATTATCGTCACCGATCCTTTGAATAATCGCTACTGTCTTTCCTGTCCACGCCCCACGCCAACACCGAAACCTTAGATTCCTCCTTTTCAATAGCTACTTACTTTTAGTATAATCGAGCCGACTTTAGCCCACAGCCCAAAGCTTACTGAACGTGTTCTCTGTCCTATCTAGTCTATGCATGTACTCGTGCAATGTATTTATGTACTAACAGTTCTTCTTCTGGCCGTCTTTGATGCGATCGGCTATCTTTTCGAACGGCTAAAGCAAGCGTCTACCTACCTTTTTGCAGCAGTACGAAAAGGCAAGAAGCATTTCCTAAAGAGCCTCTTAACAATAAAACGACTCCTCTTGCCAAAGAGGCGGAAGCGGAAAAAGCTAGCTCCCCCGAAGATACGGATACAAGAAAAAAAGCAGAAGAGAACCTCGAGCTTCTCCTTTCTCTTTAAGCTGAAGTATTTTTTTATCGGCACCATTTTTTCTCTTCTCTTTATTTTCTTTCCCTTAGTTGCAATACTTTTTTTACAAGATCTCCCAAATCCGAAAGAACTGACCCTTCGACAAATTCCACAAACAACGAAAATCTATGATAAGCATGGAAAGCTTCTTGATCAGATCTATGCCTCACAGAATCGAACGATGATTCATCTCTCAGATATTCCTCCCTCCTTAAAGCATGCAACACTTGCCATTGAAGACAAAAACTTCTACAAGCATCCGGGCTTTGATCTTCCTTCCATTATTCGTGCCTTGAGGGAGAACATCTCAGGACGGAGCTTCCAAGGTGGCTCTACCCTCACTCAACAGCTCATCAAGTCATCAATGCTGACACCAGAGCCGACCATTGTTCGAAAAGGAAAAGAGATTATCCTTGCCTTTTGGGCAGAACGACTCTACACGAAAAATCAGATTCTTGAGATGTACTTCAATCAAGTTCCGTATGGAGGCACTGCCTGGGGAGTCGAAGCAGCATCTGAGGTCTATTTTGCCAAAAAGGTGAACAATCTCACGCTTGGAGAAAGTACCTTTTTAGCTGGTATTACCGCTGCTCCTACGACCTATTCACCCTATGGTCCGAATCCATTTCTCTGGAAAAAACGGCAGAAGGAAGTACTGAATCGTATGGTATCCCTTGGCTACATCGACAAAAAACAGGCACAGGAAGCCTCACAAGAAGAACTTACCTTCCGTCCACAGCGAACAACCTTCTATGCTCCCCATTTTGTCGAGTATGTAAAACAACTCTTAGTTGATAAGTACGGTATCACCATGGTTGAACGCGGCGGGCTTCAGGTGACGACGAGTCTTGACTACTCGTTGCAAGAAACAGCACAAAAAATTGTCGCTGATGAAGTGAATAAAAGTGCGTATCTGAACCTCTCCAATGGTGCAAGCGTGGTCACAAATCCGGGAAATGGCGACATTCTGGCCATGGTCGGTAGCAGAGAGTTTACTGACCCGAATGGCGGTAACGTCAATGTCACGACCTCACTTCGTCAACCAGGGTCATCGATTAAGATCGTCACCTACAGCGCTGCCTTATCGCACGGATTAACAGCGGCAACGATTTTGCAGGACACGCCCATTACCTATAGCATTCCCGGCGGTACTCCGTATGCACCGGTCAATTATGACGGTCGATCCTACGGCTCCATTCCGCTTCGTCTTGCCTTTGCAAACTCTTTGAATATCCCTGCGGTAAAAACCTTAAATCAGATAGGTATCCCGACGATGGTTTCCTTAGCAAAAGACATGGGCATCACAAGCTGGGGTGATCCAGACCAGTACGGTCTCTCAATCACCCTTGGAGCAGCTGAGGTAAAAATGACCGATATGGCCACGGTGTTTGGTACGATCGCAAATGAAGGAAGAAGAGTTAACCTAAATCCCATCTTGAAAGTCACAGATTATAAAGGCAATGTTATCGAGGAAAAGCACCCCCAAGAAGGACGTCGAGTGCTCAGCACAGGCGTTGCTTTTATCATTGCCGATATCCTCTCAGACAACGCAGCTCGCTCCCTCGCCTTTGGACCAAACTCTATTCTGCAGATTCCCAGACACAGAGTATCCGTCAAAACAGGAACAACAGATAACAAGCGAGATAACTGGACGGTAGGATTTACTCCTCAATACCTTGTGGCTGTCTGGGTCGGGAATAATGATAACTCGCCGATGAGTCAGAGCCTTGCCTCAGGTATTACCGGGGCAGCACCGATTTGGCATAGGATTATGACGGAGCTTCTAAAAAACACGCAGGATAAACCGATAAATACCCCCACAGATATTACGAGTAAACCGTGCTTTGGAGGACGAAGAGAATACTTCTTAAAAGGAACCGAGAACTCAGTCAACTGCCAAGGGAATCCCTTCCTGAGAACTACTCCCCGTCGGTAGATGCTAACAGTTTTTGCAGTATCTGAAACTGCGTTTCTGGTTCTCCTTTAACGAAAATGAAGTTCGTTGAGACAAAGTGACTAGCCCCTGCAGAAAAAGCCTGTGTAATCGTTGTGTCATTAATACCGCCATCAACTGCTATAGGAATCTCTGTCTTTTCTACAAGAAAACGTACCTTCTCAAGACACTCCGGCATGAACTGTTGATGAGAAAAACCCGCATTGACGGTCATAACCAGAATGCCATCTAGATCAATCTCGGGAACAGTAATCGCAGCAACTGGTGTTTTCGCGTCAATACCAAGCATCGCTTCACCATAGCGCTGCGCCTTACTGACAAAAGCCTCCTGATCACTCATCTGTTCAACATGACCGATGAAACGACGAAATCCAGCCTCGGCAAAGGCTTGCAGATAGTCTATTGGCTCATGGACCATCATATGCAGCTCGAGAAGAAAGGTGTCTTTATACTTCGCAAATGGTTTTGGATCAAGAAACGATGTGTTTGGGGCAAACTTTCCATCCAGTAAATCGATATGGATTGCTTTGGCAAATGGCCTGGCAAGTTCTAGCCGCTCCTCAATGGAAGCCCATTCCTTTTCAAGGATGCCAGGGAGAATTTCAGGGAAACGACTCGTACTACTCATCTGCAATATGCTGTATCTTTTCTATTCTTCTGCTGTGTCGTTCTTCACCTGAAAATGGTGTCGTCAAAAAAAGAAGCGCTAACGCTTCCATCTGTGCTGGGGAGACAAATGCGCCACCAAAAGAGAGCATATTGGCATCATTGTGTTCACGAGCTAAACGAACATTTTCCGCGTTTACTGCTAATCCACACCGTATCCCTTTTACTTTATTGGCAACAATTAACTCGCCCGTTCCCGACTTACCGAAAACAAATCCAAAACTACCTGGATTTTTTGCGACATTCGTGGCAGCCTTACCACAAAAATCTGGATAGTCGTCATCCTTATCAAATGAAAGGGCTCCGTCGTCAACGACTTCATACCCTTTCTGGGTTAAAAACTGCTTCAGATGTTCTTTCAGCTCAAACCCAGCATGATCTGTTCCCAAATATACTTTCATATGCTTTGTCCTCTCATTATATATGTTCAGGTTTTGGCGCCTTATCCGATTGCATCATGCGTCGTATCTGCTCTTCCGTGATGAGCCCCTCATGGGCACTGGCATTACTAATAACCGATGAGGCACTACACGTTCCCCACACCATTGCATCAGGAAGTGACGCTTTTTTCAAGATGGCAGCCAGAAAACCGCTGACATAGGCATCACCAGCACCGGTTTTCTCAATAACGGTTGTCGGGTAATTGCCAAGTTTTATGCTTTGCCCGCTCTCATCTTGTGCATATGATCCTTCTTTCCCGTCGGTAATAACGACGGTCTGAGGCCCCATCTTCTTCAAAAGCGTTAGCAGCGTTTTCGGATCGGTATCCTTTGTCTCGGCAATCTCTTGTGCTTCTTGTCTGTTCACAAACAGAATCGATGTGTCTTCAAGAATATGGTTAAATGCGGAAACACCCGCGGCAAACTGTGTTGGACCTGGGTTAAAAACCAACTGTGCCTTTGTTTTTTTTGCATGACTCACTGCCCCTGCATAGGCAGCTTCCCAGGCTTGACCTAACGAGCCAAGGTAGACAAAGGTTGTGGTAATCGCGTCCAGAGGAAAGGTATTTTCCCGTTTTACTAAAGAGGTAAAAAGCGTTCGATCGCTTAAAAAGTTAAGACCCACCGTAAATGAGGTCTGCCCTTCTGTTATCTTCAGGTTAGAAAGATCGACGTGTTCTTGTTTTAAGGTATTGAGTATTCTTTGAGCAAATTCGTCGGTTCCGACCTCTGCACACACGGTCGTTTTGAATCCGAACCTACTCAGTCCAATAGCCACCCGACAGGCACCACCACCGATCGAGAACTGACTATGCTTCGTAAGAAGCTTTTCTCCTGCACGAATACGTAACTCGCCATTTTCGAGACGATAGTGTGGGTCCTGTTCCTGTAAGGTAAGGAGCGCATCGACAACGGCATTGCCGACACACAGTACATCAACGGTCATGTGTCTTACTTTCCGATAATAACGAGCGCATCCGCCGACTCGTTTGCGGAAAGATCAGATGAGGACTCCCCAAGGCGATGGCTCCCTGAAAGATCTTTCTTTAAGAGGGGCAGATACTTCGATTTACTACTCTTTACTTTTATTATGACATTTTGATAATCAAATGTGTCAGCATTTCCTGTTGAGACAACGTTGTAGCCTAGGGATTTCAGATCATCTGATATACCACTCGCTGCTCCTTTGACACCGCTTCCATTTTGGACAGCAATAGACAACGCTGCTCTATCAAGTCCTGTTGCTTTATCAACACTGCTTCCCGTGCTACCCGCCGTTGGCTTTGGTGTCACCGTTATCTTAGCAGGAGTCGGTGTTGCTTTTGATGATTTCTCAGGCGTTGGTGTCACGTCAGAGGTTGGTGCTGGTGTTTCACTCGGCTCGATAACGGTCGTTGGTGCTGGAGTAGGTGTCACGTTACCATCATTGCTGTTTCCTAAGAAACGGGAACCGGCAAAAATAGCAATACCAAGAAGGATAAGCACGATCGCAAGATACGTCAAGAGACGTGGACGTTTGGCAGATTTCTGAAATGATTTTCCGACATCGGGGAAGGCTGTATCATCCATATCACGGCAGGATTCTCCATTGAGCAGAGAGCAGTGTACCACACTTTTTCTTACTCGTAAAGGAGAATTTTGCTATAATAAACAGATGCCCAAACGATTCCTCCACGTCTTATGCGGTCTCTTCATCAGTATTCTCTTCCTGTTTGTTTTTGCTCTACCTGCTCCTGCTGATGAGCTTGATGATATCAATAAGCAATTATCTGAGCTCAGCGAAGCCTTGAACAAATCTGTGGCGGCGACGAAACCACTTGAATCACAGTTGCAGAGTTTACAAAAACAAGTCGATCAGATCAAACAACGGGTCGGTACGATTGACGCAGATGTCGCAGTCAAGAAAAAAGAAATCGACGCAAGTTATAAAACACTGGCTAAAAAACAAGAAGTCTTAAATAAAACGGTTCGAGATTACTATATGAAAAGTTACGCCAACTCACCATTCTTAATCTTTCTTTCCTCATCCTCAGCTTCAGACTTAACCCAGACACTCGTCTATCAAAAAATTACCGCGGATAAAGATAAAGCGATCATTACTAATATTGCCCTTTCGATTACTGGTTTAGAGGAGAGAGAACGAGCACTCAAGAGCGAACAAACGCGTCTTCTTGCAGCAAAGACGAGTCTTGACGAACAGAGCGGCAAACTTGATCAAATCGTCAAAGGAGCGAAATCGTACCAACAAGAAGTGTCTGGGAAAATAGCTGCGCTGTCTGCTAAACAGCAAGAGATCTTAAGCGTTCGTTCTGGTAGCTTTACGGCAACAATCGGCGATAGTGATCTGGCTGATGACTATAACGCCTCGATTAAAGGATTCCGAGAAGCAGCTCCTGCTGGATCATTTGCTGCCTTCTCCTTTGGCGCCCATACCCATCGGAAAGGTCTGAGTCAGTATGGTGCACGCGGACGAGCGCAGTCTGGACAAGATGCAAAAACGATCCTGAAAGCCTATTACGGGAAAGAGCCAGTCAGTAAAGATACTGGAGGAACCATTAAGGTTTCAGGCTTTGGAGAGATGGACTTTGAAGGCAAATATCTCCTTGGTATTGCCGAGATGCCATCTTCCTGGCACCCAGAAGCCTTAAAAGCCCAAGCGATTGCAGCAAGAACCTATGCCTATCGTTATAAAGCAGAAGGAAAAGAAATCTGTACGACTGAGGCCTGCCAGGTATATAACGATGGCAAAGCAGCTAACTCTCCTGAGGCATGGAAGCAAGCAGTTGAGGCAACACGGGGACAGGTCTTAGAAGACGTCGTTACCTACTATGCCTCAACCCATGGAGGCTTTGCCTCCCCAATTGGTTGGGATACGACCGATGGCCAAGGCGGAGGAAACTTTATTGATAAAGCGTATGACAAGATTGGCGGCTCTCCGTGGCTTTACAAAGCCTGGTATACAAAAGGCTACAGTTCATCATCAGATAAGTGTGGACGAACTAGTCCCTGGCTTAGTGGTGAAGAAATGGCAGATATTGTCAACGCCGCTATTGCGCTTCGAACTGGGGGTATTGATACCTCACGCATCACCCCTGTTACAACCTCCTGTTGGGGAGGGAATCCGTACAGTATGGACGAACTTCGTAATCTGGTTTCCGGTAACGGCGGCATATCTTCGGCATCAAGTGTTTCTGTCTCGCAAGGCAACGGGACGACAAATAATGTGACGATCAATGGTATTTCGTTTAGTGGCGAAGACTTTAAACGAGCATTTAACCTACGCGCGCCTGGCTATCTCTCGATTCCACAAAATGGCTTTGCCTTCTTCAACATTGAGAAGAAGTAGCCTGCCTTTTTGATCCTGTCCCGTCGTTGTGCTACACTTCAGCTGGTATGCCTAATCCAAAGAACCCGCATCCTTCTTTGACGACATCGGTGAAGCCTGGAAAAATGGGCTTGTTTACCAGTTTCACGATGCAGCCCCAAGGTGTCGAGTTCGAACACCAAGAACCTGGTGAGCAAATCATTCTTCTTCTCAGACGACACGCCATAACCAATGTTCCCTGGATCACGATCACGCTTGTTCTCTTCATTCTTCCCCTCCTTGTTCCAACCATCCTCTCCATTACGAATCAGAACCTCTTCTTCCTAATACCAGACAATTTTCTTTTAATCTATCTTCTTCTCTACTATTTGATCGTTATCGGGTATGCTCTCCTGAGCTTCGTTTTGTGGTTCTATAATCTTGGTCTCGTAACAAACTATCGGGTTATTGATATTGACGCTGTTAACTTCACGAGTAAAAATGTCGCAGCAACAGCAATCCATGATATTGTCGACGTTGAGTATACGCAGCGAGGGTTCCTTCAGAACACCTTTGATTATGGTAACGTGTTTATGCAGACAGCGGGAACAAATGAAAACTTTGAATTTGACCTCGTACCTCAACCAGCAGTCGTAGCAGATATTGTCAGCGACCTTATTCGAGAAAAAGAAAATGGATAATATTTCCCAACTATTACAAGATTTTCAAATAGGCGTCGTGGCAAAAGGTATTACGCTTCTTGTACTCTTTTTATTCATTATCTCGGTGATCATTATCTTCAGCAGCGTCCAGTCATTTAATCGTATTATTTTCATCAAACAGTCTGCTATTACACTCCTGATACAAGGCATCGCTATTGCCTACTTTCTGGCTGCGATTTCACTTTTTATCCTAGCACTTGCTATACTATAAGTAATGCCTGCCCATAGCGTACCTTTTGGAAAAATTGTTTCGACAACTTCGAGCACACGCTGGTCACATACCTACTGTGCAGGGGGTCTCTTTGCGGTTCTTGCGCTCACCGGCCCTGCGGAAAGCGAGATCAGCCAGCACGGCAAAGATATTGTTAACTATCTTGAAGCGGAGTTCTTCACGCTTGAAGAGAAAAATCTTGCCGGTATTAAAGGGGCTATCGTGCAAAGTATCGCCGAACTCCCCAAAGAGATCTCTCTTTCCTTCTCCGTAGCATTTATCAAAGAAACGATTCTCTATATCTTTGTTGTCGGAGGTGGCAGCATCTTTCTGAAAAGAGAACGTACGCTTGGTACCCTCCTGACAAAAACAGCAAGTGATGACGCAATTGAAGACAGAACCGTTACCGCCCTTTCAGGCTACCTTCAAGATCATGATATCCTTGTCATAGAAAGTGGAAGCTGTCAGGAGACCCTTACTCCACAAAAGATAACAACTGCGCTTACCAGCGAAGACGTTGAGCAAGCAGCAGAGACGATGAGCCCACTCGTTACCGATAAAGAAGATGGGGCTGCTGCTGCGCTTTTTGTCCTGCATAAGGCCCCACCAAAAACAGCGGTCGAAGGCATTATTAAACCTGAAGAAGCTGTTCCAACGGCAAAGGAATCCCACCCTCACCATGCGCCGCAGGAAGAGCATCCAGTCATGCATCATGAAACGGCATCCCATCACCCTTCCGCTTCACCTCATGCAGTACCTGAAGATGAGATAGCTGTTCATCCAGAACATGAGCAAATAAAAGTTTCTCCACTTGCCTTCATAACAAATCTGTTACCAAAAAAGCTCCCGTCTCTTCCTGGTTTTCGTCTCTCCCACGGAAAAAAAATCATTTTGAGTGTTGCCGTCATTCTTCTGTTTGTCTTAGGCGGAAGTATTCTTTTCACTATGCAGAATAAGGAGGCAGCCAAGCAACAAGCGCTCTTTAAAAATATCTCAGCGCGTGCACAAAGGGATTATGACGAAGGCATTGGTCTTCAGAGCCTCAATAAAAGTCTCGCCCAAGAAGACTTTCTAAAAGCTAAAAAAACGCTTGAAGAAGGAAAGAAACAGTTTAAACCAGGATCAAAAGAGGAGAAAGGATTAACAACTCTGTTAGAAAAGGTGAACAATGAGCTAGGCGGTGCAACAGGGTCTCAACAAGCTGCATTCGTAAAAGCGAGTGATGACGCCTCCCCTCTTCTGAAAATTGCTAAAGCTGAAGCACCACTGGCGATTACCCGAGATGAAAGTACAGTATTTTATCTCACAAGCGATGGTGTTTTTAAAGTTCCAGATGGTGAAAAAGCAGAACGGGTGATTAAAAATGATGACGACTGGAAAGACGCGGTCGGCATAGGCACGTTCTCAGGAAATATCTATGTACTTGATCGAACCGAAGGGCTTCTGAAATTCGTCAGCACCTCTGATGGTTATGCAAAAACGACCTACTTCAAAGGCGACGAACCTGATCTCAAGACTGCTGTCTCGATGGCAATCGACGGTTCAGTCTGGATCCTTCTGAAAAATGGTACGGTGCTGAAATACACCAAAGGTGTCAAGGATGCATTCTCTCTGAATGTTTCCCAGTCTCCTCTTGCCAATCCGACACGTATCGTTACGGATGCAGATACCGAGAATTTCTATATTCTTGATCCGAAAGGAAAACAAATCGTTCGTTTTGCAAAAAGCGGGACTCTAGATAAAGTCTACGGAGCTACTATCTTGGCAAATGGAAAAGAACTCGACGCGAACGAGTCAGATAATAAACTCTTCGTCCTCTCAGGCGACACAATCTACGAACTTGGACTGTAGCTACTCTTTTCATCCCACGAAAAAACCCGCTTTATTGGCGGGTTTTTCAGTTGTGGAGATGTCCGGGTGTGATCCGGAGTCCGAATATTCCTATTAATAACGTCTACAAGCGTAGTCGATTAATAATTGTCGTATCTGTATGTTCCAATCGACAGGAATACAGATATCTAGGTTTATCAAAAACAAGAGAAGAGAAAACCAGCCTCTTCTCTCTTTTTCTCAACTGTATTGCTGCCTCTATAACCCCGCTGAGAAAAGATCATAGAGACATGGATTTAGAGCTTAAGCAAAAGCGTAAGCTTGGCGTCCAAAGTTCATCCCGAAGGAAGAACCTGTGCTAACGTTTTCGTCGTCAGCTATTATTTTGACCCTGTTTTACGACGGTGAATCAACGTCGGCTTGCAGTTGTTAATGAGCAATAAATCGTCGAATCAAATCATCCCCCTACGCGCTTCGAGTATTCTCGAAATTCGCTAGCGAATGACTTATTCTCGCTGGTTTGCCTTCAGCGCTGCCTCGACTTCTCGGTCTCGTTCGCGGCGCTTGAGGGCTTCTCGTTTGTCAAATTGCTTTTTCGGCTTCGCCAAGGCTAGTTCAGCCTTGATGTAGTGCCTCGTAGTATACAGCGTTAGAGGCACAATTGTCAACTTTTCCCCCTCCATTTTACTCTTCAGAGAGAAGATCTCACGCTTGTGTAAGAGTAACTTTCGTGTTCGTTTTTCATCATACCCATCAGGCCTGGCATATTTGTACGGAAAGACCTTGGCATTGACCAAATAGGCCTCAGTGCCGGTAATACGCACGAAGCTAGCCGTGAGATCGGCATGGCCGAGCCTGACTGCTTTCACCTCAGCGCCAGTGAGGTTAATCCCAGCCTCAAATCGGTCTCTTAGTTCATAGTCATAAAAAGCCCTTTTATTCGTGATTTTCATATGAATCTCCACCCGTATGATACTAAAGGAGGGTCAGCTTGTACAATAGGCAGAAAATCTTATAGTATTGACAGTGGGCATACATATGTTATACTTCCCCGCATACCTATGGCTTTAAGCGAAACACAGCTTATCAGAGGACCTCGTTTTACTCATGAGAGAACCGGCGATGCCCGGGCACTCTTAACAGACGTTGACCAAACACTCCTCCCCAACCAGTCATTCGATGTACCTAGCGCGAGAGTAACAAAAGCTATTCGGAAAGCTGCAGAGATCATGCCTGTCGGGATTGCGACAGCCAGACAGCCTCAAAAAGCAGACTATCTTATTCCCCACCTTGGTCTGACAGGATTAACCATATATAGTAACGGCGCACAGATCTATGACGGAGAAACAGGCCTTATGGTCGTTGAGCGAAGTCTTTCTATTAACACTACTATGGAAATAACCAGAGAACTTCAAGCGCACGGGGTAGATCATTGGATTCAGGATGGTGGCTATGACCATCGATGGGTACCAACTGGACGGGTACCTCGCAGGGATCGACGTTATAGCAAAGGGCTAGGCAAATATAGACGCCCTGCAGACATTCTTGATCCGTCGAAAGGACAAATAGAAATTCCTTCATACATCCCCCAAAAACCGTTTATTATCGTCGCACACGAGGTGTCTGCCGAAACTGCTGCTACTATCAATGACATGACACAAAGCTATGCACATGAGGGTTTTATATCTTTTATCGCCCATGAAAATGCAGTGACTCATTTATTTGATGTCTTTATTACTCATAAAAACACAAACAAAAAAGACGCCATGAATGAAGTTGCGCAGATGCAAAATATTCCCCTTGAAGACACCCTTGCGATGGGTGATGGACCCAATGATACGGTACTGGTAGAAAATGCAGGAATAGGTGTAGCTATGGGAAATGGCGTCGATGCTACCAAAGCAGTTGCTGTGTATATTGCTCCCGACCAAATAGTTGATGGTGCAGCTATCGCAATTGAAGAACTCATCCTCGCCCCTCGTAAGGCAGCATAATCTTACTGGCCATGAGCCAAAGCCAGGCCGAAGACACGCTTCGCTCCATTATGTTTCAAGACAGCTGCCGCTTCCCGAAGTGTCGCCCCCGAGGTCACGATATCATCAACAAGAAAAATCGTTTTCTCTTTAATCAAAGCTTCTGCTTTTTTATCGAGCTGAAAGGCGCCTTTCATATTTCGCTTCTGTTCCTCTCTATCCTTCCCTACTTGGGGTTGGGTATGCTTTATTCTCTTTAACCCATCAACGAAACGTAGTTGCATTCTTTTCGCTATTCCTTTCGCCAGAAGCGCTGATTGGTTATAGCCACGGGATCGGAACTTAGCAGCAGAGAGGGGGATTGGCATGATCAGAGTGTCCTTATCGACATGTCGATAAAATGATTCACTCTGAATAAAACCTTCATAAAAAAGATCTCTGAGCAATCCCTCTACATCAGTTATATGGGGTTGGAATTTGAAGACATACAGAAGCCTTTTGACGACGCCTCTATAGACGAGGCATGAAAATATACCATCAATGGTATATCTCGTTTTACACATCGGATGAGTCATTCCTTGCATCGCAGAACGGTTACAAACGAAGCATAAGAGTGCATCATCGAACTGAATCTTGGCGAAACAGCTCGCACAGACATATGCTCCAAACTTTTTACACTGAATACAGCGCTTGGGGAAGAAGAGATCGAGCAGAAGACCCATGGTTTGAGTGTAGCAGAAGATGCTATAATCTACGGACGTTAACTAGTCACAGGTTGGGAGGGTTGCTAGAGTGGTAATAGAGCGGCTTGCTAAGCCGTGGCGGTGAATAATCGCCCACAGGTTCGAGTCCTGTACCCTCCGCAGTACAGAAAATCTAGTCAATGCATCAAGGAACCTGTACAATACTGTCGTGGAGACACAGTCAAAACGTATTGATCAACTCGATGGTCTTCGTGGCATTGCTATCCTTCTTGTTATCCTTAATCACCTTAGACTCACCCCTCTGTATACTCTTTTACCGGCAACGCTTCAGCCGATACTTGGTTCTTTCTTAAATAGTAGCAAAATCGGCGTCAGTATTCTGTTTCTTTTAACAGGCTTTCTCATGGCGACGATCCATCCCCATGTACGATCAAAACTCGCCTTCTGGCAGAAACGCTATACCAGAATCTTCCCTGCTTTTGTCAGCATGTGTATTGCCCTGACTCTTATTCGTTTTTTCTGGAACTCCCTTACTCCTCTGACAACCACGGCCATCGTCCTAGGCGTCGTTGTATTGGGAGGGCTCCTCTGGAAAATACTGTTGCGTCTGAAAAGCAGAGCCGGTATCGGAAAAAGCCTGTTTTTCCTCTTTTTAGGATTTCAAACCCTCACGATTTTAGGCTACATCTTTGTTCTCTCACGTGTCTCATCGGCAGTTTTTTACCTTGTCTGGCCGAAATGGCTCCAATCACTCGTTTTTCTGGCAGTGAACAGCACCGTTGCCTTACCGTTTGGTAATTACGTCCCACAACTGGACGGAGCCTATTGGAGTATTGCCACCGAAATCTTCTTCTATATTCTCTATCCGCTTCTTTTCCTTCCTATCATAGGATTTATTGTGCAGAGAAAGTCTTTTGTCTTTGGCGCATTGGGCATTCTTTTTTCGATTCCCTTTTTCTATGGTCTTTCGCTCCTTTTTAATTCACTTTTAGGCTTACAGATGATGCAGATCTATTTAGCAATTTACTTTGCTTTCGGCGTCGCGCTTGGGCTGATAAATCAATCCCCTCGAGTACAAGCACTCCATGAAAAAATACAGCGTGTTCCTACATTTCTCCTTATCCCTCTTTGTCTACTTATCATTATTGGGATGCCCTATGCCAGACAAATACTCTCTCTCCAAGCAACGCTGGACACCATGTACTGGGTCGTTCCTATCTCTCTAGTGATGCTCATAACGATCGGAAGACAAAATGGCTGGATACACTTTTTACGTTTTCCACCTCTGATGTGGATCGGTCGATTAAGCTATGCACTCTATCTTACTCACACCATTGCTATCGAGATGTTTGTCCTCAAATCTGGCGATCCGAAGACGATTGAAACGATGGTTCACGTCGGGTTACAAGCTTTAGGTGTCATGACACTTTTGAGTATCGTCCTCCACTACTTCTTAGAAATCCCCTATTTCACCCGTAAGATCGCCTCGAAGGCAAGCACAAAAGTAGCGACTATAGACTGGAACCTGAAAAAGTATAGAAAAACGATTATCATTGGGACCGCTGCTTTTCTCTTTCTCGTCTGGATGGGATACCGAATTCCTGTCACACTGACGAGCAAAGTCGTAAACCACATGGACCGTTCCCTTCCTCCTCTCTCTGTTATTACAACCCAGCCAATAACGCTTGATTTTATCGGCCAACGCCCAAATTTAGGTATGATTCTTTTTCATATAAAACCCCTGACAGACAGTGAGCTCAAAAAACTTAAGGGTAAGCGAGGGGGAGAAACAGAACAAGCCTTAATGGTTGACGTTGTAAATGAAAAAGGAGCAAAGCTGACGACAAACAGATACCCCCTTTACCAGATGTACGATGCGCCATTTCAGCCAGCTGGATTACCGCTTGATGCAGAGTCTGAGGGTAAACCTTTACAAGTAAAACTCTACCTCTCTGGCCCCAGAGTCAGTCAAGTGATTGGCTTTGTGAACACCGATGTAACCTTTCGCAGTGTCTACTTTTACGACAAGAAGACATTACTGACACACCCAGTGCTTCTCATCAGCACGCTCTTTGATAAAGCTATCCAGTCATTTACTGAAAGAGGTGCACTCATCGTCCTCATGTTCTGTGGACCGTTACTCATAGTACTCCTTCTCCCTCTCTTTTTTCGAAAAAAAACAGGCCTCTAAGTCAGCAGAAAGACAGCACCGAGGATCAGGAAAGCAATTCCTGAAATCTTATGGAGCAGTTGTGGGTTAACTGACTTAAGTAACACCTTCCCTGCATAGATTGCCATAATAGAAAGAAGAAAAAGCGCAGCAAGTGTTCCAGCAAGCACCAAAAGCATGGGATATTTCGTTGCAAACAACGCTGCCGCAATCTGTGTTTTATCTCCCCACTCAGAAAGAAAAATAGCCATGAATCCCATGAAGAATGCCTGCTTATGAGACGAAGCTGCTTTCTGCTCTGCATCTTTCTCTCGTAGCGTTTTTATCCCGAAAAGAAAAAAACCCAAAGCAGCGATTATTTTTATGACCTCGCTTGGAATAACCGTGGTGATGAAGGAACCAAAGAGAATCGCCACCCCATCAACGATACAGAATGCCAGAAAACTTCCCAGAAGCATCTGGAGATGATGTTTTGTTTTCACCGATAAGAAAATAAGGCTCAGCTGGCTTTTATCAAGAACTTCAGCTAGGAGAATGGAAACAAACGGGATAAGAAAACCAGACAGCATGGGTCTATTCTATCGTTTTTACGAATCGATAGATAGAGTAAGGAGTGGCGGTGCCTGGTTGACTATCTTAGAACGTATTTTAAAAAATACTAACCAAGAACACTTCCCCAAAAAGTTACAAACCATCCACCTTCAATTGTTGTTACCCATCGACCAAAAGGAAGCCAAGTTACATATATATCAGGTTTTAAATCTAGTTTTTGATGTTGAGTGATAAAGTTAGGATTTTGTAGAACTTTCTTCTTTATCTTTTCAGCTTGGAGCCAAGGAGACCAAGCTAGAATTAAAAGAAACATAGATAGTACTATGATAACTGGTTTTTTCATAAACTTAGTTCTAACTTCGTCGATTGTGCGGAGGGAGGGAGATTCGAACTCCCGGTCACCTTACGGCGACATCCGCTTTCCAGGCGAACGCACTAGGCCACTATGCGATCCCTCCATAGCTCTGATCATTACTGCGGAGGAGGCGAGATTCGAACTCGCGGTCCCTTGCGGGACGGCGGTTTAGTAAACCGCTGCACTCGACCACTATGCGACTCCTCCGAACGGTGTTACTTTTTTATGAGCTTCTGTGCTTCTACCCAGACCTCTTTGTCTGATGGATAGGTCAGACGATCTGCTACTTTTTCTACTGGAAGCCACTCAACAGCCTCCATCTCATCATCATGCTTGGTGATATCTCCTGAGAGATACTCCATGAGGTAGTAGTAGACAGATTTTTTACGCTTTTCCCCACTCATCATATACCAGTAAGTTACCGGAGACAGTGGCGCTACAATCTTCGCAACGACACCAGTTTCTTCCTCTACCTCACGTACTGCCGTCTCTTCTCTGCTCTCTCCTTTAATCTGATCACCTATCAAGCCCTTGGGAAAGACCCATCCATGATGTTGTGAATGCTGGGAGACAAGGACCTCTACTGCTTTCCCCTCTTCGCGTTTCAAGACAATACCACCTGCTGAAAATTCAAAAATCATAATTCCTTTCTCTCATGTACTTTGACGTAACCGAAGTGTACCCCTGGCGGGAATCGAACCCGCATATCAGGATCCGGAATCCTACGGTTTATCCATTAGCCTACAGGGGCAGTAGCGGAGGGTACAGGATTCGAACCTGTGTAGGGATTGCTCCCTCGAGTTTTCGAAACTCGTGCAATTGGCCGCTATGCGAACCCTCCTAGAGACGTGCGTTCCCGAGAGGATTCGAACCTCCGACCTTAACGTCCGCAACGTCACGCTCTATCCAACTGAGCTACGGGAACAGATGGCCATATTGTAGCCGATTGACCTCTTTGAAGCAAATAAAACGAGTCTTTTATGTAGCCTTGTCCAGAGGAAACGTCTTACCTAACCAATCTCCTGCTTTTTCAAGAGAGGTAGGTTTTACATATTCACGATACGGGAGGTATGGAAGAAGGACCGATTTTACATGGTCTTTCGTCATTTCACCAAGAACGATTGTCAACTCTCCGGGGAAATAGCTCTTTGTACGAAGATGCAGCACTTCGCTGCCATGAATCTTCTTAAAGTAAAAGTCGTAAAGCTCCTGCCAGATAAAGAAATGATCCTCTACCATTACCCCTTCTGTGCTTATTTTGTAGTGAAAATTATGAGGCGGCACGGTGTTTAAAGCATAGGTCATAAAAACAACAGCGATCGCAAGAAGCATAAGCATGTACTGGGAGAAAAGGAACAGGATCACCAGAACTGCGAGGAGAATAATAAAAATATTTGCGAAGTATTCTCTGCCCTTTTTCTCAAAAGGTCGTCCAGGAGCTGACCAGGTAAGAAGTGTGTGCACTTCATGCCGCGCACTGGTAAAATTACCGGTTACTTTTGGTGACTCTTGATCTTCTGGGGGCATACTTGTACTGTAACTTATTCCATCGTTTGAGTCAAGAAAATAGTATACTCATCAATACTATTTATCATGCTTCTTTTAAGGAGCTTTGGGTTACCAAAACCAATTACTTGTCGATACGAAAGGATGCTAGCAGGATTACTGAGATAGAGAGATTTTTTTAAACTCGTTGTCGGTTGTAACCTCATAGACACTAATCCATCACGAACAAACTGCATGAATCCTCTATCTATATTCCTGAAATTTAATTGTTTATAGAGACTCGTCCCTTGCCGACTTTTATAAAGTTTAAATGAAATCGACCCCTCCGTATCTATTAATCCTCTTATGCATTTAAAGATAAACTTCTTATCTTTTTTAATCCATAAAGGTATGTATTTTGTATGAGATACAATACCGTTTGCTTTAAGAAAATCTACAACCATTTTAGAGGTTATACGCACGTCTACTGCGTTATCTTTCCGATAGACAAGATTAACATATGCACCTTTAAACAACTCTTCTGCTAGTTTTCTCACATACAGAATGTACTCTTTGTCGTTTCGCGCGTTTAATGTAACTGATACTTGGTATCCCCATGCAGATCCATCACCAAGGCAAATGCCAATAAACTCTGCAAGCTCTTCACTCTTTTTCGGTAATACTACATTATGCTTTCTGTTTAGATTAAATCTATTTGCACATAGGAGAGAGCAAAACTTTCTTTTCGCCTCTCGTTTTTTGAAGTCTTTTTTACAAAAAGTGCAAATCCCTCTCATGTTATTTACTAATCCGCTCTGCAATTAGTATAAAACCTTGAGCTTCAATAAGGCAAGTTTGATATAATTGGCAACACGGAGAGGTGTCCGAGTGGTTTAAGGAGATAGTCTTGAAAACTATTGTAGGCGCAAGCTTACCGCGAGTTCGAATCTCGCCCTCTCCGCACGTAGAAAAAGCCTCCTCCAAACTTGACAACAAACCACTCTTTAGCGCACACTAAAAAGGTATGCGTTTAACTGCCCGCGCTGTTTTGTGTTCGTTTCTTTTCTCAGCAATTCTGTTCCTTGTTAGCTCGGTTATCTTCTCAAGAACCTCCCTTGCCCAAGGAACATACTCTACAACCCCCTCGTACCAGTCTTCAACAGACAGCGTCAACCCGGATGTTATGCAAAATCAACACACAAGAAGTCAGATTCTCCTCATTGAGACGATGAATGCCATTGCTTGTCAGATTGCCGGCATTGACCTGATAGATCCTCAGAGAGGCTGTTTGGGCATTGATCCACAAACACGAAAAATAGGCTACGTAAAGCCTGTGGACGCGGAAGGCCGCCCACTCCTCGGAGGAGCAATCGGCGGCATGACTGGTATGATGGCTGCTCTCTATAATCCTCCAGCTAGCTCGACAAACTACATCTCCTATCTGCAAGGAGAATTCGGTTTAGTGAAGTCTGCCAATGCGCAAGTAAGTACTGGTGAAGGATTCAGTAGGTTTACCAATCTTCTTGATCTTTTTGTCTTCACAAGGAATCTTGCTTACTTACTCCTGCTTATTTTCTTTGTCGTTATCGGGCTTGCTATCATGCTTCGCGTCCATATCGACCCACGAACAGTCATGACCGTTCAGAGTCAAATCCCAAAAATCATTATTGCAATTATTACCATCACCTTTTCCTATGCAATCGTTGGCCTTCTCATAGATACCATGTGGGTCACGACCTATTTTACGATTAATGCGGTCACTAAGGATCGTGATTGTGACAATCCGGGAGGAAAGTCTCTGAACGAAGCAGTAACAAATAGCCTTCTTGATAACCCGATTTCCTTCGTGACGAATATCTTTGGTGATGACACCGGCTGTCTTGGTAGATTTGATGGTATCACTGGTCTCTCAAAAAACGTCTCCACAACATTTGGTGATGCAGTGAGTCGTACCGTTCTTGCGACATTATTCGGCGCCGATGAAAGCCTTCCAGACTGCGGCTGGAAACAGGCTCTCACCCTTTCGTTAGGTGATTGTGTAAAAGTGAGCGGCTTTGGGGTTATGAAGTTTCTTATATCCTTTGCAGCCTTCTTTATTGTTCTCATCGCGCTGTTAATTGCGCTTATGAAAACGTGGTTTATGCTCATAAAAGCCTACATAAAAGTCATCATTAATGTCATTCTCGCACCACTCTGGATCGTCACGGGATTGATGCCGGGAAGTTCTTTAGGTTTTGGTTCCTGGTTTAAAAATACCCTCGCCCACCTCTCTGTCTTTCCAGCAACTGCCTTAATGCTTATTATGGCTCGCGTTCTGGCAACGAATATTCCAGCCAGCAATCCACAAGATACGGTGTTCATTCCACCCCTCCTTGGCAATCCAAATATTCCGGATAATGTGAACTGGCTTCTTGCTGCAGGTTTTATCTTTATGACCCCTGATATGGTAACCGTACTTCGTGACGCGCTGAAGCAACCACCATCTAAGATGGGTGGCAATATTACAAAACGCATCATGAGTGGTGCGGGTGGTGGTGCACTCCAGTCGGCTGGAGGGTTGGGATTGACCTTGAGTGGACTTCGAGGATTACCTATAGTGAGTAATATGTTCAGTAAAGGGGATGTTCCGCATGCGACTGGACCTCTTCCCCATGGGGTCGGTGGTGGCGGAGGCGGCGACGAGCAAAAATAGTTGATAACGACGCTTCTCTATCACGTGATCATTAGTCATCATCAAATGTCTCTTTTGCGATATAGAGAAGTGTTGCTAGCGCAATAAGCTGCAACGGGAAGTTAAGCTTATCTACCGGTACTTCAAGCCAATTTCTCGCTCGAGCCACAGGCAGTAACTCTTTATATTTCGCAGGCGTAATGAGTCCACGTTCTTTCATCAAATCAACAAAAAGGCGTTTCTCAGCAGCTTGCCAGACAGGCATTCTTTTGCCATACCAGCTTTGGATAAACGATGCCAGACCAGCGTACTTTTTAATACCCCCAATGATTGGCAGTACACTCATAAAGTCTGATCCATAGACTTTAAGCATTGCATCTGTCCACTCACCCATCAATTCTTGTGCCAGATCAAGATCGTAGTTTTGCACAGGTTTATAGATTGCCGTAAGCGCTCCAACGACATCTTCTGGTTTTCGAAGATCCTTCAGATGTCCGAGTAACTCATTTTCGGCTATTGATGCTTTGGCATTGTCCATATTGTTGCCAGCACGCATGGTAAAGGCTCCTGTCTGACCAATCGCCGTCATTTTCAGAAGATCCACAGGCGCATCACCAGACCAGAGCACAAAACCATGATAGTTTTCGCGGTACTTAATAAACTCTTCGAAGTACGTTGGCTCTCCCCGTATCGCTCCACCTTCTTCATCCAGTCCTCCGTGATGCTGATCCCAGTCTTCTCTCATCAGCTCGACAAACGTACGAACAGTACCATTCTGGAGTTGGTTGTCGAGATGATTTCTTACCGTTTGACGCTCCAGAAGCAGCGCCTGATAGCTTGCTTGATCATTAGCAAGCCGTTGCGGGCCTCCTGGCCCCGTATAATATTGATCAGCAGGATTTGGCGGCTCGACAAATCCAGTCTGGCTTCTAGGATCAGGGATTCTGTCATTATTTGGTTGCGTCCTATCTAAAACAATGTCTAGGTTGTAATCGACATTTCCCTGCTGATCGATGAAACGAAGATCGTCGAAGCGTACTCCTTGACGAAGCAGTGTATCTCGATTCTCTGTGACTGCATCACGCATATAGCCGAGATCCTCCGTCGTCCGTCTGAGAATATCCTGAAAATTTGCTTCGTTGAAGACGCCATTCGGAGCAATTTCAATTGGAGCTCCTCCGCTCATAGGGACATATTGTAAGGGTCCCATTTGACCATTTTGCTGTAGCCAGTTAGGCGCTGCCCACTCATCCCTCAGGCTTTGCATCACACGACCCTGAATCTTATGTGATTTTAAGAAAATCTTATCCGGCTGGTACTCGATGATCTTTTCAAGAAGCGCCATTGCTGGTACGACTGAATCTCGTGCATTTTGATTCTTCTCAGCATCTCGTGATCCTAGGTAATCAAGCGTTGAACGCATCTTTTCGAAGCGAAGGCCAGTTCCGAGCCACTTCGAGTACTCATTCAGGTTATCCCGCATCTCTTGAATCTGCTCCCTGTTCCCAGGTGTTCCATTGATGTAGATATACATATTCATTGCAGCAATTTCCTCGATATTTGGAGGGGCATGGCTCTCTGGGTCAAGCGTTATATAATCAACGCCTGTTGCGAAGCGGTGAAAAAACTCTTCTCTGGTAGTAGGTCCAGCAGCTCCTATATTGTTTGCCGCTCGAAGCTGCTGAAAGGCTTGAGACTCTGCGTTCTGCGTCCTGTACGTATCAAGCATGAAATCCCATCCTTGGCGCATGAAGTCTCGAGAAATACTCTCATTATTATGAAGTCCTGTCTCCATTCTCCAACTCAACCAGGTATATAAGTCACCACATCGATTCGGATTCTGCTTATTCATCTGGGTAATTTCATGATTTTCAAGAAAATCGACTGCACCATGTTTATATTCATGATGCCTTTGTTTCATCGACTTGACGTGATGCGGTTTTATCCAGAGATCTCCTGGCCCCCAATGGCCTTCTCCTTCTTCGAAGATAAGAGCAGCTGTAGGCTTTGGCCCTGGGACAAAGTATTTTGCCTCCAAATGCGTACGTGGTGAATAAGCGTAGAGAATATCCTGCAAGAAATACTGATTGATCTGTGAAGCTTTTGTCAGACGACTCTCGGCAGCCAGAGAGATGAGACGTTCTGAGGCGATCATCATACCTCGTGAAATTGTCATAATACGACCAAGTTCCCATTCCTGTAACTGAGCACCATTGAGTGTTGATCGCATATTGACAACCTCACCGTTATCAAGCTGCTGGTAAATAAGTCCCCTGTTATAACGATCATTAAAGATACGCTTTGCGCGTTCTTCGACCACTGATTTATCTTGTCGGGTATGTATGGTCACTTTATTTCCCCTCTCTATTCGAGAAGATGAGGAAGTCTTTCCTAACACATCTTCTGCGCTCAAATAACCATTCTTCTCTGCCATCGCCAGACGAAGCTGCTCCTCATAGATATCCATCATCTGACGAACGCCAATGAATCGATGAGCGCGGTCGCCGAGGTCACCACCAAACTGTTTGATAAAGCCGAAGAGCTGCTCTGGTTGAATATCTGTTCTATGGAGAATTGCATTAGCGTTATGCAACGTCTCACGAGCCTGTCTTTCTTTGGAGTACGTTTCATGATCGTTTCGTAATTCAGTCTGTAAAACGGCGAAGATATGCTCTCGCTGTTGGGGAGTTAAAGCATTAGGAGCTGGAGGGGCTCCACCTGGAGGGATTCCCATTTCTGGCATTTGTGCGAAGTCCCCTTGTCGAAGAGCATAATACTCTTGCAGTACCTCGGTTCCATGATCTTGTTCGAGCTTCTGTCGTGTTCCTTGATATATATTCTGGACATAGCTCATAAAATAATGTTCACGCTGCCCTTCAATAAGTGGGTTAAAGGCCCGATCCCAGAACTCATGTGGCTTACTATCCACCCCTTTGTAGAGATCGTTAAAGATTTTATCTCGCGATCTCCGATGCCAGATGATCTTACTGATATTCATTTCTCTTCCTGTTTCATCATCAACAACCCCCTCGATAACCTGTTCCTGCCATCTCTGTTTCGTACGATTTTCCCCTATCTCTTTCCCTTCCTGTCCTTCCAGCGTAGTCGCGATTGAGCGAAGATTTGCAATTGCTTGTATGACTGCACTCGCCTCTGCTTGCCCCGCCCCTGGTACCAGTGCGTTGACCACATGTTGTATTGATGGGTGCTGGTTCAATCGATTTTCTAAGAGTTTTATGGCATTGTTGAAATCTTCACTTTTTACCGGCTGTGCTTTTTCTGGATTTGGTGGCTGACCAGGAAGTGCCTCATCATAGAGATGGTTATCTGGATTTTCTCGCTCTACAAGCTCCAGAAAATTTTGTCTGATATTTTCTAGATTCTCGTCATGGAATTGATTCGGAAAAACATCCCGATACATTTGAAGTTTCTCATCTATAGCCTCTGGGATCGCCCGCTGATGAAGCTGGGTTTCTGCGTTAATTTGTGTTTGATGAAGCGTCGCTTTACCATTTGCAGCTACTGCAGTAGGTTCGACATGCGCCTCCGTTACTGCTTCGGCGATTTGATCATCGTGTCGGAATCTTCGTATTAACTGTTTTATACCATCATCATTTACCTGATCTTCTATATTCTTAAAACCTTCTCGCTCAGCGATGTCGTAGACGAGGCGCACCATATCGCTTTGGATTTTATCGACATCTCGACTGACATCTGCTCCCTCAACAGCTTCCTTTAATGCTTTCAAGGACCACTCATCCATTTTTGCAGCCAAAAATTTTTCTTTTTCTTTGGGATCATCGGGTATATCTTTCCGATCCTTGCCGAAGATTTTCTCGAGGTGTTTTTTTATTTTCTCTTTGAGTTTTGCTTGCTTCACCGCCTCAATCTTTGTCAGATTAACGTGCACATCACCATTTACTTCTGAGACGATTCCGCTTTCGTATTTTGCAGCAGTGGTTCCACCACCCTTTCGAGCAGTGCTGTGTGAACTGACAAGATTTTCAGAAGCACCTTCACCAGACATACTTAAAGCATACGTAAAAGAAGCTGGCGTTGTCAAACGAATCTGCTCTTTGTTTTCCATACGGCGGCAGTATAGAACAGCACCTCAAAAAGCACTTGATAAGGAGATTACAGGAAGCTTACAAGGAGCTTATACGTCTTTCGCTTTGCATGCCTCAGCAATGAAACAATATGCGCAGTTCTATGGGGTAAGCCTGATTCCTCGGCCTTTCACTGTTTCCAGATGTTTGGGATTATTGGGGTCTTCTTCGATCTTTCGGCGAAGACGAAAGACGAGTTGGTCGATCGCTTGATCAGTCACTCCTTCGGTCGTTTTACTCTCCTGCCAGACAACACGAATGATCTCATCACGCTCAATTACTTGTTCTGGATGTTTGAGGAGATACTGGAGCAGCCGATACTCTGCAGCGGTTAATTTTTGCGAGAGCACACTCTCCCCTTTCATAATTTCTCGTGTCTCATCGTTATACGAAAGCTTCTCCAACTCTGTATGTTCTGCTCGGTAACGAACAAAGTCTGTAAACAGCGGAATCGTTATCTCCTTCTCCTGAATGAGACCTATCTGCTCCAGATAGGAAAGAGCACCCTCATCACCCACCCCGATCTCTTTTCCTCCGCTTAATCGTTTGAGTATTGTCTGCTCCTGGGTCGTCAGGGTCTCCCAGATCTCATACGAAACGCTTCGCACAACCTTACTCTTCAGAAAAAATGAGGTTAAATCCTTCTGCTCTGGCATTTCTGCAAAGTATTCCTCAACACAGATCTTTGCCAGCTTACTTAAGCCACGGGTTAAATGGAGAATCTCTTTTTGTACTTCTCCCGGTAGCACCTTTCCAACGAGTTTTTCAATATAGGAAAATCGAAACGTTAGCCCTACTTCATCATACAGCGGCAGGGACACATCATGCCCTGAGACGAGTGGGTAAACATCGGAAAGGAGAGTCGGCTCGACTGATTGATCAAGTGGGCGATTGAGAGAAAAAACGACTGAAAATTTGTGTTTGGCCCGACTGCGAAGTACTGAAAGATTGGCGAAGAACTGTCCGGTCACTTCGGGGAAATACGTCTTGAACCGATCAAAGAGAAAAACGACCGTTAAATCCTTTTCTTCACTCAGATACTCGATCGCTCGTTTCAAACCAGTAAACAAGACCGCATCATCGTGGAGCGAAAATGCTTCTTTAAAAAGACTATCGATCTTCTCAAAGTCTTCTTGCATCTTCCTCTCTCGAAGCGACTCGGAGAGTGCGAGAAAGAGAAATTTCGTCACATCAAAAAGACTGTACTGTCGAATCTCAACAAACTCGACGAGAACGAAATGGAAGGTTGCTTCATCGCTCCCCAAATGTTTCTCGCGAACGGAACGATTATAGACGAGCAGCTCAAAAAGCGTTTCCTTCCCTACCCCAGGAATACCGATCATTTCACAGGCGCCGCCATTTTTAATGTAGGTCAGTATTTTTTCTATTTCCCGAAACCTCGTATCTGCGGGAAAGAGCGCTTCAAATTTCTTCGGATCCATGATGATAGTATAGCCCAAACAGTAATCAGGAGTTCAAGCTACCACAACTTGCAAAAGAATCGACATATGGGATACGATTGATGTATGAAGCGTACCCTGCTCACCTTTTTTGGTGTTGTCTCTCTCTTCTTTATCACACTCCTTCTTGTCTCAGCAAATGAAAGTGGAGTAGGTATTTCCTTGTGGAAAAATGATCCTAGCGGTGGTTACACGCCTTTAGCTGCACCTAATAATACTGCTTTTAACAGAGGAGAAAGCGTACTAGTGGAGATTCACAGAGGGTCAGATCCTATTAAAAATTTCCGCCAGATAGGCATTTTCGCTCCTCAAAAGGATACTCCTGAAAATGCATACCATGTTGTAACGCTTTATAAGGAACAAGATATTTGTGTAATCAATATTCCCGATGATGGGGGGAGAGGAATTTGGAAATTTGGTAAAGAAATTTATGGTGGTGTCTTCACAGGAAGTGAACAACCAGAATTTTGTGAGGGCAGTAATCAGATATTTCTCGATCTCACTCCTGACCAATTCTTTCACTGCGGACCGAATGGCTCTACCTGTACCATTCGAATGTCAAAAGACGGAGTTTCTCTTACAAAGCCTGACGGTTCAGCGCTCAGTAGTAGCGACTTAGAAAATGCGACAACAGCGCAAGCATCGTTTCGCCTCAATGACCTCTCTCAAAATCCTAATGGACTTGCTCCCAATGTCATACTTTCTTCAAATGCAGTTACCAGTGGGGACCAAATAATCGCTACAGTAAGCAGTCTCGATCCAGATCAGGACTACGATGTTCTTGTCTCATTCAAAGATAGCACTGATCCAACCCATAATTTTGGTTCCGGAACCATCCATGCTACGTGTAATAGAGATAAAGCGTTTACAGGAAGTGGGGCTTTCGGTGATGCACTGAAAAAAGCAACGGTAACGGGAGTCACCGGTTGTCTTAATAATGAATATTTTATTTCGATTAGTACGACTAACTATATGTGTGGAGCAGAAACAGGAAACCCACCTTGCGAGATAAGAGTTCAAAAGCACAGTGGAGGAGATATAGGAAAAGCTGAGTTCACAGCTAGTACAAGCAAAGTTGCCTTCCATTCTCCTGCTAACAACAGCAGTGTTAAATGGGGTGCGAAGCAAACGATTCGAATAATTAAAATACCGAAAATGACCTCTGGAAACGCAAAATACACAGTCACAGTAAAGGACAGTCAAAGTAATGAAAAAGGGAAGTACAACTTCGAGATTAAAAACGGTGGAACTACTGCAGCTGGCTGTGAGGTAAAAGGTGTCAGTACTAGTGATACAACGGACAAACTTTTTATCTATTCATCACCTGCTGGTGAACCCAGCTCCTGTTACTTCAATACAAATGCAGGAGCAACAAAGGACACCTTCAGCAACGATGTCGTCCTTAATACGACAAGACTCAGCAAGCCACAAGGTAATACGACCTACACCCTCACACTGTCTGCCGATAACAAGTCAATCTTGCCACAACCTATCACGACACAGTTTACCCTTACCTCTGCTTCCGATATTATCATGAAGCCAGAATCAGAATATACAGGAGATGCGATAGACTCAGCTAACTACGCATATGAGTTTTTTGAAGGTAGCAAAGTCAAAATCTCAGTAAGGGGATGCCCTGTGGGAACGAAAGTAGATGCGTACTGGTGGAGAGGCGAAGACGATGTTAAGACGGCAAAAGGAATCTCAAAAAATCTCCCAAGTAGCAATTCCGACGCTACAGATGAAGCCGACGATTCAAAAAAAGATCTTGTCGTAGGAGCAGATGGCATCGCTCCTTTCCCAAGCCTTCATGATTTCGGCAATTCAGGGAAAAATGAACCCTACCTCATGAGAGCGTGGTGTAAGGCTGACAGTAAATCCGGTGTCGCTGCAGAAGTGAATTTCCGCGTCTGGGGAGAAGGAGAGGAGTTTATCACCGTACCGGTAGTTATTAGGGCGAGTGAACCATTCGACATGACTGTCGGTGGCTTAGAAAACGGAGAGTGTTACTATATCCTCTTGCAAAACACCGATACGCATGAACCGGTTACTGGAGCTGGAGGGAGCATTGAAACATGCAGTGACGATGCTGAAGGAAAGATAGATCCGCCGAAACATGATAAAATCTTTGCCAAATCAAATAAGTGGGCGCCATCAGCTTCTGTTTCTGTTCCCAGCGGTCTTCAGTCTGGGAACTATCGGGCTACTCTGTATATTCCAAATAACCGTGAGGGTGGGGTTGGTCTCTGGGATAACTGTAACACCTACCAAAATGACGAATGTGACGATCATAAAGCCGAAAGAGATTTCTGCGTCGACGTCTGCAGAAATGATGGTCAAGCATTTCCTCCTGGTAAAGCTCCTTGTTTAATCGGACGAGATATCGATGACAAACTCATCGATGCGAGACCTCCAACAGATATTGATAACGATGGTGTCTACAAAGACGCTGTCCAAGGGACAAGAGATCAGATTATCACCTGCACGGTCGTTCCGACCGCATTTGGGAATATCGACACCTCGCCTCAGGGTATTGTCAAATCCCTTCTCCAGATTCTTCTCAGTGCCGCTGGCGGTATCGCTCTGATTCTTATCCTTATCGCCGCCTACAAAATCATGACTTCTCGGGGTAACCCTGAACAGATCCAAGATGGAAAAGAGCAGATTACCTCTGCTATCGTCGGCCTCCTCTTTATTATTTTCTCAGTCGTTATCTTACAAACAATCGGCGTCGACCTTCTCCGTATACCAGGATTTAAACCTTAAGCAGTCGCCTAGTGAACAAATGTAAAACGAACTCCCGATGAGATATACTATGAGAACAGGTTACCAACAGCGATGAAAAACCTACTTTCCTTAACGCTTCCTGGCATGGAAGGTACACCAATAGAAATCCCAGAAGGAGTTCCTGTTGGAGGACTCAGTACCGCCAATGATATTTTTGCAACAGGTGTCCAGACAGCGTTTGTCATAGCGATTATCCTTGCGCTCTTCCTTATGGTCTGGTCTGGCATACAATGGATGACCTCAAGTGGTGAAAAAGAAAAAATAGCAGCAGCGCGAAAACGAATCACCTTCACGCTTATTGGCTTACTTGTTATGGTTCTCTCCGTTTTCTTTGTGAATATTATCCTCATGTTCTTCGATATGCAGTACTTCGGACAAAGCAATCAATCACGAAGCAGACAGCTACAGATAAGAGCTTGCGAAGCGAAAGGGAAAATAGGAGAGATCGGTCATCGAGGAGCAGTAACATGCGTCAATAAACCAACATCCACCCCTGTCCCTCCTTTTTGCACCAAATTTAAAACACCCGCAGAATGTGACAGGAATGGCTGCTTGTTTAGTGGATCATGTAAGCCCTACCCTGATACAAGACGATAACAACACAAACTTCATCTTGACAAAAATTTCTGAGAGGTCTTCAATAAAAGAGGTATGAAAAAAATAATCGCGGGGATACTCTGCATCGCTTCCCTACTTTTCCTTGCTCCTTCTGCATTTGCAATAACCGGTACGGCGTGGAGTCCTTGTGCAGGAGACAATGCAAATATCGTCGGCAACATCATCTGTAAGATTAACGTTGAGAATCCAGGAGGCGTGATCGGTGCCATCATCTCCTTCGTTCTCTTCCTCGCTGTCTTCATTGCCTTCGTCTTCCTCGTCATCGGTGGCCTCAAATGGATTACCTCCGGTGGAGACAAATCAGCAGTTGAGTCAGCTCGCAATACCATCATCGCTGCTATCATCGGTTTAGTCATCGCTTTCCTCGCCTACCTCATCATCAACATCGTCTTAGGCCTCCTCGGCCTAAGCTTTAGTACCCTCGTATTACCACAGTTACCTAGCTAATACTCTGTAATGGATCAATGATATAGACTCCCCAAAAGATTCTTTGTTGTATTTTAGCTAGACGATATCCTGTCGTTACTACACGTTTCTTCATAAAAGAGACTCCTTCTTATCGAGAGTAGCTAGTCCAAAAATAGTTCCTTTACGGTATTTCGTCCGTAGGCAGAATTCCCTCTTGACAGGTGAGAAAAGCTCTGTCTATGATAGGTATAGATATGAAAAAGATACTTGGCGTGTTATCAGGGATCGTCTTCACTTTTATCTTTGCTACAACCACCTTTGCAGCTGCAACTGATGTAGGTGCATTTCAACCTTGCCCAGATGGTGTAAACACACAAAGTAATATCATTTGTAAAATTAATGCTGAGAATCCAGGAGGCGTGATCGGTGCCATCATCTCCTTCGTTCTCTTCCTCGCTGTCTTCATTGCCTTCGTCTTCCTCGTCATCGGTGGCCTCAAATGGATTACCTCCGGTGGAGACAAATCAGCAGTTGAGTCAGCTCGCAATACCATCATCGCTGCTATCATCGGTTTAGTCATCGCTTTCCTCGCCTACCTCATCATCAACATCGTCTTAGGCCTCCTCGGCCTAAGCTTTAGTACCCTCGTATTACCAAAACTGCCGGGTGCATAGATTCATTCCTACATTTCCTCTTGGGTAACTACTGATTTTCTTTTATGATATTATTTGTTACGATTAAGCTATGGATTGGTCAACAATATCAGGTTGCTTATTTACATCGGGTAAAGATAAAGTCGCTACACTCTACTGTGTTCCAGCACTCGTCGCAAATTTTGTGTTCAGCGCTGTATTACTCGCTGCAGGTGTCGTGGTAATCTTTATCATTATCGGGGGATATAAATATATGACCTCAGGAGGCGACCCGAAGCAGCTGGAGGGAGCTCGAAAAACGATCACTTATGCTATTATTGGCATGCTTATCGTCTTCTTCTCATTATTTTTTCTCAATATTCTCAAACAAGTACTGGGCATTGAATGTCTGAATTTTTTCAACCTCTATGCTGCTTGTATCAAGCTCTAGTTTTTCTTCCCCTGGATCAGCTCTTCAAGTTTCCCTCTCGCTTGTGAGATATCAGCATCATTTATTCCCTTCGCAGCATTCTCTTGCATGTCTTTGAGCGTCTGTTCCTCAACTGCCCTAAAAAAATCCGGATTGACCTCTCGTTTATTGCTTTCCAGATCGATGCGCGCGAGTGCGAGATTTTTCTCTAGGAGCAACTGATACAATGCATCGTACATATCCCACAGTAACTCGACAAGTACGGATTTCTCAGCTTCAGGCATCGTATCGTATCCATCAAAAAGCTTTTTCTTCAGCGCTTCGCTGACGGGGAGTATTTTAATAATTTCTTTTGTTGTCATATCTATGCTGCAGTCGCTATTGTCTCATCAAATAGCTGTTCTATAATCTCGGAAGGTGCCCTCCGTAACTCGGTTATATTTATATTCGTGCCTATTTCACGATCCATTCGCGCAAGGACCACATTCACAAATCGGGCTTTTTGAGCATCGCTCGCTGTTGGACGAGGCTCGGGGACACCAAACCCTAAGTGCCTATTCATCAGTTCGGCATATTTTGCAGGTGGCATCGCTTCATATATCTCTTCAAATCGCTTGCCCCGCGACTTAACAAGTCTATTGTTCTCAACCACCCCTGTTTGATACTTAAACCAATCTTGCATCGCTTTGAGATACCCCATAGGCACTTTTGCCGCCCGTTCTTCAGGCGAAAGACGAAGGCCCACTGGACCGGTTACCACATCCGATGCTGTACGATCAGTATACTCTCCTTTATTAAGGATCATATTCGCTGCCGACTCCTTCATCACATCTTTTCTTGCCGAGATCTCCAAGATAGCCTTCGCTCGAACAGGCTCTGATGTCGCGTTGAGAACAACAATTTGATCTGCTAAATCCGCAGCTTTCCCTCCGAACTGCTCGTTCATCCATGTATGTGCCTCAGCTGCGAGTTTCAGTCGCTCTTTGGCGGCTTCTTGCGCATTTGTAATTTTTAGTTCCTCAGCAGGGTTAAGAGCATGGCCTAAGTGGGTAGGCTTTGCCATCTCGGCACTGAGTTCTGCCTTAGACATGCCAAGAAGCTCTCCATCAGTTAATCGCCACACTCCAGCTATATCTGTCAAATCAATGCGATCAGCTACTTCAGCAATATGGGTCGTAGCATATGTTCCCATGGTGTCATTCAATTTTGCTTGGGCCATAGCACGCATGACTTGATGACGACGACCTTCTGTACCGTTTAGCTCTTTTGCCCATCCTAATGGTGTTCCAGAAGCTTTAGTCGCCTCATAGACACTATTAATCGTCTCCATGATCTCATCGACGGTCTTTCCACTTCTGAGGAGTGCTTCATCAACAACAAGCGGTGGAGTAGTACGTATTGCGGTGGTCTTTGTCCACGCATCCACCATGTCTGTATTTGCCTGATCATATGCTTTTGCCTTCTCTCCCCCGGGCTTTAGTCCTTCTTGAGCTTTTTGTATTGCAGTCTGTGCTTCAGTTAACTTTGTTATCCTTGCTGTTTGTTCAGTGATTGCTGTTTCTAAGGGAACGAAATGTGCAGCCTTATACGCATCTTCTGCAGCTGACTTTTCGATTGCTCGACGAGATTTATAGGCAGGATCCCGCAGTCCAATACCCAATGCTGCCATTGTTGCCGTCACCTCTGCCTCAACATCAACAGGCATGCTTTTCTGCACCGCAAGCAGTTGCCCTTTTAAAGAAGAAACAAGATATGCCCCAGTTCCTTTTGCACGGCCCTCCAGATGTTTCCGGCTTGTCTCAAGCTCTGTTTCAATGTCAGTGAGGCTTCCACTAGCAACGCCATTCTCAGCAGCTTTTTTCCGTGCTTCTGCAACAGCATCTGCTTGCTTTTTCACGTCTATAAAACGCTGCTGTATACCGCCTTCCTTGGTAACCCGTTGCTGATCGCCCTCAATAGCAGTCTTTTTCGCTTCTAGTGCACCTGTTTTTGCCAGTTTTTGAGCAGCCTCACCGTTTGCGATAGCCGTCACTGCATCAAGCTTTTCCTTCATTTGTTTTACATCAGGAGACATGCTCAAGTTATCCAGATACCCTTCCATCATCTCGCTTAGTCCCGCTTCTCTTGCCTTCATCCAGTTCTCAACATTCGCTGTATCGCTTAGGGTAAGACCTCCTCCAGGATTAAGCGGATTAAAATCAGGATCGTTAAAACGCTGGAAAATACTGTCATACATCCGTAGACCATCGAGTGGTCGATGCTTTTTCATAAGCCACTCCTCTGCCGAAGCATCGAGGTATCGATCTTTGACACCGAGCCCGTCTTTCAGGAAGAATCTCCGTGTTCGACGAAGCGATTTCTGTTCTGCATCAAGCTTTTCAGCTGAAGTACTTGAGGTACGATTTCTCCCAGGAATCAGTGAGACGTCAGCACTCCCATGAGCCACCTGAAAATCATCAACATCAACACCAGTCATCACTTTGAGATACTTTGACTCGAGAGCATCGCCTTTTATTGCCTCAAACTTTCTTGCTCGTAAACGATCGAGCTTTTCACCAAAACCAAGATGGGTTAGTGCTTGTATGTCAGCTACCGTAGCCTTTCCACCAGGCATATGCAGCGGATCTCGTATTGAGTCTCTTTTTGCCTGCACCATGACACCATGGGCCATATCCCGCAGGGCAATCTGATGATCAAGAAGGAGTGTTGTTATCTCCCATCCACGAGGTTGCGCAAGAAACTTTTCCAGATTATTTTCATTCATCTGACCCCCTTCGCCCTTCATTGCATCGAAAAGGAGACGATCATACTTGTGTCGGGGATCACTTAACACCTCTGGAGCATCTGTGTTTAACTGGGCAAGATTTTCGTAGTGATTACGAAGAAAAATACGATACTGTCTTTCCGTCGCTTCAGGAATAACCACCTTATCTGAGACTTCTTTAAAGCCTACTTTCTCACTCCAGCGGAGTATACGACCACGCTCCTGAATGCCACTGCCACTGTCCTTGAAAAACTTCGCGCGATCAAATGTTTTTCCCGGATTTTCTGCCGGTTTTGCATTGTTTTTTGCCGCTCCTTTTTTCTCTGCTCCGCCCTGAGCAGCATGCAGCTGCCTTCCTCTCACAACTTCGAAGCTCATATAATATCATCGTAGTTGATTGATGTACTATTTTCAACTATGATGAGTCTATGCCGGTAGATATCTTAAGTGCAACTCCAAGAGGAGCAGCCGAATTTCGCATGCGCAGATTGAATACCCGTACGAGAGCTAGTGCTCCTCGAAGAGGCGGCACTGCTCCCGCTCCTGATGCCACTCCTTCAGACCCGGGAGCTCCTCCACCAGTTGATGCAAGCGCAGCGGCACCACCACCGCCTCCTCGAAAAGAAAGCACAGCTGAAGTAGAAGTCTCAGAAGCACGGAAACAACAACTTGATTGGGAAGTAAAAGAAGTTGGTACTGCGGGTATAAATCGGTATGCTCAAGAAGCCAATACCGCTTTTAACGAAGCAAAAAAAACGTTTAAGGGAAAAGATGCAACAGCAAGAGAAGCAGAAGCCATCGATTGGGAAAAACAGAACAGAGGAGCAAGCGCGCTCAAGCATCATGATGCCGTTGATACAATAGATCAAGCTGACATTCAGAAAGCTGGTGGTGCGTACAAGCTTGATCGCATAGGACGAAATATCGCTCTCTCACACAATGGGATCGACGGGAACGTTACAGCAATTACGGTTGCCAATGGAGACAAGCTTACCTGTACCATTGTTGATAGTACTGGAACCCCTCATGTCGTAGCTGATGTCCCCCGCGAATCCGTTCAGAATGCAATTCTTGCTGCTGAACAAGAGCATATTACTGATTACGTCTTCGGCAATGAAGCAAAAGGAATCCCTGCTCAGTCAGAAAACGCAGCGCTTCGTACCGTGATGGAAAAGCGTCTGAAGGGTGAGGACATCGGTGAAGTAACTGAACAGAATGTTGGCGAGTGGGATAGTACTATTGTCGAAGCAGCGAAAGCATGTGGTCAAGGATGGAGAACGACAGATACCGCCCAAGCATATATTGATCGCGTAGCACCTGACTATAGTGATTTCTACCCACAAACAATAGCTCAAGCAGGTGAAAAGGCAGCGAAAATGGCAAAACGAGCAGAACTTATCGCTCTTCTGGAAGGACGAAATATCTTAGCTTTTGACCAATACACCCAACTCCTCAAAGTCGATGCACGAACAACTATTGCGGATATTGAAAACCAGATTAGACTTCAGGAACAAGCAAAAGCAAAAGCAAAAGGAGATGAGATCAGCGATATCCGCGATGAAGTGATGCAACTTGAGATTCATAAACAGTTACTTGAAGATATTGTTAGCCCAGATCCTGAAACACAAAGGAGCCTCCAAAAATCATTTGGCGCACTTGCGAATGGCACTGTCTCCCCTGAACAAATGGCTGCTGCAGAACAAGCAATGAGGGCAGGTCGCCCTGATCAAGCCATCGGAGCGATGGATGGGAAACTATTAGCGGAAGCTACCAAAGACTGGCAAGGAGCAAAGACAAAAGAAGAACGTATTGCTTTTAGTAAAAAATGGGGGAAACGTGGCGGTATGACGATGATAGCTCTTATCATGGGTCTTGGTATGGTCATAAAAGCTGGCGACGAATAACCTCGAATTTTCACGGATCAGGCTGCAGTTACACCCTCTTTTGACCCACTTTGATAATCTTGCATCGTAATTTTTCACGTTATACACTACTTTCATCCAGACCTATATAGTTAGGAGCTAATGCAGTTATGGAAAATCATCCTATCCCCCAAGATGTTACGGGATTTCAGTTCCGATTGATCGGATCTCTAACCGTTAAGCAGTTTGCCTATATTGCAACCGGCGGTATTTTGGCTGTTATCTTTTATAACCTCCCAATCCCCTTTCTCGTAAGGATCCCTTTTATTCTCATTCCACCTGGAATTGGTCTTGCATTAGCCTTTATTCCTATTGAAGGACGACCCATGGATACGATGATTATGCATTTCTTAAAAGACCTGACGGAACCGAATCAGTATCTCTACCAAAAAATGGGCGGGAAACTTCCTATCTCAGCAATAAATATCCACCATGCCCCCACCTTCATACCTCACGAGACAAGAGAGAAAGGCTCACCTGCTCAGAAGAAGGAACGAAGTCATGAAAAAGAAAAAAAATTAAAAGCCTTTTTAGGAAGTCTGCACGCACAGGTTCGAACGAAGCTTGACGAGAAAGAAGGAAACTACCTTGCCTCACTCTTCACCACACAATCGCTTGCAGTACCTGGGGGCCCAACAATCATCTCTATTGAACCAGTGCATAAAGAGAAACGCCATGAAGAAGTACTTCCTCAGCAGGCGCCAAAAAACGTTTCTCAGTCCCCTCAAGAAAAAGAAGAGGCGTTGGTAAAAGAGGCATTACTGCTGAAAGCTGAGCTTGATCAAGCCCGTTCGCAAGAAACAAAACAGAGAACGCCAGAAGAGACAAAAGCTGCTCATGAATCCGTCGTCTCTATAGAACAGCAGTTACAAGCGACTCTTTCACAAAAAGACAGACTTGAACAAGAACTCATCGCGCTTCGAAAACAGCTTACCACCAAAACACAAAATACCGTAGCACCTGCTGTCGGACAAGCGATCAAGCAAAGTACGCTCGTCCACACGGTGCCGAAAACTATGGCAAAAACGATCGGGTTCCCCAATGTTCCCGATGTACCCAATCTTCTTGTCGGTATTATTAAAGATTCGCGAGGAAACGTCCTGCCAAACATTCTCGTTGAGGTAAAAGATAAGGACGGCAACCCTGTTCGAGCTTTCAAGACAAACCTCTTAGGGCACTTCGGTTCAGCGACCCAGCTCACGAATGGCATCTATATTATTGAGTTTGAAGATCCTAAAAAGCAGCATCAATTTGATGTGATCGAGTTACAAGTTACTGGACAGATTATTCTCCCTCTTGAGATCATCTCCCAGGACGCCCGAGAACAACTACGAAAGGAGTTATTCAACTAAAACGCCATGAGTACGAAACAACCCGTAAAAAAATCCATGCCAAAGATTAAATCAAGTACCCAGAAGTTTACTGAAATTATCGATATTATCGATAATATCGTGTTACTCCAGAGCGGAGGCGCATGTCTTATCGTCGAACTCACAGCGAGTAACTTTTCCCTCCTTTCTCAAGCAGAACAGCAAGGAAAACTCTTCTCCTATGCATCGCTTCTCAACTCGGTGACCTTCCCTATCCAGATTCTCATTCGTAATAAGCGCATGGATGTCACGTCATACCTGACAGAACTCGAGGAGCAAGAACGAAAAACCCAGAACCAACTGTTGGCAAAGCATATTAACCTCTACCGAGAGTTTGTTCACCAGATGGTAAAAGTAAATGTTGTGCTGAATAAACAGTTTTATTTGGTGCTCTCCTACTCAAGTCTGGAGGATGGTGTGACGGGAGCTGCCCAAACAGTAAATAAAGGAGTTTCCCAGATAGATTCTTTGTACGAATCGGCGAGAAAGTCGCTTGCGTCAAAAGCCGATTCCCTCCTGCCCCAACTGAGAAAAATTGCTGTATCTGCCAAGGTATTAAATAAAGAAGAGCTCGTCAAGCTCTTTTATGATATCTATAACCAAGACATCATCGAAGTCACCCAAGCAGAAGCGGATATAAAAACACCATTTATTAAGACAGTGAAGCAAGGATAAGGAAGGGAACGAGCGCTATGAGCATCTTAAAAAAGAAGACCAAGCCACAAGAAAAAGATCCAAAAGCTGCTGTCAAGCAGGGGGTACATCCAGCAATACAGAACTTGGAGAACGGCATGGTCTCAATCGTTGATATTATCTCTCCCTCATCAATTGAAGTCGATTTTCGCTCGATTCGAGTCGGAGAGATGTACTATACAACACTTTTTATCGTTGGTTACCCCCGATTTGTCTCTCCAAACTGGCTTGAGCCTTTGATTGATTATGATCATACCCTGGATATTGCGATGTATTGTTACCCGGCATCCTCCTCCGATGTGCTTGAAGATCTCAGACGGAAAATTGCTGAGATGGAAGCAACTATTGATTCTGAAGAGCAACAGGGACGCGCTGTCGATCCGAAGGTAACCGCTGCGCTTGAAGACGCACTCTCTCTCCAAGAAGAACTCGCAAAAGGTGTCGAACGCTTCTTTCAGTTTAGTTTCTATATAACCCTTTCCTCTGATAATCAGACCGAGTTGTATGAGGCATCCAAGCGCTTAAAAACCACCCTTGCCTCACTCCTCTTGACTGCGAAGTTTTCAACGCTTCAGATGGAAGAAGGCTTTAAATCAACCCTGCCTATGGGACAAGACAGACTCTACATAACACGGAATATGGATACGACGTCTCTGGCATCAACGTTTCCCTTTACGTCTGCAGTTCTGACCCAGAACCGTGGCGTCATGTACGGTATGAATCCACAAAACGGATCACTGATCATCTTTGATCGCTTCTCGCTGGAGAATGCAAACGAGGTAGTCCTTGGGAAATCCGGAGCCGGAAAATCATATCTCATAAAACTTGAAATTATGCGTCAGTTTATGCTCGGGACCGAAGTCATCGTCGTTGACCCTGAAGGAGAGTATGAAACGCTCGCCAATACGCTTGGTGGTGAGGTGGTTTCCTTCACCCCCTCTTCTCCGATTAAGATTAATCCCTTTGATCTCTCACAACTCTACGAAGAAGGCGAAAATGAACTTGGCCTGAAAATTCTCTCGCTGCATGGACTCTTAAAACTCATCATGGGAGAGCTTGATGCAGCCCATGACGCGGCGCTTGATAAAGCCCTCGTTTCTACCTATCAACAGAAAGGCATTACGCCAGATCCGACAACGCAACAAAAAGATCCCCCCCTCATGGAAGATCTCTATAAGACGTTACTGGGAATGGAAGACCCAGCAGCAAAAGAAATGGCGCTTCGTCTTGAAAAGTTTATCCAAGGATCTGCTGCCGGTATCTTTAATCAATCATCAAACTTTGATATCAAAAACCCTTTAACGATTTTTTCCATTAAGCACCTTGAAGAGGAACTTCGTCCGATAGCCATGCACATTATCCTTGATTTTGTCTGGACGAAAGTGAAAAAAACATTGAAAAGACGCATTCTTGTCTTAGACGAAGCCTGGTACATGATGAAATACGAAGATTCAGCTTCCTTCGTCTACTCAATTGCCAAACGAGCACGAAAATACTATCTCGGGCTCACGACAGCGACCCAAGACGTGGAGGATTTCTTGAGAACCGATTACGGCAAGGCAGTCCTTACGAACTCAAGTATCCAAATGCTTCTGAAACAAGGAACCGCAGAGGTAGATATCATCTCCAATACTTTTTATCTCTCAGAAGGAGAAAAACAGCTCCTGACCTCAGCTGGTATCGGGGAAGGACTCTTTTTTGCTGGACAAAATCACGTCGCGATGAAAGCACTTGCCGCACCATTTGAGCATGAGCTCATCACCTCAAACCCAGAAGAACTCTTAAAAAGACAAGAACAACTAGCACTTCAGAAAGCAATGCCTGTTGAAAAACCTACGGAGGCACAGCCCTTGAGCACACCAGCGCCGGCGTCTTTAAAGCCTGAGGAACCAGTGAATACACCATCTTCCTCGTTTGAAAGTATTCTCTCATCGATTCAGGAATCAGCGAAAGAAGACCTACAAAAAGTACAGGGACCAGTCCCACCAAGCGGACCACAAACGGCACCAGCCCCACAACCTGCAGAAGTGAAACAAACGGACACCCCTCCCGTAGCTGACCCTACGCAATTACCAAAATAAGCGACACGCACCGAACACTTCTTCTCTTCTCCTGTTGAACAAATAGTGTTCTCTAGCCTCAGATATGCTACGATGATACTATGCCCGATGATCCGAATATTGCTGCGGCAACGCTCTTAGATATCTTACGAGCCCACCCGCACCTTCGTGAACGAGTCGCTGATGCGGCAACCCCTGAAGGTCTTGCATCTCTCAAACAAGCCTTCCCGGATATCACTCCTGCTGGCTGGACGAAACTCCAACAACAAGCAACACTCCTTACTCCTCCAAGAACGGGAGAAGACGCTGGAAGAGACCTCCTTACTCCAGAGGAAAAAAAGCATGGCGTCCATGGTGGTCATCGGCTCAGAGGAACAGAAGGCTCTACCCAAGGCGTAAAGCTAGACGAAGCTGAGGAGCATGCGCTAAAAAATACCGTTACCGACTGGAACACCCAGCATCGAAACGATCCAGCAGCGAGAGTGACTGGGCCACTTTTTTCCCGAGGCGCTGACGGAAAAATGATTCTGAGTGATGAAGTTGTCCAAAAAATCCCTCACATCCAGGACCACCTAGGAAATGTTATTACGACCGCCTACGGTCCATCACCAACGCCATATAGGTCACCAAAAGACGTCTTAGAAGAGTTTCAGAAATCTGTCGAGAGAGATGCGCAACTTGAGGTAGGAAGAGCGAGAGAAGCACTGCAGGCTGCCCAGGGGCCAGGAACAGAGTTAAGTGCAGCAGAGGTTGAACGCATCCAAGAAGCGACAACGAAGCGTCGCTACGATGAGGCCGTTAATCGAGACCCAGAACAAGCTTCCTACTTTGCAAAAAGGCGATGGAAAGGACTTCGTGGCCCGCGCGACGGCCAGATGCAAGAGGCGCTCTCTCGAAGAAAGCAGTATATTCATTCGTTATATAAAACCCCACATGAAGACCCATATGTGAGCAATTTCCAACGTTACGTTACGCAGCAAACAGATAAAGCGGTTGGTGAACGGATTTCCCAGATGCAAGCGCGCGATCGAGCCAATGGCGTCAGTCGCTTCCCCAACTGGTATGAAGGCCAGGTGAATCGAGGAGAACTTGAAAAATCTATCGCAAATGAAGAATTTGCCAGACTGTATAAGCTCAACCCCCAAAAGCTTGAGGTCTATGCGACAAGGGATCCAAATCTTAAGCAACTGTTGGATTCGTATGAAAAAAGCCAACAAGTCGCTCCTGAAGAAGTCGCCAGACAGCGAATACAAGCCAGACAGGACAATGAGAAGTATCAACGAGAAGTACGTCGTCGTAACCCTCAGATGGATCCTCGTATTACCCAGGCCGAACAACGAATTACTACACTCACCGATGCTGAGTATAAGAGACAGGCCCGTATCACAAGCGATGCAAATGCGAGGAATAGACGCGTGCATTGGAAAGTCGATCAGATAACACCACCTGATCGGGCAGCCATCCTAAAACAGGTACGAGACCAGGAGTACTATCGTCTTTTCGGACAGAACCCTACTCTATCGAAAAAATTTGCCAGGCAAGATGCTGCATACCGAAAAACGCTTCGAGAATGGCGGGCACAACAAGAGCTACTTCGGAAGGAACGATTAGAAGCATATAAGTATACGAAAAAACGAGGCCTTCTTCGACGTCTCTGGCACAAAATACGCCCGTATAAGCCCCGCTACGTAACGCTCCCTGATGGGACTGTTGTTGATAGCAAAGCACGTCGTTGGTCTTGGAAACGACTTCGCCTTGGCCAGAGGATTGAGGATCGACTCAACCCATTGCGTAATCGATACGATAACGCCCGTGACTGGATCAGTAGACAAAACGAACGATTTAACCCCTATCTCATCCTGAAAAGGAAATTATTCGCCTACAAAGAACGTCTCAAAGCAAAGCTGAAAAAAGCCTTCTATAAAACCCGCATCGGCAAACTTTATAAACGATACCTTAGGCGTCGCTATATCATGGGGCAGTATGTTGAGAAATTAAAAGAACGATTTAGCCTAAAACGTCGGTTTAAACGCTGGTTTGCAAAGACAAGACTAGGAAAAGGTCTTAAGAAATTTTGGGATCGCTACAGTCCGAAAGCCCTTCTGAAACGACTCGGGAAATTTGTCGCGAAGGCAATGATGCGAATGATCAAAATGATGGCAAAAGCGGCCGCCAAACTTGCAGTTCGTATGATTGCAGCGCTTGCAGGCCCCATCGGTATGGCCATCGCTTCCGTAGCCATGAAAGTCTTAGGAAAAGTCTTAGGCGCTGCAAAAAAGATACTTGGGGCAATCATGCATGGTAAGATCGGGCAACTTGCGAAAGAGGCGGTAGCAAAATTAGCCACACTTCTTGTTAATGCCTTACCGTTTGCGCACGCAGCCCGCATTGTCGTAGGGGTTATCATCGTGATCATCGTCTTAATCCTCTTTATCATGGCAGATGGCTCCTTGCTGGAAGGTGATGATAAGATCACGGTTAAGCTCACAAAAACAGGGCCAGCAACTGTCGTCAACCCTGACCCTGCAGATAACAACGAGACTGGTGGAAGCGGATCCTTACCCTCAGATATTAAGTACGCTCTGAATGTCAGCTATACCGGAAGTCCTGGGATGATCACCGTAGTTGACCAGCTTCCCCCTGAAGTAGATTTTGTGACTGCAGGAGGCCCGGGGAATCCCATCTACAATAAAGATGCCCATACGGTTACCTGGACGATTCCTCTTTCTTCAGGTACAGCTTCTGGCAGTGGAACGATAGGGACCACCGCAACATCCCTTGTTGAGATCTTCAAAGCAGCTGCCCAAGAGTATAATGTACCTGCAGCACTTCTTATGGCGGTTAATAAAGTTGAGGCTCCAGGGGTTTTCGATGGCTGGACTGATGCAGATGTTCAAAAATTTTCTGTCATTGATTGGTGGAAAACAGCTTCCGAGTCAGATCTACAGAAAGGATGGGCTTTCAACCAATGTTTGACGATGTCCTGTGCGGCAGGTTCTGATGTACAAGGCATTATGCAGTTCGAGCTTGGGACTTGGGATTGGATTGGAGCTCCCTTAAAATTCTCTGATGGACATACACCCAACCGACTATACCCTCGAGATGCAATTTATGGTGCTGCAAAACTAGAAAGACACCATGCAGATACCTATGACACAGATAAAGGGACTGCAGCAAACGACTGGCCTGAAGATAAAATTAAACGAGTTGCAGCAGCATACTGTGTAGGAAATCTCTACGGTGATGCTGCACAGTCTGCTTGCTCGGGCGGTGGAGGACCATACGATGAGGTGGCTTGGAGATTTTATCAAGAACTTAAGGCACAGGGATACTAACTATGAAAAACCAACTGCATATGACACTTTTTTTACTCTTTATTAGTATTGCTCTTGTTGTTGCCCTCTTCGTATTTATCTTTTTTCTCCCCTCAAACTCACCTGCAAGAAAAACCCCAGCTTCTCGGGGGACGTCAGCACCTGCTCGCCAACAAATACCCAGCTCCCCACCTAAGCCTTCAGTAATTCCCGACATACGAAGCATTCAACTTTTACCTACCCCAACAGCCACGACATTGACAAATAATAATAAGCCGGCAATTATTAAGCTCATGCCTGTTAAAACGGCCGAATATGTCATTGAGTATCTGGTAACAAGTGATACCTTTATCGTGAGAGTCCTAAAAACCCCTTATCAAGCAAATAAGACGGCTGCAGAAAATTGGTTCAAGACACACGGAGCACCGAATCTACAAACATTAAATATTCTCTATTACCGATACAAATTCGTGCAGGATTAATATGAAAAAATCATTTTTACCTGAGGCGCTCGAGCTTTTATCTCAGAATGCTCTGTTGCATAAATGCACTCAGCCAATACCTAAAACCTATGTTTCGTATTAAATTGCTCATAACCACGTTTACTATCCTCCTTATTAGTGCAAGCACAATTGTACTTCTTGGGAATAAATCGTATCAAGAAAAACACGACGTCAAAAGACCATTTACAGAGAAAGGAAAGAGTAGCTCTCAGGCAAGGATTATACAAAGTGTTTTGGCAGCAACCGTTAATGTAGAAAAATACTGGGGCCCTCCCTACGACCTTCCTCCTGCCAACGGAGCATCTGATGAAGACTTCACCGAAGCCCAGATGCAAAATGCGAATATGCTCGGTGCTGCTGTTGCACAGATCCAACCATACTTACAAAAACGGTTTCCTGCAACGCACGTTGATCCATTTCTCTCAGTCATGTGGACAATGGCTATTGAGGGATCTGGTGCAGATATATATTTTTGGAACTGTAATGAAGGAAAGGATGGCGGCTCAAAAGGAAAAGAGAATATCAGCAACGGCTGTGTTGGTTGGTATAACCCAGGGAACTGGCAGGTAGGTTATGGCGTACAGGTTGCCCAAGTAGCGCCCCACTTAGCTGATGATTTTAGAGAGATCTATGGAACCACTGATGCCTCAAAAGTTCAAGAAGTCGGCAATCGCGTCATTCAAGCTGGAGGCATTACAAACCCTACAACTATGCCTGCAAAAAGCGTTGAACAACTCGTTACAGAAGCAGGAAATCCGGGAACGATATTTAACAAACGCCCGACGACCACTGCAGAAGCGGCAGCGCAGCAGGCAATCGCTATTCTTCTCATGGACCCTGCCTTAAGTTCTGTTTCAATTGCGACTGAAGTAGCAAATGATATCAATGTCACTGGAAGCTGGAATGCCACTATGCTTGGTTGGCGTCAAGATCATTACACTGCCGGGCTCGATCCGAATAACCCTATCTTTTCAAATCGTATTGTAAAGCTTGCAGAGAAATACACCGGAGTAAGTAGCGGCCTCCCTACCTCCAACACGAGTACCGGCACCGTGGTCAATGTTGCACCCTTAAGTCTCCTCGTTCGCCCGAAAAAAGATGTGAAAGACGTCTTTATTATCAACAAGGCTACTGCGACTGCAAGCGGGGGGAGTGCGGGTTACTCAGGAACAGGCACAGCCCCGCCCGGCCAGCCATTACCATCAGGAGACGTTATCGTAATAAAGGAAAAGCTATGTAAAGAGTACCTCGTCTGTGCAACAGAAAATATACATAATCAACCAGACCAAGCGTGGACTATGTCCCAAATAACAGCCCTCTGGAACGTGGTCCAAAAAATCTATCAATCACCACTCTATAAATCATTAGCTATGGGGAACGAAACGCTCGAGGTAACACGGGCGGGCTGTTACCCTCAACCAAACGGTCCCCGATGTGATACCACCTGGGGCTACTTTGCTGGACATGTGTATACTGACTGGAATACCATAAGTGGGGCCAGACTTGTTGTTCTAACAAATAATGTTCCTAAAGATGGCCCTGTAGGTATTCAAGAATGGGTTATCGCGCATGAGATTGGTCACTCGGCATCGATTATTTCAGTCAACGATGGGACCGCGCCATCACAACCGTTAATCGACTGTAAACAGTCAGTGAGTCAATACGCAGCAGCTGACGTAGCAGATGGAGGGCATCAAGAGTACGTTGCCGAAGCAATCTCCTACTACATGACTGCGGCGGAAGAAGCACATGATGGCTATAAAGGGCCATCGGGTAATATGAAACAAGACTTCCCCTGTATCTATGAAGCGGCGAAGAAACAGTTTTTCGACGGTGCTGAGTATTAAAAGATAGTATACGCAATATGAGTTTTCATTATAAAGCTATTCTCGTAGGTATCCTTCTTCTCTCAGGGATTCTGATAGCACTCCTTGTTTTTTCGTTTCCGTCAAAGAATCAATTGCCGAGCGAAAAAACAACAACAGTGATTATTAAGACAGAGCCAGCTGATGCTACTATTATCATTTCAGAGAAGAGAATCCGCAAGAATGCACCTGTGACATTAAAAAATATTCCGATAGGTGAAAAAATTACTGTTCGGGCAATTACCACAGGCTCTGAAACAGTTTCTCAAACAGTTACCATCACGGATTCCCCGCAGCAAACGATCACACTGAATCTTAAAGCCTTAATACAGCAAGCGCAGCAAGGATCTGACGATTTAGACCATGAACTTTCTGCAACAATAAAACCCTCTTACTTAGAGAAAATAAAAGAGCAACCTTTCTGGGAAAAACTCCCGTACTATGATCCATCAAAACACTTTGTTATTGAGTATAAGGATAGCGATGATAAAATACTGATAACGACATTTGCGCGTGGTCAGGAAGAAAATTTTCAAAAAGATACGCTATCTTACCGAGAAGAAGCCCGTGAATGGTTACAAACCAATGGTGCAAAACTAAATCAGCTACGTATTGAATATAATCCTGCGACACTATAATTATGACACGTATTCTTAGGTTCTTACTCTTTTTTCTTATCTTTTTTTCTCTTCTTACGATAGCTTCTTCTGTCGCCTCAGTTTTCGCCCAGTCTTCCGTCAGCTGCTGGCTGACCCAAATTGGCACACCTCCTGGGGAAAAGCCTACACTCCCAGCTGAGTGTAGTAGCGGAGGAAGTGGCGTTGCCCCAGGTGTGCCTCCCGGCTCTGTTGATGGGGCTTGTACGCCAACTGGTGCCTATCCAGAAAACCTAAGAAAAGAGCTTTTTGACAAATATAACGTGACGGTAGATCAAAGCTATACTGACGAGCACGTCAAAAATATCTATGAGCTCTTTATCTGCCTCTCAGGAACGAGATTTCCTTCTTTAGTTGGGAATACTTCTATCATCAATGGAACAACATTCATCGATGGGGTTGGAGAAACAATAGGAATGGGTTGTGGTAGTGGATTCTGCAATATCTATATAACCGAAATGCCAGGCCGTCCAACAACATTTAAGTTTCTTCTTACCCATGAGTTTGGACATGTCATAAGCTATAACAATCTACGTGAGGTAACACTGAAAACCGAATTTGAGAACATATGGGCCGAGGAAAACGGGATTAGTGCTTATTCCCGAAGAAACGGGGAGAGTGGCTGTAACGGGGGAGCAAGTATGGAGGAAGACTATGCTGAGACGGTCGCATACTTTCTCCATCCAAACGCAGGAGAAACAACAGGTGCGTGCAATGCAGATGAGGATAAGTCCAACCCCCTTTACACAACAAGCAAATATCCTAGACACATTGAGCTGATTAGAAAAGTACTATAATAAGATCGTATGTTTAATCAATTAACACAAAACAAACAACTGCTGGCCCCGCTTGGAATAGGCATCCTATTAGTACTTATTCTTATAGTTTTCGCAATTTTCCTTTTACCAGGAAGTGTTCCCCAGCAATCAACAATTTCACCTACTCCTACACCCTACCCTTCTCTCTCAGGGAGTGTAAAAAATAATAGATATGCAAAAAATCAAAAAACAACCATCACTGAAACAACAAGGGTAGAGATTGAAAAACGAACTGATGTGGAACAAAAAATAGCGCTTTCAGAAGGAAGAATAAAGTATTCGCTCACTTCTCCACTGGTTACTCGTAAAAATGAGATTATAACGCAAAATGGTAAAGTAATTTTTGAACGCATCCTTATACCAGAAAAGAGGAGCGATCCCGGATATGTAACAATCTCCGAATATAAAGCCCTGTTTGGAAAACCTGAAGAAGAAATTCAAGGATCACAGTATTACGGAGAACTTTACCATGCACTTATCTATGCAAGTAAAGGATTTACACTTATTGGAAATACCAATACCGATGAGGTCTTTGAAGTTCAGGTATATGAACCAATGACGGTTGAAGGGTATATACAAACATTTGGAGAAGATATTGAAGAATCTACAGGAGCTGTTCAGTAACTCTAAGCCTGAATTCGAATCGGCATGATGAGATGAAGAAAAGACGTATCATCTTTTATCCGAAATACCCCTGGATTTAATGGCCCAGTCATCTCAAAGGTTAACGTTTCGCGATCAACATTTGATAAGACATCAAGAAGATACCTTGCATTAAAGGCGATTTCATTCTCCTCCCCGGTCAGACTTGCTTCGACAGTGACGGTGTTTTCGCCAAGTGACGGCGTTTGCGATGAGACAATAATAGCGTCTTTTTTCAGAGAGAGGGTAATAATATTAGCTGCATCCCTGGCAAAGATGGAACAGATCTTCACCGCTTTTAAGAGTTCTTCCCGATCAAATGCGGTAACTGCAGAGTGCTCTGAAGGAATAATCCTTTCATAGTTTGGGAACTCTGCTCCGATAAGTCTTCCTATGAGTACGGTTTCCCCTTGTTGGAAAAGGACCTGGTTTTTCTCAGGCGATACATACACCTCTACCGCCTCTTTGCCTTCCTTTAGAGAAAGCACATCGCGAAAGATACGAGCGGGTACTAAAAGTGATACCTCTTCACCTGGAATGTGGGTAAGAGTCGCGTGTTTTAGAGAAAGTCGATAGCCATCAGTTGCAACAAGTAAGAATCCCTGTTCTTCTCTTCTCATTAAGATACCCGAGAGAGCTGGTCGGCCGGTATCGATACTCGCTGAGAAGATCACACTTGAGAAATCCTCCTGGAGTGTTTTTATAGGGAGTTTCGCCAGGAGTTCTCCTTTTTCTTCGTAGAGTTTGGGGAATTCCTCTTTAGCAATTGTCTGAAAGCTACTCTGTGTCTTTTTACTTTTCACCCGAAGTGTAGCGTCTTCGGTTGTTAGGGAAATTGTTTCTTGGGGTAGGGAGCTAATAAGCTCGGTAAACGTCTTTGCTGGAACCGTGATTCCGCCTTCTTCTTCGACTGTTGCCGGAATTGATGTCTGGATACCTATTTCTAGATTTGTACTACTTAAGGTGATCTTTCCGTCTTTTGCTTCAATAAGGATATTTAAGAGTACAGGAAGATCTGCTCTGGCTGAGACACCATGATTGATAAATGATAATTTTTTTTGTAACTGATCTGTAGGAGCTGAAGCTTTCATAGAGGTATTCTATTTGTTGTTGTAGTAGTGTATATGGAAATGTGGAAAAAAGCAAGATAGGGTAAGCTTATAGGAGAAGGTGTGTTAATAGTATGACTCATCAATGCGCTCAAATCATAACCAGACAGGAACAAACATATCCAATATAATAATATCGAGATTTTTAGAATCAGGCATCATAAAATGTGGATAAGTTGTTGACAAATTTGGGGAGAACTCGTGTATAACTCTACCCTTTTTCTTATCAACAAGTTATGCACGAAGTTCTCGAGTTATCCCCAAAATATCCTCCGCAATTTTTGTCTTTGCTTGAAGCTGTCGTTCAATCTTTTCCACACCATGCATAATAGTCGTGTGGTCTCTCCCCCCTAAAGCATTCCCAATTTCAACGAGTGTCAGTCCTAATTCGGTTTTCAGCAGATACATAGCAACTTGACGAGCTCTGACAAGTAATGCGTCGCGTTTTGGGCTTTTCAACTGCGTCTGTTTTATCTGATAGAACTCGCAGACTGATTTGATGACATCCTCGGTGTGAATGTGAGTCGGTTTTTCTTCACGCTTTGCTCCGATACCCTTGTGAGCCAGTTCTATGGTTATTGGCTGATTCATCGTTGTTGCCAGGGTAATGACCCGAAGGAGTAACCCCTCAAGGCTTCTCGTATCCTCTGCTTGTTCTGCTAGGATTTTTGCCACATCGATTGGGAGCTCATGGCCAAACTTCTTCGCCTTAATCAGTAAAATAGCAGTTTTCAGTTCAAAATCAGGCGGCTCGATATCCACGGTCAGACCTCCGGCAAATCGCGAGGAGAGTCGTTTCTCAAGCTTTTTTATCTCATGAGGGGGCCTGTCTGATGAAAGACAGATCTGAGATCCTTGGTCAATGAGAATATTAAAGGTATGAAAAAGTTCTTCTTGTACGCGTTCTTTGCCTTCGATGAACTGGATATCATCAATGAGAAGCAGCAGCGCCGTTCGAAAGCGTTTTTTCATTCGTCCAGTGTCATTGCTTCGAATCGCTTCAACCACCTCATTGGTAAACTCCTCACTGGTGATATAGATGATTTTTTTATCTGGTTGTTTTTGGTAGACAGCATTCGCAATAGCGTGCATCAGATGCGTCTTCCCGACCCCGACAGGACCGTAGATAAAGAAAGGATTATATGAATGACCGATATTCTGGGCAACTGTCGTTGCGGAGACAAAGGCAAGTTGATTACTCCCGGAAACGGCAAAATTGGCGAAGGTAAAGTCTGCCCGAACGCGAGGCAAATGGCCAACCGTTACTGGCGCTGGCTTCTCATCCGTTACAAACAATGGTCCTGCTTTTAGATTTTCTGTTGCTGATTGTGGCGGCGCTTTTGAGAGAAATTTCAGTTGCAGATTTTTGCCTGAGTGTTTGTCCATGAGCGTTTTCATCTCGGTGTAAAAACGTTTGTTGAGCATATCGATAATCATCGTTGAGGGAGCGGTTATGGTTGCTAAGTCACCCTCAATACTCTGAAGACTGGTGTTTTGAAAGAGCGTTATGAAGTTAGCTCGAGTAACTTGCTGTTTTATATCAAGAAGCACTTTTTCCCAAAGTATGTTTGTATCATCCATAGTAGGAGGAATTCTGCATCAAGGAGTGTAATAATGTGGATAACTACTTGTCAATAGGGAAACACAAAAGCTATCTAAAATACGGTACCTTTTTGCGAAATCAGCACTTTTCTGATATACTGACCAGCACGATATGGAAAAATTAGTTACCCTTAAAAAAGTTCGCAGAAAAAGAAAACATGGTTTTCTTTCACGGATGGCGAGTCATCCAGGACAAAAAGTCATCAAGCGCCGAAAAACAAAAAAGAGATCTCGTCTTGCTGTCTAATGCTACAACGGAAATTTCGTCTCAATGCACGAACCTCCTTTGCGAATGCACGGGTGATCACCTCTCCTCTGTTGACCATAAAATATATCACGACAGCGCTTCCCTATACTCGAGTAGGTTTCGTTACCTCAAAAGCTGTGAGTAAACGAGCAGTTGTTCGGAATAGGAGTAAGCGGGTTATTCGTTCGTGTCTCGAGCACCTTTTGCCTACGATGTTGCCAGGATATGATATGCTAGTTATTATCAAACAGCGAACCGGGCAGAAAAAAGTACAAGAACTATGGCAGGCAATAGAACAACTACTCAAGAAAAACCACTTACTCACGCCGTCAGCGTAAGTATTTTGCTGATCAGAGGCTATCAGATTTTTCTGAATCCTCTCATAAAAACAGTAGTCGGTGTGAGACATTTGTGTGATCAGTCCCCAAGCTGCTCAACATATGCTATACTTGCACTACGCTCTCACGGTTTCTGGAGAGGTTGGCTGAAGGCGTTACAACGAGTCGCGTCCTGTCAGCCACTAAGGAAAAAAACCCTATGGAAATACTAGGATCACTGTTTGCAACGCTTTTTACGAATCCGACGATTAACGGTCTTGTAGCAATTTACAAGTTACTGACTGCGCTTAGTATCCCCTATGCGCTTGGATTTTCCATCATCGTCTTTACAGTGATTATCCGTATTCTCCTCTACCCGTTTGCCGCTTCACAGATTAAGGTGTCTCGGAAGATGCAGGAACTGCAGCCCCATCTCTCGAAATTAAAAGACAAACATAAAGGGGATGCAAAAAAGATTCAAGAAGAAACGATGCTCCTTTACAAACAACACGGGGTAAATCCCCTCGGTACCTGTCTCCCGACACTCTTACAGCTTTTTCTCTCCTTTGCTCTCTATAGTGTCTTTGTTGACTTCTTAAGCACAAAACCTGCAGAGACCATCGCAAAGTTTAACAATAGTCTCTACTTTGACGCGTTAAAACTGCGTGAGCTCTCAGACCCAACCTTTTTTGGACTTCCCCTCAACACGTCACCAGCGAACTTGCTAAATACCATGGGACCAATTATTCTGCTTGTTCCTATCATCACCGGTATTTTACAGTTTTTGCAATCAAAGATGCTTTTCCCATCACAACCAAAGACTGAGAAAAAGGCAAAAAAAGAGCCAGACTTTAGCTCTATGATGCAAACCCAGATGGTGTACTTAGTGCCATTTACCATCGCCTTTGCTGCTTACACGTTTCCCATCGGTTTGGCCCTCTACTGGAATACGTACACGATTTTTGCTATGATACAGCAGTATAAACTCTATGGCATGGGTGGATTGAAGGATTTAAAATTCCTGCCAGGGGTTAAAAAATAACTATGACAGATGAACAACCAGTACAACCCTTAACAGATCAGGAGATTACAGCAGCGGAAGCTGTTGTTTCTGATTTACTGAAAAAGCTTGAAGTTGATGCTCCAACAACGGTAACCCAAGAAGGAGACATTGTCTCAATCGTTATCGACACAGAGGACAATGGTATGCTCATTGGCTATCACGGTGAGATTCTTGAATCATTACAGCTGATCAGTTCTCTGTTGATCGCCAAAAAAATCGGTCGATTTATTCGTATCACCGTCGAAGTTGGAGACTACCGAAAAAATAGAAGCGCTTACCTTGAAAAGTTGGCTGAACAGATAAAGGAGCGAGTTTTAACAGAAGGACGCGAACAATCACTACCAGAACTGAAGTCATGGGAGAGACGAGTGATTCATATGATCTTACAAGATGATAAAGAAGTCGTCTCAGAATCAGTCGGAGAAGGTCGCGACCGCGTCTTGGTTATCAAGCCACGTTCATAAAGGTGAAGTCCTGCTCTACTCCCTCTTGCTTCTCTTCCTTCCGACACAGTTTGGAAAGCACTTTTGGCTTTCTTCTTCTCAAGTCCTCGGCATAAAAATTGATTATCTTTCCCCCACCTTGTATATTACTGACTGCATTATTCTCTTGTTGTTTCTGATGAGCCTTGTCTCCGGAAGTCTGAAAACACTCTTTATAAGTATCAGTACTCGGGCAAAACTAGTCCTTCTTGTCGCACTCCTGTTTCTTCTCCTCTCCTCTCTTCAGGCAAGACATCCAGAGATTGCGCTCTACTTCTTGATAAAAGTACTCGAGTGTTTCTTTATCGGCTTTTACACAGCCTTTGTGGTCAGAAAAATACTCTCGATGAGACAGATAGGCATCCTCATAGGAATTGGTGTGAGCGTTGAGTCAGTGCTTGCTCTTTCTCAGTATTTCCTGCAACGATCCATTGGGTCAGTCTTTTACTTTCTTGGTGAGCGGACCTTTACCCCGCAGACTCCAGGTATTGCAACGACGTCGTTAGGAGGAGAGCTTTGGCTGAGAGCCTATGGCACATTCTCCCATCCGAATGTACTGGCTGGATACTTACTTTTGTCTCTTCTTCTGGTGCTAGCGGTAGCACGTAAGGGTAAAGATCGACTGAAAAACCTCTGGATCGTCGTTATAAGTCTTGGCACGCTTGGGATGGTTGTGACACTCAGTAGAACAGCCTTGCTTTTGTGGCTTGGAAGCGCACTGCTTCTGTTACGAAAAGAAGGAAAGTTGCAGAACGTCTTTTGGTTTCTTGGGGTTATTCTTTTTTCACTGGTACTACTCTTTTTTTTCACTCCCCTCCCCTATCAATTTTTTCGCTCCGATCTGCTTGACTCTTTTGCTCTTCGTGTCGAGTTGATGCATGCTGCTTTTCGTATGATCCTGGACTTCCCGCTCTTTGGTGTTGGCCCACTTCATTTTGTCTCTTCCCTCCCCTTCTACTCAGTTCCGTTGCGACACGTGTTTTATATCCAACCAGTTCACAACATTTTTCTCCTCGCTGCTTCCGAAGTGGGATTGCTCGGACTGTTTTTTTTGTTATGGTTTTTCTCCCGAACGGCGTTTTGTGTACAGCGCTTGAGAAAAGATCGTACCGTTTTTTTCCTCCTCTTTGCTTCTATCCTCATCCTCGGGATGGTCGATCATTACCTCTTCACGCTTCAGCAAGGCCAGTTACTCCTAGCATTTTCCTTAGGGCTGCTCTGGGCGAAAGAAACAACCTAAAGGAGTGATACAATAAAGAATATGTACGGATCGCTTATCGCCAAAAATGCTGTCTACCAAACCCTGGCAAAAATTGCGACTTCAGGACTTGGCCTTGTTGTGACACTGTTAGTTGCGAAGACATTTGGCGATGCGGGCTATGGTGACTTTGCAAAGATAACCAGCTTCGTCACCTTCTTCTACCTTGCAGTCGATTTCAGCCTCAACGCCATCTTTTTACAAAAGGAACGAGATAGTCGATCGTTCCGTTCTCTGGTAACGCTTCGTCTCTTCCTCTCCTTGGGTATTACCATCTTCGTCAATGGCATCGTGCTGTTCTTGCCGCAGAGCTCGCGCCTTGATGTCGGGTTCCCTCCCCATCTCTGGCCAAGTATCTTCCTTTTTTCATTAACCATTACCTTACAAGGAGTTCTTTTTTCAGCAAATGCTGTGTTTCAAGAGCGGTTGTCCTATCGATCACTTCTCTGGGTAAGTGTTATTGGCTCGGCAGTTACCTTGTTTTTCGCTCTCCTCTGTTTCCTTTTCTCCCTCCCCCTCTTTTTTATCTTTCTGGCCTATGTTATTGGAAACATCATTGCAGCGGTAGTAGCTCTTTTCTTAAGTCGTGAGAAACTCTTTCCCCTGGTCTGGGATAGGAGGTTTAGCCGTTCATTACTGGTGGAAAGTTTCCCTTTAGGCTTAACCTTGCTTTTCAATCTGGTCTACTTCCGCATAGATATTATTTTGCTTTCTTTTTTTCGAGCCAGTGCTGAGGTCGGCCAGTATGGCTATGCCTATCGCTACTTTGATTTTCTGATTGCCGTTCCCCTGTTTCTCTCAAACGCCATCTACCCCTTGCTTTTGAGGCAGGTGAAAAATCCTGGAACATTTAATGCATTGGTGTCCCGCTACATCGGCATTTTCTTCCTCGTGTCGATGCTCCTGTTAGTCCCGGCGTGGTTTTTTGCACCGCTTCTCTCCTACGTTGTTGGTGGGTTCACTCAGTCAGTACTCCTTTTCCGACTGCTTCTCATATCCCTCCCCTTCTTTTTCCTGACGAGTATCCTGCAGTGGGTACTGATCTCCCAAAAGCAGCAACGCTATCTCTTTATCGTCTACGGTACCTCGGCTCTTGTTAATATTCTGCTCAATCTGTACTGGATCCCACTGAAGGGCGCTCCGGCAGCTGCAGTGATAACTGGCGTAAGTGAAGGAGTCGTCTTGCTGCTTCTCTACCTGCGATATCGGACTGTTAAAACAAGCTCTTCGACTCACGACTAGCGAAAATTATTCGATCGGTCACTGGAACAAACTGACAGGTGAGGCTGTTTGAAGATGTTGTTTTCCTTGCGTTTGTCTTCTAGCACATTTTTGCCTGAGTCTCAGATATTGTGTACACTGAATAGAGATGGTAGAAACACGGTTTATTAGTACAGAACAAATTCCCCAGAACCCCCTATTACTCATTGATAAAGCAGGATATGTCGTAAAGGCTCTCCTCCCGTCTTTAGCCCAGGAATTTTTTTGTGTCAGCGTCAGTAGTAAAGAGGTTGTCACCTCAGAGCAGGTCTTATCGATCCCTTTTGGCAAGAGAATTCCTCTGCTGCCTGATAGTACGTATTCTCATAGTATCTTTGTCTATAAAGGCGATAAACATGAACGAGCGATACTTCCCCAGGTACTCCGTAAAGCCCTCGCTGACGGATCGGTCTGTGTTTTTGTTGCCAGTATCTACACGGTGAATAAAAAACTTATCGATATGATTCAGACAGAAAATCCAAAAGTGCGTATCCTGCTCTATGCAGATGTATTTGCAGATAAAGTCATCGCTGGTAACAGTATTAATCGTATCCTCCATCAAGTGTGGACGCAGAAGCGAATTGTGCTTCCTCAGACAGGTCTCTCCCCCACCCTTCCGGTTTACTTTGGCGATATTATCGCCAGTGTTTTAGCGGCAGCATTTTCTGGAAAATCATTTCATAAGCTGAGTCTGCTATTTCCGAAATATCCGTTAACTCAGCTTTCGATAGCGCGTATCTGTAGTATGGCTCTCCCCCAGATCCGTATCGATTTTGTGAAAACAAAGCCAGCCGCTCCCCCACCTTCCTATATTCCCCCAGACGGTGTCTACATTCTTGAACCGTACGACGTAGCGACAAAGCTTCGCGATGTCGTTTCTACCCAACCAAAAGAGCACAGTGTTGATACGTCCCTCTTTACCAAGAATAGAAAGCCACGAACGGTGCGAAGGCTTCTTATTCCCCTCCTTCTCTTCATGCTCACACTCCCCCTTCTGGTACCAGCCAGCCTTGCCGTTGTAGGAGCGGGTACACTTTTTGTGGCAAAAGAAGCGTTACAAAAAGACGATATTCCAAAAGCAAGCCAGTATGCTGAAGTCTCCCACGCAACATTTAGTAACGCTGCAACGATTGCGGAGAGTATTGCTCAGAAACTGCCGATTATGTTTATGAAGCAGCCTTTTGTCCGCCTCGCCTCACTAAGCGAGCAAGGCGCCGTGTTTTCCTCCCTTGCTCTTGATGCCTCTGAGGTACATCGAAAAGCAAAGCTTGTATTCTTTGGTTCATCGCAAGCCAGTCTTGATCAGGCAAAAGAAGCCATAAATAGCCTCAAGCAGCTCATTCTCAAACTCAGAGTGCTCAAGCTTGAGGGAACACTCCCCCAGTCGATGGCCACAACGCTCGCACAGTATGAGCAGGAAATGGATCTTTTCCTAGCAGTCTCCGATACCATTCCTGATCTGGCAGGATTTACTCAGAAAAAAACCTACCTCGTGCTCTTTCAGAATAGCTTTGAGTTACGCCCAGGCGGAGGATTTATCGGCTCCTATGGCCTGGCTACTTTGGATCATGGCAAACTCGTAACCTTTAGTATCCATGATGTCTATGACGCTGATGGCAAGCTCAAAGGCCACTTGGAGCCTCCCTTCGGCCTCAGGCGGTACTTAGGAGCATCACACTGGTTTCTTAGAGATAGTAACTATGCAGTTGATTTTCGTACCAACGCTGCCCAAGCTGCGAGCTTTTTAGATTTGGAAACAGGAGAAAAGGTAGATGGAGTGATAGGAATAGATACGATGTTTCTCCAATCACTCTTGCGAGTAACTGGCCCGATCCTGCTTCCGGATTACAAAACAACGGTTAATGCTGAGAATGTGTTTACTACTTTTGAGCACGCCAGTCAGGATAACTTTTTCCCAGGCTCAACCCAGAAAAGGGATTTTCTTTCATCAGTGAATACTGCGCTTCGTGATCGTCTCCAGAAAGGGGATCTTCCGCTCACGGTGCTTGCCAATGAGTTAACAAAAGCGCTTTTTGAAAAACACCTCCAAATTGTGGTAAATAATACGACGACGCAGAAGCTACTGACGGTCAATAAGCTTTCAGGATCGATTCAGGATACTCGAAGGAAAGAGGGGAATACCATCCTGGATACGTTTGGCCTGAGTGAAAGTAATGTCGGGCAGAATAAGTCCAACTACTATCTCACGCGAAGTATTGATCATGCAGTGCGGGTTGGGGTGAAGGGGGAAGTAGAGGAGAGTGTGAAAATCACCTATACCAATAAGAGTACCGAAACGAGCGCGTTTGGCGGTGCGTATAAGATGTATCTGCGACTCCTGGTGCCATTTGGAGCAAAAATTCGATCGGTTAAGCTTGATGGGGAAGAGGAGAATATTGTGCCGGCAGTGACTGATCCTGCTGTCTTCACCAAAAAGACCTTTGTCGTACCCCAAGGCTTTGAGATTGAAGAAAGTACTGAGCAGGGAAAACAGCTCTTTGGTTTTCTGGTCAGTATCCCCACAAGCGCAACACGAACAGTCGAAGTATCCTATGTCCTAGCAGACAGCGTCTCTCTTGCAGATCCGTTACTTGAGTATTCTCTACAGGTCATTAAGCAGCCTGGTACAGCGAAAGATCCATATCGGTTCTCACTGAGCGTTCCATCTATCTACCATATGCTCAAGTCATCAGCCCAGGTAGAAAAAGTAGGCAATAGGATAAACTACACAACGACGCTTCTTGAGGATAGAACACTCAACGCTTCTTTCTCCCAATAGCTTTGGCAAAATAGTATAACTTCCTGTATAATTGTGCGTATGCTTCTTGGGTTACTTGTTACCGTTTTAGGCTTGGCATTATTCGAAGCGATAACCAGCATTGATAATGCGGTTATTAACGCAGAGGTCCTCTCGACCATGCAGCAAAAGGCACGAAAGTGGTTTCTCTTTTGGGGACTCCTTTTTGCCGTTTTTATCATGCGAGGACTGCTTCCCTGGGCGATTGTCTGGGCATCGGTACCAGCGCTTGGACCGATAGGTGCCATTACAGCAACCTTTAGTGGTGATCCCGCTGTCCACGCGGCTATTGAGGCTGCAGCGCCAATTCTTCTTGTTGGTGGGGGAACGTTTCTTCTTTTCCTTTTCTTCCATTGGCTCTTTGTGGAACCAAAAAACTTTGGTTTACGGGGAGAACGATTTTTCCAGAAACAGTCTGTCTGGTTTTATGCAGTCGTCTCTGTGCTGTTAGCAGGGGTTGTGTGGAATTCCCTACAGATTGATCCGATGATGGCCTTTGGTGCGGTTGTTGGTTCGACAGCTTTTTTCATAACTCACGGCTTTAAACAAAATGCTGAAGCAGAAGAGAAGAAGTTAATGCAAAAGGGGCGATCTGATCTGAGTAAGATTTTATACCTGGAAGCGATTGACGCAACGTTCTCAATCGATGGCGTGCTAGGCGCCTTTGCCTTCACACTCTCTGTACCACTGATCTTAATTGGTAATGGCGTCGGTGCTATTGTACTCCGCCAGGTCACGATTAGTAATATTGATAGGATAAAAAAGTATAGATACCTGAAAAATGGCGCAATGTACTCTATCTTTTTCTTAGGATCAATTATGGTCGCAGATAGTTTTGGAGCTCATATTCCGGAGTGGTTTTCGCCAATAGTAACAGCAGGCGTCGTAGGCTTCTTCTTCCTCAAATCCAAACGTGAGATAGCACTCGCAAAGTAGTTATTTTTTCTTCTTCAAAAGTGAGGTCACAAAAGCAACCATTTTTTGTCGTTGTTCCTTTGTCTTCAAGGCATGATAGAGAGCAGGACTAATAGAGAGGAAGATAACCAAGAAGATAAGCGGCTCAAAGTACTTCTCAGGAATTAAGTTGCCGACAAAGAACCCAAGCAGTGTGAGTCCTACAGCCCAGAGCACCGCGCCGACAACGTTGTAGAGAAGAAAAAGAGGGTATGGCATCTCAGCCATACCCGCGACGACTGGGGCAAAGGTTCGAATCAATGGCATAAACCTGGCGATAATAATTGTTTTCCCACCGTGCTTGTCGTAAAAGGCCTTTGCTTTCACCAGATGATCCTTGTGAAAGAGGAGTGAATCTTCTCGTTTAAAAAGTTTTCTACCAAGCTTATGGCCAATAGCGTAGCCAACACTATCTCCGATAACCGCTGCGGCAAAGAGAAGGGGAATTAAGATAAAGATATTTAAGAGTCCCTTTGCAGCCAAGATGCCAGCGGTAATCATCAAACTATCACCAGGGAGGAAAAAGCCAAACAGTAAGCCTGTTTCGGCAAAGACTATGGCAAAAAGGCCAGGGTAGCCGAAGGTATTTACGATAAAGGGAATATCTAAGATGTGGTGTAACTGCTCAAGCATGAGAGTTTTATTATAAGGAAAGGGGCGTAAAAAGTCTATGGAGCGGTACGTGCCCACGAATCGGTAAAGACATCCCCACCAATCCCGATATCTTTTCCAAAAGTAGATGGTTGTACGGAGAGGCCTGCAAATGAATGATTCGTTGCGGTTGCAGGAGAGAAATCAACGATAACAACTGCCTGATCGGGCTCCTCACGCTGAGTATCCTTTTCTCGAAAACCGATTCTATGCCTCAGATCAAATATTTTTAAGTGAGGACGTTGAGCGGGCATTCTTTTTGTCAGTGTGTCGGAAGAGGGAAGAGCGTTCATGGCAGAAGAAAGGGCAGGTAGTAATTTCCCAACAACAGTTGTGTTTGGCCGACCAGCTCTAGAAAAAACACGAACCTGTCTGCGAAGAGAATCGGTTGGGAAGCTTGGGAGATTCCTTGATGCCGCATCTTTTACAGCCATAGCTCTTTGGTACACCTCTGTGCCTCTTTTACTTTTCGCAATGATTCTTGGGGTAATATGCTCTCGTACATAAGGACCGTATCCCATGTTAAGAAATTGTGAATCAATTACTTGTGATTGGATAAATCTTCCGCGTCCTGGATCTCGTCTTTCCGCCTTCAGACGATTTTTATGCAGTATTGCTATACGGCCATTAATTTGTTGGTGCATGAAAGCAAGGTAATCAGCACGATCAAGATCCTCATCTGATACATCTCCATAGTCAAATGTAAGCGCTGGGTTTTCCCCATGTGCTCTTAGTCGCTCACCGGTTCTTCGTAAAGAAGCTGTTGCTCGATTAATTCCTCTTTGAGCAACGGGTTTTAAAGACTGAGCAGTATCCTCGATACCTTGTCTTGAAAAATCCAAGAGATCTCGTATTGTTCGTTCGTTTGCGCTGACACCATTCTCAGTGACAGTTACTAGAGAGGTGGCTGTACTTCTGACAAGAGGGAAGGAAGGCTCAGGTGAACTCGCAGGAGTAACCATGTCAAGCTGCAGTCCAGGTTGGCCAGAAGTGAAATGAATATCTCTGCCTGTTAATGGTTCTCGATTAAGAGCATTCATAATAGTATACTAGTATGATACGAGTATCTTGAGGAGCAAGCTTGACCGAGTGACTACACAAACCTGACAAAAAGCTGATAGAAGAGGAGGCATGACTTAGGCAGTAAGAGGTATGCTTTCGCTTTCTTCGAGAAGCTTAACAAAATAATCAAAATTCTCAATCGTGCTAAAGAGTCTATTTCCCCATTTGTGAACGTTGAATTCACGAACGATCCGTTTCATATGTTTTTTCATCGTGACATGCTGATCTTTGGGGATGTTTAATGCTGCGAAGAGGCAGTAGATCATATCATCCTGGTTATTCACATCAACAACATAACCATAATCACCTAACTCTTCAACTGCGCCGGCATTCTTTCCTATAATAAGACTCATGTCATGTTTGCCTACGACAACTGCTTCTTTGGCAACAAGATTCATGCCATCTACCTCTGAATGTACGTATGCGACATCCGCATGAGAGAGAAGCTTCATTGTCTGGTCATGTTTTAGTCCAGGCACATACTCAATAACCTGTCCATACTCAGCCCAACGTTCGTTAATTTCCTCAACCCGCTGTTCGAACTCCTCTTTGAGGAGTTGATAGGCTTCAACGTCCTCACGGCTTGGAGATGCTACTTCGATTGCAACAATTTTTCCTCTGAATTCAGGGTGACGATCCAGAAGAGCATCAATAGCATTAATACCTTGGATAAATCCTTTTGTCGGATCAAGGCGGCCTACGCAGACGAGTTTTATTTTCCGTTTATATTTCTCAAGAAGTGCACCTACTTCTGGCCCAATCTCGGTTTTTGAGACCAACTTCTCGAGTGCATCTGCATCGACACTGATAGGGAAGGCATCGATAATCGTTTTTCCTGTATCGTGAGCGCTTGCAAGAATTCCATTTTCTGTAATTTTCAGATCTGCATCTGGCCGATACTTTTCGACCCAGCGGACGAAATTATTGCGATCTTTTTTTGTTTGGAATCCGACTACATTATTTGCAAGAAGTGCATTGACGACCATAGGCATCACTTGTTCCATTTTCACTTGTTCGGCTGGATGTATCAGCTGAAGAACGTCAGGGTGCGGCCAGGTTATATGATCAAACCAACCTATCTTATGATTAGGGCGATGTTTACGAAGCATTTCTCCTGCAAACATAAGATGGTAGTCATGAAAAAGAACAGGCCCGTTTTTGTGCTTAAGTTCTTCGTGAGCATCAAGGGCAAATTTTTCGTTTACGGCAAGATGCCTGGGAAATGCGCTTAAGTCAAACGTAGCATCTTGGAGTTGTCGTCCATGCTCTTGGAGGAAAAACCACCACCAGCCATTTGAAATGACATTATAATGAGCCTCGACATCATCAGGATCCAAAGAAATTGCATTCATTTTTACTGGTAGCTTTCTCGAGAGTCTTCTAAAAATTTCACCAGAGTCTTCAATAACGATAGGTGACGTTTTCGAGGGGGTCATACCATCCCAACCTGTCCAGGAAACAGTCGGGTCTCTGTGGCTGTCTCCATCATCCCCATTCCTTCCTTTAGCATACGATCGAAGAGCACCGCCGAGTCCTCCTATGGTTTCTTCCAGCTTCATAATGCCTGTTTTAACTACGAGCCTTGCGCCAATTCGATTGGATTTATTTAAAGCGTGTTTAGGAAGGGGAGGGTGTTTTCCCGGCTTTTTACGAGGAGGCTCGAAAATAGTTGCTGGAACCGGTAGTACGAGCGCGGCTCCGTGGTCGATTTTCACTGAAGGCGTTGGGGGTGTGGGAATAGGCGAGTCAGGGAGTAAAAGAGGGGGGAAAGATACTCTATTATCAAACGCTTCCTGTCGGAAGGCGTTCATATCTTTTATCCATTGCTGACCTTGTCGAAAGTGGGGTAGTTCGACAATATCATCTGACGTTATCGTTACTGGTTGTCTTTCTGACATAAGGTGCAAATCTTACAGGAATAGTCTTGATTTAGCAAGCAAAATGCTTAATTTTATGAAGTGCTTAGGATAGATGGATCTCTCAGGAATTCTCTGTACTAGTAGGATAGTGGAATACATCAGATTATGCTTGACTCTGTTGGTACACAAACCTGACAAGAAGCTGTCTTTTGAGCCTAAAACCTAGCTGATGAGTTTTGCTCCGCCGAAGATAGGGCTGTCTTCTACTTTTACAAAGGTGACGTTGTAATGGGGAACGAGTTCGATAAGGAGCGCTTTAATTCTTTCTTTATACCCACTGGCATTCCAGAAAAGGCTACCTTCCATGACAAAGACCATATCCTTTTTCTTAAAAAGGGTGATGCCTCCTATTGCACAAGCGACAAACGATGCCGATTTGTCCAGCAGGCCGCGGGCTATCTGGGCTAGTTGGGCATCACTACTTTGACTCATCGCATCCAGGTCAAACGTAGAGGAGAGGGGAGCATGGGTAATGCCTTCATGCTTGATCAGAAAATTAAACTGTTGATGTAGATATGCACCGGATATTTCTTTTTCAAAGAGTGCATTACCGGGGGTAGCAGAGTCTTCATCAATCTTTTTTCCTGCAGGGGTCTGGGGAAATTTATCAAAGTTGGCTGCTTCAAGGTTCACCACCCTGTTTTTATCTAAGAACAAGGCAAAATTCATACCCGTTCCGACGATACCACCTGCTATATCATGGGAGGTGAACTTGGTTAATCCTGAGAGAAGGAGGCAGATGGTGTCATTGCCGACAGACACAGTCAGGTCTCTGTCGTGTTTTTTCTGAAAGTAGTCTTCTATCGTTTTGCCAAGCTTCTCACCAATAAGCCCTTCAAATCGATTTTCTTTCATGCTTTTAATGAGAACGCCATCAAGGCGACCATCTTCAAAAACTGGCTTTAATGGGTAAGCGAAGTTCAGAGCAATCACTTTAACCTTAGGATCCAACTCATACTCAATAAAAGAGAGTACATCTTGCTTGGTGTTAAACCGGGGTTGCTGTTTTTCTGCTCGTTCAAGGAGGACTAATTTCCCATCTTCACGCCTAAGCGTCGCGCTTTTGAAGACGCTGCCGCCGATGACAAGAACCTGAAACACCTCGTTATCTGAAACGAGTGATGCGCTTGCCAACTCATGGAGAATATAGGGAAAACTCGTCTGTTTTCCCGAGTCTGCATCCTCAAGTTCCTTCACGAAGTTTTCTTGGATCTGTCGTAACGCATCAATACTCATAGAATGGACGTATTATATCACTAGCTTAGGTTATTAGGCACGCGACTTTTTAAGAGCATCAATACCAGGAAGTGAGCCATGTTCGATAAACGCGAGCATCGCGCCTCCCCCCGTTGAGATATGGGTAATAGTATCTTTATCTGGTCTGTCTCCGATAGCAGTAATCGTATCACCACCACCAACGATTGAGACCGCTTCTTTATTGCGAATGATTGCTTCACAGATACCATCGGTTCCACGTCTGAAGGCTGGGTCTTCGAAGTAACCCATGGGGCCGTTCCAGATAATCGTTTTTGCCGTGCGGATAACTTCAGAAAACGTCGTGACTGTCTCGATGCCGATATCCAAAATTGTGTCGCGTGGTTCTACTTTTGCTACGTAGGCTACTCGTGAGAGGTTGGTTTCTGTGTTTTTGATGACCACATCGAGGGGCAAAAGGAGCTTTGCATGAGAACTTTTTGCTTTTTCCAAGAGTCTTTGTGCTGTTTCTTTCTCGTCATTTTCACAGATACTCTTTCCGATCTCGATTCCTTGACTTGCAAAAAAGGTGTTGGCCAGACCTCCTCCGATGAGTACTGTATCGGCAATGGAGAGGAGGCGATCAAGAAGATTAATCTTCGTTGAGATCTTACTTCCTCCGATAATAGCAACGACGGGGTGTTCAGGATGAGTGAGGGCGTGGGAAAGTATCTGGACCTCTTTTTTTATGAGGAATCCAGCATACGAGGGAAGAAACTCGGGAATACTCACCACAGAAGCTTCTTTTCGATGGGATACGCCGAAGGCATCATTAACAAAAACATCCGCCAGGGAGGCGAGCTGTTTCGCAAACGCTGTATCATTGGTCTTCTCCTCTGGATAGAAACGAATGTTCTCAAGAAGTAACATGTCGTTTTCTGTTTGATTAGCAAAACTCTTTGTGTCGGTAAGAAAGTCATCAACGAGGAGAATACGACGGGAGGTCAGGAGTTTTTGGAGATGCTTTGCAATTGGTTTCAGGGACAATTTCGGATCGCGTCCTTTTGGATGATCAAGATGTGAGACAAGAATGAGTTTATTGTGATGCTGTAAAAGGTACTCAATCGTTGGTAGCGTCTGGCGCATTCGTTCATCATCGACAATCTCACCACGACTATCCAGAGAGACATTAAAATCGACTCTCAGTAAAACACGCTTACCGGTAATATCTACTTCATCAATGCTTTTCATGGACAGTTGTTTGATACCTCGTAACTTCTTCCGTACTCCCTAAAACGACAGGGACTGTTTGATGGACAAGCGTGGGGGTGATCTCCAACGGATCTTGTCCATTGCTTACGGCTTTCCCGCCAGCGTTACTAACCAGAAAACTTAAAGGATTTACCTCATACATGAGGCGGAGTTTTCCTTCCGGTGACTTCGAGTCTGCTGGATAGAGGAAAACGCCACCTTTGATAAGGATTCGATGGACATCTGCGACCATACATCCAATATAGCGTGATTTGTACTGTTTTTCACCATTGCGGAGAGAATCGATAAACAGTTGGGTTTTTTTATCCCAGCGCGAGTAGTTCGCTTCATTCACCGAGTAGAGAGAGCCTGTCGATGGTATGGTCATTGAAGGGTGGGAGAGAAGAAAGCTGCCGATGGAAGGGTCAAAGGTAAAGCCATTGACGCCTCTCCCTGAGGAATAGACGAACATGGTACTTGAACCATAGAGAATATACCCAGCCGCAACTTGCTCTTTGCCCGGCTGAAGGAGATCGGCACTCGATTTATAAATGGAAAAAATCGTTCCGACGCTGGCGTTAACATCCGTATTTGCTGAGCCGTCCAACGGATCAAACAGCACATCATACTTTCCGTCTTTTGTGACGCTGAGTGGTTTAGCCAGCTCTTCAGAGGCAATATGTGAGACAACACCCGTTGTTGAGACGGTTTCTATAAAGAGGCGGTTACTGAAGTCATCGAGCTTCTGGACTTCATCGGAGAAGACATTTTTCCGATTTGTTGTGCCTAAGATATCCACCAAGCCTGCTTGACGGACATGGCTCGCAATTATTTTTGCAGCGTACTGAATTCTTGTCAGGAGCAGCGTGAGTGTCCCTGTTGCATGGGAGAACTGTCGTTCTTCTGCTAGGATAAGCTCGGTAAGACTAATTGGCTTGGTATACATATAAGAATAGGCTAAACGCTCTGCATATAGGTACTCATGACGTCCTTTGTTTCAAAGATATGCAGTTTTCCAAAGAGCAGCTCAAATTGTGTCGAGAGCGCATCGATAATCGGTTTTTTTTCACGCTCTGGTAGCTCCCAGAGTTGTTTTTTGAAAGGACCGAGGGATTTCTTCCGTGTCTTATAGACAAACTGTTCATCACTCCACGTGTCTTCTCGTTCTTTTTGGAGATGTTCTTTTGTCCAGGCGTGCATCTCCTGTTTGAGCTTCTCAGGCATTGTTTGGAAGACAATATTCTGAAACCCCGTTGCAAGATGAATCTCAAGCGTTCCCGCCTCTACAAAACGTTCAAACAGTGTTTCAGGAAGCGTTGAGGCACCATGCTGCACAGCTCCTCCAAGGTGATATCTGTCTCGAGCAATACTTCCAATACTTGAGAGAACTGAGAAATCGAGGTTTACCTCAGCAATGGTCCCGTCAGGGAGGGGAATGCCTCCGTGAGACGTACCAGTCTGCACACTTACTTTACTGATGCCTGTTGAGTGTATCTGAGAGAGGTAGCCTTCCATAAAAGCCTCAAAATCAGGTACTGTACTGTTTTTTCCGCCAATATGACCAATTTCTCCACCAATAGAAACTGTTGCAGATGAGGGTTGTTTTTGGCGGATATACTCCGTTAATAAAGCAGTAACAGTACTATTTGGTTTTTGTTGCTCTGCTACAGACTGCTTACTGAGATCGACAAGTGTTGAAGCATCGATATCGATGTTATAGAAATGAGAAGCGATGGATTCGTCGATAAGTGTTTTTATTCGCCCAATCTCTGCCTCCGGTTCTTGGAGGTATCGTTTGTTACTGAGTTGAAAATGATCTCCTTGGAGAAATACTGGCCCCGTATACTGCTCTTTTATAGCGGCTGCGAGAATAGCATGAGTATATTCATCAGGCCGTTGATCCGTATACTCTATCTCTGAGCGCGCTATCTCGAAAACGACAGGTCCAATCTGATGGTTATTCATCAGCCGAAAAACGGCTCTGGCCGTATCATAGGTAAGTGCGCGAACGTTAAGAGCTGGCACCGTAAATCCTTGTACCTTACCTTCGCCGACTGCTTTGTAGAAAGGGAAAATCGATGCTGGGTAAATGCCAAGTGTCTTTGCAGTTTGGAAAATAAGCTCCCTCGCAGCCGTTTTGAGATCAGCCTGGGGTGCAAAAACAGCCGTAAAAATAAGAGCATCAATCAGCGATGAGCGAAGTTTCGCTTCATCACGGATGGTTATTGTACTGCCTTCTTTGTGGAGGGTATCGGCAGTAGCTTGTTGTAGCTGGAAGATGTCAGTATACATGTGTTTCTACTATCTTACTAGTATAACATAGCAGTTGAGCGATAGTACTATAGTACAGTTTTTCTTTTTCTACTTGACGAGCCGTATGACAAGAAACTGACAGACGGATAAATTGCCAAAGACTGATAAAAGATCTACAATGAGCAGCATGGACTACTCGGTTATTGAGGAGACGTATCCGTTAGATTTTCGAGAGAAAGACGCCCGAACGCTCGGGGAACAGCTTGCTCATAAGCACTCAGTCAATCTGATCGGCATGAAGCGAGTCGGGATAAGTAACTTTTTGCGCTTTTTTCTCTACCACAAAGAGATTGTCAGTACGCATATCAGCAAAGAAGAAAGGTTTCTCTTTATTCCCGTTGATCTGAATGATTTGGTAGAGCGAGAAATATATCCTTTTTGGTCACTGACCCTCAAACGAATTGTTGACGTGGTCAATCTATCTGAGCTCCCGGGAGTCAATAAAAAGCGGATAGAAACACTCTTTAGTAATAGTATTCAATCGCAAGATTTATTTCTTCTTACCGATAGTGTTCGGCAAGCGATCACTGAGGCGATGGCCGGAGGCGCCTTTGTGGTTCTTTTCTTTCTCCGTTTTGACCGAATGCGAGATGCCATTACGCAACAGTTTTTTGATAACCTCCAAGGGCTAAAAGACGCGACCCACCAACGCCTTTCGTATGTTTTTACCGGTTTTCGAGGCCTTGACCAGCTTGCGCCGACTGTTTTTACCAAACACTCACTCTCTGTTTTCTCGAACACTATGTATATGAAGCCCGCAGAAGAAAAAGACAGTAAAACGATCTATGAAACGTATCGACAACGCTATACCTTATCACTAACCCCGCAAATAGAATCTGCACTTTTCGAGTTTGTGGATGGATACGTCCAGTATCTGCAGCTTGCCTTGATACTTTTGCATGAGAAAAGAGAGAAGCAAGTAAGTACGAAAGATGAGTTATTTGAACTGCTGATTCGTGATGAGCGCTTTCACTTTCAGTCAGAAGAACTCTGGGAAAGTCTGACTCGGGATGAGAAAGACGTCATTCAGAGAGTAGCCAAAGGCGAGAATATCCTTCCTGAAGAGAAAGCAAAGGCTGTATATTTATGGGAAACGGGATTCGTGCATGATGCGGGAGAGAAGCCAACCATTTTCAGTCCTGTTTTTGCCCACTACTTACGAACGAGGGATGAAAAAGCGATGATGGCAAATACGACAGTGCATTTTAGTAAAAAAGAACACTTACTCATAACCTACCTTCAGGAACATAAGGATCAGATCTGCGAGCGAGAGCAGATAGTCGAAGCCGTCTGGCCTGAGTATAAAGATCTTGGTGTCTCAGATTGGGCGATTGACCGTCTTGTCGCGAGAGTTCGGGTGAAACTGAAGCAACAGCAAAGCGAAGAAGAAATCATTACCGTGAGAACCCGAGGCTATAAGCTGATCACCTCGCAGATATAATTACCGAATATCTCCCGAATTATTCCCGCATTGAGTTCAGATCGAGGCTATGTTACAATCAGCTTCAGCTCCTATGGATAAAGCATACAATCATAAAGAAGTTGAAGAAAAACGCTATTCCTGGTGGGAAGAGAAGGGATACTTTAAGCCCGACGTTCACCCGGATGGGAAGCCATTCTCGATGGTTTTGCCTCCTCCAAATGTCACCGGAACGCTGCATATCGGTCATGCCCTGATGCTGGTTATTCAAGATATTTTGACACGATATTACCGGATGCAGGGCAGAAAAACTCTTTGGTTACCAGGAACGGATCATGCCGCTATCGCAACACAGTCAAAAGTAGAAGGCATCCTCTATAAAGAGGAAGAGAAGACAAGATTTGATCTCGGAAGGGAAGCATTTTTAAAGCGCGTGGAGCAGTTCGCCAGCGAAAGTCACGACACTATTGTGCATCAAATCCGTCGAATGGGCGCATCGGTTGATTGGGAAAGAGAAGCCTACACGCTTGATGATGAGCGCAACCTTGCGGTACGAACGGCTTTTAAACAGATGTATGAGCAAGGGCTTATCTACCGAGGAGATACGATTGTGAACTGGGATCCGAAGATGCAGACCGTCGTTTCTGATGATGAAATAGAGTGGAAGGAAGAGGTTTCTCCTTTTTACTATCTGCAGTACGGACCTTTTGTCATAGCAACTGCAAGACCTGAGACAAAGTTTGGCGATAAGTACGTCGTTATGCATCCAAAAGATAAACGGTATAAAGACTATACGCACGGGCAGAAAATAGATATTGAGTGGCTTAACGGAAAAGTAACCGCAACGGTTATTAAAGATGAGTCAATCGATATGGCGTTTGGAACCGGCGTTATGACCATTACTCCGTGGCACGATCGCAATGACTTTGAGATTGCCAAGCGGCACAATTTGGAGATGGAGCAAATTATCGATTTTAACGGGAAACTTTTGCCAATCGCCGGAGAATTAAGTGGGCTACATATTAAGAAAGCCCGGCCATTGATTGCCGAGAAACTCAAAGAAAAAGGATTACTCGTCAAAGTCGATGAGAAATATTCGCATCGTATTGCGACCAATTATCGTGGCGGTGGTGTGATCGAGCCTCAAATAAAAAAACAGTGGATGGTCGATGTAAACAAGGAATTTCCGATGCAACACTCAGAGATTGAAGGCATAAAGCAAGGGGATATGGTTACTTTAAAAAAGCTCATGAAGCACGTTGTTGCGAGTAAGCAAGTCCAGATAACACCGGCGCATTTTATCAAAATTTATTATCACTGGATAGATAATCTTCGCGATTGGTGTATTAGTCGCCAGATTTGGTACGGACATAGAATACCCGTGTGGTACAAAGGAGAAGAAATGGTTGTCGGTATAGAAGCGCCAGAAGGCGAAGGTTGGGAACAGGACTCAGATACGTTGGATACTTGGTTTTCATCAGGCCTATGGACCTTCTCAACGCTTGGATGGCCTCAGAAGCTTGATGATGTGAAAACCTATCACCCGACAGATATTTTAGAAACTGGCTATGATATTCTCTTTTTTTGGGTAGCAAGAATGATTCTGATGAGTACGTATCTCTTAGGACAAGTACCGTTTCGTCAGGTTTTACTCCATGGTTTGGTGCGGGATGCGAATAAGCAGAAGATGAGTAAAAGTAAAGGGAATGTGATTGATCCATTAGCAATCTCTGATACCTATGGTACCGATGCGCTTCGTATCGCACTTATCTTCTCAACTGCTGCTGGTAATGATATTCCAATGTCTGAAGATAAAGTAAAAGGTATGAAGTTTTTTGCAAATAAATTATGGAATATCGGACGGTTCATAGAGATGAAGCAGGAGACAGTCGACGTAAAGAAGGAAACCCCGAACAGCATATCAATAGAACAGTTGCATACGATGGCTACGAATGAACAGGATAAGGCCATGGTGAAGAGAACGGAAGCCGTAATACAGGAAGTGACTGAGCACATTGAGTCATTTAGACTTCATGAAGCAGCTCAGGCGATGTATCAGTTTACCTGGCATGAGTTTGCCGATAAATATATAGAAGATGTAAAGGGAAGAATTGACGAGAACTCGCTCATGGTTCTTCGTTCATTATTTATGATACAGCTGACCTTGCTCCATCCGTTTATGCCATTTATCACCGAGGAGATTTATCAGAAGCTGCCACACACCGGAGAGTCACTCATGATTGAAGCCTGGCCAAAAATTGAGAAAGCAGCATGAAGGCTTCGTGGAAACCACCACTTCCTCCAGGAAGAGTATTTAAGAAACAGTCCTTACGAGACTTAATAAAAACGGCAGGGTTTATCTATCAAGTAGGGGAGTCGAATGCGCTTCGTCAGCCTTCAAAACCAGTTGCTGTTACGAGTATCAAATCTGAAGAGATGCAAGAAAAAATTGCTTACCTGAAACGCTGTATGAGAAAGTACAGGAAAGAAATAGGGAAGGGGAGAGGGATTGCTGCTGTCCAGGTCGGGATTCCAGAACGATTCTCGGTCATCTTTATGCCCGAGACAAAAGAAAAACTCCTCGTCGTTATTAATCCTACAGTCGTAAAACGATCCAAAAAGGTATTACGCTATCCAGAGATGTGTATGAGTGCAAACGGGCTTATTGCGTATGTTACCAGGCCTGCTTGGGTAGAGGTCGAGTATTTTACCGAGAAAGGCAAAAAAGCTTTCTGGGGCCTAAAAGACGAGACAATGCAGGGAAAAATGTACAATCGTGTCCTTCAGCACGAGATGGACCATCTCAATGGCGTAATCAATATAGATACAGTACAATCAAAAGAGCTTTTCTTTGAGTCAGAAAAGGCGTTCTATGAAAAAGCAACTTTTCAAGAAGTCTCCTCCAAATAAAGAGCAACACGCTCAGAAACAGGAAGGCAAAAAAAAAGGACAGAAGAGGGCAATAAAATTCCCGAGCATTTACCGATTTATTCCCGAACTCGTCACAAAATCAGGCGTGATTATCGATGGAAAAACGATCATCGGCTTTGTCTCCGGTTGTGTTTTGCTCTTGATTGTGATGCAGCTGGTTGACGTACGGGAAAATTATTTCGCTCTCAAGCAGGTGCAGTTTGACAGGACCCATGTCTTAGCTGAAACATTGTATTGGCAGAAGATTATCCAAAAATACCCATCTTATCGTGATGCATATTTCCGTTTAGCGGTGCTCGCAAATAGTATCGGAGAAAAAGATCAGGCGAGAGCGTATTTATTAAAAACAATCGAGCTTGATCCGACATTTGAAAAGGGTAAGGAAATGCTGCAGCGTTTGGGAGATTAGCCTTCTTTTTTATCGTCTTCTTTTTTCGGTTCTTCTTTATCTGAAGCTTCAGCACTTTTTTCTTCAGTTCCTTCTTTAGTTTTTTCTCCGTCTTCAGTAGCTTCGCCTTCAGCAGCTTCTGCGACTTCGGGTTCTGGCTCTGGTTCTTCAATAATTTCTGCGATTTTTACGATAACTTGTCCTGGGTCTGTTAAGATCTCAACACCAGTTGCTGGTTTTAGGTTTTCGACGGTAATTTGTTCGTCAACTGCTGCGAGGTGTTCAATATTCACCTCAAAGTTTTCAGGAAGTTCTGCTGGAAGGGCTTCGACTTCAACCTCACTTGTATTTTGAAGCAGTGTGCCAAGTTTCTCTGCAACTGCTTTTGCTTCACCAACAATAACAATCGGGACCATGGTTTTTACTTTTTCCTTCAGGTTTACTTGATAGAAGTCGACGTGAAGCGGAAGGCGATCTGGGTACTCAAGTTGGAGGTTTTTTATCAGTACTGGTCGTGTCTGTCCATCGAGCTTCAAATCAACGAGACCTGTTTCTCCAGCTTCTTTAAAGACAGCCTGGAACTCCTTCAGATAAACCTGTATAGCAACAGAGGCTAACTCTTTGCCGTAGACATTCGCAGGTAGAATACCTTCCTGGCGAAGTTTTTTAATTTTCTTACCGAGAACGGTTCGTACTAGTGCGTTCAGTGCGTGTCGTTGCATAGAAATATAGTATAGCGAAATTCGCTCGTGAATACAAGTCAAATACCCCGAAGGGGATAAGCAGTTCGTGTAGAATCTAGCTGGGTATAATAAAGGAGAGTATAATGGTCAAACGATGAGGATCTTAGGGATAGACCCGGGTATCGGACGCATGGGGTGGGGTGTTATTGAGGTGCAACATGCGAAATGCACCGTACAAAATTACGGTTGCATAGAGACAGCAGCAGGTATGCCTGTTGAGGAACGACTCAAGGACATCTATAACGAGTTGATGACGATCATTACAAATGATAAGCCTGAGGAAATGGCGGTAGAGGAACTCTTTTTTAACACCAATGTCACGACAGCCTTTACGGTCGGTCAGGCACGAGGAGTTGCCTTACTGGCTGGAGCGATGTGTAATGTTTCGGTCGCCACTTATACGCCGTTACAAGTGAAGCTCGCTATTGCAGGTTACGGGAGGGCTGAGAAAAAACAAGTGGAGAAGATGGTAGGAGTATTATTGAAAATGGAAAAACTACCAAAACGCGATGATACAGTCGATGCACTCGCGATTGCACTCACGCATGCGTTTTCTCGAAAGCTTTCGCTGAAAAAAAGATGATCTCTTTTTCTTTTCCTACACAAATGATAGATATACTTCTGAGAGGAACAATGATCTTCTTACTGCTTTTTTGGCATGGGTACTGGAAGTATTCTGAGAGGCACGCAGATAAACAGAGGCCGAAAACAGCAGGGCACCTTAAAAAATATAGTCTCCAATGGTTTGCACGATGTATTTTGACAACGCTTTATTTTCTTCTCCCCCTACAACTTATGGGTTTTTCCATTTTTCCGTTTTCTGCTCAAACGCCAGGGCAACTACTAGGTTTACTGCTAGCGCTCTTTGGATTTTTTCTCAGCGTTTGGGCTCGAAAGGCTTTGGGAGTGAATTGGGCACATGCCGCGGAGTATCAAGTTAAGAAAAAGCAGGAGCTTATTACCAGAGGTATTTATCACTATGTTCGTCACCCCATTTATACAGGTATTGCCTGCATGTTAATCGGCTCTGAACTAGTAGCAAAGAGTTGGTTGTGGTTTTTTCTTATGCCCCTCCTTTTTGTCGGAGCATATCTTCAAGGGAAAAGAGAAGAGAAGTTACTTGTATCTCATTTTGGTGATGAGTATAAAAACTACATGAAGAGAAGCAAAATGCTTGTTCCATTTGTCTACTGATTTGGCACATCATTGAGGATGTTGTATATCTTCTCAGAAATTTTTGCCATTGTTTCATCAGTTGTGCCAGGGTTTGGTGTTTTACTCATATAGATAAGAATATAGTTTGCCTTTGGCGTGTAGAAAATACCGGCATCGTGTGAATAGTTTTCAAATTCTCCTGTCTTATTGTGGATGTAAATATGTTTTGGGAGATACTTAGGGAGCTTGTTTGTTTTCGTTTGTCGGTGAAGAAGATCTAAGAGAGTATTACTCTCAGTATCTGATATGTTTATTGCTTTTGAGATACTCTCAAAGAGAGAGCCCATATCGGTTACCGTGGTTGTCAGATCTTCATTAAAGCTGAATGAAATTCCCAGTTCTGCTGTAATGAACTGTTCAATCTTCTTCCAGCCATATTTCTCAGCGATCGCTTGCGCGTACTCATTATTGCTTTCCGTAATAATCTTATTTAGCGCTAGTTTAAGAGTAATTGGTGGGGTGCCAATAGTATCTGAAAGTGAAAGCTTGCCTGCTTTTTCCGCTTCAAGAATGTAAAGCGTGACGATTACCTTATACAAACTTGCCATATAGTAGGTATGTGCTCCGTCCACGATAACTGATTCTCCTGTGGTCAGGTTTTTGTAATACAGACTGACATCACCATCCATACGATTAAGCGTTTGATTGATGATATTCCCGATGTGAGTGTTCTTAGCATCAGGCGTATTTGATGAAATGACAATTTGGCGTAAATTTTTTGTCTGATCTTTATATGATTCAAATTTGGAAGTAAGAGAGATGTTTTGGGAGAGGAGGGTGTAGATGCGTTTTTTCATAATTCTATTTTCCATAGTATTTGAGATAGTCAGAAGGAGAAGGAAGAGGACAAGACTGCAAAGAAGCGGCGCAAAGAGTAACAGGAGTTTTCTCACCGTACTATTATAATAAAATAGGTTGTTTTCGTGTGTTATAATCTCAGTACTTCAAAGTGAATACGTATGATTGGAATGGTAAGTGGCATTGTTAACCTCAAAGATAACCCTAGTCTTTTAGTAAATGTACATGGTGTCGGCTACCGAGTGTTTGTTTCAGCTCCCATTTTTTCCCAAGCTACTCTTGGAGAAGAAGTAACCTTCTATACGCATACGCATGTTCGTGAGGATCTCCTTGAACTCTATGGATTTGTAACCCAAGAGGATCTGAAGCTTTTTGAACTGTTAATCAGTGTTTCCGGTATCGGTTGTAAAACTGCTCTTGGCGTTTTTTCTATTGGTGATCGAGCCGGTATCTTGCATGCTATCCTTGATGGAGACATCACCTTTTTTAGTGCAGTCCCAAGACTTGGTAAAAAGAATGCCCAGAAGCTCATCATAGAACTGAAAAATAAGGTAGGTGGAGGAACGGATATCGATCTCACCGCGGCAGACAGTGAGGCAGACGATGTCGTCATTGCACTAAAGTCATTCGGATTTGTAACACAAGAAATATATGCAGCACTCCGTGCAGTAAAGGCAGATGGGCAAACAACGGAAGAAAAGGTGCGACTCGTTTTAAAGTATTTAGGCAAGTAACACAAGTGGTAGGTTTTTATGGCAGACGAGAAGAAAAAACAAAAGAAACAAACAGAGAGACTAGAAATTGAACCTGAAGAAGAGGTGCTTTTTACCTCTCTTCGGGCTGGGAGTTGGGACGAATTTTACGGACAGGAGAATATAAAACACTCGCTTCGGATCGCTATCGAAGCCGCAAGAAAAAGAGAAGAGGCGCTTGAGCATGTGCTTCTCTACGGACCACCTGGTCTTGGCAAGACAACACTTTCTCATATTATCGCCAAAGAAATGCATGCGAATATAAAGATCACTTCAGGTCCTGCGATAGAGCGGGCTGGAGATCTGGCATCAATTCTGACCAATCTTGAGAGGGGAGACATCCTCTTTATTGATGAGATTCATCGTTTACAGAAAGTGGTTGAAGAAACACTTTACCCAGCAATGGAAGATTATGCTTTGGATATCGTGATGGGAAAAGGGCCCTCAGCTCGGACGTTACGCTTGGATCTTCCTCCTTTTACGATTGTCGGTGCCACGACTCGAGCGGGACTGCTTTCAGCTCCGCTTCGGGATCGTTTCGGTGTCGTTCATAGGCTGCAGTTTTACTCACCGAAAGAATTAGGACATATTATCATCAACGCCGCTAAAAAATTAAAGATGCCTGTAGATAAAGAGAGTATTCATGAAATTGCCGTTCGAGCACGAGGAACACCACGAATTGCTCTCAAACTCTTGAAGCGGGCACGAGACTACTCGCAAGTACATGGTTCAGAGACTATTACCAAAGATTTGGCTCAGGAAGCCTTAAAACTGCTTCAAGTGGACTCATTAGGTCTTGATGCGTTGGACATCCGGTTTTTAGAAGCAATTATTGAAAAACACAGTGGTGGTCCAGTTGGGATTGAAACAATCGCTTCAACGATAGCAGAAGATATAGGAACGCTTGAGGAAGTTATCGAGCCATATCTTCTGCAAATAGGTTTTCTTAAACGCACCTCCCGGGGCCGTATGGCGACAAAAGCAGCCTATGAACACATCGGACAAGTCTTTCCTCAAGACGAGACAAAACAACCTCGCCTCCTCTAATGACTCCGTTACAGCCCTAGGTGGAAAACCTGTTGAAAGAAGGGATTAAGGGTAATCACCATCTGTAAGAAGAGAATAATCATTATCGAGAGAAGCAGAAGCTTATTCACTCTAAAGATTGACTGTCTTCGTATGACAAGTGCGAGACACATATGTGAGAAAACAAGGAGATTAAAGATGATAGTTCGTGACTGAGTTTCAGTGAAGGATGATAAGAGAAACACATAGACAATAAGAAGAATAGCCGCTAAGCCGCCACCGAACATAAGAATTCGCAGAAGACGACGTGTTGTAAGGATTGGTGTTTCAGGATCTCGCGGATGTTTCTGAAGAATCGAACTATCGCTCGTATCTGTTGCAAGCGAGAGAGCCGGTAAGGTATCCGTTGCGATATTGATCCATAAAATTTGTGTCGGAAGGAGGGGAGAGGGAAGTCCGAGGAGCGTTGAGACAACAACGAGAAGAAGCTCTGAGAGATTACTCGCTAGGAGATAGGTAATAGCGGTGACAATGTTGCGATAGATGGTTCGTCCTTCCTGAATAGCTTTTACTAAGGTTGCTATATTATCATCTGTCAGGATGATATCGCTTGCTTCTTTTGCTACATCAGTACCAGATTCACCCATTGCGACGCCGACGTCTGCTTGCTTAAGAGCGAGAGCATCGTTGACGCCGTCTCCAGTAACACCGACCACGAACTCTTCTTTTTTAAAGAGTTTGACAAGACGGAGTTTATCTTCTGGTTTCGCTCTTGCGACTACTGCCGTTTTTGACAAGACAGAGTAGAGTTCTTGATCAGACAGCTTTTCTAATTCCTGTCCAGTAATGACTGTGCCGTCCCCGGTGAGGAGTCCTACCTCTTTTGCGATCGCAAGAGCAGTTAATTCATTGTCTCCCGTTACCATAACGGTTCTAATACCCGCAAGGCGCGCTTGTTGGATGGCATGCTTTGCTTCTGGGCGAGGGGGATCATAGATACCAACAAGACCTAAAAAGGTGAGGTCTTTCTCAAGTGTTTCTCGTGTATGAGTAGTGCTTTGGAGGATCTCTCGTGAAGCAAAAGCGATAACGCGTAGTCCCTCGGATGCTAATTTATCTTGACGAACGCTGATATCATTGCGCTCAAAAGCTGAGAGACTACTCCGTTCAAGAACACTTTCAGGCGCTCCGCGTACGAAGACATATCGTTTTCCCTGCTTTTCCCAAACAGTCGTTATGAGTCTTGTATCGGTATCGAAGACATACTCATCAATAACAGTGCCACCCTGTATCTCATCATGGATATCAGGATGATGTGATTTTGTGTAAAGAAGCAATGCGCCATCGGTTTTATCCCCGATAATCGTAAAGACCTTTTCCGTAGCTGTTTTGGCCAGGGATGCTGTGTTTCCTAAGACCGAGGCTAAGAAAAGCGCTGAGAGCGAACGAGTTCCTTTTGACCAGACATGTTTTACCTGCATGCTATTTTGGGTCAGCGTTCCTGTTTTATCAACAAGCAGTATCTGAATAGCTCCGAGTGTCTCAACAGACGGCATTTTTCGAACCAACGCTTTTTGCTTTGCCATACGAGAAGTACCGATCGCAAGAGCAATCGTAATAACGGCAGGTAATCCCTCAGGTATTGCTGCTATGGCAATACTTACGACGATGAGTAAGAAGGGGATTGGTTCATATCCTCTGAGTAATCCAAGGGGAAAGAGAATGACTGCGAGAACGATAATGCCTAAGGAAAGAAACATACCAAAACGGGTCAGTTGTTTTTGTAGCGGTGTTTTGTCTGGCGTTATTTCAGAAAGTGTTTTTGCTATTTCTCCAAATCTGGTTTTCATACCAGTCAGTTCGACTCGGATCCGCCCTTTTCCTTTTGTAATGAGTGTTCCTAAATACACGCTGTCACCATTTTTTTTCATCAGAGGAAGCGACTCACCTGTTAAAAGAGACTCATCCACTTCCATATGGTGAGAATCGATAACCGTACAATCCGCTGAAATGCGGTCACCTTCGACGACAATAACGATGTCGCCAGGTACTAACTCTGCTGCATCGATCTGGACTTCTTTTCCCTCCCGAAGAACTCTGGTTAGGGTTGGTGCATAGGATTTTAGCCGCTCGAGTGAGCGTTCTGCCTTATATTCTTGGATAAAACCAAAAAGAGCATTTAAGAGAATGGTTGCTAGGATAAAGAGCATGTCGATAGCGTCACCGATAACAAATGACAAGATAGCAGCAAGAAGGAGGATGCCATTAATAAAGGTAAAAACTTCTGAAAAAATAAGCTGTGATATACGGTAGGACCTACGACCTCGGATGGCATTTTTTCCATACTGTCGTTGTCGAAGAAGTACTTCTTGTGTAGTTAATCCAGTTTCCATCTTATTCTATTGTATAGGAATTTGTTTCCAACATCGTGTTTGATATTGGTAGGTATAGAGAGCTGCTGCTTGCGGGTCTTTTGTACGAGCAAGAAGGGTAAGATTATACAGGACAGGACAATGAGAGGGGTTAAGGCGTAAGATTTTTAGATAGGTTTTTTCTTCTAAATCAACCCATCCAGCGGCACTGAATAAATGAGCCCATTGGAGAAGTGGCTGAAGAGACGTTTCAGTGTCTATTTTTTGAAAGAGCGTATTTTTTTTTAATAAATATTTTTGAATAAGATTTTGGTTCTCTTGGGTATTTTTTAGGAGAATAATACTGTATGAATCAAGGTACAGAATTTTCCAGTTTTGATTCACTAGGATTGTTTTGAGAAACGTATTTGCCCAAGGGGTTTGATCAGTATGGGAGAAGATGATCGTATTAAAATGATAGGTATTATCGACTGCTGTAAAGACTGACGGATCCTGTTGCATTGGAATATAGGTTAAGGAAAAAAATGATGCAGGGTAGGCTTCTGGCCGACCGTCGACAAAGACACGTTCTTTCGGATATAAACGATAAAGAAGATAAGAACCAATATCAAAATTATTAAAGATTGGTCCTCTCAAAGAGTTTTTCTCAAAGAAATCTATTGCTGGAGCCATTTTTTCAGAAACGCTAAAACCGACCTGCCTTAGGGAGAGCGTTGTTGAGAATTGCCAGAAAAGAGCGGGTAGTAGGATGAGGAGAAGACAAAGTTGTATGGTTGTACTTTCTAGTTGTGCATATTTTTTTAGTGCCATCTGAGAGAGTACTCCGATGAGATATGCAAAAGGGTAAAACAGTACGATTGCAAAGAGAGGAAAATTCCGGACTGCTGCTCCTGCAGCGATGAGCATGAGTAGAGAGAGGAGTACATCAATAGGGCGCGTGCGTTTTCTACAAAGGATGAGTAGGGCGATGAGTCCTACAGCAGCGATTTTAAAAGGAAGGACTGATGGTTTTTGAAACCCGAGGCTTTCAAGAAAGAAAAACGTTTGATTCTCCTCAATCGTATAGCCATAGTTTTGAAATGTTTGCAGAGGATAGAGTGCTCCATTAAGACCTTGGGGATTTATCATTGTTGCAAACATGCAGAGAGTAAGGATAAAAAGTAATCTCTTCGTCTCTTTGGTAAGTAACTGTTTTTTATGGACAACTGCGTCCAGAAGAAATGCCGCAACAAGCAGAATACCGACAAAAAAATAGATATGCATGTTTACCCAGAGAAGGGAGATAACAGGAAGGAGAAAGAGGAGCGAAGTTGCCTTCTCACGGTTTTTAAAAAGGATCGTAGTAAACAGGGCGGTAAAAAGATAACTAAATAGTTCTGGCCGAATGTCCGTTCTCTCAAAGAGAATTGGTAGCAAGATAAAACTGGTTAGTAAAACGGCAAAAAAGGGAGTTCTTTTGGTAGAAAAAACGAAGAGTACACCCCACGTGATAAGCATGAGGATTGTTGTTAATACTAAAAGCCCGAGATAGCCTGAAAAAGAATAGAAGAGATAAAAGACGACCTCAGAAAGGTAGTGATGATTAAGAAATGGGAAGTCTGGATGGGTATAGGAAAAAAGGTTTGTAGCTGGAACAGTATGATGGGTGAGAATATAGTTACCCAGCAGCAGATGTCGTCCAAGATCTTGATTAGTTGCAAGGATCTCATGGAAGAAACCGACAAAAACGGTGAGAAAAACAACAAGACTACAAAGGGCGTATATGATTCGATGCATGCGGCTTATTCTCGTTTGCTATAAAACTCGAGAATATTCTTAGCGATAGCTGCAATCGTTTCTTTGGTTTCTTGTTCCTTGTCCCCTATGTCTGACGTTAAGATAGCTAGAAAATATCGCTTCCCATCTTTTTCAATAATACCTGCATCATGAATGCTTCCCACGGAATCTCCTGTTTTATGATAGACAACGGTTCCCGGTGGCAACGTTTTCTGGATTCGATCTTCGATATCAGTTTCAGTCATAAAACTCAAAAGTTCTTTTGTATTTGCTTCCGTGGTAACCTCATAGTTATAGAGCTTGGTAAATAAAAGGTAGAGGTCATAGGCGGATGTTTTATTGTCCTCCATACTCGTTTGTTTTAAGCCTAGTCGTTCTATTGTTTGCTGGATCGTCTCGACGCTAATTTTATTTGCAACGATATGAGCTGCTGTATTGTCTGATTGTTTAAGGGATAGTTTGGCGAGCGTTTTTAAGGAATAGGTCGATCCAGGCTTCTGATAGCGCAGTGAGCCTGTGCCGTAATCTTGCATATCCTCTTTCTGGAGCGTCACTTGTTCATCCAAACTTATTTTTCCTTTGCGTTCTAAGGAGTAGAGGGTGGCAATAATTGGGACTTTATTCATGGAAGCTGCGGTGAAGATTTCATATTCTGAGATACCAAATGTCTGGCCCGTTGTAAGATCAGCAAAGAAAATACCATAGTTTCCCGCTTTTCCCTTGATAATTTCTTGTGTCTCCTTTTTGAGAGTTTCTGAATATTCTTTTGGGTTTGCAAACAAGGTAAATCGGGGAAGAGCAGGAAGATTTCGCCCAATCAAAAGAACGAGAAGTGTATAGATAACAATCGTGAATAATTTTCTCATCAGTGGGTATACTCTATCTTAAGCTAGAAACGCTTATGCGGCAAGTGTCATAGGTTTTAGAGCTTGTGATAAGCGTGAATACCATACTCTTTAGGCTCATAATTCTCTTTTAGGTCTTGACAAAGAGAAGAGAAACATATTACGCTAAATATGTTGTATCGACGCGTAGATATAACTTGCCAAAAGGGGTATTGTTTCTAGGACAATATTTTTTGCGGGACATAGTTTTTCCGAAGCGTCAAGCGGAGTATGTCTCAAAAATATATTCTAAACTAACGTTTCACGCAAAGAAGCCGGACTTCAAAACTGGCTTTTTTGCTGTTTAGGGGGTATTAATTGGCTCGTGGGAGTAGATTTTTTTCCTCACCTTGTTTTTTCTCAGATAAATCACCCATGTAACGACGGAACTCATGATAAATAGTACGTCCTTCTCCTCGAATATCTTTCAAAAAAGAAAATGTTCGTTTTCTCCTCTGTGTATTTACCAACACAAAGCCGACAACAGCTCCGATGGCTGCTCCACAAAGGACACCAATGACATCAGGTGTCTGTTCATCTTCCTGTTTTATTTTCTCAATCATTGATACAGTTTAGAGAAATGATTGAAAGAATAGAAAAGAACGGCGTAAGAAAAAGGAAAGAGACGAGGTAGGAAGTCGGTAAAGGAATAAGAATGGGTAGTTACCGTCTTAGAATCCGAGGTTTTCTTTAACAAGGATGACCGTGATTCTTCCCGGAGCAATCTCCTTATTAATGATAAGTAATTTACTCACAAAACTCCCTGGAACTCCGTATGCTTTGTGTGCTCGATCAGATTCTAAGGGGAGGACGTAGTCGTAGACTCTTTTCATAGCTGAATCAAGATCAGCTGTTATTTTTTGAGCACCCACGACCCAGAGAACATGTGATGCTCCATAGGCATACGCTGGGAGTTGGCTGCCAGTATTTGAAGCGATGACCACTTTTCCATCTTCTGTTATCGCATGGACGCTACCAAGTGCGTACTCAGGGCCTGCGCCGAGTTTTTGCATTTCAAGGTGATCGATTGCTCTATCCATTTTTGAGAGGACATTTTTTATGGACTTATATTTATCAGAATGATGGAGCGTATCGGTGATACCAAGCGTTGTCAGCGTTACTGATGTCATATCCATGACTTCTGATCCTTCTGGAAGTAACGAAAGCAGCTTCTTTTTCGCTTCTTCTTTGTTCTCGACAATAATAGGCGTCATGCCATTCTCTCGTAAAGCGTTCGCAGTTTTTTGTATAACGGCATCAGGGGGTATCTGGTTCCAAGTTGTCTTATCTGTCATACGAAGTAGAATACCAGACATACTTCCCTTTGTAAAGTACTTACAAAAAGTGAAGTATGGTATAATGATCCTATGGCTGATCTCGATAAGACCTGCGTTATGCGGACAATTAAGATTATAGGCAGTAAATGGACAATTCTTATTTTACGTGAATTGTGTGAAGGAACGAGACGATTTAACGAACTACAACGATCACTTTCAGGTATTAGCCCGAAGACACTCTCAGTGCGACTTACTGAGCTCGAAAAGGGAGGTATAGTAAAGAAAAAAGTGTTTGCTGAAGTACCTTTGCATGTTGAGTATTCTCTGACAAAAAAGGGGCTCTCGCTACGAGACATTATTGAGAAGATGCATGAGTGGGGAGCACAAGCAGTTTAAGTTATTTTCCTCGACTAAATATTCTTCGTATACCAACGGTAAGAAGTCCCGCTGCAGCAGATCCAATACCCTTTGCTAATTCTGATGGCTGTCTTGAGGCTACCTCGCTGATCTTTTCTACTTTTTCTTCAATCATATCTTTTGTGTGTTCAATAGCGAGAACCGTACGATAGAGGAGGTAGCCGATAACGATAAGGATCGTAATGGCCAGGATATGGAAAAGACTTCCTGTCAGATAAAAAACATCATCAAAACGCATAAGTTCAAAATAACCTACAAGATAGGCTAAGGAAGAGTATATTGATGAGTAAAGAGAAATTGATAAAGAATAGGCAAGAAATAGGTAATAAAAACATCCTATAGTTGATAAATCCGTGATTTTTTGCTAAAATATCAGCATGAATAGGCTCGATAGGGGATTAGCTGGTGACCCATTACTAAGCGATGAAATAAAAGTATCTCTTGCGCCTTCAGTAACGTGGTTCTTTCGTGAACCTTCAGCGTTTGTAACTATTACAGATAATCTCGTGCCGCTTTTTGGATCTGATGTGCCCATAGCCTCAATAGGGTGTTCAAGTGGAGAAGAGGTGTATGGGTTATTGTCAGTAGGGATGCAGAGAGGAATATTAGAGCAGATGCGCGTCGATGGGTACGATTATAAAGTAAATAATATAACAAGAGGATTAGTCGGCATTTATGGAAGCGAGGTCTATAAAGTTCGTGGACCCATGGGGGAGGGTGTTCGAGATCTTATCGAAAAAGGAGCCACTCCGGATGAACCGAACGATTTTGAGATGCCAGCTGTTTTAAAAGAGAGGGCAACATTTACACTCTTAGATATTACACGAGGGCCACTTCCTCGGCGGTATCCAATAGCTTTGTGTGCGAATATGTTGTATCACTATGCCAATCCAAATCTCGGCAGGGCACCTTTGGTAACCGTTCTTGATAATATTGCCGATTCTTTAACACCGGGCGGTTTTTTAGTTTGCGAGGCAAAAGGTACATACAAAAGATCGTATGCAGATGAATACGAACAGGCACTCACTTCGCACAAAGCATTTCAAGAACAACAAGACGTAGCCGTTCCGTATACACTATCAACGGGCAAAACCGAGGCCCGAGTGCTTCAACGAGTGGCATAAACTATCTATCTTTCAGGCGATAGACAAACTTCAACCCGGACCAATCTTTATCTATCGCGATTACTTTTACATCCACGAGCCCATTCCTAAGCCCTATATCTCGAATGATATTCTCATTCAGATCTGTCGGAAGGGAAGAGGATTGTTTTAGCCATGAGACCCATAGTATACCACTGGGGAGAAGAGCAGCCTTGAGTTTCGGGAATATTTCCTCAAGCTGTTCTTTATTCGTAGTGAAGAGTTGGATAAAAGGAAGGTTTGATTGTATCGAATGAATAATTGTAAGGTTAGAGGGAAGTGGTTGAAGTAGTGGGAGATAAGAGAGAGGAGCCGAGAGGAGGGCAATTTCCCCTGGAGTTTTCACGGAATATATGCCTAACTTTTCACAGAGTGATCGGAGAGAATATCCTGTAGTTTTATCACTCATACGAATCCATTGACAGCACTCGTTCTCACATTGTATAGTATGATATGGATCCACACAAGATGACACTCCCTGTAGGTCTTACATTTGACGACGTTCTACTCCTCCCAGGTCTCACTGAGTTCTCAAGAAGTGATATAGTTTTATCTAGTTCTATTACCAAGCAGATCAGGCTTGAACTTCCTTTGATATCTTCGCCAATGGATACGGTAACAGAAAGTTCACTCGCAATTGCATTAGCAAAACTTGGCGGTGTTGGTATTATTCATCGCAACCTCTCCTCCGACGATCAGGCAAGTGAAGTAAAAAAAGTAAAAGATGAGGGTCTCCTCGTGGGTGCAGCTGTAGGCGCTAGTCGTGATGTTGAGACTCGAGTCGATGCGCTTGTTTCGGCGAAAGCGGACCTCATAATTGTTGATTCGGCCCATGGATACAGCAAAAACGTGATAGAAACCGTGAAGATGATTAGAAAAAAATACGAACATGTTCAGATCATTGCTGGGAGTATTGCGACGTATGAGGCTGCTGAAGCCTTAATTGAAGCTGGAGCCGATGGGCTTCGTGTCGGCATGGGGCCTGGCGCTATCTGTACGACACGAATAATATCTGGCATGGGCGTCCCCCAGATCTCGGCTATTTTGGAGACCGTTCGAGCAGCACAAAAACACGGCGTGCCGGTTATCGCTGATGGTGGCATCAAATATTCTGGTGATATTGTCAAAGCACTTGCAGCTGGTGCAAGCGCAGTGATGATGGGAAGTTTTTTTGCATCAGCTCTTGAGTCCCCTGGTAAAACCGTCACTCTTGATCGTACCCAGGTCCCCCATCGATTCTTAAGTATTCTGAAAAAAGACCAAACCTCCTTCCAGTTTAAGGAGTATCGAGGCATGGGTTCTGTCGGTGCCATGAAGCAAGGTGCCGAGGCCAAATCTGAAGATGAATTCCATGGAAAAGATTACTATAAAGAACGAGTTTTGGTGGCTGAAGGTGTTGAAGGATTAGTACCTGTCAAAGGAACAGTCAAAGAGCTTGTCGATCAAGCAGTCGGTGGTATAAAATCTGGCTTTTTCTATACGGGAGCGAAGAATATAGAAGAGTTATGGGAGAAAGCCAAGTTTATTCAGATTACGCAGGCTTCCCTAGCCGAATCTCACCCACATGATATCCTCATCACAAACCCTGGAGAGAACTACTAAATCTTAGAGATAGGCATTTAACCCACCTTCGGGGATAAAGGTTGATTTGAAGGCAATATCATTACACTCTTTCAGTTCTTCTTCAGTTAGGATGCTTTTTTCTTTCAGGAACTGGAACTGCCTCCAGAGATGGCCATTGTGGATAACTTCTGGCCAGTCAGTATTGATACAAAATTTCACTTCATTGTCCCTTAACGTTTGCAGAATGAATCGTAACTCCTCTGTATCTTTGACTGCATTCGTGACAATATTTGAGAGAGGACAAATTTCTAAGACCACTCCCCTTTTTTTCAGTTCCATCATCAGATCTTTATCATAGGCTGCTTTGATACCATGGCCAATGCGGAGAGGATTAATAGACTCAAGAGCCTCCCACATATCATTGGCATCACTCGCCTCCCCTGTATGTACCGTTACTTTTAAGCCAGCATCTTTTGCTTTTTGCATGAGGGTTTTATAATCTTTGAAATGGAAGTTTGGATTGCTAGGACCGGCTATATCTACGCCTACTACTCCCCGGCTGTGATACTTTATCGCTTTTTCGATGATAGTCTCATTCATCTCAAGCGTAAATTCACGGGCTAGGATAAAGATAAGGCCTGCTGAGAGATCCTCATATTCCAGAAGCGCTCTCTCCATACCACGAAGCATGGACATAATGACATGGTCAAGATCAATTGCTCCTCCTTGATTATGTTTCATTGGGTTATTTCGTAATTCAATAAGCTTAATATTATTGCGATAGGCACCAGTCATAATTTCATACGTCGCCTTCTCTACTGCATACGTGCCAGAGCTTAATTTATCTAGAAGCGGGTGATAGATCTGCTCAAAGTATTCATTCAGGTTCATACGTCGTTTTGGAGAAAGCGTGACATAGTCGATAAATTCCTGATAGTTTTTTTTTGGGAGCTTGAAGCCTTGCGAGCGTGCTATCTGCCAATAGACAGCAGGATTGATAGAAGTACTTAAGTGAGCGTGCAGTTCTGCGAGGGGAAATGCTGGGAACGTTTTCTTATCCATCTTCTCTTATACAATAGCATGAACAGATTGAAATGTTAATGAGCGTACTTATTAGAAACGAATAAAGTTGGCTCGTGCAGGTCCGGTTGTTATAGCAGTGATCGGATTTTTCAGACGGGCTTGGATAAAGGCAAGGAATTTGAGTGCATGAATAGGAAGATTTTCAGCGTTTTTGGCTTTCTGGCATGCTGCTCCATCCCAGCCGGGTACTTTGGTGTACTGTGGTATGACATTTTTCAGGTAACGTAGCCCTGGCTGATACGGGACTACATGTCCTTGTTTGTCAGTGTAATGCGTACAGATTTTGATACTATCTTCCGCCCGACAGATATCTAAGTGTGTTGCCATCAGCGTTTCGATGCCACTCATTTTTGTATTGTATGAGAGAAAAGGAAGGTCAACGATATTGATATCTCGTGGCCGTCCTGTCGTGGTGCCATATTCATGGGCGGTTTCACGAACAAAAGAAGCCCATTGTTGGTCTTTCGTCTTTGGGCTTTTGTCTTGTGGGTTTTTTGGAAGAGCAATATGCGTCGGCATTTCTCGGGCACCGACACTTGATGTGTACGGTAATTTTAAGATGCCGATGCGTTCTTCGATATCTTGGAGCCGCCAGTATCCGGTTCCGTCCCTTACACCATATATCGTTGTGTTTGACGAAGTCACATCAGGCCGAGTGCCGATCCAGCTATCGAGTCCTGCAGCTTGAGCCCCTTCGAAGACAATAGCTGCTCTCGTGTCTTGAGAGAGTTTTTCATGGAGGGGGTACGTATTGGAGATCAGCTTTCTTTTTAGTAACCATGCTCGTGAATCTCTCACCTTTTCAAGAAATATACGTTTTGACCCGACGATTCGCTTCATTGCCTTTTTCTCTTTTACTGTAGCTGAAAAATCCGGAATGTCTATCTGAGAAAGTTTGAGATCAAAAGCCTGAAAAAGTTTTTCGTACTGTTCGTACCTTTTCAGAAGACGACTTTCCCAGTCAGCTTTGAACAGATCGGCGATTCGAAGACCAGTTTTATCGTAGTGATGGGCGTATGACGGGCCGATGCCACGACCTGTTCCTCCTTTGGAGCCTTCTTGGAGATAGCCATTTAAAAATTCTTCTGCCCGTTCAAGATCAGTACAAAGAATAGCATCGTCTGAAAGAAAAAGACGATGCTGAAGAGATCCTACGACGTCTTCAACGTAGGCGACTTCTGTTCGGAGGTCTTCAGGGTTGACGACCATGCCTCGATCCATAATGCCTTTCGCTTCTTCATGAAAGACAAAGGAGGGAAGTAGATGAAGAGCGAGTTTAATCCCCTCTTTCTCAACTGTATGGCCGGCATTATTTCCTCCTTGAAACCGAACAACGGTTACGGAGGAAATTGTTTTTTTCTTTATGAGTTCCTCAATTTTATTATCAACAATTCTTCCCTTCCCTTCATCCCCCAGTGCCGCACCGACAATAGCGGTTGTATTCGGACGGGAAAGGTGAGAAAAAATGCCTGTAAAGTTTTTCGGGAGCCCCACTAGGATGTTATTTTTTATGTAGATTGTTCGCAAATCGTGCTCGAGAGTGGCTCGAGGGTCAGAGGAATTGGTGGTTGCTCGAATTCTTTTTGCCATTATAAAACACATTGGAGTATAAATGTCATTTGCAAGAAAAGCAATTGTTTTGTTGTGCAATCAGTCAATTGTCCTCCTCAGCATAGCAATTTCGTACGGAACCATTTATAATATCTTCATGATCCTCCTGGTGGATTTCGGCTCCCAAACTGCCCACCTCATCGCGCGACGAATTCGAAACCTCGGCTACGAAGTTGAGATAGTTATTCCTGAAGAAGCCTATACAGTAGCGAAAGAAAAAAAACCTGCAGGAATAGTTTTTTCTGGTGGCCCCTCCTCTGTCTATGAAGAAGGTGCTCCGACTGTTGATAAGCAAATCTACGACCTTGGCATACCAATGTTAGTTATCTGTTACGGTTTCCAGCTTGTTTCACTTCAATTAGGGGGAAAAGTTGTCGGAGGAAAAAAAGAGTACGGACCAGCAGACTTACAGATAGATACAAAAAAATTAACGGAAGCCATAGCAAAGGACTTACCGAAAAAATTTACCGTCTGGATGAGTCATGGTGATGAGATAACAGGACTTCCTGAAGGATTTGAAATTATCGGTTCGACAGAACATGTGCCGTTTGCCCTTGCTGAAGATAAGAAACGTCAAATTGTCGGTCTTCTTTTCCATCCGGAAGTTGAGCATACAGAGAATGGAGATACTATCCTTGAAAATTTTGTAAAGATGACAGGTCTTGGAACATCAAAACAAGAGGTTGATGTCGATGGATTGGTCAAGAAGATTCAAGAAACTGTCGGTGATGCGTATGTTATAGGAGCCGTGTCAGGGGGTGTCGATTCGACGGTTGCGGGAGCACTAACTGCAAAAGCAATCGGTGATCATTTCATCCCGATCTATGTCAACAACGGTTTGATGCGTGAAGAGAATCGTGAACATGTCCAGAAGATTTTTGAGCACTTTGGCGTCAAGGCAGATATTGTTGACTGTGAAGAAGAAATGCTTTCTCTCTTGAAAGGAATTGCTGATCCTGAAGAAAAGAGGAAAACAATCGGCAAGTTCTACATCGATGTTTTTGAACGGGAGATGGAGAAATACCGAAAAGAAGGAAAAGACATTCAGTTTCTTATGCAAGGCACGATCTACTCAGATGTTATTGAGAGTAAAGGGACAAAACATGCAGATAAAATAAAAAGTCATCACAATGTCGGCGGATTGCCAGAAAAAATGCAGCTAACACTGCTTGAGCCGATCCGTGAGTTTTATAAAGACGAGGTTCGAAAGATTGGAAAAACGCTTGGCCTTCCGGAAGAGTTTATCTGGAAGCAGGTTTTTCCAGGGCCAGGCTATGCAGTCAGAATTCGTGGAGAGGTAACAAAGGAGCGTCTGCAGAAAGAAAAACACGCCGATAACATTGTTCTTGAAGAACTCAAGAAAGCAGATCTATTGCAATCAGTCTATATGTCCTTCCCTATTATGTCGGGTGCAGATTCAGTGGCAGTGAAAGGGGACGGGAGATTTTTTGGAGAAGTGATAGCGCTTCGTATTGTTAACTCTCGTGATGTGATGACCGCGACGTGGTCGCGTCTCCCCTACGAAGTACTCCAAAGAATATCTAGTAGGATTGTTAATGAAGTTCCAGGTGTCTCAAGAGTTGTTTATGATATCTCTACCAAGCCTCCAGCCACCATGGAATGGGAGTAACATTAGCTATTAGCCTCGAAGAAGAATGATTCTGGTATAATCTGCAGACTTAATTAGGCATGAAAAAAATAGTCGTTTTAGGTGTTACGAGCGGTATCGCTGCGTATAAGTCCATTGAGCTAGTTCAGCTTCTGAAAAAAGAAGGAGCTGAGGTGTTCGTGGTAATGACTGAGTCGGCAACAAAAATGATACCAGCCTCAGAGTTTGCAAAAGCCTCAGGTAAGAAAGTTAACGATAGTCTTTTTGAGGAAAACTTTAATTACAAAGATATTTTAAAATTACGAAAAGTTGATCATATCGATTTGGCAGATAAAGCAGATGTGATCGTTATAGCTCCGGCAACGGCAAATGTCATAGCAAAACTAGCAGCAGGTATTGCTGATGATTTTCTTACAACAATGATACTTGCTAGTAACTCCCCTATCGTTCTTTCTCCATCGATGAATGTGCATATGTGGAATAATCCTGTAACCCAAGAGAACCTTAAGCGTTTAAAAAAGAGGGGATACATCATTGTTCCACCAGAGAAAGGTCCCCTTGCCTGTGGCTATGAAGGACCTGGTAGGTTACCACACGTCACAGCAATAAAACAGGAAGTAATGCGACAGGTGGCATATAGTAAGTCACTCGTTGGGAAGCATATCCTTGTCACAACTGGTGGTACCATGGAGAAAATTGATGACGTGCGATCCATTACCAATCGTAGTTCCGGGAAGATGGGAATAGCGATCGCAGAAGAGTGTTTTCTCAGAGGTGCTAGCGTTACCTTACTGCGCTCAGTATCAAGTGTGACACCTCGATACCTTATCAAAGAAGAAGTATTTGAGTCAACAGAAGATCTGGCAGCTTTAGTAAAACGCTTTGTACCTTCAGCAGATATTCTTTTTCATGTTGCCGCCGTAGCAGATTTTAAGCTGGCAGAACCACGACAAGGAAAAACAACGAGTGCTGAGTCACTTGATCTTCATCTGAAACCACAGATAAAGATCAGTAATGAAATCAAAAAAATCAATCCATCAGTCAAGCTTGTTCTGTTTAAAGCGGAATGGGGATTGAGTGATGAGGCGTTAATAAAACGAGCAAAAGAGAAATTAGCAGAGAGTAATGCCGATGCCGTTATCGCAAATGATGTCAGTAAGGCTGATCGCGGATTTAGTGTAGATACGAATGAAGTGTTGCTGGTAACGAAGAACGGCAAAACAGTACATCTTCCCCTTGCCTCAAAACAAAAGATAGCGAATCAGGTACTCGAAAAACTTATCCCTATAATCGGTTTTTCTCCCAAATAATACGGAGTCCTTCAAGGGTTAAATTTGGGTTAACATGGGTAAATGATTCAGTCTGTGATGCAACCAATTCACTAAAGCCGCCAGTTCCGATGACGATTGATTCCTCAATCCCAAGTTCCTGCTCTATTCTCTCAACCATCCCGTCAATCATACTGGAGAATCCATAAATAAGACCGCTTTGTACAGCATCCTGGGGGTTTTTCCCGATGACATACTGCGGAAAACGAAGCGGTACCTTTGTTAAAAGCGATGCATTGGTAATAAGCGCATCATACGAGATACCAATCCCTGGACTGATCGCTCCTCCTAAGAAGGCACCATCTTCGTCAATTACTTCATACGTTACTGCTGTTCCTAAATCAACGACAATAGAGGGACCACCATAGAGATCAAAAGCTGCCGTTGCATTGGCAAGTCTATCTGCTCCAAGCGTCGCCGGGTTATCGATATCATAAGTAAGACCAGTTCGTAGTTGATAAGAAATAAATAATGGTAGGGTACCGAAAAGTTGTCTGGTAAGTTGATCAAAAACACTGTTAAGTGATGGGACAACGGAGGAGATTGCGACGCCATCAACACCAGTGCTTGGCACTTCCCGCTCGACAAGTTTGGTGAATTGTTTTGTGTAATGTTCAACAGTCGCGTCTTTTATCGTCGGAAATCGTTGATGCGCTTTCAAGCCCTTGTCATCAAAGAAACCTAACACGACGTTTGAGTTGCCAATATCGATCGTTACCAACATACTGGGTAGTATACCAGACAGAAAGAGCTTTATCGAAGATCGAGGGTTTCCCCTTCAAAGGTAAGATTTTTTGGCTTGATCACCACTTGTTTTTTACCTTTTTGTACATATCCTGCATCAATGCCAACAAACCCCATGGCATTTATGGTGTTTAGCGTTTTCTGGACGTCTGCTTCAGGAATAAAGAGCGCATGGTCCATGCCCATATTGAACTCATCATACATATCATAGTCAGTTAAATTTGCCTGCTTTTGTATGAAATGGAAGAGTTCTTGTGGAGGAAGCAGTTTCTCGATAACGTAAGTGAAATGCGATCGTGCGCGCATGATTTTCCTATGTCCGTGACCAGTAATATTGGCAATGTAATGAATGGGAACATTGTTATCAAGAAGTTTTTGAATAAGTCTGGTATAGATATGAGTTTTTGTTAAAAGGGCCTCCCCGTACATCGTGCCGTCGGCTAACTTTGTTGCGTATCCTTTAGGAATTTTTTTTGCAATTGCTCGGGCGAGCGATAAACCATTTGCATTGATACCATTACTCTGAAGAAGAATGATTCGATCATCTTCACGAAGATTGCTGTCTTTAATGAGTCGTTTTTTCGTTTTAATAACACCGACAGCAGAGCCACCAAGAGCAACAGTGTTTTCTTCAATAATTCCCTTCAGTGTTGGTGTCTCTCCTCCTCCCCAACTCGCACCAGCAAGCGTACAAGCATCGGTCCAACCAGTAATCAGGTCAGTCATCCGCTGACTATCTTGTAGCCAATCGTTGTTTTGGATTGCCCAGTATGCGTGGACAGTTAAAGGCTGTGCTCCAACGGTGGTGAGATCATTCACAATCGTCGCAACCGTGTCGTGACCGATAACATCGTAGTATGTTTTACCAGTTATCTTTCGCATGCCATCTGCGACAAGATTTTTTGTTCCCAGTCCTTCAATAACTGTTGCCATCAAGACTTGTCCTTGTTGCCAGACATAGGCAGATTCGCCCCGGCTCTCTGCAATTTCTGAAAAGCCATGAAGCAGGAGATTTTTACCTGTTTTTGTAGCACTCGTTTGCGCGAGTTTTTTAATCGGATCTTTAGTATCGTAGTTATCGCCGACCTGTGCGTAGGTGATTTTTTTCTTCATTGTGATAGATAGGACTGAAAGATATTGTTTAACTGTTTCTGTCTCTCTGCAATCGTTCCCTGAATAATTTCATAGGGCAAATGATGCTCTTGATAGAATGCTAGTAACATCTCATGGATTTTATCACGTGTTTCTTTACTCTCTTGACGAACCTCATCATTGAGGAAAGGTACATCTGCAGGGTTCAGAAGAAGAAACTTGGTATAGGTTGGAATATAGTCTTTTACTTTTTTGTATAGCATCGCTGCTCCCTTTTCGTCTCCCGCGACTTTTGTATAAAACATCACTTCAAGAGCAGATGTATCGGTCACGATAAGGCGGGGATTTTTTTCAACTGCAAGTTGTTCATTCTGCAACACTCGCTCAAGAATTCTTTCCTGAACAGAAAGCGTAAATGGTTCTGAAGGTGCTTGCTCAGAGAGAATTTGACGTGCACCTTCATGAACAAAGGCGATGTCACTATTGTCTCGATGTTGTTTCTCAAGGAGAGTGAGGAGTGTTGTTTTACCAGTTGAGCTGGCGCCAACAAGCGCGAGTTTTTTTATCATAGATTGTTGAGAATAAACTGGAGCCTCTCCTCAATTGACATAACAGGAACCTTAACGATCGTATGGCCAAGATCTCGATATGCTTGTTCGTTAAATCTATCCATCTTTGCTATCTCTTCCTCAGGCTCTGGACGAAAATCTTCCTTAATTAACGGAAGTCTTTCAAAGAGAAAGACTTTTTTATACGACGAGGCCTCAAGTTCTTTCTGTAAATATTCATCGATAGGAAGGTTATAGAGGCGGTAAAAAGCGACCGTATCAGGGATGCCTCTATCAATAAACGCGACTTCTTCGGGATTAAGAAGACTTTCATAGAAGAGTTTTATCTGGAGAATAGTTTTTTGAAAGATTTGTTCATTGCTTCGTATCTGCTCTATGGTGTATCCCTTCTGAAACTGCTGTTTCACAAATTCTGTTGCTGACTCATGAACGACACGGTAACCTTTTTTCTCCAGAAGGTTAATAATTGTTGTTTTTCCCGAACTCGCAACGCCAGAGAAAGCATACCAGTTATTTTTTTGTTTCATATTAACTTTGTGATACAAAGGTTATTATACGCTGAAAGAATGGCAGTCCGTGTGGGAAAGAGAATGCTTCCCTTCGCCAGTTTGGATGCTGCGTCTTATCAACAAATTTTTCTGGGTGGGGCATCAGTCCAAAAATTCTCCCCGTTTTATCCGATAAGCCGGCGATTGCATGCAGAGCACCATTCGGATTATCTGGGTATTTGGAGGTGATTGTACCATGTTTATCAACGTAACGAAATGTTACGAGGCCATCGTCCTCAATTTTTTTCAGCGTTGCTTCATCAGTAAAGAGTTTCCCTTCCCCATGATTTACTGATACATCCATAATGTAATCGAGATCATTAAAGTAAGAGGCTTTACTTTTCTCAGCTTTTATTTTTATCCATCGGCACTCAAAATGCCCCGAGTCATTATTCGTAAGCGTTGCCTTCATTTTTCCAAGCGTCGTAAAGGGAAGAAGACCTGTTCGAATGAGCGTTTGGAATCCGTTACAGACTCCAAGAATATAGCCTTTCTTATCAATAAATGTTTGTAAGTCATCTTTAAAGAAACTGATTAACTCAACAGCTAGTACTTTTCCTGATGCAAGATCGTCACCATACGAGAATCCTCCAGGAAGTGCAAGGATCTGAAAATCTGAGAGTTTTTTCTCCTTTTCTCGTAACTGATTAATATGAATGAACTCAGCAATTCCTCCAGCTTTTTCAAAGGCATAAAAAAGCTCGTTGTCACAGTTCGTTCCATCACCTCTCAGGATACACACTTTCGGTTTTGTCTTCATATGCATTTACAATTAAGTAAAGTATTTTCTCATGGGTTTCTGCCAGGCTTTTTTCAAAGAAGTAAGTGAACTGTCGGCTACACGCTTTTTTCCAGCAAAGATTTGTATCTTTGGCAGTCTCTGGGTCTTTCCGATAATTGCATGGGGAACGTTTTTAAAGAGTTTTTGCGCTTTTTCTGCGTTTTCTACTTCGACGAGAAAGGTTCCAGCGGTTTCATTAAAGAAAATAAAGTCTGGTCTATCGTCAGAAATATTTGCCAGATTAATAATAGCTCCAAACCCGGCGCCAAAGCACATTTCAGCGAGAGCTGAAGCAATTCCGCCTTCTGAGACGTCATGGACTGACAGAAGAGTGCTGTCCTGGACTCCCTTGGTAATAGTCGTAAGTGTTTTCGAAAGGGTTGTGAGATCAACACGAGGGACAGCACCCGAAGTGCTCGTTGTTACATCAAAATAGGTTGTCCCACCGAGGTTTTTTGTATCAGGCATCCCAACTAAAACGAGGACCGAGTCAGTTTTTTTCAGATCACTACTCGCTGTTTTTGTCACATCCGCTACTTTTCCAAACACGGAGATCAAGAGGACCGGTGGGATCTTTAACACCTTGCCATCTTTATAGCGATACGTACTTGATAGACTGTCTTTTCCTGAGACAAACGGCATACGGAGAAGTTTGGACATTGTTACACAAGCATCAACCGCTGTATCTAAATCAGCGAGTGATTCCTCATCAGGAAACGGCCAAATAAAGTTATCGATAAATGCTGCATATTTAAGATCTCCCCCTACTGCAACATAGTTAGCGACTGCTTCGGTTATTGCCCAGAGAGACCCCTGGTATGGATCTATCTGCATAAGAGCAGGGTTGAGGCCATGTGTTGTCGCGATACCAAAAGGCTTATCAAGAAACGGTTTTACAATCGTTCCGTCATTGGGCGCATCAAAATCGACACCGCCAAATGGATGCAGCGCATTTGATCCCATGACATTGTGATCATAGAGCCTGACGATTGATTCTTTTGAACAGACATTGCCATGACTAAGAATTTGTTTCCAGACAGTTTCGTAATCCGTAGGATTGGGAGGAAGTTTTGTTTTTTCTCGTGCAGCAGTACGGGGAGTCGTTCTCCCAACCATATGTCTTTGGGGAAGACCCTCATGGAGAAATGTCATGTCGAGAGTGCAGATGAGATGATTCTTATAGAAGACGTCGAGTCGTTTTGTGTTCGAAAATTCGCCGATAATAGTTGCCTCAACATTGTATCGTTTGCAGATAGCAAGGACTTTTTTTTGATTCGTAGGATCTACGGCAATAACCATTCGTTCTTGAGACTCTGAAAGAAAAATTTCCCAGGGAGAAAGCCCCGTGTATTTTAAGGGAACTTTTTCAAGATCGATTTTTACGCCAGTGTCTTTTCCCATCTCTCCTATTGCTGAAGAATAGCCACCAGCCCCACAGTCAGTAGTCGCGCGGATAAAGCCTTGTTTCTGTAATGCTTCCATTGCATCGATGACGCGTTTCTCCTCTATTGCATTGCCGATCTGAACTGCAGAGCCGGATACCGTCATCGTCCGATCGGTCATCTCACCGCTGGAGAAGGTGGCGCCGTGAATACCGTCTCTTCCTGTTCTACCTCCAAGCGTAATGACTAAATCACCTGGTTTTGCCTCCCCTTTCTGCGCTTTTGATTTTTTTATAATGCCATACGCGCCGACTGCTATCGTTGGCTTTGCCCGAAAGTCTTTATGAAAATGGAGAGAGCCATTATTTGTTGGGATACCGACACGATTACCATAATCTCGAACGCCGGAGACGACTCGTTTGAGTAAGTATTCCGGTGGCAAACAGCCAGGCGGAAGATCTTTCTTTGAAAGTGTAGGAGGAGCAAAGCAGAAGATATCCGTTGATATGAGCACCTTTGCTCCTTGTCCGGTACCGAGGACGTCGCGAAAAACGCCACCACTTCCCGTCATCGCTCCACCATATGGCTCAATAGCAGAAGGGCTGTTATGGGTCTCAACTTTTCCGCAGATACCGTACCCATCAAAGAAATCAATAACACCTGAGTTATCAGAAAATGCTGAGACGATAAAATCATCGTAACCGTTAGCTGTTTCCATAATTCTTTTAATGAGCGGTTTTTTCTTTTTTCCATCGATCGTCAGCGCCGCTTTAAACGTTTTATGGACACAGTGTTCACTCCATGTTTGCGCTAGAACTTCTATCTCACAATCCGTCGGATCACGTTTGATTTTCTTAAAGTACTGCTGAATAACCTTCATTTCTTCAAGATTCAGAAACAGCTTGTCTTTTGAAAGCACCATCAGCTCGTCATCATTCATTGAGCGGATAGCGATTATTTCTACAGGGCCAACAGAGCCTTTAATTTCAAGGGTAGTGGGTTCTTTTTCAACGATATGTTCAGTGATGGCGTTATAAAGATTAAGCTTTTTGATCAGATCAGTAAGATGTTCAGTGGAAGCATTTCCATAAAAAGCATATTCATGGCTTGAGTCTGCGGCTTGTAGCGGGAGACCTAAGTCCTTCGCTAATTTGATAATTGAACCGACTTCAGGATTCATGACACCGGGTTTATAGGAAATTTCGATAACCTGTGGAGGTTTCTCACGTCCAGCAAAAATTGGCTGATTTATTGTATATTCCTGATTAATCTCTTCATAGAAAGCAATTTCTGCTAATTTTTTTGTCTGCTGTTCGGTGAGTCCTTCAATTCGATAGACTTTTGCCGTGCTAATGTTGGTAATACCGTTTTTTCCTAGTTGTTGGATTTCATGAAAAAGGCTATCTCCGGAGAGATCGGGACCTTTTGTGGTGCGAACACGAATGGTATGAATCATACTGTTCTTTCTACTTCTCGCCAGCCAATATCTGTTCGGTACTGCAGATTATTTCCTTCGATAAAGACATGCGACATAGCAGCATAGGCTCGCTCTCGTGCTTGCTGGATAGTAGCACCTTCACTGACTAAATGGAAGACTCTGCCGCCCGAAACGACATAGTCTTTACCACTTTTTTTCATGCCAGCACCAAAGACTGAAATACCCGGCAGTTTCATCGCTGTTTCTAATCCAAAAATCTTTTTATTTTTTACGGCAGTGTAGTCAGTTGGGTATCCGCGAGCACAACCTGCGATCGAGAGACGTATCTTTTTATCTGATACAAGCTGTGTGTTGTTGAGTGATTGGTCAACTGCTTTTTGTACAAGTCCGAGGTAATCACTGTGTATTCCAGTAAGGATAACTTCTGCTTCTGGTTCTCCCCAGCGAGCATTAAATTCGACAAGCTGTATCCCTTTTCGTGTGATCATACCGCCAACATAGAGAATTCCTGTATAAGGTCTTTTTTCCTCAAGCATACCTTTCATGAAGGGGAGAAGAATCGTTTTTTCAATTTCTGTTACCCGTGTTGGCGTTACGATTCCTATCGGCGAAACACAGCCCATACCACCGGTGTTTAGTCCTTGATCACCATCGAATGCTCTCTTATGATCTTGTGCATTACCAAGTATGCGGTAGGTTTTTCCATCACAGATTGTAAAAAGAGAGAACTCTTCTCCGACCATACATTCCTCGATGAGAAACTCTTTCCCTGCATTGCCAAAGACTTTCATCTGAGAAACGGCATGAATAGCAGCCTGTCTATCTTGAGCAAAAAGAGCTCCTTTTCCGAGAGCGAGCCCTGATGCTTTGACAAAATAAGGACGATTTGGCAATTTTTTAAGATAGGCTATTGCGTCTTTTGGGCTGCTGAATATCTTGTACTCTGGCGTTGGGAGGTCGTATCTCTTCATAAACTCACGAGACCAGGCCTTACTCCACTCGATCTCAGCAGCTTTTTTTGTCGGTCCGAAGGCTTGAATGTCGTGGTGTTGCAAAAGATCTATTGCGCCTAGCGAAAGCGGATCATCCATTGCCACATCGACTAAATCTATCTTTTCGCGTTTTGCAAAAGAGAGTATTTTTTCAAGGTCAAGTTGGTGGATAGCAGGAAGTGTTTTTATTTTTTTATTCGTTGCGGACATGAAGTCATTACCAGGGGCGACAAAAACGACCTCAACGTTTTTATTTTCGCTATATGTTTCAGCAATAACGTGTTCACGTCCTCCGGCACCGACAATAAGTATTTTCATAGCTACCCGTTAGATAATCTTTGCAAAGCCTCAACGTAGGCTTTATTTTCTTTCTGTTTTAGTCTTGTATAGAGCGAATCGATTGTATCATCAGGACGTACCTTTTCAAAACAGCGAGCAAGGACTGGCCCGAAATCAAATTCTGAAGAGAGGAAATGGACTGTTGATGATGCATATGTTGCATGCTGATCTAAGATGTTTTTTATCGCGATATCAGTAAACATGCCTTTGTTCCAAAGCGCGTTGGTGCCATCGGGGTTTTCTACGACACCGTCCATGGTTTCAGGAATAGCTCCTGGATGCATATTGAGAATGCGATTGGTAAATGCCGTTAAAACTGCATCGGTGATGATCTGCTTCCACCCTGCAAGACAGATAAAATCTGGCTGGTATTTTTCTAAGAGAGGAAGCAAGGCTTCTTTTTGAGGAACAATTGCAGTGGGTAATGTGTGTCTCTTTGCTCTTTGAAGACCTTTTGCATCTACCGTATCACTGATGACAATACAGATCTGTGCAGAAAGATTTTCCTGCTCGATAGCATCAATAATTGCTTGCAGGTTGGTGCCGCTTCCGGCATTAGAGATGAGCACTGCGAGTTTTTTCATTCCGACTGCGTGGTTTGGGCGTGAAGTCAAAAGAGAAACGAATCTCGTCTTTATGTGTCCCGATATCTATTGGATAATTTCCGGTAAAACAAGATGTACAAAAATTGCTCTCAGGTAAGCCAGTTGCTTTAATCATTGCTTTATAGGAGAGGTAATGAAGTGAGTCGGCTCCGATAAATTTTTCTACATCTTTCAGGGGCATATTAGCGGCAATGAGTTCTTCCTGAGTTGGGGTATTAATGCCGTAGAAATCAGGGAACAGTACAGGAGGACAGCTACTCATGAGATGGACTTCCTTTGCTCCAGCATCTCGAAGGAGCTTGACGAGTTTTTTGGCGGTTGTACCGCGGACGATTGAGTCATCAATGACGATAACGCGTTTACCTTTAATACTTTCAGGAATTGGATTGAGTTTCATCTGAACGCCCCGATCGCGGAGTCTTTGATCAGGCATGATAAATGTTCGTCCGATATAGCGATTCTTTACTAGACCGAAATCAAAAGGAATTTTCGCTACCTCTGCATATCCCATAGCTGCAGGAATGGCTGAATCAGGGACAGGAATGACAACATCGGCTTTGACGTTTGCTTCTTTTGCAAGAAGTCTTCCAAGATTTTTGCGAACTTCTGAAACACGTTTTCCGAGTAAAATACTGTCCGGTCGAGCAAAGTAGACGAACTCAAAAATATCCAGTTTTTGATTCGGTTTGACGAGTTGGTGTGAGTGAAGACCAGTTTTATCGGCGATGACCATCTCTCCTGGCTTAATATCACGAAGAAAAGTTGCATTGATGGTATCCAGAGCACATGTCTCAGATGAAAAGACATACCCTGTGTGATTTAGTTTCCCAATCGAGAATGGGCGAATACCATAAGGATCCCTGATAGCAGCGATTTTATCTTTGGTAATCACTAAAAGGCAAAAAGCCCCTGTGAACAGGGGATATGCTTTTTCGATAGCTTTCTCAAGCGTCATTCCTTGAGAGAGTAAGTAGGAGAGTGTTTTATGCATCATCTCAGAATCATTCAGGTTTTTAACTGAGATATCTTTCGAGACGAGGAATGAACGAAGCTTGTCGACACTTGGGAGGTTGCCGTTATGAGCAAGCGCGAGTGTCATTTCCTTATCGATAATTGGTTGGATATGGCTGTCTGTTGAACCACCAGATGTTGAGTAGCGGTTATGCCCTATTGCTAAGTCTCCATGGAGTTTTTCAAAGTCATGTTCATTGTACACTTGAGCTACAAGTCCCATGGCTTTATGCAGAGAGATTCGTTTACCGTTTGAGGAAGCGATACCTGAAGATTCTTGTCCGCGGTGTTGGAGCGCGTAGAGGCCAAAGTAAGTTAGACGCGCAGCATCAAGTCCTTTTCCATACACTCCAAAAACAGCACACTTCTCACGCATACATTTCAATTCATTGGTTCTAAGGCTTTCTGGATTCTTTGTTCTATTGGGGTATCTGTCTTTATTGTAGCAACTTTTTTCCCAGTTAGCATCTGATAAACGTCTTTGTACCGTTTACTGACCTTTTTTTGCAGAGTTGTGGGCATAGGCGGAGGCTTTCCATCTCCGAGATATCCATGATTCTTGTACCAGAGACGCAGGAATTCTTTGTCAAAGTTTTCAGGTTCTTTGCCTTTCGCGATGCGTTCTTTATAGGTTTTCTTAATCCAAAATCGGGAAGAGTCTGGTGTATGTATCTCATCAACAAGCATGAGTTTGCCTTTGTAGAGTCCAAATTCATATTTGGTATCGACGAGTATCAAGCCGGCTTTTGCACAAATCTTTGTTCCCCTTTCAAAAAGCTTAAGAGCCGTTTCCTCCATCTGCTCATAGAGCTTTTTTGGCGCAAGCTCTCGTTTGAGAATCTCGTCTTTTGTTAAACGAGCATCATGACCACCTTTTCCTGTGATATCACCATGGGTCGTTGGCGTAATGACAGGATGAGGCAGTTTTTGGTTTTTTTCCAGTCCATCGGGAAACTTGATACCGTAGATTATTCGTTCACCACGTTCGTAGGAAGGCCAGATAGCAGTTATGGTGACTCCGGTCATATAGCCGCGAACGACCATCTCAATAGGGATCAGCTCGACATTTCGTGCGATAGTCACATTCGGATCGGGAACGGTAATGAGGTGGTTTGGGATGATATCTTTGGTTTTTTCAAACCAGAAAGCAGCAAGCTGGTTAAGAACGGCACCCTTTCCAGGGATATGTCCTAGGTTTACATCGAATGCTGATTGTCGGTCTGTCGTAATAATAATCCGTTTATCTCTCAGCACATAAAAATCGCGCACTTTTCCATGCTGTTTTTTACCAAAGCCTTTAAGACTTACGGTTTTTAGGATATTCATTTAGGTATTCTCAGTAGAATCTTGCTGTCCCCATTGGCCCATCAGTTGGCTAACGTTTGTTCCGGCCTCGTGATCGGGTTTCAATAACATATCTCTTCTGAGTGCTATTGATTCTTCATCGCTACTTGGTTTCATGCTGATAAGTCTTTGAAGTTTGTTTTGATCCTCGATAGTAGGGTACTCAATTTGCCATAATCTTTCAAGCTCACCTTCAAATCTGTCTGACCAAATCTGACCCTCAAGGAGCATTGTATCTACAACCTGATTCAGTCGACCTTCTTCCGCAATATTTCTAAACTCTAATGCATGCGGAATATAGGTAAATACGCCTCTTGCAATTTCCCCGGCTCGGCTAATAGCCCCGGTGAATCTGTCCCTGATGGGATGTGGTTGTCCGACTTCAGGTCCTCCCATATATCATTTAAGCTTTTCTAAATACTTTTTATATCCTTTCATTTCAAGCATTTCCGCCTTTCCCGTCACTTCGGTTCTTAGCCTTTCTTTATAGTCCGATACTTTTTTTAGCAAAGCAGAATCCGTTGTTCCTAAGATGCTTACTGCGAGGATCCCGGCATTTTTCGTACCATTTACCGCGACTGTCGCGACGGGGATGCCTGGTGGCATCTGGACGATTGAGAGGAGCGAATCTAAGCCATCAAGCGATGTTGTTTTTATCGGCACACCGATAACAGGTAGTGGTGTTAGCGAGGCAACCATACCGGGCAGATGCGCTGATCCGCCGGCGCCAGCAATAATGACTCTGACTCCTTTTTCCTCAGCTTTTTTTGCGTATTCATACATACGATCCGGAGTTCGATGGGCAGAGACAATGGTCAGTTCATAGGGAATACCGAACTCATCAAGCACTTTTGCAGCATCTTGCATGACCGGAAGATCAGAATCTGAACCCATGATGATACCGATGAGTGGTTTATCCATAATGAATCATACTTCGTGCATGATCTGCTTTTTTTCTAGCTTCTGCAATTGAGTTGCCAAGTACAGTGATATGACCATTTTTCCGTAAGCGATCTGGAGGATTTTTAGGTTTTTTGTGATAGAGGTGAACGTAGACGTCTCCTAATGCTTGAGTCTCTTCTTCCCCTTTGAGTGTTTTCTCTGGATCATCGCTATCACCGAGTATATTTATCATTACTGCTGCAGGTGCCACCATCTCTGTATTTCTAAGCGGCCGTCCAGTAATAGCTAAGAGGTGTTGGGTGAACTGTGATGTTTCACAGCCCTCGATTGTATAATGACCGGAGTTATGTACTCGTGGAGCTATTTCATTGATCAGTATTTCCCCATCAGCGGTTAGGAACATCTCTATTCCGAATACACCAGCTCCTTGTAAGTGTTCCATAACAGAGCGAGCAAGTGTCTTTGCTTTTTCGATCGCTTCATCGCTAATTTCTGCAGGAGCAAGCGTATACCGAAGAATATCCTTTTCATGAATAGTTTCGACTACAGGGTATGTAGCTATTTCTCCATTCGTACTTCGTGCTACCATAACAGCGAGTTCTTTCACAAATGGAACAAATTTTTCCGCATATAGAGCAGTATCACCAAGTTTTTCTCGAGCACGCGAGAGGTCTTCAGCACTATTTACGCGTTCATTTCCTCTTCCGTCGTATGCTCCATGTCGAGCTTTAAGGACATAGGGGTAACCATACTCATTCCCAGCTTTTGTGAAATCTTCCTCTGCATCGATAGCGAGAAAATCAGCGGTAGGAATACCTGCGTTTTTGAGAAAGACTTTTTGTGCATATTTATCTTTGATCATCTTGAGTGTTTCTGGAGATGGGTGGACAGCTGTGCCCTCATTTTTTACTTCATGAAGAGCACCTGTGTTGATGTGCTCAATCTCTACGGTAACTGTTGGTGCCCAAGCGGCAAGTTGATGAATTGCATCAGCACTGGTAATGTTTCCTTCTATTACCTGTGCTCCAGCAAATGAAGCTGGACAGCCTACTTTATCAATAACAGCAACAGTTATTCCTAACGGAGGGGCTGCTTCTGCAAGCATCATGCCAAGTTGGCCACCACCTACAATACCAACTCGTTGTTCTCTCATCATAGTTTTTCTGTCTCGATTATATCAATAACATTATCGACTATTTCTGCTGCCAGACCGATATACGTTTCTGGTGTCAGTCCAGCCAGCGTGATTTTTGTACCAACGCTTACTGGAAGTCCTTCAACAAATGTCTGCCAGCCCTTTTTATCGAGATGCTTTCCTCGGGAGAGTTGTTTGATGTGATCATAAGCGTTTGGTACGCTTTCTTTGCGAAGTAGTGTTTGTGCAGCTTCTGAAAGAATGACCCAGTCCTCTGTCAACGCTTCTCTCAGAACGCTTTCATTTGGCGTCACTCGATTCAAACCATCAAGCGTTGCCTTATAGGCGAGGTATCCATAGGCAAGAGCGGTCCCGAGATTTCGTAGCACAGTGCTATCAGAGAGATCACGTTGGAGTCGTGAGATGGGTAATTTTCGAGCCATGTACTCAATAAGGCTGTTTGCGAGTCCGAGATTCCCTTCGCTATTCTCAAACTTGATGGGGTTTACCTTTTGTGGCATGGTTGAAGAGCCGACTTCTTCTTTTTTTACTTCTTGAACAAAGTATTCATCGCTGATGTAGCGCCACATATCTTGATCAAGATCAATAAGAATTGCATTGATTCGAGAGAAACACTGCAGATACGACACGATATCTTCATAGGTATTAATCTGCGTCGTCGCGATACTCTGTGTCAGGCCTAGCGAACTGAGGAACCCTTCTGCAAGTTCTGGCCAGTTGAAATTGGGATACGCAAAAGAAAGTGCAGAGTAGTTGCCGATTGCTCCGGCAAGTTTTCCTGTGAGCTGTTGCTCCTTAAGTGTTTGTAGTTCATTGTGGAGACGCAGTGCAAAGACTGCGAGCTCTTTTCCTACTGTCGTTGGAATTGCCGGTTGCCCATGTGTTCTCCCTAACATCGGGAGAGATTTATAGGCTGCAGCGTGTGTCGTAAGGTAGGAAAGGATTTCTTGGAGAGAAGGTATACAGACCTGTTCTGCAGCGCGTTTGAGCATTAGGCGAGAGGCGATGTTATTGATATCCTCTGAGGTAAGGCCAAAATGAACCATCTCCAAAACATCTTTCAGTGAGGTGTCTTGTAACAATGATCGAAACACCAGCTCCATTGCTTTTACGTCGTGCTGTGTTTTTTCTTCCAGCTCTTTTACTTTTTGTGCATCAGCAAGTGTAAGATTTGGTGCCAGACGAGTAAGGCGTTCTTCCTCATCATCGGTAAACGATCGTATGACACCTTTTTGTGAGAGGAGGAGCAGAAACTGTGCCTCAACGGCAACACGCGTTTTAATCAGTGCGTACTCAGAGAAGTACTCTGCGAGTTGTTGTGTCTGGGAGCGATATCGGCCATCAAGTGGTGAGATAGTTGTGAGCTCTGAGAGCGTTTCCGAAGGGGATTTTGGCATATAATGCCTTCACTATACTACACTGGGTTTGCCGAATCAATGTTTTCCTAAGACGAATTTTTCGATAACGTGTGCCACACCATCGTCTTGCACACTCGGAGCGATATAGTCGGCGATTGCTTTCAGATCTTTTCCTGCATTACCCATCGCGACTTTTAACCCACACGCCATCAGAAGCGGAAAATCATTACTGCCATCACCAATCCCTATAATTTCGTGTGTCTTAATCTTTAAGATTTTTGCGACTTCCAGAATACCGTGCTGTTTCGTCGCGGTGACATGCGTGATATGGATACACTTTTTTCCCGGAGTCCAGTCAGGAACTTGGTACGCGGTGATCGTCGGAAGATGGGTAAGATCATCAACAATCTCATCTGCTTTTTTCTGTGTCAGTTCGGTAATATAAAAGCTTAGTGCAGCATCGGGTAAACGACGAGGAGCAATCTCCAGTGACTGGTTATCATTGTCCATTTTCAACGTGACTCGATGACGACGTACAATGCGAACGATTTCTTTAATATCACTCGTTTGTATAGGCAGTTCTTCAAGGATTCGATCATTCGTGATGTCATAGAGTTGTGCACCCCCATTGACAATAGAGGGCCCTGAAAGATTGAGGTGTTCGCAGATATGTTTGATCAAAAAGATTGGTCGTCCTGTTGCGATGCCGATATGGAGTTTTTTACTTGCAGCATTAATAGCCTGAGTTACGCGTTTTGATGGCATGCCATCTTTGCGATTTGGGACAAGCGTTCCGTCAACATCCATGATGAGCGCTTTATACTGCATGGTTTTTTTCTTGTAAGACAAATTTCTCAATAACATCAGCAACGCCGTCTTCATTGACAGAAGGCGCCACGTAATCTGCGATATCTTTTAAGTCAGGAAGCGCATTGCCCATCGCGACTTTTAAGCCACTTGCCATAAGGAGCTGAAAATCATTGCCGCTGTCCCCAACACCGATAATCTCTTCAGTTTTGACTCCCAGTTGTTTTTCCACTTCATAGATGCCATGCAATTTAGTCGCTTCTGCATGCGAAATTAAGATACCCGCTTTTCCTACTTTTCCCCAGTGTGTTTTATTCATCTTTAACGTTGGAATATGGGATATTTTTTCGACAGCTTTATCGACAAGTTTTTCATCAATGTGATAGGTTGTAAAAATATTGAATGGTCTTTTTGGCTGATACGCTTTCGTATACTCAATATCTTCCCCAGCGTCGTGTACAAAGAAGGTGATACCAAGTGATGAGAGGATCTCACATGCTGCAAGGACGTCTTTTTTGGAGATAAGCTTCTCATAGACGATTTTTTTTGTTTTTAAATTCATTACTTGTGCTCCATCACTGAGAATGATAAATCCCGAAAGATTCAGGTGTTGAATCAGATGCTCAACCATGAAAAAAGGCCGTCCGGTTGCTAAGCAAACATGCAGCTTTTCAGAGGCTTTCGCGATTGCTTGTGTTACTTTCTCTGAAGGAACAACGTGTCGAAGATAGGTCCCGTAAGGAAGAATAGTACCATCAACATCTAAGATCAGGAGTTTATAGGTCATTTTTTATTCTCACTATTGTACCTGTGAGGAGCGTGAAAAGCAAGAAACTAAGCATAGTGGTATAGGCTCGTTTGACGTGCTACAATACCCCTGTCTATGGATCAGACTGCACTTATTCGAGAAAAAGTAGATATTATTAGTTTGATCTCTGAGTTTGTTCCTCTTAAAAAAACGGGACGTAATTTTAAGGCCAACTGTCCATTTCATCAGGAAAATACTCCTTCATTCGTCGTCTCCCCGGAGCGCCAAATCTGGCATTGTTTTGGGTGTCAAAAAGGGGGAGATTGCTATACCTTTCTGATGGAGTATGAGCATCTGGAGTTTCCAGAAGCGCTACGACTGTTGGCGAAACGAACAGGAGTTGAGTTAGTTTCTTCAAACTTCGATACGGAAAATTCCTCAAAAAAAGAATTGCTCTATAGGCTTAATGCGTTTTCGTCAGAGTACTACCACTATATCCTCATGAAACACCCTGCAGGCAAGAAAGCGAGAGAGTATCTGATAGAGGAGCGAAAAATACATGAGAAAGTGCTTGAGACATTTAAAGTCGGTTACTCGCCAATAGTCTCTACGAGTCTCGTTACCTACTTACAAAAGAAAAAAAATGCCAAGGCACAGGATCTCATCGATGCCGGATTAGCAGTGCAGCGTTACGGGAGAATTGAGGACTTTTTTAGTAATCGGATTATGTTTCCCCTTATCGATCACAGGGACAATGTGACGGGTTTTTCAGGCCGTGTACTCACCGCAGATGCGAGGGGGCCGAAATACATTAATACGCGAGATACGTTTGTCTATCACAAGGGTGATCAGTTCTTCGGCTTTCATATCGCCAAAGAAACGATTAAAAAAACGCAACAAGCCATGCTTGTTGAAGGAGAGTTTGATGTCCTGTCGTGCTTTCAAGAAGGGATAACCAATGTTCTAGCGATAAAAGGAACAGCCTTAACAGAACATCAGGCGGCACTCCTTGCTCGTTTTGCTCAGACAGTGGCGATCTGCTTTGATGGGGATTCTGCGGGCCAAGAAGCGATAAAGAGAAGCTTGGGAGTCCTTGAGAAAAAGCGTCTGACAACCTCGGTTGTGCTGAGTCCGAACGGAAAAGATCCTGACGAAGCATTAAAAAAAGATCCCTATGGGTTTAAAAAAGCGCTGAAAGCAGATGTACCAGTCTATGACTATCTCTTAACCCAAGCCGTATCGACCGTCGATTTGCACACAGCGAGTGGTAAAAAAGAAGTAACCGACACCATGCTTCCTCTTCTGATGCAGATTGAGAATGAGATTATTAAGGAGCACTATCTCAAAAAGCTCAGCGCAGCAGTAGACACGACCTATGAGAGCTTGATGAAGGAATTGACCAGAAGAGAGAAAAAAACCGATGTTGTGTCCACTCCCATTACCGCTCAGGTCAAGCGTTCACGGGAGGAAATGCTTGAGGAGTATCTCGTTGCGCTTGTTTTGCAGGCAGAAAACCCTAAGCACGCACTGGAAGCAGCAATAGCGGTCTTAAGTGATTCACTAACCAAAGAACGAGCGTATCAAAAGATTATGCACCAGCTACTCGCCTACTTTACTAAGCATCATGTTTTTGACGGCAAGCAATTTGGGCAAGAGATGCCTCCTGAACTTGTCGAGGCATACAATAAGTCGTATCTTTTTTCTGTTCCCCCAATGATCGATGAAGTAAAGTATCTTCAGGAATTGAAAAATGTCGCCGAACAGCTCAGGACGCTTTACCTGAAAAAACGTCTCCAGACAATTGCAATTGAGATAAAGCAGAAAGAAAAAGATGGAGGAGAGGTAGATAGCCTCAAAGAAGCATATTCGGAGCTTGCGAATTTGCTCGAAAAATGATATAGTAGCAGTACGCAGGAAACCCTTTTCTCGAGGGGTTCTTTTTAGTATTAGGGAGAGAAAAATATATATGAAAGCAAAAATAGCACCAATTCTCCAAGATATCGTTACCTCAGCTAAAAAACGTGGTTATATCACCCAAGACGAAATCCTCGGTATCTACACGCGACCAGAAGAACACATCGACGAACTCGATAGTCTCTACGACAAGCTCATGAAGTCAAATATTGACGTTTTTGAGAGTGTTGCGACCCAAGACCAGGAAAAACCCATTGAAGACTTAGAGAAAGAGCTCGAAGCACTCACTGTTCTGACTGAAGGTACCGTTTCTGACCCAGTCCGCATGTACTTAAAAGAGATCGGTCGTATTCCGCTTCTGAACTTTGATCAGGAAATTGAGCTTGCAAAGCGAGTCGAAAAGGCAGATAAAGCAGCAAAACAGATCCTTATTAACTCAAACCTCCGTCTCGTCGTCTCTATTGCAAAAAAATACATCGGTCGAGGTTTATCTCTTTTGGATTTGATTCAAGAAGGAAACCAAGGACTGATCCGTGCTGTTGAGAAATACGACTGGAGAAGAGGGTACAAATTTTCCACCTATGCGACGTGGTGGATTCGTCAAAGTGTGACTCGTGCTATTGCAGACCAAGCTCGAACGATTCGTATTCCCGTCCACATGGTCGAGAACATTAATCGCTTCCTTCGTACTTCACGAAAATTGATGCAGGATCTTGGCCGGGAGCCAACACCTGAGGAAGTCGCAAAGGTCTTAGGCATCGAACCGGATAAAGCGCTTGAGATTATTAAGATTTCGCAAAACCCTGCTTCACTTGAAGCGCCAGTTGGCGATGAAGAAGATTCACGCTTGGGCGATTTTATCCATGATTCATCAGCGCCGACGCTGTTTGATTCGGCATCCCGAGAACTTTTGAAAGAGCAAGTAGAACAGGTCTTAAACACCCTTTCTGATCGAGAACGACGCGTTTTAGAAGAGCGATTTGGCCTGAAAGACGGTAGGCCTAAGACTTTAGAAGAAGTAGGACGAATGTTCGCGGTCACTCGTGAGCGAATAAGGCAGATTGAAGCAAAGGCACTTCGGAAACTCCGCCACCCTTCACGGGGTAACAAACTCAAAGACTACCTCGGTTAATTACGCGGCTTGGTCAAGTTGTTCTAAGAAGCTCGTTATATCCTGTCTCACAAATCTACGTTCTTGTACTCCCTGCGGAAGCTCTGATGCAGCTGTCACATCCATAAGCACAGTCATATTGGGATGATAGCGTGTAAATGACGCAGGAGCATCAGCATTAATTTCTCCAAGAAGTGTCCGATTTACTCCCCAGGCTTTTCCAGCACCTTTTATGATAAAGACAAGCCTTCGTGCTTCTAAGAGTGTTCCCACACCTTGGGTGATTGCCTGGTCAGTTGCTTCATCTGGATTTGGGAAATGTTTCCTGTTTGTCTCTACTGTCTCGGGGTCGAGGAAAACATGTCGAGTTCGAGAGTTAACTGTCGAGCCCCTTTCGTTAAAGCCGATATGACAGGTTTTCTTAGGTCCCAGGCCGAGAAAGCTGAGGTCTGGTGGTCCATAATACGCAAGCAACGCTTCATATTCTTGCGCCTCTCTGTGTGGATCGGCTATCCATGATCTTGGAATATGTCTTTGACTTTCCGGGATATTGACCCGAGAGTAAAGATTCTTATCCATAAAATATTTATATGTAGCTTCGTGTCCGTCTGGTAGGGGCCAGTTCTCGTCAATATTGAAGATTCTCATACGAGAGAGATCTACCTCTCCTTGTTCGCTCGCTGTGGCAACCTGATCATACATAGGAATGGGAGAGTCGCCTGTGGGGCACGTAATGATAGATACAGGCTTTCTTTGTATTTGTCTTATGAACATGTGCGAAGCACTCAGGTCTACTTTTTCTGGTGAATCAAAGATAAATATTCGCGGTTCATAGACGGTAAGTATTTCACTACGAAGACCGCTTGCTTTTCCGCTTTGATCTCCAATTCCGCCTCGTTCGATAGCCATAATCGGAGATTATACCATAACTATGGGGTGATAAATCAGCCATGGTAGAAGAGTCGTTTTTGTTTAATTAGCAGTCAAAACGCATATTCTGTGCAGCTCATCCTTGTCGTATCATCATGCTTGAGACAAAGCCCATTATTTGCGGTCGTAAAGATATCCTTTACTTGCTTTTGCAGTAACCCATCAGCTTCAGTTACTATCTTCCATTTTTTTGTTACGGGATTATAGACACCAAGGCCATCTGAAAAACCCGCAAGTAAAGACCCCTTATAGAAAATGAACCCCCGGACGTCATCGCTTTCACGTGTCGGGATTCCTCCGAGGTAGCTAAATCTATTATTACGTAAGGAGTAGACAAAAAAATGTGAGGGAGTATTCCCATCCCATGAATTATTTACCAGATAGAGAATATCTCTTTGTTTATCCATTGCCAGCTGCATTGTCGATAGAGAGTCGATAATACCCTTTGTATCAATTGGTATAAACGATACCATGTTTTGTTTTATATCAACTTTTGCTAGCTGAGTACCAAATTTTCCGCCGGAAACGAGAATATATAAGTTACCTTGTTTGTCGCTATCCACTATCTTTGCCTTTTTCTCACCTCCTCCGTAGTTGTAGGCAATTCTTTCTTGTAACGGAATGTAGTTATATGTATTGTTTGAAAGATCATATTTTATTAATCGTGTCTCTGTCTGTTCATCCTGAGTATCTGTTGCTGCTTTTGTCACAATATCCATCGCGTACCAAAGGATTTTTCTTTCTGAGTCGAGAAAAAACGGAGTAATGAAGTTTTCCTTTTTCTCATCAATGACGTTCACTTCAGTAAGATCGTGTGTAGTTAGGTTATAGGTATATAAGTGTGTCTTACAATCATCAAGTGTCATATATTCTGGCCAGGTTGTATACCACCAACACTCTGAATTTGTCTCTTTCGTAATATATACCAGTGCTTGCTGAGGATCAGGAAAAGCTATTACTGACGAAAACTCCAATGTGTTTTTAAAAAGTACTTCTGATTTCTTTTCACCAGTCTCTGGGTTTTGGAAGGTGAATGAGACATCATGTTTTATTTGTTTATAATTGGGAGGTAGTAAGCCTCCTGTTTGTCCATTTTTAACTGTTACAAATGTTCCATTTCCGACATATTCCCCACTAATATGCTGAAATGTTTTCCAGCGAAGCGAGGATACTGATACGTGTCCAGTTTTAAAAACTTGAAAAGCAAGAAGAGTAACTGCAAGGATTATAAGTGCTATAACCAGACGAGGTACTGAAACGGGTGAGCGTGTTTTTTTCTTCTTTTTCTGCTTCACATATCTATTGTGCAAGAATTATCGAGAAAGTCAAATGAGCCCTTCGCTGACATTACCCCACTTTTGCTTCAAGCCATTGGTTTTGTCATTGCGATCCGCCAGCCCCGATTTAATCGGGGCCAGATGGCGGAGAAGCAATCTCTTTACGATATTGGGATTGCCACGTCGTGCTAAAGTAATGACACTCCTCGCAATGACAACTACAAACTGGGGTAACTTCAGTTTATTCAGTTATCACGAAGGCTTCGCTATTGTCGAAATAGCGTATGGTGTGGAGTGCCTCTCCGTGTTCCTGGCGAGGGGAAAGAATATATAAGTTACTCCCATCATGATTCTCCTTGTTCCACTCGACTTCTCGAAACTCAAAGATATCAAAAGCTTGGTTTTCTCCGTTTCTTGTTCCGCCTGTTTCGAGATACTTTTTCGGATCAAAGCGAGTGTAAAACAGGAAAAAGATATATGGCTGCTCAAGACTGTTGTCTACGACTATTTTTTTATACTCCTTTCGATGTTCTTGTGCGTAATTGACGGCGTACTCATAGCCAAACTGCCAGTTACGAGAAAACTCATGATTCATCTGGAAATAGTATAAATGCAGATACTGTAGAATAAAAAATCCAATAATACAAAGCATAGCGATTGTTATTGCAAACTGCCTCTGCATAGAATATTTTCGTATCCGGTGAAATATTCTTTCGATTCCCAGTCCTGTGACGATTTGCAGCGCAGGAAGGAAAGAAAGTGTCCGCAGAGCATGCGGCACTTCAGTCGTTACGGCAGCAGTGAGAGGAGAGACAAGAAGGATAAGAAGTACCACACTTCGAAACGGTGTCTTCATACGCAGGAGAAGGTACAATCCTAGCAAAAGAAACGGTGCCTCCCAAAGATACAGAAGGCCGGTCGATGGTGCATGATGCCTATCGTTATCACCGGTTATAAAAAGCCATCGGGGAGAAAAATGTGAAACGTAGCCATAAAGAAACTTAGTAAAACTATTCTCTTCAAGCGATTCGGATTTTTCTTGCGAGAAAATGCTCGTTGCCGAAAAGCGTGCTGAGAGTTGAGAGCCCTGATGATTTAGGATGAGCAGAAAGAAAGGAAGCAGGAAAAGCATGCCTACGATGATTGGAATAACGAGTCGTTTCCGTTGTTCTTGGAGTCGTTTACGAAAGATGATAACAAGTCCTATGAGAAAGACGGGTACGAACAGGCGAGGACTTTGATACGTATGCAACGAAAGACCGTAGAAAAAAGCACTAAGGATATACCAGTGAGGATTTTTGAGTCCCTTAAGAAAAAAGAGTAGACCGAAAATACAAAACGTTAATGCCAAATTCCCCTCATGCGCGTAATGTGAGAACTGAATATGCCAGGGAGATATTGCCAAAAGGAACATAACCAGAAGACTAAGATATGTTTTGCGTTTTTGAGAAGCATTTTGTAATGCCAATAATTCTTTCGTTAGGAAAAACGTTCCGATGACAGCCGCAATACCGAAGAGCGCGGACGGAAGTCGTAGAGCAAATGTGGTTAGCCCGAAAAGCGCGATACTTGGCATCATCGTATACGCGGAGAGTGCAGGACGATAATCATTAAACGAGCGAAGGATAAAAGGATACGTTACGCCATACTCGTCTTTTCCGGTATGAAGGATAGAGTAGGCGTTGTAGCCATAGGCAACCTCATCCCAGTTAGGGCTGATAGGAACACCGCCCAGATGCCAAAGTCGTAAAAACGCAGCGACAGCTACGATACAGAAAAAGAGTATAATCGGCACAATTCTTTTAATCATTGCATAGTAAAGACAGTTATCTGATATTTTTTATCAGGAGAGGAGCTTCTATAAAGAATAATGGTCGATTGTTTCGGTACCGTCAGTGTGGGCTGAATATAGAGGATATTTTTTGCATACGAAAGCGGTGGTTCAGAAACGAACGAGTAGTTGCCGTACTGTGAGATACGCTTGATTAGTGTTTTCTGTACAGGAAAGGCCGTTACCGGTGGTAACGCGTTTTTACTCATAAAGAGTAACGAAAGATAGGTGTTTTTCCCGTAGGTGGCATCGGTTACAATAACCGGTTGGGTATTCTGAAATGCATCAATCGTATAGCTCAAGGCCTGAGCGTATTCTGGTGGATAGTCGATTGTTTTTTCAGGAAAGACTACAAAGTAGGTATAGAGAAACCGAAGAAAGAAATAGGCAAATACTCCAGCGGTACAGCCCGCAGCCAGCCAGCGGTGTTTTTTCGGAAGCCGAATGAGTAGGAAGAGTGAGCCGAAACTAAGAAGAAGAGCGATGACCGGAAGAAGGAGACTTGCTCGCAGAGGATCAACAGCGCTTGTCGTAAAGGCAAGAGGAAGTAATACTACACTTACCCAGAGAAGAACAAGAAGAAAAATAGCAGCGCTACTCTGGATGAGAAAAAAGACTCCGGCAAGGAGAAAGAGAAGATCGGTCGGATACAAAAGGCCACTGAACGGGGAAATGTAGCTACTGCTCTTACCCCAGAGGATAAAAAGTTGGGATGGTTCCAGATAGGCACTCAGATGGTTGAAAAAGAGCTTCAGATTCTCGACTTGAGGAGCAAAGAGGAGTTTTGAGAGCTCTGTATTACCACTGTACAGCACTCTTTCTTGTGACAGATGCTCATTCTCTGCTGCAAGGTAGACGTTGGTGTCATCAGGATGCGTTACGTAGGCAATAGCATGAGGGAAAAGCGGCAGTAAAAGCAGGAAGCCTAGGAGGATGCCTCCTCCGGTAAAAAGAGGAAATTGGCGAAGTGATTGTCGTTTGAGGAGGAGTACTGAAAAGATCACAAAGACTGAGGGCAGGAAAAACGAATAGTCGGCATAAATAGAGAGAACGAGTGGTATCGTCCAGAGCATCGGAAGTTTTAAAGAACCGGAAAACTTCAGGAGAAGGTACAGGCCAAGCAAGAAGAAAAAAAGGCCGGCTTGTATGCCGACATCCATTCGAGCTACTTGAATATGCCAAGGAGAGAACGCAAAAAAGAGCGAGGCTAAAAGAGGAAAAAAGGAGAAGATTCTCTCATGAGAGGGAGATGTCATGACTGTCAATCTCTCTTTGAGAAAGAGATAGACTTCCAAAGCGAAAAAATAAAACAGAATGATACCCAAACACCCGAACAGTGCTGAGGGGAGGCGTATGGCAAGAGCAGTCAGGCCAAAGAGTTTGACAAAGGGAAAGGTAATCAGGACGGCAAGAGGTGCAATACCGGTCATAGCCACCTGTATATGCTGTGTTGCCAGTCCGAGACGTAGTTCATGATCCAGAAGCGCCGGAGGTATAGATGAAAGATGGGACAAATGAAGGTAAAACGAGAAACAGACGAGAAGGACGAGGAGCGAAAAACGCATAAATATGACTCTTTTCTTTATAGCGTATATTGATACTTTTCTCAACAGCATTTTATAAGAGAAGTGTTATACTGATTTTCACTATGAAGCGAGCGATTATCTTTCTTAACGGCAATGCACCTGACGTAGCATCAGTTAAACAAACGATAAAGAAAACAGATACGATCATCTGTGCCGATGGAGGAGCTACGCATGCAGTAAAAGCAGGGTTTTTACCACATGTCGTGATAGGAGATTTTGACTCGTTGAGTCCTGCAGAACGCTTGAAGCTTGAGAAAGAAGATATTGCTTGGATAACATATCCTCCGGAGAAGAATGAAACAGACTCTGAGCTTGCTGTATCCTACGCTCAGGATAAGGGATTTACCGGTCTTGTCTTTTTCGGTGTGTTCGGCGATCGCTATGATCATGTCCTCGCGAATCTGACAATGTTCGCTGAAATTTCAAAAACTGTCGATGTTACCGTTATTGATGGGAAACAAGAGCTTCTTTTTATTCATGGGAAACGAGTTTTTCAAGGGAATCCAGGAGAGCTCGTTTCGCTAATTCCCTTTAAAGACCATGTCGAAGGCATTACGACAACCGGTCTTGTCTATCCCCTTCTCAATGAGAAGCTTTATTTCGGAAAGACACGGGGGATCAGTAATGTCTTCTTAAAAGAAGAAGCGACAGTAGAAGTCACATCCGGCGTTCTCCTGGCTATCTATACTCGTAACTGATTTGGTAAAATATATCTATGGCAGATGCATCTTCGTTATCACAAAAACACTGCGTTCCTTGTGAGGGTGGTGTCGATCCGATTAAAGGAGAAAAGCTTCAGTACTACCTTCCTGCTGTTCCTGAGTGGACACTCGTTGATGAAGTAGCCATTGAGCGTGATTTTACCTTTAAAGACTTTAAACAAGCGATAGTTTTTGTGAATAAAGTAGCAGACCTGGCAGAGTCAGAAGGACATCATCCGGATATCTATTTACATAACTGGAAGAAAGTGAAGTTAACATTGACGACACATGCTATTCATGGGCTTTTCGAAAACGATTTCATCATGGCGGTAAAGATAAACACGATCTTCAATCAACTGCAGTGATAAGTCATTATAAGACCAAGGATGGTGCAATTGCAGCTTGCTTATCGTAGGTTCGTCAAATAAACTATATATTGTGGGATATACAGGAAAAACTGAAGACAAACTAAGGGTTCAAAATCTTCGAAAACAAGGATACTCTTATAACGAAATACTTCAGCATGTTTCAGTCTCTAAAGATACGATAAGTCGTTGGTGTAGGGATATCATCTTAACGGAGGAACAAACAGAACGCCTACTTGATAACAAGCAATTTGGACAGCATAAAGGTTCTTTAATTGCTGCGGAAAATAAGCGTAAAAAAAGAGTTGAAGCTATAAAAAGAATGAGGGTTTTAGGGAGAAATGATATTGGAGAATTGAATGGGAGAGATAGCTTCATCATTGGCGTTGCATTGTATGCTGCGGAGGGAGTAAAGATGGATAGAAAAGTCGCTTTCACAAACGCAGATCCATTACTGATTAAATTCATGGCAGACTGGTTTATTAAGCATATTCACGTTCCAAAGGAACGATTTAGAGGGAGAATATGGTTGCACAATAATCTAGATGAGGTGATAGCGAAAGAATTTTGGTCAAAACTAACAGGAATTCCTCTCTCACAATTTCACAAGACATATCTCGTTGAAGCCAAAAAATCTAAAAAAATCAGAAAAAACCTACATGCAAATGGAGTTTTTTCCATAGTAATTAACGACGCAACTATTCATAGGAAGATCATGGGGTGGATTTACGCAATGTTTGATGCTAGAATAGGCACACATTCAAAAGAATGATAATCCCCTGTAGCTCAATGGTAGAGCAGGAAGCTGTGTTAGCAGCCTTTTAAGGAAACTTAAAAGTGATAAGTGGGTGAATTCAGGGAACGTCCGGAGCAAGTCGAAGGATAATCCTGAGCCAAGCCCGCCGATGAGGCGAGGAAGGTGCAGAGACTAGGTGAGTACACCGTTAAGCGCCCACCACCTAAACTGAAAAGCATGGTGAAGAGATAGTCCAAAGAGTAACTTCAAGGTTCGAGGTTCGAATCCTCGCGGGGGAGCTGATTTTGTCTGTTGTGAATATTCAAAAAACGGAGTATAAATACCATATGCCACACGATGAGCACCATGAACATTTAATAAAAGAATTAACAGAACAACTAGCGCCAGTATTTTCTAATTCTCCACAAGCGATATATCTTTATCTTGATGATACTCACAAGATTTGTAATCAGAAATTTGTTGATATGGTCGGGTATAAATCCATAGACGATTGGGTAAATAATGAAGCTCCGGTAGGAGATGTATCAGAAGAAGACCAGCCAAAAGTAATTGAGGCCTATGGGGCTGCGTCAGAAAATTATAGAGCTTCCACAGTTACCGCAAATATAATGAGAAAAGATGGAACAAGAATAAAAACAAAAGTAATAATGGTACCAATTACATACAAAGGAGAAGTTTTTGTTCTTCACTTCATTTCAGAAGAAAAATAGGTTCTAGCATCGTCCAACGCTCGGAGCTGATACTATCTGAGAGGTCAATTCATCTCACCTTTCTCCGTTTGCTATAATGTCCATATGGCAGAATTAAAAACAAAAGCTACGAATCAAAATCCGAAAGATTTCCTCAACACTATTGAGCAGGAGCAAAAAAAGAAAGACGGCTTTACCCTTCTTGAAATGTTTCAGAGAGTTACCGGAGAAAAAGCTGTCATGTGGGGAACAAGTATCGTAGGGTTTGGCATGTATCACTATAAGTCAGAAAGAAGTACACAAGAAGGAGACTGGCCTTTAGTGGGATTTTCTCCACGGAAACAAAACTTAACGCTATATATCATGCATGGTAATAAAGATAATCAAGATTTACTGAAAAAACTCGGTAAGCATAAGGCTGGTGGGGGGTGTCTGTACCTTAACAAGCTGGCTGATGTCGACGAAAAAGTACTTACTCAGCTCATTGAAGCGTCGTTTCAGTATATGAAAAAGACGAATACATAAGTAAGTTCAAAGAGTTTTATTGGGTGGAGAGGCTATCGATTCTCAAATTTCCTCAGCCCATTTTAAGTTTTCAAATCTAAACTCTTCATATGAGATGGACTACAATAGTCATAATGTAACAGGTTCTAGAAGAAGGAGAATTAAGAAAAGACGTCGATTTGTTCTTTTCTTTTTTATACTACTCTGTAGTTGTATACTCATTACTGTTAGCTTCCTCTTAAAAAGCAAAAAAGTTCCCCCTCCTACAAAACAAGTTTTAGAAAGTACGATAAAACCATCCCCTGCCGTACTGTCAGTATTACAAGATAAAGGACTAGAAGGCGCAGTAGAGAAAGCCTTAGAAGGAACAAAAGGGTCATATGGTATTTTTATTAAAAACGTAAAGACGAATGCTGTGTTTACGAGAAATGAGCATACTAGTTTCGATGCGGCCAGTTTGTATAAGTTATGGATAATGGCTGTCGCATATAACCAGATAGAGAGTGGCCGTTTAAAAAAAGAGCAAACGTTATCGCAAGACGTAAAAGTCTTAAATGAGAAATTCGATATTGCTTCAGAGGCAGCAGAAATGACAGAAGGAAAAGTAACGCTGACAGTCTCAGAAGCTTTAGAAAAAATGATAACGATTTCTGATAACTATGCAGCTTTGCTCCTGGCTGAGAAAGTACGATTATCCACGGTGAAAGACTATTTGAAAGACAAAGGGTTTAACGAATCAACAGTAGATACCAACGGGAGTACGCCCAAAACGACAGCTTCTGATATAGCACTTTTCTTTGAGAAGCTCTACACAGGGCAACTTGGAAATGCTGACTCAACCGAGAGCATGCTTTCCTTATTAAGAAACCAACGATTAAATAATAAAATCCCCAAAAATTTGCCTGTTGGAACAGTGATAGCGCATAAAACGGGTGAACTCTCTATGTATACGCATGATGCGGGAATTGTCTATACGGAAAAAGGGGATTACATTATTGCTGTACTATCAAAAAGTGATAATCCCGAAGCAGCCGAAGGAAGAGTAGGAGATGTTTCCGAGGGAGTATTTAATTACTTTAATTAATCGGCCGTTAGTTTTTAAAGAGAGTTATACCGAGCACTCCCAGAAAAGCGAACACGATTCCTAAATATTTTCTTCGAGAAATCTTCTCTTTCAAAAGAAATCGTGAAAGGAGAACAGTTAATGCACCATTTGTTCCTGTGATGGGTGAGGCGATAGATGCTGTGGTAAAGGAAAAACTTAACCAGAGAAATCCTGTGCCGATGATATTAAACAACCCCCCTAAAAGAGCGAATTTGTAGTCTTTAAATCGTTTTATGACACCTTCGACTGAGTGCGTTAACGATTGTTTCTCTATTCGTAAATACGCCAATGCTATTGGTATCTGCACAAATCCTAACATAAGTAAAAAACTGAAATCCTGAGACTTATTGATATAGCCCTTCGAAATAGCGTCCGAAAGTCCAATACAAAGAGCTGCGATGAAAGGCCAAACGATCCCTTTCGTAAGTTTTAACTCAGTTTTATTCATCTTGTCGGGAAAACTGGCGATAATACTCCCCACAATAGCAAGAGCGGCAAAGAGCGCTACCTCCAGAGAAAGAAACTCTTTATTAAATAGTCTTGAAAAGATAATAGTATACACAGGATAGGTCGCGAGAACAGTCGCGGTAACCGCGAGCTCTCCATGAGATAGTGCATAGAAGACGATGGCTTCAGAAAGAATTGCAGAGAGGATAGCGAAAAGGAGCGCTTCCCAGAGATTTGCTCCGCTGGCAATACCCATGAATAGCGCCAGTGGGATCCACAGAAATAATCCGAATATGGCATCAAAAACGAAAGCGATAGAGGGAGAAAGTTCTTTATAGCTTTTCCTCAGAGTGAGCTGCGAAAATCCGATAAAGACAGCGCAGAGAACTGCGAAAATGACACCAATCATCTCTGTAGTATAGCTGATAACAGATTTGGTATACTAAAGCCGTTATGGCATGCCCTATTACGGTTATAAAGGGCGACTGGCATACTTTGCTTATGCGAAAGGACATGTAGGACTGTATATTCCTCCTCCTGTTTTACAAGATCATAAAGAAGAGTTAAAAGAATATAGTATCTCAACGGCTACAGTCAGATTTCCTTTAGAAGAAGATCTTCCCATTGTTCTGATAAAAAAACTGGTAAAAGCGCGTGCTACCATAAACGAAGAAAAAAAGAAGCGATGAGCCCCTCCATATTGCATTTCTTTTTCAGAATGTCTATACTCGCCTCAATTCCTGCTCTTCAGTATGCTTATTCTTGAGGGAAGACCCTCTATTGCGATTGCATCAATTGGTTGGAAAAATGATGACGATCCCCGTCTAGGAGCGAACTATTCTATTGAAACGGTTTTGGATGAAATGCAGGAGGCAGATTACGCTGGAGCAGAGTTAGGCGGCTCTGCACCTACAGACCTAAACATTCTTCTTCCCCTTCTCAAATCCAGGAATCTCCAACTTGTTAATGCCTGGCACAGTACAAATCTTACTGATTTTTCAGAAAGAGGCCTTGATGCAGCTACAAATACACTGAATGAAGTAGAGAAATTTAAAGAGAAAGTTGTCTATCTTTACGATGCAGGTTCTAAGCGCATCGGCCCCTCTGAACAGGGAGGAAGCATTCAAGGAAAAAATGTACCGATTTTTGGTGATCTGAGGCCTGTGCATTCAGACTACCAATGGGATGTAATGGCAGATGGATTGGATCAAATGGCAGAAGTTGCCGAGGGGCATGGTTTGACACTAGTCTATCACCATCATCTGGGAACAGGTATACAGACAAGAAAAGAAGTCGATCGGCTGATGAGGGGGACAAAGAAGGTTAAGCTTCTCTATGATACAGGCCATCTCGTCGCTGCAGGCGAAGATCATTTGGGCGTACTTGATGATCATATCGATCGCATAGCTCATGTCCATTTGAAGGATGTACGAGAAGAGGTGCTCGCGTATGCGATAGCGAACAATCTAAGCTTTATGGATGCGGTAAGAGCGGGAATGTTTACCGTTCCGGGAGATGGTATGATTGACTTTATTCCTGTTTTCGAGAGATTAAAAAAATACTCTGATTGGATAGTGATTGAAGCAGAACAAGATCCGGCAAAGGCAAATCCACTCATCTATGCACGAAAAGGGAGAGAGTATATACGTGAACATGCGGGTGTCTGATGTTTTAAATAGTTCACCTTGCAATCCTTCCCATATTTTGTTTAAATAACACTATGAAGAAAATGAATCCTGTTGTCCATTTTGAGATGCCCGCAGATGATCAAAAGCGAGCGACAGATTTCTATGCGAAAGCTTTCGGCTGGGAATCCCAGATCATGGGATCGGAATACGGTGGCTACGCTGTCGTCACCACAACAGAGGTAAATAAGGAGACCAATCGTCCGAAAAATCCTGGTGCTATTAACGGTGGCTTTTTCAAAAAAACAAAAGAGACAGGACAATACCCTTCAATTGTCATCGCCGTTGACGATATTTATCAAGCGATGAAAGATGTCACCGAAGCAGGTGGAAAAGTGCTTGGTGGTTCGCAAGGCGCGGGAAAACCGGATGACATCCCGGGCATAGGGCTCTACGCATCATTTGTCGACACAGAAGGAAATAGAGTCGGCATGCTTCAACCAGTAGGAATGTAGTCTTCTGCTATAATAGCCTCATGGCACTTCCCTTTTCTCCCTCAATTTCGAAAAAAGGTTTTGTTTTTCTCTCGGGCCAAATATATCTCAAAGATGGAAAACTCCTCGAAGGAACGATAGAAGAACAGACCCATCAAATTATGAAGAATCTTAAGGAGCTTTTGGAAAAAGAAGGAATCACCTTTAACGAAGTCGTAAAAACCACTATCTACACCACAGATATGTCTCTTTACTCCCAAGTAAATGAAGTCTATAGTAGCTATTTCTCTGAAAATTTTCCTGCACGAGAAATGATAGGCGTGAAAGAGTTACCTCTCGGTGCGAGACTGGAAATAAGCATGATCGCAGCAAAATGAAAGAAGAAAATTTCAGACACTTCATCCGCTTGGGAAAACAGGAAAAAACATTGAAATAACCTCTCAAAACCCCAGGAATATCGTGTGAGGGGAAGATACTGTAAAAAATAACTTCCCATTTGCCCCAAAATTAATCTTATAGTATAATCTCCCTGCTGATAGCTATTGTAACTTTTGTCAAAAACAGAAGGTTCGCTAGGCACTAGCAATTGCTGGAGATATTTCTAATATGAATTCTCGAAAAATAACTGGTTTAACCTCAAGAGAGGCAAGAAACTATTTCATGAAAAATAGTAGCTACATTAATTTTCCTATTCCTGAATATTTCAGTTTTGAAGCGCTGCTTACATTAATTTCACCTTCAATCATGGGTAAGGAGCTTGTCGACATTTGCGTAGTGAAGGATAAGAAGTCTGATGGGCCCCATAACTATGACTTAATTAATCATGTTATATTAAGCAATAAGGATGGGGCATATTCATGGAGGCCCATGCAGCTAATACATCCGGTTCTATATATTTATCTCATGAGAATTATGACCGAAAAAAAGAACTGGGAAGAGATACAAGGTAGATTTAAAGATTTTTCAAAAACATTTGTTGATTGTATTAGTGTCCCGCGGGAATCTAGTGATAATCAATCAGACAAAGCATCTCAAATTAGAGATTGGTGGGAGAGAATAGAACAGTACTCTATAAAGAAATCACTAGAATACAACTATTTATTTTTAACGGATATATCAGATTGTTACGGTTCAATTTATACGCATTCAATTGAGTGGGCTTTAGATAAACATGGTAAGGAGGAAGTGAAAAAAAGATTACGCGAAAAAAAACCTTTTAAGACTCTTGGTGGGAAAATAGATCAGATATTAAGAATGATGAACTACAATCAGACAAATGGTATTCCTCAAGGAAGTACTTTGACAGATTTCATTGCAGAAATAGTTCTTGGCTATGTTGATGAGCAACTAACTAAATTAATTATTGAGCACAAAATAAAAAAGAAAGATTTCCATATTGTTAGATATAGAGATGATTATAGAATATTTGTTAATGATCCAAATATAGGGCACCTTATATTGAAACTTCTCAGTTCGGCATTATATGCAATAGGACTTAAAATGAATGCTTCAAAAACTCTAGACAGTAATGATGTTATTCTTTCAAGTATAAAACGTGAGAAATTAGAAAGAATTTCCATAGCCCCTGCTGAGCAGAAATTGCAAAAAGAGGCACTTAGAATTTACCAGTTATCAAAAAAATATCCCAATTCTGGATTAATAGCTAAAGAACTGAGTCTGTTTTTTGATAAGATAGAAAATCTTAAAAAATTTGAGGAAGACCCCGAAATACTAATTGTAATATTTTCAATGATCGCATTCCCAAGCCCGATGGTGATTAACTGGGCTAGTGCGATAATTAGTGTTCTATTAGAGAAAATTGAAAATAAGAAAAAAAAGAAAAGATTAATAAGAAGCATTCATAGTAAATTTAAACAAATTCCTAATACGGGATTAATTGATGTCTGGCTTCAGAGAATATCTAAACCATTAGACACATCGATTACTTATAAAGATAAGTTAACTAAGGCAGCATTGGGAGACGTGAAAAACTCTGAACTATGGTGTTGTCTATGGTTAAAAAAAGAAATAATAAATATTATTGATTTAGCGGAAATATCAGATTTTAAAAAAAGGATTGAAGAAAAATCTATTTCTCCTGTAATTCAAAGAAGAGAGGTAGAGTTGTTTAAAAATGATTATTTTTAATGTAAATGCACAGATTATTTTAATATTTAAATAAGTTCGTTTTTTATGTCTCAGTACTACAATCCAAATCGTAAGCGAAATGTCTATGATCCTAAATCTACGGAGCTTTTTCGCTTAAGTCAGGGGAAGATAGATGCCTTTATCAATTGCCCCCGTTGCTTCTATTATGATCGTCGACTCGGCGTCTCCCAGCCGCCAGGTTATCCTTTTTCCCTTAATTCTGCAGTCGACAAACTGCTTAAAAAAGAATTTGATATCCACCGAGCAAATGGTACGAAACACCCGTTATGTGATAAGTATGGAGTGGATGCGATACCATTGGCGCACGAAAAAATCGATGAATGGAGGGACTCTCTGCGCCGTGGGATCACTGTTCCTGTTAATGGGACAAATATCGTTATAACAGGAGGGGTCGATGACGTCTGGATAAATCCCTATGGAGAATATATTATCGTTGACTATAAAGCGACGTCGAAAGAAGACGAAGTAAGTCTCGATGCTGACTGGCAGATAGGATACAAACGCCAGATGGAAATCTACCAGTGGTTATTTAAGAAAAACGGATTCAAGGTCTCAAATACTGGCTATTTCGTCTACTGTAACGGGAATACTGATAAAGAGGCCTTTGACGGGAAACTTGAATTTAAGATAAAACTTCTCCCTTATGAAGGGAACACTGATTGGGTAGAAGAGGCAGTACTGAAAGCTATTGATTGCCTGAAAAGCGATACTGTTCCGGAGCCTGGTGAGGATTGTGATTTTTGTAAGTATCGTGCTGCAGTGAGTGCGCTTGGGTAAAGTAGGATATCCCTACAACCTCTGTTATACTTTTTTTATGAGCTCTCTTGAAGATATAGAACAAAGACTTTCTAAAGTTGAAGAAAGAAATAAAAGTGTTGAGATGAATAAAGCCTGGGAGACGAGTTTTATGAGAAGAGGACTCATCGCGCTCTTTACCTATTTAGCGATTGTTGCATATTTGCGATTTATCGTCGGAATAAATCCATGGATCAATGCAATTGTGCCGACAGTCGGCTTTCTTCTTTCGACACTGACACTTCCTTTCTTCAAAAAAGTATGGAGTGAGAAGTTCTATAAGAGAAGTAGTCAAGAGAAAAGTAATACGGAAGATTATTCTTGATCGTAGGCTTCTTGGAGTTTGGAGACGTCGATTTTCTGCATCTTCAGCATGGCTTGCATCACCCGTCCTGCTTTTTCCTTATCTTTATCCCCCATTAACTCATTCAGAGCTCGAGGCACGACCTGCCAGGATACACCAAATTTATCTTTTAACCAGCCACACTGTGATTCTTCTCCGCCATCTGTCAGTTTCTCCCAGTAATAATCTACTTCTTCCTGGTCTACACAATCGATAACAAATGAGATCGCCTCATTGAATTTAAAGGAGGGACCTGCACTCATAAGCGTAAATTCTTGGCCAAAAAGCTCGATAGTAATAATATCTACAGTTCCTGATGGGGTATCATCAAATGTTTCAGGAGTCATCATTTTTGATTCTTTAAAAACAGAAGTATAGAATTTGGCTGCTTCGCGAGCTTGTGTATCAAACCATAAAAAAGGTGTAATTTTCTGCATAGTATTTATTACTGAAGATTGTAGTTCTCTCTCTGAATATTGTCAACGTGATCAATAGTACAGTAAAAGTGTTTCCTTCTTTGCTATACTATTTTTGATGAATAATGTTGCCTACTTCGAACTCCAGGCAGATGATCCGGAGCGTGCTGCCTCATTTTATTCAGAGATTTTCGGCTGGAAGTTTACCAAAGACGAGAACATTCCTGTTGATTACTGGCGAATTGACGGGGCAGGACCTTTTGGAGGATTATTCAAGAGACCTGCGAAGACGCCGCTTCCAGAATGCGGAACAAATGCCTATGTCTGCTCGATGCAAGTTGAGAATTTCGATACCACTGCTGAAAAAATTCTCAAAGCCGGTGGGAAAGTAGCACTCCCGAAATTCGCAGTTGTCGGTAAATGTTGGCAGGGATATTTTCTGGATCTGGAAGGGAACACATTCGGATTATTTGAAGTGGATGAAAATGCAAGTTAAGGGTTACTTTTTCCGTTTTGCAAAGTAGGTTACGATTCCTTGGAGAAGGTTCGTATTGAATGGGAGACTTCGGCATGCGCTGATAGCTGCTCCAAGATGTCTATTCATGAGCTCTTCGGCTTTATCAACACCATAAAGTTGTACGACATTTATCTTTCCTAAATCCTGCTGCACATTTTTTCCAAGATCATCGACACTACTCGATACATCGAGAAGATCATCTTTTATCTGGAAAACCAGACCCGCATGATGTGCATACTCTTTTATTAATGCAATTTCTGTTTGGGTTCTTTTTTCAAGCATCATCAGCGGTACAAGCGAGGCTTCCATTGCCACGGCAGTTTTTAAATGGTACATTTCAAGCACCTTATCAAGCGTGATATCTTCTCTACTGGCTCTGGTCATTTGTAGATCCATATTTTGGCCAAGGCACATGCTTTGAATAGCAGTGTTGATATAAGTCGTGATAGCTGAGACATCTGCTGCAGCATACAGATTTTTTAATTGCTGTAAAACACTTATCCCTTCAAGAATCATAGATACTCCCGCTAGCTCGACGCTTGCAGGGTCGAACACCGTGTGTGCCGTGGGTTTCCCTCTCCTTGTGTCGCTGTTATCTTGCCATGGTAGATCATCGAAGAGAAGGCTCGCCGTATGAAATAATTCGTTTGCCAGTAAGAGAGGCGTTATTGCTGTTTGATCTACTTGAAGACTTTCTGCCAGCATCAGTGTTAGTGCAGGTCGTAGTCGTTTCCCTCCGGCTTCAAGTGCGTATTTCATAATTTCGTGAAGTTCGTTTTCCGATTCTGCCCGTTCATTGCCCTCAATAAACTGCCCGATAAGATCGTTGATAGCTTCTATCCTGTCGAGAACGAAAATCTGAGGGTCGACATCGGTAGCGGGTCTATGCGTCGTTGCTTCACTAATTGCCTTTTTGAGCTTTTGGTCAACTGGAATTAATCGACGAGCTGTTTTTCCGGGTAGGCTTGATGCCTCATTGATAAATGTTCGTAATGAAGCAGGAATAGTATCACCGTACGTCTGAAGAAGCGCTACCACTCTTTCTGGATGCGTCACGAGGTAATGGGATAAGAAATTTACTTGAGAATATGCGAGTGTATCGATAGCGCTGTGGTTAAGGGTTGCTGCAATGTATGCGTCATAGGCAAACATATCAAAAAGGGGATTTGTATCGGAAGGGTATGGATAGGTAAAAGGAGTAACACGTTTTGCTTGTAGGTCTTCATCATAATCGACAAAGTCATCTCTGAACTGGTTTGCAAACATAGAGTTGACGCAACGTCTATAGAATTCAGAATCAAGGTTTTGTCTTGCAAGAATATTTGCAATTACTCGACTCATGCCGGATTTTATCACGAGATCTGGATATAAGTCGGTGAGGTGTCCACTACTCTCTTCATGTGATCGATTTGCGTCACGATCTTGTGCTGTGTACATTGATTCAGCTGCATGGTAGAGGTGTGGATACTCATCAATTGGGTAGTAGGTTATGAATATGTCATACAGTATTCTTACCTCATCTGCTAACGGGCTGTCGGGAAGGTCGCTGGCGTCAATCGATTTACCGGTTCTTAGTCCCTGTAAAACTGCCTCACGATACTGTTCTTTATCTCGTTCTGAGATATACTGAATATTAGCGTCTTGCAGTGTGTCATCGATAATTGCATATACCGCTCCATACGAAACTGCACCAAAGGCAACACGCGTTAAATGAGCTCTTCGTTCCTCATCGGAAGCATCCATGGTATCGAATCTCGCAATTGCTCCGACACCAAGTATTGTCCTTGCAACTTTTCCCATAGCCCCTTCTCGAATGACCTGCTCAGGAAGAATTTGATGCACTCTCTTCAAGCGTTGTCGTAATATTTCTATTTCAGAACCGTTCTCATCAAGCAGAAACATTCCCGCGAGTATATTCATCGCACTGCCTGTTGGGTGAGCTGTCTCTTTGAGTGGTATCTGATAAGAACCAAGGTGTTGACGAAAACGTAGTAGCGTCTTTTTATCAAAGGCGGTAACCATATTCCGAACACCAAAAACAGCAAGTTCTTGCAGTGCTCGTTCTTGCCTGAATTCTTGTCGAGCCCCTGGTACGATCAGCCGACGAACTCGTGCAGATTTACTATGCATGTCTCTACTTATCGCAAGTTGATCAATGCAACGGGAAATATAGTCATCTGTTCCTGTAGAATTGCTATCTCTCCATCGATAAAATTGTTTCAAGGAATACTCAACACCAGGCATTAGTCTATCGAGTTGTAGATCTTCTTGAGTGAACGAATATGGAGCATAGGGACTTTCCATGTTTGTAGGTTGATACTCTTCTGGTAAACCAGGTGGCCGATGCGCTTTTACAATCTCTTCAGCTTGATTGACAAACGTATACGGAGACACAGGCGATTGCGCCACTTCTCTTGTCGGCTGAGAATGTCTTTCAAAGGAACTCATGGCTAAGATCCCCGATTATACCCAGAGATAAACTATAAGTCAATCTGTTTTTAAAAGGTATACCTAACCTCTTTATATATAGGATAGAAATATTCGGAGAGCTATAGTAGCTAAGGCTTTAAGAGAGCTGGTATAATGCGCGTATGCGAGTTAGATCATATGTACCATCCGACTATAAGCAGGTTGCTTCTCTATACAAAAATGGCAATCTTTATGGAGGTCAGTATGATGAGAGTCGTGACTCCCGAGAACGGCTACAGAAAAGAATAGAAGCTGATTCTGATGCTATTCTTGTGGCCGAGGAAAACGGAAATATCGTCGGGACAGTATCGCTTATTGAAGACGGGCGAGTGGCTTGGTTATTTCGTTTTTGCGTAGCAGAGGGAGTAGACGACATTGCGAAAGCACTTCTGGATAAAGCACTGGAAGCTTTGAGAAGAAAAGGGCATCAACAAGTACTCGTCTACACATCGGTCGGGAATGAAAATCTGAATAGTCGTTATGAAAAATTAGGTTTTACCAAAGGCGGAGATTATACATGTTTTTGGAAAAACATCTGATTTAATTGTGATTCTCGTGTTTGCAGGTGAACTCGGTGCCATTGCGTTTTGCATCTAAAATCTCTTTTACCGCTACTTCTACTGACTTTTTCGCCGTGTCTGTGTATTGGAGTCACAAAACTTAAGGATTTCACGAAATTCACTGAAGAGGAAATTATGGCGCTTCATGGTATGGGGACCAATGCCATGAATAAAATCCGCGAGGCCCTTCTCGCAAAAAAACTCTCTTTTGCTACAATAGCTTCAAGGAACTAAATGAAACTAAGCTATTCTTGGTCCACGTGAAGGTTGTAAGGAAAGTAATTCTTACAGAATTGATTACGCTTTATGAATAAAAAATTATTGATATTACTCTTCGTTGTTTTCATAGATCTTATCGGATTTGGGATCGTGATTCCGATTCTACCTCTTTTAGTCACACAAATTGGAGGCGGAGCGATTCTTGTTGGAGCAATTATCGCTTCATTTTCGTTATTTCAGTTTCTCTTCGGTCCTATTCTCGGCAGGCTTTCTGATAAATACGGAAGAAGACCTGTGCTTATCATAAGTTCAGTCTTAAATTCAGCCTCGTATTTTCTCATTTTTTTCTTCCCACAACTTTGGGTACTTTTTTTCGCACGTATGCTTGCGGGCATTGGAAGCTCCAATATCTCTGTTGCACAAGCCTATATTGCAGATTCCTCAAAGGCTCATGAACGGACAAAAGCGCTTGGTCTGATGGGATCTATATTTGGTTTGGGATTTATTGTCGGACCACTTCTTGGTGGTTTTGTCTCACAGCAATTTTCCATCTCAGCCGCGTTTGTCATACCGGCAGTGCTCTCACTACTTAATGCGGTACTAATCTATTTCATTCTTCCGGAGTCAAATAACAATCTCCAAAAACATATAAAAATTGAGCTCTTCAATTTTAAAATTGCAAAAGAGGTATTGAAGCCGAAAAATATAGCATTTCTTATTTTGCTTTTCTTGTTTGTCAACTTTGCCTTGTCTCTTATTATTGGGGTTTTCTCACTTTTGGGGCATCAGAAATTTGGCTGGGATGAGGGACAGAACGGTCTTTACTTCGGATTGATTGGTCTAAGTTCCTTTATCACGCAAATGGTTTTGATTAGGCTTTTCGTAAAGCGGCTTAGTGAAATACAAATGATAAAAATTGGTCTTATTGTCTTTAGTATTTCAATTGTGTTGATGGGATTATCGCCTGTTCAGTGGCTTGTGGTACTCGTGGGTATTACCACTCCATTTGCGGTGAGCCTTATCATGATTAATACACAATCGCTTATATCACTTGAGTCAAAGCCCGAAGAGCAAGGAATGGTATTAGGCATAACGCAAAGCTTTGGATCGCTCGGTATGGTATTTGGGCCATTACTTGGAGGTGTCATCGGGTCATTCAATTTGAGTTTGCCATTTGTGTTATCAGGAATTATGACCGTTGGCATATTATTTTTCGGAAGAAAGTACCTCGCAGTTATTCATAGCGAGAGAAATAAGTAGAGAGTTAAAATGGCATTGCAGTAATAAAATTATGAAACAGACTCTTACCAGTACGCATCTTGAACTCCATGTGCCAGATTTTGAAAAAACGAAAGAGTATTATATGAAGCTAGGATTTAAGGTAGTGTGGGAAAGAATACCGGAAGGAGAAAAAGGCTACCTTGTGATGCAACGCGACCAAAACATCCTTTGTTTTTGGCCTGGAAATGAGTATGTATATGAACAGCCGTATTTTAAAAAGTTTTCAAAAGACACGGTAAGAGGAAATGGCGTTGAGATAGTCATTACCATAAATGATATCGAGAGATTTTATTCTTAAGTGAAGGATACTGCCAATGTTGTAGAAGAATTACAGACTAAACCATGGGGATTGAAAGATTTTAGAGTGGCAGACCCTTTTGGATACTACTTGAGATTTACCGAACCAGACAATATCCTCTCTGAGGACAATGCAATAAAGTAAACTATGTGCAGAAACATTAAAATTCTTTTTAATTTTGACCCGCCTGCTACAGATGAAGAGATTCAAGCAGCATCTCTCCAATTCGTCAGAAAGCTCTCCGGATTTAATAAACCTTCAAAGGCAAACGAAGAAGCATACGATCGTGCTGTTGAAGAGACAGCCGTTGTAGCCAAACGATTACTGAGTTCGTTAGTCACCAATGCCGATCCTCGAGATCGTGAGGAAGAAGCCAAGCGCGCACACGCCCGAGCAGTAGCACGATTCGGAAGTGGGAGAGGATAAGGGATCATCTATTGAAAACATTCTACAAGCTGTTAGGTTACGCACTTATTGCTTCTACGACAAATAATTTTGTCTGGTTCGCCTTAACATGGTTTGCGTATCTTCAGACCAAGTCAGTTATCTCAACTGGTATCGTGGGAGGCGTTTATTTAGTGGCTACAGCAACTTCGGGATTTTGGTTTGGTTCATTAGTAGATCACCATAAGAAAAAACACGTTCTGCTCGGGTCGAGTGTTGTCACACTTATCCTTTTTCTCCTCGGTTTTTTTCTTCTCAACACTACTCCGAAGGAAGCATTTACATCAGTTACGAGTCCGTCGCTTTGGATTTTTATCATAGTACTGCTCGGTGGTGCGGTCGCGGGAAATATCATCAGTATTGCCATACCGACACTTGTTACCCATCTTATTCCTGAGGATAAGCATGACAGGGCAAACGGTCTTTTTGGAACGGTCATGGGGATATCTTTTGCAATCACCTCGGTTGCGAGTGGTCTGGCACTTGCTTTCGGAGGGATGAATCTGGTACTCCTGTCAGCAAGTATTGTGACGTTTCTTGCAGTTATCTATCTCCTCCTGCTTTCAATTCCTGAAAAGCAGATTATTCATACAGGAACGGAGAAACCGAAAAAAATAGATATTAAAGGGACCATAAAAGCTATTCGTGCCATACCCGGGCTTTTCGCGCTCATTTTTTTCACGACATTCAATAATTTTTTAGGAGGCGTGTTTATGGCGCTGATGGATGCCTACGGACTCTCTCTCGTTTCTGTCCAAGTCTGGGGTATCTTGTGGGGAGTTTTGAGCTTTGGATTTATCATAGGGGGAATGTTTATTGCAAAGAGAGGGCTTGGAAAAAATCCTCTCAGGACATTGTTTCGAGTCAACCTCATCACCTGGACTGTCTGTATCTTCTTTACCATGCAGCCTTCAATCATCCTGCTTTTTATCGGGACGATGATTTGGATGTGTCTGATTCCTTTCGTTGAGGCGACAGAGCAGACTATTATTCAAAAAGTAGTGCCACCCGAGCGTCAAGGTAGAGTTTTTGGATTCGCCCAAAGTGTTGAGCAAATGGCATCCCCATTGACCGCTTTTATGATAGGACCTATTGCACAGTTTATCTTTATACCCTTTATGACAACCGGGGCAGGAGTCGATTTGATAGGAGATTGGTATGGAGTCGGTACCGGTCGAGGCATTGGACTCGTATTCTCAATAGCAGGAATAATCGGGCTTATCGTAACGTTCCTTGCTATGCGATCATCGTCATATAAACTTCTTTCAAAACGATATGTCGATGATAAAAAATAGTGTAGCGCTTCATCCCTGAAGGAAAAAGACTCTCTGCTATACTTTCCTCATGTCTGACAGTAATAAAGTTAGTTATTTATCGATTGTTAAAAAACAATACCCCGACTGCAAAGAAGACAGTGTTCTGGTTTTTGAAGATGGGAATGATCACTATGTGTTCGTAGTGGATCAAAAACATGCGTTTAGATTTCCACGTACAGAAAATCATGGAAAGAATGATGCTACTATTAATGCATTTTCTCAGAAGTTTGCTTCTCTTTCCCCAATTCCAATCCAAAACATGACCGGTCATGTCGATTCCGAAACAGGACAACGATACCAAACGTACGAATTTCTTCCGGGACTGACGTTTTCAGAAGATTTTGCAAAGACGCTTTCTGAGGAAGAGCATATCGGAATTGCCAAAGATCTGGGAAATTTTCTCACGAAGCTGCATGCCTTCCCGAAGAAAGAAGCAGAAGCTATGGGGGTAGAGTCACTGGTCAGTCCTCAAGACTACGCTAATTATTTCAGAGATATCATACAGGTAGATAAAAAAGCGATCGATTCCCTGCTGACTGTTACAGAATGGGAGTGGATTGAGAGACAGACTGAAGATTTTGTCAGCCTTTCGTATACACATCCGTACACATTCACCGTAACCCATTCGGATATGCAGGCTGATCATATCTTGGTACAGGAAAAGACACATAAACTATCAGGTATTATCGACTTCTCACTCCGTATTGCAGATCCAGCCAATGACTTTAAGTCATTTCATCGGTATGGGGGATTGTTTCTAGAAACTGTCTATGAGCAGTACTCTCCTGTGGATGAGTATTTTGATAAAAGACGAGCGTTCTATTCAGGCGACTTTTATCTCGCCATGCTCTATAAGTCTGTCATAGAGAGACAGGAGGATAAGATTCGACTTTTTCTTATCCAATTGCGTGACTATATTTCCAAACACTCGTAGCGTGGGATTCTCGAGCTTGTAAAATTATTTTTTTTCGTTATACTACTCCTATGTTAAACCTCAACTCGGTTATGATCGGAACCTCGCAAGTAAAACAGATGGCTGCATTTTATGAAAAAGTCTTTGATAAAAAACCTGACATGGTAGAAGGAGAATGGCATGGTTGGCAAGTAGGAAGCACCTTCTTTTCTATAGGAGAACATTCAGAAGTAAAAGGAAAAGCGAAAGAACCACAACGAATTATTGTTAACCTTGAGACGAAAGAAGTGAAAGAAGAATTTGAGAGAATAAAAGAAGTTGGCGCGACTGTTATCAAAGAACCTTATGATATGGGTGGTGGTATGATTGCAACCTTTGCTGACCCGGACGGAAACTACTTCCAACTCATGACCCCGTGGGACAACAATTAATTTCTTCCTCTCCTCCTCTTTTGCTATAATCAGCTTATGACATCTCTTAAAAAATTGTTTGTAGGCTGCGTGACAAATGAGAGGTATATGAAGGTGTATACCATACTAGGTGTTCTCTTCTTAACGTTTTATGTAGTGTCATTCTTTCGTGGATATGGAGATACCTATCTTATCTGCTTTATTCTTGGGGTCATCTTTCTTACCTATCCATCCACACGCCGCAAGTATAAAAGAAAATAAAAAGATAGCTTGTATGGTTGATAAAACGTGTACCCACAAAGATCACATAAGGGACCTTCCCGAAAAAGATATTACTGTTTGTGAAGATTGTATAAAAATAGGTGATACGTGGGTAAATTTGCGCCAATGTCTGACCTGTGGGCATGTCGGCTGTTGTGATAGTTCGAAAAACAAACACGCGACCAAACATTTTAAAGCGACGAATCACCCTATTATGAAATCAGTCTCCCCCGGTGAGGAATTTACCTGGTGCTATATTGATGAAATTTTTCTCTGATATTGACACTCCCAGTCTTCTGTACTACGCTTAAGAGAACATCATGAAACGTGTACTTCTTCTCGCCGGGATTTTTTTACTCCTCGCCCTTCCGCTCCCCGTTACAGCACAGACTCTTACGACTACACCATCTGAAAAAAGAACAGGAATTTTGAAGGATACCCGTGAGCAGATAAAAACAACTGTACAAGAACGAAATACTGCGATGAAAGAGCGTCGAACGGCATTTACACAGAAACTCAAAGAAATAAAGGATGCTCGGAAGAAAACAGTCGTCGAGAGAGTAGACACAAAGCTGGCAACGATCAATAAAAATAGAACCGACTCTATGACGAAGGTACTTGAACGACTCGAGGCGCTTCTTACCAAGTTTTCAGAAAAGGCAAAAACATTGAAAGGACAGGGTGTTGATACAGCCAGTGTTGAGTCGGCAATCAGTGAAGCAGAAACGGCAATTGAGAATGCAAAAACAGCAGTTTTGACACAAGCGGCAAATGAATATACACCAGAGATTACCGATGAAACGACGCTTCGACAAACAGTCGGAGCTGCGTTGAAAAACCTACAAAACGATCTAAAAACGACCTATGGAGTCGTTACCGACGCAAAACGAGCAGTCATGAAAGTAGCGGAAGAACTTGCAAAAGTACGAGGTAGTGCTTTAGAACCGAGTGTTAGTCCGACAGCGACCGAGTAAGGAAATATTATGGATCCAAACCAAACACAAATACCACAACAGACTCCCCCAGCAGTACAGACACAGCCTGTACAGCAGACCCCACCTGCGAAAAAAGGAAATAAAGGAGTTGTCATTATCATCGTGCTTGCTGTTCTTCTTCTCCTTAGTGCTTTCGGCTACCTGTTTTTTGCAAAGAAACAGCCGGCTCCACCAACTTCGGTACAACAAACAGTAAATCCTACTCCGGTCGCAGAACCCACGGCTGAGCAGACTTCGGAAGAACAAGAAGTAGAGTCGGTAGACATAGGTGACACAAATGCCGCTGACATAACTGACGTTGAGAATGATATCAACGGGTTGTAGGACATACATCGGAGGAGATTGACATCTTTTCTTCTCTATGGCATGCTGCTTATATGGCTGATGAAGAGAAAAAAGGTTCCTATGGAAAACGACCCCTTTGGCAATGGATTTTAATGTACGTCGTCATCGGCGCTCTTGTTTATGGTGCGATCTATTACTTTGTTCTGGCGAAAAAAGGCGGATATACTACAGAAAATCAAACACAAAACTCCACCCAGAATAACTACGGGAAATAACTCAATTTTAATAACTCTTTTCTTTGTAGAACTGCTATAATAAATAATCTATGGAAACAAACGAAAAATGTCCCAAGTGCGGTTCAGACTTAGGGCCGATTACAGAAACGCCGACAGGACGGAAGTTACAACGTTGCTCAAAAGGTACATGGAATAAGGAAACGAGACAAAATGAGGGTTGTGATTACGTGAAATGGCTTCAAGTCGAACCCCAAACACTTGATGAAAAATGCCCAAAATGTGGATCTCCTCTTGTTCTTCAAGTCACCAGGTTTGGCAAGAAGATGAAAAAGTGTAGCACCGGTGGCTGGGATAAAGAAACGAAAAAGGCAACTGGTTGTGATTACGTCGAATGGATTAATGGGACAACAGAGAAGCTTGATGAAGAATGTCCTATCTGCGGACAGCATTTAGTGTTATTTACGACCTCGACTGGTAAGCGAATGAAGAAGTGTTCTACAGCAGGATGGGATGCAAAAGCGAGACAAGCTACTGGTTGTACCTATGTCGAATGGCTGAAAGGTGATGTTAGCACAAAGCCAACTGGTGGCGAAGAGTTCCTTCCTCCGGAAGACGAGGTATAAAAAGTACCTGGTATAATGCCCTTATGACAGTCCTCACCACTCTTGAACAAAAGTTCGGTAGATATATTCCTGAAAATATTACTCGGTATCTTCTGATCGGACAAGTACTCAGTTACCTATTGGTGTATGCACGCCCAGAGTATCACAGTTATTTTTCCTTAACCGGACGCTTACTTCTCAAAGGTGAGATCTGGCGGCTGGTAACAATTCTCATAGCTCCTGCATCGGAAAATATTCTCTTTGTCGTCTTTGCCTGGTATTTTTTCTACCTTCTCGGTACAGCACTTGAACAACAATGGGGATCCTTTCGCTACTGTGTCTATATTGCTCTCTCATATCTTGCCGTTGTCCTTTTCTCACTAGTATTTCAAGACGTCTCGATAGCCAGTAGCTCTATCTATCTATCATTATTCTTAGCATTTGCCCATCTGAATCCAAACTTCAGACTCCTTCTCTTTTTTATTATCCCGGTAAAATTAAAATGGCTAGCATACTTAGTGTGGGCAGGCTTGATTGCGACCATTCTTTTAGGCTCAATTCAGACGAAGGTACTCACGCTTCTCTCGATCAGTAATTTCCTTATCTTCTTTTATACTGACCTCCTCTATGCATTGAAAACTGGCTTTAAAGGCGCATCAAGTGGTCCCAAAAAAGCACTCCATAAAGAAAAACCGCTTCATGTTTGTGCTGTGTGTGGTAAGAATGAGCGAGATAATCCAGATATGGAGATTCGTTACTGTAGTACCTGTTTTCCTGAAACGTGTTACTGTGGTGAACATGCCAATAATCATCAGCATAAACGTGCGGTCAATTAGCTTCAACCCTTCTGCTATAATCGCTGTATGCAATCCTCAGTAAAGAAGAAAACATGGGTGATTACCGATCCCGGAGTTGACGATGCAGTAGGACTTTTTGTCTTAGGTGCTTTGAATCAAGATCTTTCGTTTATTGCCTCATATGGCAATGCGCCTACACAGCAAACCTCAGCCAACCTTGCCGGCATTACCGATTTTATTCAACATTCGATGAAGCCTGAGTATAAGAAAACGATTGACGTTTTTACCGGAGTAGATAGGGCACTTGAGGCGAAGGACCCCTATACACCGGAAGGAGGCGATCTCTTTTTTATCCACGGGAAAAATGCACTCGAAGGTCAGTTTTCTTCCCATGCTCCGGCTCATCAATCATCAACGCAGTTGTATGAAAAAGAAGCGACAAACAATGAGAAAATTGATATTATTTCTCTGGCTGCACTTACTGAAGTTGCTCTACTCCTTCAAAGAAAAGAGCTAGTTGAGAAGGTCAGATCACTGACATTTATGGGTGGAACATTCTTTACCCAAGGAAATGTCGATACCCATAGCGAGGCGAATCTTTCTCATGACCCGAAAGCCTTAGACCTCATTCTGCATATTACACACGAAAAACAGATACCACTCACCATTGTGCCACTTGATGTTACCGAGCATCCATCACTAGAACTGACAGATGAAAGGCGAGAAAGAATTATTGTAGATTTGAGAGCAAATGGTTCAGAGAAGATGGCTGAGATGATCCAATCTCTCGTTGGTCCTGGAACTACGTATCCGGCATTTTATCGTCAGAAAAGAGGCGTTCTTTCACATATTGCACCGATAACGAAACGACTCTTTACAGGCTGCCCGATACATGATTTGACGACTTTTTTTGTGATAGAGCATCCAGAGCTCTTTGAGATAGTTAAGATACCAGTCATGCAACGATACCCTGGTATCTTAGGTGCGCCTACAGCCTGGATGAATCCTCCGAAAACGAAAGCGTTTGTTGCGATGCATATGAATGATGAGAAGGCTTACTGGGATTTGGTTACTAAGTATCTAAGAAGGTATACCTAAGGAGATTACTCCAGTAGCTCTGAGATAATGACTTCGTCCTGGACCCCAAGGACTCGTTTCTGAAGAGCAGGAAACGACAGTGTTCGTCCTGTTTCCCGGATATGTTTCCTGATTTTCTCTACTGAGGAAAGTGTTTTATCCGTAAACGTGGTTGAGGACGTAGCAGCAGATCCAAACAAAGTATAAATAGGGTGATCAGGAATATTTTTCGGATACCTTGGTAGAAATGGAAGTTCTTTTCCATAACGGATTCGTTTACGTTTCGTTTTTTTCGACAGAGCATCATCATACGCTTTCCATTTTTTATACTCCTTCTGAGAAAGATGCATAGTCTTCGTACAAACAGCAGATTCACAAGCACAGTGATGAGTACATACTTCACAGGTTTCATCTAAAGGGCTTAACAGATAGGATACGGTGAGTTCTTCTCCCGGGAAGATACGACGGATAGCGAAGTAGAGTGTATGGCCTTGGTAACTATACATCCAGGTATTCGGCGTACATGAATGATTAATGATATGGAGGCCTGGCTTTGAGACATCAGTTGGATAGATTGAGGCATAGTCATGGTAATACATCGTATAAAAGCCATTATCCTTTTCGTAGCTATCTTCATCAGCAGTACGTATGACGGTACCGATATAGTCTCCGATGACAGTACCTGCTTCTATTTGCTTTTTTACAAAGATACCCTTGCCTTTATTTACGGTATCTCGCATCTCCCAAATATTGTCCGAGAGTAAAATCATAAATTGTATTCTATCATAGAAATCGTTTTATTTCCATAGCCTCATTCCTGTGGCTAGTTGAGGCTAGTAAATTACCTCTTGCTAATAGAGGGTAGGTGTGATAATATATGGCCTATAAGAAATATGATAGAGAGTAATAAGAAACACGCCTATATCTTCGTAGTACTCCTCGTACTTGTGGGGATGTTTTATTGGTTTCAGCTTAAGCCAAGCTTAGCCAGAAAAGACTGTCTTGCCAAGGTTGATGAACTTCGTAAAGGAAGAACCGACCCGAAGAACTTTGTCACGAACGAAGAAGCAAATAATTTCTATCGTCGATGCTTTATTGAAAAAGGTCAACAGCCGGAAGACTTAGTCAAATAACCCCAAAAACCTCAGCAGTCGCTTCTGATATAATCGGTTCATGATGCCTACAGAGCAAGAACTCAACGAGCTGCTTCGAATTGCTCGTGTTGCTCGTGAAAATGCTTTTGTTCCCCGGTCAGATCATAGCGTTGGTGCAGCGGTACTTACAACAGATGGGTTTTTTTTCGCGGGGTGTAACGTGGAGAGTAACATCTCGGGACTCGGTATTTGTGCCGAGCGATCTGCCATAGATAACGCGATTGTTCACGGAAAGTATGAATTTAAAACGCTTCTCACGCTTGACGAGAAGCCTTCCATTTCTTGTGGTGCATGCCTACAATATCTTCTCCAATTCTATGTCATTAATAATAAGGACATCACCATTCTAACTGCTGATCAAGATGGGCAGGTACAGCACTACTCACTCCTGCAGTTGCTGCCGACTCACTATCTTCCCCAGCATAACCTGGAGAAAATAAAAGGCTACAAAAATAAAGCATGATACACAAAAAAGTACTCGTTGTTGGTGGGATACTCATTCTTCTCCTCTTCATACGTTTTTTCCTTGAGTCACTAGTGCAAAAGAAGGAAGGTGTTTCCTCGCAAAACACGCAGATCATTTCTGGGTCTTTTGATAAAACCAAACTAAAGTCTGATGAGGAATGGAAAAAAGTACTGACTCTAGAACAGTACCATATTCTTCGTGAACAAGGAACAGAAGCCCCCTTCACCGGTAAACTACTCCATACGACAGAAAAAGGAACCTATGTAAGCGTTGGGTGTAACGAGCCTGTTTTTCGATCAGAAGCAAAGTATGACTCAAAAACAGGTTGGCCGAGTTTTTCTAAACCCATTTCTCCGGATGCAGTTGTTCTTAAAAAAGATAGCTCAATACCAGGAGAAGAGCGGATAGAAGTGCTAGATACATGTGGAGGGCACCTCGGGCATGTGTTTAACGATGGGCCACCACCGACGGGGAAAAGGTACTGTATGAATTCTCTTGCCTTACGTTTCGTCCCCGACAAAAAAGAATAAAACAGCATATACTCTTCCTATGACAGACTACAATCATGATGTTGTTGCTTTGACCTTACAAGAAGTGATAAGCATACTGAGATCGCATAAGATAGAATATCGATTCTTAGGATCAGTCGTAGTAGCTGCCTTGAATGGGAAAGTCCACCGTAATATTGGTGATCTTGATTTATTGATCGATAAAAAAGGAAAAGAGAGCCTCTATGATGCGTTAATAGAACTTGGATATACGCAGGCGAGGGGAATGTTTACCTTTGCCAGGAAATATATGGCCTTGGAGACTCTTGAGCATCCCACTCTTTTGGGTGTTGGCTATTTTTATGGCAACTGGCAGGCTGATGGGTCGTTTGTGATAGGAAATTCGAGAGTAAGCGTAACAATTGCACCTCATGCGCTCAAAAAGACCGTCTATAAGCTAGGTGGAGTCGAATTTAATGGGTTACCACCGGAAGCGATCGCGACAGGTATCCATGCTTCAGAAAAAAACCCCAAGCGTCAAAAAGAGCTCGTCCTTCTGAAGGAGAAAAGTATTACAGCTTTGCCAAATAACTATATTCAGGTGACGATAGGTGGTTTACGTGCAGACTGGCTTTATCAGCTCCCCATGGCGATACTCAACATCATCGGTATACTACGAGTACGGTTGGGATTTGCCTTTGATCCGTGGAGATAAGTTATTTGTAGTAACTTCGGACCTGAAAGAGGATATAAAAACCTATGAGTGCGCTGATAACAGCTCCTACGAAGTTTAGCTGAACGAGGTTGGAAACGACTGTGATAAGCTGTGCGAGATACATGTATTTCCATGCTTTTGCAGATCGTGCGAAAAGACCGGGAACTGCCATTGCTTCAAGAACAACAACTGGAATGAGAAGAAGAATACCAAGCCACATAGTAGGGAGTGTTGTGGCCGTTTGTGTTCCACCGAGTGGTGATAACATTGTGGCGACACTTCCGAGACCAAAGAGTAACAAAATTGCCGGAACAGTAATAACTAATCCGATAATTGCAAGATAGGGAGCCAACTTTACGATAATCTCTTTTATATTTGCAGGAAGTGCAGGAGCTTTTTTGCCGAAGTAAAGTTCGAGGCTTTGTTCAAGATTTTGCATATAGCCTTATCGTAAGCTCTTCGGCTGGTGTTGTCAAGAAGCTATTTAGGTGGTAATTAAGAGCAGCGTATTACTTCTTACCTTTCCGTGCAGCTTTTTTATGAGGAGGTTTTCCCCTTCTTTTCGTTTTCTAAATTCCAGCCAATGAGGGTAAAAAGGTGATTGCACAAGCAAGCGAAGTAAAAGCATAAATAGTATCTTGCATTATAGGTTATTTTTTCAATAAAAACAGGAGATATTGTTCTGCTGTTATCAGGCAATATGTTCTGGTATACTTGCACACAAGTATGAAATACATCGGAGTTTTCTGTTCGGCAAATGACCTCGAAGAGAAATATACAAAGCCAGCTGAGGAATTCGCTAAGCTTCTCACTGAGCATTCCTATCACTTGGTGTGGGGCGGTTCGGATATGGGGCTCATGAAAGCTATAGCCTCTGCAGTGCAGGAAGGTGGAGGGAAACTGATTGGCATTTCTGTAGCGTTTTTGCAACATGCTGCCAGAAAAGATGCTGATGAAATGGTTATAGCCAAGGATTTAGGAGAGAGAAAGGCAATGTTGCTTTCGAGAAGCGATGCTATCGTTATGCTTGTAGGTGGAACAGGGACGCTTGATGAAATAACCGATGTTATTGAACTGAAGAAACATGGCCATCATAATAAGCCTATCGTGATTTTAAACACCGAAAACTTTTATGAAGGGTTGAAAGTGCAATTTCAGAAAATGAAGGATGACGGGTTTATTTCCCAGGTTGAGAGCCTTGATGATCTTGTCTACTTTGCAGATAAGCCACAAGAAGCGATGGAGTATATTAACAAGCTGCTACACAATGCCTCGTAGAAGTTCTTCTTAACAGTTCGGCCAGGCGCCTGCTCCATGGCGAGATACATGAAAAGCTGCGGTTTTGATCGCCTCTTCAGCATTCCTTCGAAGATCAGAATTGGTATCAAGACCCATCTCAGATCGTACTGTGGTCCATGACTGAGAAGCGTACTGAAACATCCCAACATAGTCACCATACTCAGCGTTAGGATTAAAGCTTGATTCACATCGTGCAATTCGTTTTAGCTGTTCCTGATCGATGCCATAGTCAGCAGAATACTTTGCAAATAATCCATCAATGTCTGTTGGAGAAACGGTAATTACTTGAGGTGTTGGGGTCGGCGTCTGGGTAGGAAGGATCGTGGGTGTGGCTGTAGGAGTCGGCATTGGTGTCATCGTCGGTGTTGGTGTTTCGGTGGGGCTTGGGGTCGGTGTGTAAGTCGGGGTACTGGTTACTTGCGTGAGAGGAAGCGGGCTGACTAGTTTTTCTGCCGAAGGAAAAGCAGGGAGTATTGGTACGTGACTCCCAAGGGAAAAAAATGAAATTAACGCTAGTACTGCCAAATTCTCTAGCATCTTTCTATAGTAGCATATTTTTGAGACTAAATATACGGACTTTACTCTTCATGATACAATACAGGAGCTTCATAAAACTCGAAGAGAAAACCAAGCAGATTCCTCTTATTATGATCTCCGCTCATCCGAGTGCAAAAGAGCGCAATCGCGTTAGGAGCAGAGGAATTTTTAGCAAAACCATTTGAAAGTAGTGAGCTTTTGAGGCTAGTTAAGCAATATGCCACTAAAATACCCCATAGTTCACTTGACAAATAGATAATTTCTGTTATACTACGTTAGTTGCAGTATGTACATTGGTACATCTGCTTATATTTGATTCGTTTTTTTAGCAAAAGATAAAAGATACCTAATTTTTATATCTCCGTATCTTCTTCCTATACTAAACAACCTCATTTCCTAAGCAGACGTACGAATGTATTTTCCAACAATCCTTGAAGAAAGGAGGAATAAAAATGACAAATAAATTATTTGTAGGCAGCCTTGCTTACAGTATTACAGATTCACAGCTTGCAGAACATTTTTCCCAAGTCGGTAAAGTATTATCAGCGAAAGTTATCGTTGATAAATATACAGGACAAGGAAAAGGGTTCGGTTTTGTGGAGATGGAAACTGAAGAGCTAGCAAAAACAGCAATGGATAAACTTAATGGATCACAGATCTCAGATAGAGCCATTGTCGTAAAAGAAGCAAAGCCTCAAGAGGATCGACGATAATAGTCGATCTTTCAGTCATTTTCTAGACTATGTATAAACCAAGACGAAACCATTTTTCGTCTGGCTACGGTCGGCGTGGTTCACGTATGAAGCCGCCAAAGCTTGACGCACAGTTGTTTGTTAAACGAGCGACACAATCAGGCCCTGAAGAGGCTCCTGTATCTACTATGCAATTTTCTGAGTATGCGATTAGTGAAAAATTAAAGAGAAATATTATCGATCATGGCTATTCCTCACCTACTGCAATTCAAGAGAAAGCAATTCCCCATCTGTTAGAGAATAAGGATGTTATCGGCATTGCAAATACGGGAACTGGCAAAACTGCTGCCTTTCTTATTCCTCTTATCCAGAAAGCCTCTACAGATAGAAACGAGCGAGTACTCATTGTTGTTCCGACAAGAGAGCTAGCAGTACAGATTATAGATGAGTTTCGTGTTTTTGCGAGAGGGATGGATTTAGACGCAGCTCTTTGTATCGGAGGCGCTAATATCGTGCGACAAGAAAAAAGTCTCCATCATAATCCACATTTTGTTATCGGAACACCGGGGAGACTGAAAGATCTCGTACAGAGAAAAAAGCTCGTGCTTTCGTTATTTCATAATGTTGTCCTTGATGAAGTCGACAGAATGGTTGATATAGGATTTATTAGTGATATTCGATTCCTTATTTCCTATCTTCCGGTAAAACGTCAGTCACTTTTCTTTTCCGCTACTGTTTCAGGAAAAACACAGGAACTCCTAAAACAGTTTGTCAGTAATGCGATTACTGTGTCGGTAAAGCAGCAAGATACAGCCGAGCATATCGATCAAGATATTATTAGAGTCAAAGATAGGCATCAGAAACTGGATATGTTACATGATCTTCTTGCTCAAGAAGAGTTTAATAAAGTTTTAGTGTTCGGTCAGACAAAGTGGGGTATTGAGAAATTAACTCGTTCTCTTATTGAACGTGGTTTTAAAGCTGCATCTATTCATGGGAATAAATCGCAAGGGCAGAGGCAGCGTGCTTTGCAACAGTTCAAACAGAATGAAATTCAGGTTTTACTGGCTACCGATGTCGCGTCTCGAGGATTAGATATCGATGATGTCACGCATGTTATCAATTACGACGAACCGGCGTCATACGATGATTATATTCATCGCATCGGACGAACGGGCCGTGCTGGTAAGCGAGGTATTGCGCTGACCTTTGTCGAGTAATCTATCCCCATTTTTTTCTTGCTTCTTCTTCACAGAATTCATATGCTAGAGTTAGGCATTGAAAATGAAATCGTGGAAGAAACTCGTTTTTGCTTCGCAAGCTTTGTTAATAAGTTTTTTTATTCCCTTTGCTGCTTCTGCAGATGAAGGTGACGTTTGTTCTCCTATCGCAACAAGCCCGAGTATCTATCAGATCAACAGAACCGACGATACCGCAACACTCTATATTAACCCTGTTGATGGTGCTTCAAGCTATACTATTATGTATGGGTTTTCGTCTGGAGACGAACGATTTAGCGCAACATTTGATTACGGAGCGACGACAGGAGCGATTACCTATACGGTCAATGGTTTAGAGAAAGGGAAAACCTACTACTATGAAATACAAGCAGTGAATGCTTGTTCTCGAGGTCCGTTTAGCGACTGGGTACCTGATTCAAAAGCAAGTACGACCTCTTCAGGCTCTACGCTGCTTGAAGCGGGGTCTGGAACAGTCATTACTGCAACACTCTTAGGAGGATTTGCTGTGCTCTTTGGTCTCGTACTTTTTGCTTTATGAGGTAGCGGGCCTACGCAAATGATCAAGAAGACCAGGTTTTCTGTCAGAGATGTCCGCTTCAGGTTTTTGATGGTTCTCCGTTTTTAACTCAGTATTTTCTATCTCCAGATCGTGGATCTGTTTTTTAAGCGTTGCGATCGTTTTTTCAGCAGCATTGATTCTGCTATCTTTTCCACGGATCGTTAACGCAGACGAGACCCAGCCAATAGCGCTTAAGAACCAAGAAACAAAAAGTCCTACCAAAAATGATCCTAGTAATACTCCATAGACAGGAATGTTTTGGAAGCTGTAGCCTCCAAAATGGAGGGCAATACCACCCGTGTTTTGTGTTGCAATGTAGGCAAACCAGAGTCCGAAGAGGACGGCGGTAATTAAGAGTGACATAAAAATATTCTACCTCTTCTATATGAGAACTATGTATCAGGTGAGTAAGAAACAGGTCATATCTGCTATAATAGATATATTAGACCCTTCGGATGTGCTCTTCGAGTTCCGTTGAGTTGGGATCAAGAGAACAGCAGGAGGGGTTTTTTACGTTATGAATAGTATTAGAAATATTGCCATTATCGCTCACGTTGATCATGGAAAGACGACGTTGGTTGACGCTCTGTTGACACAGTCGAAGACAAAGCTGAAAAAAGATTCTACTGCAACGCTTATTATGGATAGTAATGAGCTTGAGCAGGAACGAGGCATTACCATTTTTTCAAAAAATGCTTCGGTTGTGTGGAAAGATACGAAAATCAATATTATCGACACGCCGGGACATGCGGATTTTGGTGGAGAGGTCGAACGCGTGCTCACAATGGCTGATGGCTGTCTTCTGCTTGTTGATGCAAAAGAAGGACCGATGCCACAGACACGGTTTGTTTTGAAAAAAGCTCTTGAGATGAAGCACAAGATTATTGTCGTCGTGAATAAAATCGATAAGCCAGATGCACGAATAAACTTCGTCTTAGATAAAACACTTGATCTTTTCCTTGAACTGGGAGCAGATGATACGACAGCAGATTTTCCAATCGTTTATGCATCGGGGAAAAATGGTCTTGCTGGAATGACCCCTGACATTGCGAGTATGCATGATATCTCAGCAATATTTGATGCTATTTTTGCTCATGTTCCCGCTCCTTCAGGAAGTAGTACAGAACCTCTTCAGATGCTCGTAACGACGATTACCAGCGATACCCACAAAGGACGAATTGCTGTCGGGCGTATTTACAACGGTACGGCATCGCTCAATCAAGAAGTCATGCATATTAATAGAGACGGTGTTCAGAAGAAGTATCGGCTTACCTCTCTGATGACATTTGAAGGACTTGATCGCGCAGATGCTCAAGAAGTCGGTACCGGTGATATTGTCGCTGTTTCAGGTATCCCCGATATTACGATTGGTGAAACCATTGCAGACGCTGCCACACCAATTGCGTTGCCGTTATTATCTATTGAAGAGCCGACGATAAAAATGACGTTTATGGTTAACTCCTCCCCATTTGCTGGACAAGAAGGAGAGTTTAAAACCTCAAGACAAATTAGAGATAGATTAATTAAAGAGCTTGAAACGGATATGGCGCTTCGGGTTGAGGATAATACCGAAGGTGGTTGGGAGGTCTCAGGTCGAGGCGAACTGCATCTGGCAATCTTAATTGAACGACTTCGTCGCGAAGGTTATGAATTCCAAGTTGCTCGCCCACAGGTTATTGATAAAAAAACTGATGCAGGGGTGCTTACTCCCTATGAACGGTTATTTATCGAAGTACCCGAAGAGTATAGTGGTATCGTTATGCAAAAATTAGGTTCTCGTAGAGGAGATCTTCAGGATATGAAATCAGATCAAGGGATCGTCTATATGGAATTTATTATTTCAACGCGGGGCTTATTCGGCTATCGAAGCGAATTTGTTACTGATACACGGGGCCTTGGTATTCTCAATACATCGTTTTATGAGTACGCAGCGAATAATGGCTATAATCACGAGCGAGAACAGGGATCACTTGTTGTCCATGAAGGTGGCGTGACCAATCTTTACGGGCTGACCAATATTCAAGACAGAGGTCAGCTCTTTGTCGGTCCTGCAACGCAAGTCTATAAAGGACAGGTTATAGGACAAAACTCACGAGTCGAAGATATTCGGGTTAATGCCTGTAAAACAAAACAATTAACCAACAATCGTTCAAAAGGAGATGGAGTTGCCGAGAACTTTAAAACACCGAGAAACATGAGTCTTGAGGATGCCTTAGAGTATATTGCAGATGATGAGCTTGTTGAGGTAACACCGAAGACTATTAGAATTAGAAAGAGAATTCTTGATGAAGTTGAAGCCAGACGTCTTCGAGCCCAAGGTGCGCAACTGTAACTCCATAGCTCCTACGTCGTTTTTGCGACTATTTTATGTGCATGACGTCTGCGAGTCGTTTTCTTCTGATAGTGATCAGAAAGCACACTGATATTACCATCAGTCTCCAACACAGCCAGATCAACATTCGTTAGGTCCCGTACTCCATGTTCACGAACTGAAGCCTCAAGTTCATCGATTGAGATTTTAGCTTTTCGTAGATGATCATCAAGGACGCTTCCCTGGTAAATAAGCATGAGTGGTTCGCCTTGGAGAAAATGACTGAACCTTCGTGATTTAACAAAAATTGTTTCCAGGAGTTTATTGATAAGAAATAAAGCAGTTGCTGCGACTATCCCTCCAAGGAGTGAAGAGTTTTCACCTATCATTGCATTTTGTACTGCATTACTGATCAGCAAAATAAACACCAAATCGATAACTGATAGCTGGGTTAATTCCCGTTTCCCGAAGATACGAATAGCAATGATAATGAAAAGATAGACTGCTGCAGAACGAAGAGCTATTGAAAAGATATCATTCATGCTTGTTTATACTCGTCTTTCACCTCTTTTGAAAATTCTTTTAAGAGTTTTTGTACCTTCGGATCGATAACAACACGACAGTAGGGATAACTACGATTTGCATCATAGTAATTTTGATGATATTCCTCTGCAGTAAAAAATTCAGTGAAAGGAAGAATCTCGGTAATAATTGGATCTGTATAGGTACCCGATTTTTCAAGAGTTTCTTTTGACGATTCGGCTTCTTCTTTTTGTTTTTCTGAATGATAGAAAATAACTGATCGATACTGCGTACCTATATCAGCACCCTGCTGATTCAAGGTTGTCGGATCATGTGTTGCCCAGAAGATATCAAGAAGTCTGGCGAAAGGAATAACCTTCGGATCAAAAACGATCTGGATGGCTTCGGCATGTCCGGTAGCACCTGTAGATACTTGGTCGTATGATGGGTTTTCTCGTTTACCACCTGTGTAGCCTGAACTAACTGACGCTACTCCGCTAATTCGTTTGAAGATCGCCTCTGTACACCAGAAACATCCTCCGCCAAATGTTGCCTTTTCCATACGCATATTGTAGCAAAAGGATAAGCAGTGGTATACTCGGTAATATATCTTTCCCAACATTGTTTAGCTAAACAGTAAAAGGGAAAAAAGAGCTATGGCAGATACGATTCTTTTTACCAGTGAACAAATTAAAACGCGCGTGCAAGAATTAGCGATGACGCTTTCTCAAGACTACAAAGGTAAAAAACCGCTCCTGATCGGTATTTTAAATGGATCGGTCGTTTTTATGGCTGATCTGCTTCGAGCACTCTACAAAGAAGGATTAACCGATGTCGAGATTGATTTTATGACCGTATCGAGTTATGGAAAAGAGACAAAATACTCAGGTGTTTCCACCATCGTTCGTGATATCGTCAAGGATATTAATGGACGGGATGTTATTATCGTTGAGGATATTATTGATACCGGGCACACGCTTGCTTTTATCCGCGATTATTTTTTGAAAAAAAAACCTGCATCTTTTAAGATCCTGGCGTTTTTGGATAAAGCGGAGAAACGAGAAGTAGAGGTACCCGTCGATTACATAGGATTTCGTATAGAAGGAAAACCATGGATCGAGGGCTACGGGCTTGATGGTGGCGAGTATGGACGAGGAAGACCAGAGATATCGGCAAAAGAAGTAACCAGTACTTGATTTTTTACACGCCTTATAGGTATAGTAGTATTCCATGGATGATACACAAGACGCACAAGGAGTAGAAGAAACAGAAGAAGAGAATACGTCCTCCTCCCAAGAGACAGATGCTACATCAGACGCTACGGTTTTATTAAGCCTTGAAGAACTCGTCAAAAACAACCTCGGTAGTATCGATACGCTTACTGAAGAGATAAAACAACGAAAGCAGATGTTTGTTGATGGTTTTGAAAATAACCCGACCTATCGTGAGGTTGAGAATAAGGTCAAAGAGGCAAATAAACAAAAGGGTGTTGTCAGAGAGCAGATTCTTAATACTCCTGAGATGAGAAGTCTGGCACAAAAAATAAAGGATATGAGCGTCGAACTTCGTGAGAAAAAGTCGTCGATATCAGAATATTTACTTGAGTATCAACGCCTTTCAGGAAGTAACGAAATTGAAGATTTGAATGGAGAAATGCGAGATATCGTAAATAGCGCAAAAGCGATTAAACGGTCTTCACGCGAAGTCGCAGCCAGCAAACGAAAGTAAGCTCCTTTTAACCATGTGTCATATTGCTTGGTAATTTTGCAAGGTTTTTATCCTCATCCTTTGGATCATCTTCATGCTGTACGCTATGGGCAAGTGCAGCGCTTTTCATCAAGTTCTCTTTACCTTTCGGTAAAACCTGTTGATGTTTTTGCTTCTTCATATATATGACTCTACAGGATCTCTGTGAAGAGTAGGTAAAAAGCTGGAAAGAATCTGGCAAGGATGCAGCTTACTGATTACTCTGATACAATATGCCGGAGAGCTATGCAATTTACCAACACGAAGATTGTCTGCACATTAGGGCCTGCGTCAGCAAAAAAAGAAACCATCGCTGAAATGATACAGGGAGGTATGGATATCGCACGGCTTAACTTTTCGCATGGATCAAACGAAGAGAAAGCAGAGAAAATTGCTTGGATTCGCGAACTTGCGACTCAGTATAAAAAGCCTGTAGCGATCATAGGCGACCTCCAAGGACCAAAACTCCGTCTTGGTTCCTTCTCAGGCACGAAGCTTATCTCCAAAGGAGATGTGGTAACCCTTTCTTTAGAAAATGGTAAGGCCGATTTGCCGCTTCAGATGGACCTAGCGCCGTTTTTGAAAAAAGGACAACGTGTGTTCCTCAATGATGGATTAATTGAGTTGGTAGTAACCGCGGTAACTGATGCTGTCATTACGACACAAGCGCAGAATACCGGATCAGTGACAGAACATAAAGGCATCAATATCCCAGACTCTCAGCTGTCTGGAAACGTCTTTACTCAAAAAGATAAAGAAGATGCATTATTTGCGCTTGAACAAGATGTTGATTTTCTTGCGCTTTCATTTATTCAACGACAAGAAGATGTAGCGCCAGCGCGTTCACTCATACAACAGTTGAATAAGAAGACAAAAATTATTGTAAAAATTGAGAAACAAGATGCGATCAACAATCTAGCAAGTATTATTCAGGTATCAGATGGTGTCATGATTGCGCGAGGCGATCTAGGTATTGAGACAAAGGCTGCAGAGTTGCCGATTGTGCAACAGAAGATTATTACTCTTGCTAGACAGCAACAAAAACCGGTGATTGTTGCAACCCAGATGCTCGAATCAATGATTGATAATCCCAGGCCAACACGGGCAGAGGTCTCTGATGTTGCCTCTGCAGTGCTCAGTCAAGCAGATGCGGTGATGCTCTCAGCAGAATCTGCCTCTGGACACCATCCCATAGAAGCAGTGATGACGATGAGAGATATCATCTCTTCGGTTGAACAAAATCCTGATTTTAATCACTACATCAAAATTAACTGGGAGACTATTTCTCAGGAAGAACTTTCCTTTAATGCAATCGCATCAACAGCTGCGGCACTTGCCTATAGAATTCATGCTCCGATTATTGTTGTAGCCACTGCGACAGGTAGATCAGCAAAACTCTTGTCATCATTTCGTCCAGATTCCCATATTATCGCTGTAACGCATGATGAAAAAACATACCGAGAACTCTGTCTCTTATGGGGAGTTACTCCTATTATCATCCAACCAACAAAGCAAAGCGACACCTTCTGGAATGCGATTCATGATGCGATCATGACATATGGGTACGCACCAAAGGGAAGTAAAATTGTCATGGTAGGCGGCAGTGTTGTCGGCGTAAGTGGCGCAACAGACACGATAAAAATAGTTGCCTGTTAATTTTTACCTTTCCCTTACTCTCCTTAGAGATTATTCCTTACGTACTCTGCGTATGCTCTCTCTATGAATGATGATAAAGTACAAGGAAAAGATAGCGCTGACGATATTGTCATGGATCTTGATTTTGAAGATACTGATGATACCGTATTCCTGATCCACCCAAGTACTATTACTACCAAACCTCCCTCGGCAAGTTCTCCAGAAATTCAAGATGAAGCGTGGATGGGAGGCTCAGAACCTGACCCAGAATCTGATGATGATATGCTAGAAGTTGCACATACCATGGGTCAACAACTTGAGGAGGATGAAGAACATCCAAAGCCTATAAATCTTGCCCGTGATATAGATAAAGCAGAAGAATTCACTAGAACGCAATAAACTGTTTCTTCATCCTCAAAATATACTCTTACGTATACGTCTCATGTATCAAATTTAGATTCTCGTAAAAACATTTTCTGTCAAGGATTTTACCGTTTTATCAAGGGATTTTAACGTAAATTATTTATAGAGGTAGTATGCAAAAACAACAAAGATACCAAGCGAAGTCTCTTATTGATCCGAAAGATACGGTTATCTCATGGATTGTTGCAAATATCACGGAGCCTATTCAAGGCTTTGAGCACAAAAAAAATACTGATGGTTCAGATTACGACCATGAACAGCAAATTCAAGCTACTTACCATCAGATGGTAGCAATTGTCCAAGATTTTTCGACGCGAGGTAAAACAAAGGACGAACTTATGGAGATTCTTCATTTTTTTAAGAAGTGAAGGAAAGATCAATTAATCCCTTTGCAGTTAAAAAATCTGCATCATTGTTTACGACTGCTATTCTCGTCATGAGCTAGTTATTGGTAACAGATGAGAAATGTGAACAAAAAGTGATCAGTTATTGCAAATTTCTTTCATGATGTTTACGATTCCTTTGCAGACGAAGCATAGTATAAGATACGATGAATATTTTTATATGGTTACTCTTCGGACTTATTGCTGGGATGGTAGCGCATCTTTTGGATAGTCGTCCTGCACGAGGAGGCATTACCGCTGCGATAGCATTTGGTATGCTTGGTGCATTCATAGGAGGTTTAGCTGCAAACTATTTATTTGGCGTACAGTTAATGCGATTCGATCTTGTTTCTCTGCTTATTGCTGTCTTCGGTTCGCTTACTATTCTTCTGGTCCACAGAACGGTATTTACGAATCCGGACAATCGATTTTAATCTGCTATACTAGGCATATGTCAAAGAAGCAATCAACGAAAGAAGAATCATTTCGCGTCAATGGGGATAATTTATTGGCAAAAGTAAAAGAACTCATTCGTGAAGGTAATGTTCGAAAAATCACCATTAAAGATAAAACTGGAAAAGTACTGATCGTTTTTCCATTAACCATTGGTGTTGTCGGTGCCGTTCTTGCGCCAGTTCTCGCAGCAGTGGGTGCTATTGCTGCTCTCGTTACTGAGTGTACTATTTCAGTTGAGAGAAAGTAGTGCCTATCCTCTAAGCTGCCTCGTAAGAGTGAGAAAAAGTCGTTTCCAAAATCCCGCTTTCTTAAACACTCGCTGTTTTTGTTGATCAGTATGTTCATCAGATCCTCGGAGTGGCGGATTTGCCCAACATGAGAGGATCAGCCATTCGTTCCGTTCGTTTTTTTTAGCTACTACAGAAACCAGAGAGCCTTGTATTGTTTTTTGGTACTCGATACTTCCTGATTGGTTTCCTGGCAGTGAGTGCTCGGGGTTCTGGAATGCTGCGGCGGCTACTTCTTGCGTTAATCCTCGATAGTCCAACCGTTCTAAGGCATGATTTGTCCAAATAGCCCCTTTATAGTGTCGTGAAAATCTCATCGTTCTAGTCTGAAAAATGCTACTAATCGTGGGGTATCCTTTTCGAGTAAAAACGCTTTCCCAAGAAAGGTATCAGTACCAATACTGACGATCTCGTCGATTACTTGTCTCACTCGTGGTGGGTTTGTCGGCTGATTATAGTCAAGTTGTATAACCGTAATCGTATCTTGTATCCCTTTCGTTTCTTTTGTCTGGAATGGAAAAGCAGAGACTCCATAGGAATCCTTTTTTTCAACAGCTTTCGGAAAAACTAACGAGAGGAAAGGAGACATAAACGAGGGAAGGATATTGATACCACGCTGGTCTTTTGAAGAAAATTGCTTCCCTTTCCAGGGAAGGAAGAGGTGAGAAAGAAGCGTACCTACTTGTTCTGTAGGAGTTTTCGGGAGTAACTGGAGCAGTGTTCCTCTATAGAAACCCTCTGGTTTTTGAGGCGTTCCTTTTTGAAATGAGTGAAAGAGCAAGGCAATACTATCAGACACATATGCATTATAACAAAGCGAAATCAGAAACGGGTATTGCTTTCTCTACTGTGTATGGTCCAACTGCTAGTCTGTTAATTGAGAGTGTTGTGGCTCCACAGCCCAGAGCTTGTCCTACTTCATGAACCAGTGAACGGACATAGGTACCACTTGAACAGGAAATCCGAAAACGGAAGATCGAAAAAGGTAGTGTCATCCTGGTTGAGAAGAATGTCTTCCAGTCTGAAATGATCTCTTTTTGTCGAAAATCACCTTGTACTTTTTCAATGCGGGTTGCTATGAATTCGTTAAGTTCATTTCCTGGTATATCCTCTGAGCTTTGGAGGGTAAGCGTTTTAATCTCTCGTTCTTTTGATGGTATGGTGATACTCTTTAAGAGATTTCGACGTGCATAGTAGTAGAGAGGCTTACCGTCTACCGTGCGGGATGAATAGGGAGGATACGGTTGAGATCTTTTCCCGATCGAGGAAGGAAGGATCTTCTTTAGTTTTGTTTTCAGCCCAACTGCTGGTTCTGTCGAGGCTATAATTTTGCCAAGCGTATCATAGGTATCAGTCTCGATACCAAAGACTGCAGAAAAGTCATAGATTTTCGGCATAGCTTCATAGGACTGTCGTTTTTTATTCTCCTCATCGACAAGAACGATTAAAACTCCTTCTGCCATTGGATCTAGTCTTCCAGCAAAACCAAGCGTTTTAGTAACAAACGATGGGTTTTTTTCTTTCAACAGGTTTATCAACTGGAGTGGCGTCAGGCCAATAGGTTTTAAGAGCGGTAAGACTTGTTGTGACATAGCGTTTATGTAATACTACATGGGGATTATAGCGTACTTCTATGGGAGATACTGATCTGAAACAATACAGAGTATTTATAGAGCAGATACTGCGGGAAAGCGGGAACCTAGCGATGGAACAGTTCGGTCGTGTTTTTGAACATAAAACGAAAAAAGATCCGCATCAGGTCGTTACCGAAGTCGACCTCGCTTCAGAAGCACTCCTGATGAAAGCAATAAAAAAACGTTTTCCCGAGCATGCCATTATTGCTGAGGAGTCAGGGTATTACGAGACGGAAAGTCGATATACCTGGATTATCGATCCTATTGATGGGACATCAAACTATGCAAATGGTCTTCCTTGGTTTGGCGTCATGATTGCACTGCTTGAAGACTGGCAACCTGTAGCTTCCGGTATCTATTTACCAGTAAGCGATGAGATGTATAGTGCGGTGCGTGATCAAGGTGCTTGGAAAAATGGTCAACAGATTCGAATCGAAGGAAAGAAGTCTCTTTCAGAAAGTCTGATCTGTTTTGGTCTTCATTCGGGAAGCGGTCAACCCAACACATATCAAGCGCAGATTCTGAAACAGTTAGCACCGCTAGTGCTAAGTATTCGTTGTACAAATGGCGCACATGACTATGCCTATACCGCAGAAGGAAAACTCGCAGTAATGATTAATCAGATCAACAAAATCTGGGATATCGCGCCAGTTAGTCTTATTGCTAAGGAAGCTGGTCATCATGTCTCAGATATGGATGGGAACCCCTTGAATCTTCAGGTAAGTAAAAATGACTATATGAAAGATTTCTCGTTATTTATTGCTCAACCACAGCAGGCAGCTCAAGTTCTCCAGCTTCTATTTGAGAGCAAATAGCCTCGACAAGCCCAGCAGTTCTCTTATGCATTTCTTACGTTTTCTTCATTTGTTTATAATTCGAAAACCGTAAGCTACTGAAGAGACTGTAAATAGCATATATTACTGTCCAGATGGAGGTGATTTTATGGCAACTATAGTTAATACACCAGCACAAACAGAAAGAAGTGGAGGGATGGGTTTTTTAGTCGGAGTCGTACTCCTTATCTTATTTGTGCTTTTACTCATTGGGTATGGATTACCATACATCCAGAGCGTTACGCAAACTCCACAGGTAAACGTGCCTGGAAAAGTTGATGTCAATGTCAACACGCCTGCCAAATAGCGCAGGTACCCTTATTAAGAAAGGAGGTGAAAATATGAATTTTATAATTTGGATAGTCTTTGGAGCATTAGCTGGATGGCTTGCTTCAAAGCTTATGCACACAGACGCACAACAGGGAGCTGGTATGAACATTGTTCTTGGTATTATCGGCGCAGTTGTGGGAGGATTCTTAATGAGCACATTCGGTCAACCAGGAGTAACAGGATTTGATCTCTATAGTATTATTGTAGCAACACTTGGCGCAGTAGTAGTTATCTGGTTGAGTAAATTTTTCTTACACCGATAAAAGGGTAAGAAATTGAAGAATAAGCAGCAGAGACATCTGCTGCTTTTCTGTGGAAGAGAATCTTTCAATATTCTTACAGGGTTTTGGGCAAACTCTTAAGACAAGAGTATATGCTGATTATTATGAATATTGCATCCTGGATACTTTTTGGCATTATTGTCGGAATCGTAGCTAATTCCATTGATCCTTCTATAAGTAAAGGCGGACTGCTTGGTGCAATACTTCTCGGAATAGGTGGGGCGATCGTCGGCGGCTTTTTGGCCAATATTGTATTTGGGATCTCAATAACAGGATTTAATCTTATGTCTTTTGTTATTGCGGTAGCTGGTTCATTAACCGTTCTGATTGCAGGACGAGTAATGAAACGAGCTTCATGACACTCCCCCTGCCTACATGGACGGGAGAAAGGAGAAAATATGGAAAGAAGATTACAGACATTATTGGAAAAACTGAATCAAGTCTTTGCTTCTGTTTTTACGCTCTGGTCTGCACCTGTTAAATAGTCAAAAAACTGTTACTTTTGAGGAAGATTCGTAGAGAAGTGATTTCGAATAGCCTCCCAGGAAAAGGTTTGTCCATTTGGTAGTTTTGCATTGACATCACCAAAAGGAACTCTTCCCTCCTCAGTTGGGTCGTATGTATGATCCGGAAACCCGAGTAAGTAGCATGCCTCATCTTCTACAGTACAAAATCCATGAAGCACATTCTTTGGAATAAGGAGAAGAAATTGATTCTCATCACCATTTTTTTCTCCCATAAGGAAAAGATTGAGTTTTTGATAGGTTGGAGAGTCCTTTCGCCAATCATATAAGGCAAAAACTGCACTTCCCTTTATGACTACGAAGCGATCGGTTTGTTTATTTGGATGGTTATGCCACTTGTCTTCATCTCGAGCGAACCCTGGTACGGTAACCGAGCAGTAGTTTTGTCCGAATTGGAGATCTGGTCGATGAAAGACATCGTCCCATGATTCTTTTAAGGTTTCAACGAGGAAACCTCGAGGATCGCGATTTATTTTTAACTGATGAAGTACTACTCCGTCGATGAGATCGTGCTGATTAGTGAAGGTTAAATACTCAAACTCCATGTAGGTTATTGTAAATGATTTTTTATGTGATTACAAATATAAGAAACAGCATCTAGAGAGAGCGTTGGGTATAAAGGAAGGGATAATATTTCCTTTGCTGATTTCTCGGCTTGAGGAAAATCCCCTGTCTTGTAACCAAGATGCAAGAATGCTTTGACTGAGTGAATAGGAGTGGGGTAGTGAATTAGCGTTGTAATACCTTTTCCCTGTAAATACGCTTGCAGGGAGTTTCGTTTTTTTGTTCTAAT